>JACLAA010005680.1_pt1 | contig 17280 bp, 14 predicted proteins | sample 8027891 | NCBI WGS metagenome assembly JACLAA01 (sample SAMN15724900, study PRJNA655200) | protist metagenome | isolation source: fluorescence activated cell sorting (FACS) single amplified genomes of... | place: Spain: Blaines Bay Microbial Observatory, Mediterranean Sea | collected 2016-01-19 | reverse complement strand
CGATGGCATCCCGCCGGCCTCGCCCGCCGCGCGCTCGTCGCCGAAGCGTCCACAGTCGCCGAAGCGCGTTGCTTTTACGGAGGCGCCCGTGTCGCCTCTGACCATCGTGTCGGACGTGTCGCCCGCGGATCGCGTCGCCTACTCGCCTAAATCGGGGCTCCCGCCGGGCGAGCGTCCTACTTCCCCGAAACGAGTCTTCTTCACGGACGACGTCCACAAGACGCGGAGGCCGCCTGCACTGAACATCCGGCCGTCCTGGGGCTCGGAGTCGGAAGTTTCGTCTGTCTCCAGCTCGTCAGCCTACTCCGCTAATTTGTCGCCGCTGTCCGACGGGAGTCATCGAAAATTCCCTCTCATAAAACCGAAGCCGCGACTTGGTATAAGGAAGTGGATGAAGCGCCAGATCTATGGTATGGATCCCGAGGAGCGGTGGCAGGAGCAGATCGAGGACTACTGCGCGATCCACTATCCGGACCCACGACCTTTCGCAGACTGGTGTCCTTTGTTCAGAGAGGACTTTGGCTTCGTTTATGATTCATTGAAGAAGGCGGACGAGCAGCGCCGGGCCGTGGCAAAAGCTTCTGATAATCTAAGGGGTGTGATGGACGAAAACCTGTGTAGGAGGCTCATCGAGACTTGTGAAACTCTATGCCATGACCCGCACACGCTAGAAGGGGCTTTTCATAAATGGAAGGGCCGCATGCTGCGCGCGACGTGGAACGAACGACCGGTGCACGCCGACGTCCAAGCGAGGATCAACGCCAAGGCGTCTTCATTAGAAGTGATGGAGGACCACCACGCCTTCCATAAGCGCAAGCACGAGCTCCATCGACCGAACCCTTCATTCAAAGATGATCTCGCGCCTTTACCAGATTTACAAAAGTCGCGGAAGAGGCGGCCGCGAACCGCGCCCGTCGGGCTGCGCCGTCAGAAGCGTCCTTCGTCGGCCCGCGGCCTCCGTCCTTATTCATACGAGACGTCGGCGTCATCGCCGAACGAAGCCTACCGCCAGACTAGAAGAGCGCCCGTGCATTTGCCGTCTTTGAGAGGAAGATGCATGCACAAGCTCGGGAGCGACGTGCCCGACGGCCACAAGATCGTCGTCGGTTCGCATGGCGTCGGCCGGCCTACGTCCTCCGGGCGCGGGGCGTTGTCGACCATCGGCGCGGCGCGGCGGCCGCGGACGGCGCCGAGTCGATCCGTGCTGTACTAATGTTGTTGTGTTCTTACATGGCTAGGACTGCCGCCTCGAGCGCGGCCTGGGTGCGTGTCGAGCGCCGGCGCTTGGTCTGCAGAGAGGCCAACTTCTCGCGCGCTTCTTCGAGGGCCGCTTGAACGAGAGGTCCGTATTCAAAGGACGCCCGCCGGCCCGCCGTCCGCGCGACGTCCTCGAGGATCGTCGTCGCTTTTGCCACGTCGTCGCGCGAAGCCGCGTCGGAGAGGTAGAGGGAGCTCGCGTAAAGTCTCCGACATCTTAAGGTCGTGTCGTGGTCGGGCCCGAACGCGCGGCGCGACAATCATGAACTTCGCGCCTTCGACGTCCGCTTCAAATTTTTCTACGCCACCGTGGCGCGCGATCTTTTTGCACATCTTTTTGTGACCGTTCTGCCAGTCCTCTGCTTGGCATTCCTTGCTGCAATAACGGACCTTGCACGCCGCACACCGCTTGGCATTATAGGGCAGTGCTTTGTTGCAAGCGGCGCAATTCAGGATCAACATTTTCGCGGGGTTATTTGGGCTTTTATGAGAGTAGAGATATGCGGGCTATCGACTAGCCGCAAGATCGAGCGATATGAGTCGCGATATAGCCGATGCTTTTGAGAGCCAGCCAAGCTCTCTCTTGGAGGCTGCTTCAGGCGCGCGGGCGAGGAGGGATCCCCGTTGAGACGTGTATATTGCATGGTGGAAAGGCGCACAGCTCCGAAACGCGAAGCTTGACAAAAACAGACAGTTACTCAACGCCGGCGCCACGCGGAAGCACACCCCCTCAACGCCGTCGCCGCGCCGGCGGAGCAGGGGCCGCACCCCCAAGAGCCTGCACGCGCAGCCGCCGCGTCGACTCGAGCCACGACGCCCGATCTCTGATTCTATGAGCGTCCCGGTCCGAATCGTAGCCCAGGACCTCCTCGGAAATATTATCTGGTAATCGCGTGCCAATAACAGCATAATTGTAGTGGAACTGTCGGGAGCGAGACGCGTCCGCGAACAAATCCGCCGCCTCGCGACACTCCCGGAACTTCTCTTTAGCGGCCTCGGCCTCTTTCCCAGTAATGTTGTTCTGCTGCAATTTATCGGGATGGTAGCGCACGGCGCACTTCCGGAAGGCCGCCCTGGCCGCCTGCGGCGTGATCTCCTCGCCATCTCTTTCTACCGACACGCCGAGCGCCTTGCAAGCCTTCGACGCGTTCAGTCGAGCCACTCGGATCGACGCCCAGGGGTCTTTTGGCGCCGTATCGATGCCGAAGGCCTGGAGGTCGCGCATGAACGACGTCCTTGATCTATCTAGTGGCGTGGCTTTGGAGAACGCGGCTTGCGCGTCGCGCTTCGCGGCCGCGTCCTTGCCCATGACTCGCCTGCATCGAGCCCTCCTCAACAAAATAGAAGCGTTGTCCGGCGCGAGTTTCAGGGCGTCCGTACAGAGTCGATCCGCCGCGAGCTCTTTACCCGTATTCAGGGCACACGCCGCGGCGTTGCCCAGTTCTCTACCAGCACCTTCGTCGTCGCCGTGCTCCTCGTGCAATGCTGCCAAGTTAATAAACATCGTACCAGCTTCGTCGAAGGCGCGCCGCTTGAACGCGGAATCCGCATCTCTTTTGAGTTTCGTCCGTTGATCATCAACCGGTGTGCGCCGCCTCCGCGCTTTATCAGTAACACCTCTCACGTCGTGGCGCTTGCGCGGGCGGCGGTCGCCCTCGATGGGCGTGCCCTTGCTCCGCACGGAGTCGCGCGGGCGCTTCCTCCGCGGCTGTGGTTTTGTGTCTTTCGTCAGGTCTATTACGGGAGGGCCCGTGACCTCCACATCACTGTCCTCTGCTGTTAGATCGATGGGGGAGGACATTGTTGTCCTGTCGCGTCGATGGCGTACGCGCGGCGGTGTCTGGGTCACAAGCTGTTGCTCGGCTGTCCCGGGCGCCCAGCCGCTCGTTGCGTCCGCAAGTGTTGCCGTATGGACGAGCGGAGCTCGCGGCGTGATTTCGACGGTCCCTATCGATTTCTAAGGGACACGCGGCCGCTTTTTTTGCGCTGCTGAGAAATGCTAGTGTCTTACAGGCTGCTAGCTAATCTGTGCAGGCGAGGCAAGTTTTGCCGACATTAGCGCATAACTGCGCGCCGATACGCGTTTCGGTGGTCACCAGAGCCATCAGTGGAACGGCCTGCCGCACAGCACAGCTCCACGCTCGTCGCCGCGTGCTCCCCGAGCCGGAGAGCCTCTCTAGGCCTTTTTGCAGCGGCAGCGAGCGCGCGAGGCGACGCGGCGCAGCTACAGCGTGCTCGCGGAACGCCGTCGACGACGTACGCCGCCGCCGCGTGCGCGCCACGCGTAAGCCACCATGGGCGGCTCGTCCAAGCTCGACAAGCTGAAAGCGATGCAAAAAGAGGGCAAGAAAGGTATTGTGGTGGACAAAACGTTCGGTTTGAAGAACAAGAACAAGTCGAAAAAGGTCCAGCAGTTCTGCAAGCAGGTGCAAGAGACCCAGAACAAAAATAAAGGAATTGATGCGGAGTCCAAAAAGAAGAAGAAGATGTCCAAATTGGCGAAGCTCCAGCAGGAGATGGAGCTCAAAGCGCTGTTCAGTGAAGGCTTGTCCATCACCGTGAAAAAGAAGGATCTGCACAAGAAGAAGACCCAACAACAAGGTGGTGGTGGTGGGGGCGCGGGCGATTATTATGACGAAAACTGGGCCGAGGCCGAATTGGCGAAAGCGCAACAGGGTTCCACCGAACTCACTCTAGAACAAAGAATAGAAAAGAAGCGCCAGGAATTGCGGGACAAGGGCGTGAAGGGCACTCCAGTAACTCCCGAGACGTTCCGAGTCTGGAAGGAGAAGAAGGCGAAACGACTGTTGGCCGAGAAGATGGCCCTGCAAAAGGCCGAGACGCTGAAGAAGAAGGGCAAGTCCGTTTTGACTGGTCGCGATCTGTACCTCGTCCAAAAGGACGTCTTCGTGGACGACGCCGACGCGGCCGGCGATTATACGCGGCAGGTCGAAAAGGAGGAGGGCGACGAGCTGTACGACGAGAACGGCGCGCTTATTGAGGACGTTGATAGGCCAGTGTCTGTCGACGGCGTTAAAGTGGATGCTGCTTTATATGGGGACGATGATGATTTGGACGACTTGGACGATCTAGACGACTAACTTGATATATTGTGAGTTTATTTTTGGGGTTGCGGCGACGGCGTGCTGGTGGCGTATACGCGCCGCGGCGGCCGCGGAGAGGACTACCGTCGCCGCATTGGCAGCGTCAGGGCGTCGTTCAGAGCCGAGGGGCCGTCGGCCTCTACGCCATCGACGCGACACGTGCGAGGCGCTTGAGCTGACCGGCGCGGTCGCGCGTTCTCCAGTCATTTCATTCGGCCTTTTGCTCGGCGTCTGTAGGCGTCCACAGAGGTCTGGAGAAGTACATGAGCTTTGTTTTAGGGGATTTGAGGTGGCCGCGTGCCCACCTCAGCCTCTGAAGACTGTGCTGTCGCCTGGGGTAGGTCAGTCCGTAAGTGCAGTGTGCCGACGATCGCCGCTGCACGTAAACACGCGCAGCGCTCCTCCAAGACACTCCTGTTGCACCCACGCAAGCCGGAGTGCAAAAAACTACGCGCAAAGCGAGTACTGACACATTGCAGAGCAGTGAGTCAACTGACGGCGCGCATCGCGTACGTACGGCAACAATGGCATCGAACATCGGCCTGAGCCTGTCGGACACCGCCAGCGAGACGACGGCGACGGGCCCGCGCAGTCCCTCGTCGACGCTCTACAGCTCGGACGACGACGCCGCCACCGTCGCCACCCCGGAAGTCTGGAACGCCGACGAGAGTGTCCTAGTGACGGGCGGCGCCGGCTTCGTCGGCTCCCACGTCGCCGAGCATTTGTTGAGGAGGGGCGAGAAGGTCTTGGTGATCGACGAGTTGAACGCCTACTACGACGTCTCCAAGAAACAAGCTAATGTACGACTCTTAGAACAGTTGGGTGGCAGGAACTTCCGCTTCTTCAAGGGTGATATTTGTGACAAGACGTTTCTTGCTGAGGTCGAGAAGTCCTGCAAGTTTCCCAAAAGAGTGGTCCACTTGGCGGCGCGAGCGGGCGTCCGTCCGAGCATCGACGACCCCTTCGTCTACGTCCACTCCAACGTCGAAGGGACGACTCGTTTATTGGAACTAGCGGGCCAGGCCCATGGAAACGACGCCAAGTTCGTCTTTGCGTCCTCCTCTAGCGTCTATGGCGGTTCGAAGAAACAGCTCTTCTCGGAGACGGACGCCGTCGACGCCCCGGTCTCGCCCTACGCGGCGACGAAGAAGGCCTGCGAGTTATTAGCGTACACGTACCACCACTTATACGGCATGCACGTGGCCGGCCTCCGTTTCTTCACCGTGTTCGGTCCGCGCGGCCGGCCGGACATGGCTCCTTTGAAATTTGTGGACAAGGTGTCGCGTGGTGTTCCCATCGATAGATATGGCGATGGTTCCTCGTCGCGTGATTATACTTATATTGACGATGTGGTGGATGGAGTCATCCGAGCCCTGGACACGCCGTTGGGCTACCAGATCTACAACCTGGGCAACGGTCGACCGACGAGACTGAATGATTTCATTCGGTTGGTCGAACAGCACTCGGGCAAGCAAGCTCTCATTAACGTCATGCCCGAGCAGCCCGGGGACGTCCCTAGAACGTGCGCCGACATCAGCAAAGCTCGGGAACTCCTCGGCTACGACCCCAAGACACCTTTTAGTGAAGGCATCGCCAAGCTCGTGACGTGGTACAACGAGTCCGAGCGCGCCTGAGACGGCCCGCCGCCCGACCCCCTCCCCGACGTCTATACCAAGTGTTTTTGTAGTTCACTTGTCGCGGCGACGGCGTGCGTGGGGCCTTGTCCCCTGTCCGTCGCGACCGCGCCTGCGATTGGGTCCCATACCGAGTCCAAGCCGTAGCTTAGGCGTGTATACGTCCGGAGACGAGTCTCTGTCGGCGTCCGTGCGGGCGACGGACGCCAGGCACACTCGGCAAGAAGCTTCAAAACCCGAGCCCTCAGCAACAATCTCAGAGCCTCAGCAGTCTAACTCATCAGACTTAAAGCACCGCAACTTACGCATGCAAATCAGCGCCGAAAACTTATCGCAACACGTCCGCGCGCCGGGTCGCGCGGCATCGCATTCGCATTCGCGATTCACGACTCGCACTCACAACGCCTGCAGGCACACGGACAAGTCCTGCTTGCAGCCGATCACCGGACCGATCGTTATCGAAGGTTACACGGGCGTCGGGATGGATGTGGTGGGCGCGGGCTGCGAAGACCGCCGGAAGTATCAGTGGTGGACGCTGGGCGAACAGCCGTACGACAACGTCTGGCACACGTCCCACACGCACTAAACCGCTCATCGCCAAGACAGTAGAAGATTTGGAAAGCATCTCCCTGCTCGTGAGAAAAACTGGTCGAGCGCTGTAAGATATCCCCTTCCCCCCCGAGTAAGTTTACTACTCAATACTCTGCACTCGCGCGTCGCGGGTCTCTCTCGAGAAACGCCGTCGACGCGCCCCCACCGACCTACTCGCCCGGAGAAGTTACGCGCGAAGAAAAGCCTCAGTCCTTCGCCGCCGCCTTGTACATCTTCGCCGCCACCCCTTCATCCCAGAGCACGTGCGTGTGCGTCACGGGGCAGAGCAGCGAGTGCTGGTCCGCCTGGAGTTGATGCGACAGGATCCTTTGAGCTAGTGCCTCGGCATCCGCCCCTTCCATGCCCTCGGCGCCCTCCAAACTCAAGCCCGGGCCGTCGCCGTTCGACGCCGCGGAAGCGCGACTTCGCCCGGCCCCTCCTCGACCCTTCCACTCCTGCGCGTCCTGGAACTCCTGGACACACAGCAACTCCACAATATATGACGGCGGCGTCGCGCCGTGCTTCTCGCACAATCGCATGACGTGGCCGACGGCCTCGTGGAGCCCCGTGTTCTTCGTCTTCTGATCCGCGATGTATTCTCTACGTTTGGCACAAGTGTAGGGGTAGTACAAACTATCTTCTTTCGTCGCTTCTTCCTCTTCGGAATGTCCGGTGAAGATGATCGTGACCTTTCTCGCGGCTTGGGGCCGCTCCAGGGCTAATGTTACTCTCGCCCCTTCCTTCGTTAATTGCTCTACATTTGTTAAATCCTTCCTCGCCTTCAGCACCTCGACCAGCGTCCCGGCGTACTGATCTAGTAACAACACGTCGAAGTCGTCCAGCACACAAACCATAGTGGCATCGCATTCCGGATCCGTTAATATGCTCGTGTGGTCGCCCTCCATGAGGCCCATCCTTCGCACTCGCAACGCCATGTCACAGTCGTGCAAGGCGTTGATGACCGTCTCGATGATGCGGTTGCCTCGTTTCGAGACGTGTTTCCATAATAATAGATGCACGTGTAAATCAAAAGCCCTCAAACTCCCTTCGACGCCGCCGGTCATGGCCGTCCGCGGCGCTTCTATCGGAGCGGTCCACTTTCTTAGGACGATGTCCGCGAACGAGGAGCGTACGGAACTCCGCCCCATGAGCCGGTCCCGCAGACTATTGCGCCGGTCGCCGCCGGACGCCGCCGACGACAGGGACTGGCGCGACTTGCGCGTCATGCCGCTGTCCCGGAGCTTGTCCAGCATGGACGCGCCCATGCTTAGACCGCGCACCATCGTGGCCTATTCGTTTGTCGGTCGGCCTGGTGGTGAGACGAAGGGCTGCCCTTGGCTTGGGCTCCTTTCACAGGGTTTGCTACGGGAGCGGCCAGGAATTGGCGCCGCGGCGACGGCGTTATGTGGGCGTGTGGCTTGCCCCCGCGCTGTTTTTGTCGGCAGCTCTTGTACCTGGACAGGCGGCGCTGGACAGGGCTGCCCACTAGCCGCGAGGCATCTACCAGGTGCTCCCACCCGTTTCCCACGCTTCAACGGACGTGTCGTGAGCCCGGGAGCGGAGTCCAGCGACGGCTCCTGATTGCTAGTATGTTACTGGCCGCTAGGTCGGCTCTCGAGCCCTGCTCCGGCGTGCGCGGCGTGCTACACAGCTCGGCGTGAGTGCTCGCGCAAGAAAACGACTCTTGCAGCAGTTCTTAATACGCAGCACGCGCGCGTAGTCCAACGATGAGCTTCCTGCTCCTGCCTGACAAGGCCCAGTATACAATAGTGGATCATCTCTCCGCGCATGACACGATGCGCCTCGTAATGGCGACGTCGGAACGCGCGGCCAAGGATCTCTGTGCTGCGATGGGCCACTGCCTGGACGACCGCCTGCGGCGCGCCAAGGCCAGACAGAGCCAAGGTTTTCACGTAAATTATGGCTATTACGGTTTCGATGCTTACCTACAGGACCCGACTCACATTAAGCTCCGGATGCTCCGCAAAGTGGAGCGCCGCGACTGGTACATAACGCCTGACGACGACGTCAGCGAGCAGCTCCAGAAGCTGTTTATGGGTCGCGACATGCTGAAACACGGCGACCACATCGTATTCGCCCCGGGAACGTATCACCTGGACGCCACCACGGTCCTTTATGATATCGAAGACGGGACTGTTCTCCCTCCCACGTCACAGTTCTTCCGGAACATCACCTTGCGCGGGACGGGCGGCGATCCTTCGAAAGTTATCATCTGTGCGGCGGAGGGCTGCCGCTTAGACCACCTCTTCTTCGTGTGTCGCGAGCCCGGCGAACGTATTGATCCCGAAGGCGACGGGGCGTCCGGTTACTGTGGTCCCGAACACGCCGTCATTCACTTCTCGGGCCTCACGTTCCGCAACGATCATCTCACGCGAGGGCGCAACGCGATCGTCTGCGCCATCGGCGACGTCGACGTCGTTATGGACGACTGCCGCGTGCTGCGCCCTCACGACGCCCCGACTGGCAGACGCCAGAACATGTTGGGGAAGTTTCGCCAGCCGCTGTTCCTTGGTATCGCCGCCGGCCGGGTGAATCAATATAGACGGGCCCTTTACGGCTATGACTACTAGGAACACGATTGAAACATGAACTAAATTATCCATAAAACGAGAGAAACTAGGGCGCCGGTGCCGGTGGCGGCTGCGGCGGCTTCTTGAGCACCTTGACCACCGGCGGCTTCGGCGCTTGTCGAACGGGCTCACACACTTCAGAGCCGTCCGGCCGGATGTGCTTGAAGGTGCAGGCGGCACCTCTATGACACTTGCCCTGCAGGAAGTAGCGGCAGGGCACGACCTTGTGCGGCACCGGGACCGCGGGCGGCCGGCCGCCGCGCTTCGCCATCGCGTCGACGTCGGACATCGCCTTCCGGAAGGCCTCGTCCCCGATAGGCAGTCGCGGCGCCCGGCCCTGGTTCTGATAGAGTCGAGGATCCGCTAACAGGTCTTCGGTCGCGTCGTTGCCGTATTGATAGGGCGGTTCGTTCGGGGCCATCTCTGGAGGTCTATAGGCCACCCTCACATGGTCCAGCAGTCGCACGGAACCTTGCAACGGGTCCGACTCGGCAAGAGCGACCCAGTTCGTGCCCGCATTCGGCGGGATGGCACAAACTAATTCGGCCGGCCCATTTCTATTCCGCCGTCTCTCGTCGGGTGTCAGCGTGGGCTGGATCTGCGCCGCGAAGGTAGACGCGACGACTTGGACATCAATCGGCGGCACGAGAGCGACCCAGAGCCATCTTAAATTGGCCGGCTTGCCGTTGGGATCGAGTGGAAAGTCTCTTGGATAGTACTTCGCGAGAGGTGAGTGACTATCAGTCATCAGGCGTTGCGCCGCGCGCGGACAGCAGTGCGCCGATGCCGGTGGCAACACACACATCAACTGTTGCAAGGGTGGTAGTGGTGCGCCTCGCTCGAAACGCGTGCAGCACTTGCGAAGACCCTCACCAGGTTCTAAAGCAACGCGAGCCAGATCCCGAGCCAACGGCGCGTAGTGCCAGGGGTAGCACCAGCTCCACGACGCGCAGCCCCGATGATAATATTCGGCCACGAATCGGACCCCCCGCCAGTATTCTACAGATAAATCCCTTATGGCCGACTCGCGATCATGGACGCCTTCCCGCTTGACAGGGCCGTGCTTCAGCACCTTCCGATAATATCTTTCCCGGAACCCTTTCTGCCCAATACAGGGATCATTCAAGTCGCTTTCCTTCAACAATTTCTCGGCATGCTTTTGCACGGCTCGCTCCGCGAGATGTTTCGTCGATGCCGCTTCCCCTGGTGTAGGCTCCCGCAGGTCATCATCTTCGAGGGACAGGGCGTCGAATTTACCGCACGCTCGAGCCGCCATCTCCACTAAGGCGTCCTTTTTGGCGTCACTCCGTTCTCCATGTTTCCTTGAGGGAGATTGCGCGTCCCTGCGAGCTCTCCTCCTGAGTATCTCCGGTTCTAGATCGGCAATGACAGCCAACAACGCGGCGACGCGCTTCACATGAACGCGACCGGCACCGCAGGGGTAGCCGCGCTCACCTCCATCATCTGTCAGGTAACCACCTAAGCTTCTAGGTAGGGCCCTCGAGTACAACGCTAGCAATAAGTCGAGGCCGCCGTCCGGTATGCTGAGACAAGGTAGCTGCGGCAGGAAGTCGTTGCCCACGAAGAAGCATAGGAGCACAAAATCATCGAGGAGCCGCTCGTCGTCGCGCTCGAATCTTGAGAGTTTATTGCGAGGATCTAATTGCTGCGTGCACAGGCCGTTGATGCCCGGGTCCCGTACCAAGCAATGTCTTAACCTCTGAGCGGAGAGGTACTGCAATCGCGGCGGTCCTGTGGACTTGCTTCTACCGGTGTTCACCCGTTCCCTCAGGACGTAGACTCTCGGAGCATGTAATGCTAGAGACAGGAACATGAGGTCCGCGTCCTGCCCACAAACAGCGTGCCGCTCGTCCTCGCCGCCGCACCGCCGGATGTGGTCCATGATCTTGTGCTCGCCCTCGCCCGGCGTCGAGGCGTCCGAGATGATTACGCGAAGAGAAGGCTGCCTCGCCACCGCTTTCGCAGCCCAGGTCCGGCAGTAAGTCGCCAACGAATCCATGAACGGGGTCCCGGGCGTGATCGCGTTGTGGTCCCACCTCTGTTTACTCGATGGTTTGTGGCCCTGGCGCTTCAAAAGCTCGCCCATGGCCCTTGCACTTTCTTCAGCTTCTCTCGCGGAGCAGAAGCGGCGTTCCCTTTGTTGATTCATCTTCGCGCACGGCGCGCATCCATCGAGAGCTAGATAGACGAGTTTCGTCGGTCGCACCGCAGCAACTAACCGATCTAAATATTTGCCGACGTTGTCGAGCATCTCCCTTTCATTTTTCGGTTGGGGCGCGCCGTTCTCCGGATGACAGCAGGGGTGCACGACGCCATTGCAGTCGATGAACAAGTTGTCTACTTGCACCCAGCGCGCAAAGTCGCCGCTCGTCTCCTTCACTAAGGAAGCATTGGTGCTGCGGTCAAACTCGCCCCGCTCCTTCCCTTCAAGCAAATCGAGCATGACGCAGGGGTAGCGGTTCGCGAGCCAGCGGAAGAAGGCCGGGACGCCCATGGTCGTTCAGTGCTCGTCAGTCGTGCGGGCGCGCGTCGTCTGCGTCGCGCGTCGCGGCGTCGCGTGCGGGCAGTGCAGCGAGGTGTCTGGTTGGAGTCCTTATGCGGAGGCTACGTCGCACGTCGTGGGCGTATCGCGTTGACCCATGCTGGGTGAGCACTTTGGGCTCGCGGAGGTAAATCTCCGTGCGCTCTTGCGCTGCTACGGCTACTCGCTGTGAAAGTCGGGCCGAAACTAGTGTGTTACTGGCTAGGTAGGATATAGTCGCGCCTCTTCGCTCCTGCTGTGCTTGTGTCTGCGTGGCGCTCCCAGGGCGTCGCCCACGCACATCGCGTCTATCCTCCCTACTTCTCTCTTGCTGGGGCAGCCTTGCCGTCGACGACCATGCAAGGAGAGCAGATGCCCCCGGGCCACGTCTCGGGCGCCGAGGCCGCCGCCATGGCACAGCAACCTGCCGTGGGCACCGTCGTGCAGCCGCAGGCTCAGGTCGTGCAGCCCGCGGCCGTGACGGTGGTCCAGCCGCAGGTGGTATACCAGCCGCAGCAGCCCGTCCAACCCGTGGGCCAGGTCGTCCAGCAGCCCGTGTACCAGCAGCAGCCCGTCCAGCCGGTCGGACAAGTGGTCTATCAGCAGCAGCAGCCGCCCGCCGTCGTGGTCCAGCAGCCGACGCATGCCGGGCCGCATCAGGAGAAATTCATTGGGATCGCGACCGTTTCTATTGCCGCGCTTCTGTGCGTCTGCGGCTGCTGGCCCTGCGCGTGGATCCCATTCGTCGCGCCCTGCGACGAGCGTTCCGTCTATCCGCCACAGCAGCAGCAGACCTCGACGGTTGTCGTCCAGCAGCAGCAGCCGAAGCATTACTAGGCCACTTAACAATAGCTTCCATTACGCGAGCACGCTTGCGACCCAGTCCTCGCCCGCGATGCCGAGCGTCCGCGCGCACGGCAACGCGTGGGCCCGGCACTGCGAGCCGCCTAGTGAACCAGACACGCTCCGGAAGCCCGCGCAGTCGGCGAGAGCGCCTAGAGCGAGCGAGTCTCGGTGCGCGGCGGTCGGAAAGATCTGCGGCAGGATTTGTTGCGCCATCATCGCGACTTGGGCGCCGGCCTGCGAAATGCGGGCGCCGGCGCTCGCGGCCGAGGACTGGGCCTGCTGGGTATCGAACAGGTCGCCGTAGCACGCCGCCGCCGCGACGTTGTCGGGAATCCGCGCACCTTCGGGATACCACAATTTCGCGTCGACGGCAAGCGCCGCGTCGCCCGCCGTGCCGAGCGTGCCGCGCACCGACGCCGCGTCCGCATATGTTAGGGAAGTGAATATAGTGGAAGGAGGAATAAAGACGACGTCGCCCGGCTTCTGCGACCCCTCTCTATAAGATAGCCCCTTCGCCCCCAGGTCCAAATCCTCGACGAGCTCCTCGAGTTGCGATTCAAAAAAGACGAACGCCGACGACGGCTCCAAGGCCCCGGACGCCTCGGCCTTGCCCCGGAGCTTCATGAACGTGTCCGGCGCCATCGTGAACCACCTTCGCTCCCCGTGGACGAGGCCGTCGACCAGCGGCGTCGCCTGCTGGCGCAGGTGCTCGCCGGCGCCGGCCGGGCCGACGACGAGCCGCGTCGACGCGCTCTTCAACGCCATCTTCGCCGCGTCGACGCCATTTGAAACCGCCTTGAGCAGGAACCGTGTTCGTCCGAGGTCGGCGTCCAGGGCCGCGCCCGCCACCTGCAGCGAATCCGTCAATAATCCAGTCGCGTTGCCGCCGAAGAAGGTTGACCATGCTATATCTTGCTCGCAGTGCTCCGTCTGCGCGCCGCCCCGCTTGCGGAAGTCCGGCTTTGCTCGTAGGTTGAAACAGTTCACGAAATATCTCTCTACACTAACGTCGTTATGTTCCCACTCTTGCGGTGAATTTTGCTGCTCGTCAAAGGTCCGCTTCTGCTTCGACACCGCTGGCGTGAAGTACTCCAAAGTGATATCTGTGTGACCCATCAAAGCTTCGGCGCTTAACAGCGAGCGGAGCTCGTCGAGCGCCCCGACGCCGCCCTCGACGATCAGAGGCTTCTTGAGGAGTGAGGCGGCCTTGTTTTCTTCGACGGCTTTCGCAAAGTCGGCGACCGTGATGCGCTTCATGGCGTTGGATTTCTTCGGTTTCGCGAACGTGGATTTCAGGGCGCGGACGCCGACCGTCGCGTTCGTGAGCGTTTTGGGCGGGCCCTCGTCCTTCGTCTCGGCGGCTTTGCTCTCCGTCGCCTGCTTCGCTTCGAGCTCGAGGAGCGACCGCTTCACCTTGTCGACGGCGCCGCGCAACAAGAGCTGCACGCTCGTGCCCATGCCGTTGGCCACCGCGTGCTTCAGGAGCGCTTCGGCGTCGTCGCGCGTCTTCTCATACGTTTCTTTGCCAGCCTCCACGATGAGGTTGAGATTGTAGGTTGTCTTGCCCAAATCGACGGCGATTGCTGCGGCGGCGAGCCATGCGATGAGGAAGCAGCGCATGGCTGCAGTGATGCAGACGTTGGCACCGTATACGGCGCGATTGGCGGAGCCAGCCTCTCAGACCTCTCTGGCTGCTTGCTAGTGTCTTACAGGACGCTAGCCGGCCTATTTTCGGGCCCTCATTTCCGCTCCCTCACGCAGGGCAAGGAGGCGCGAGGCCGCCGCGAGGCCGGCACACTGGCCTTGGGGCCGCCCTCCGATTGATCGGCGGTTTGGTGGTGAATAATTTCGCGTTCTGGTCGCGGTGCGGTGAATTTTCGGGCTCCTGGCCCAGCAGCGATCCTTCGTGCGTTCGATGCGAAATCCGTTGCCGGAGTCGCTCATGGTCCTGAAGTCTATGCGCACTTACGGAACGCGCGCTCTCCGATTGACAACCGACCCCCCGCCCGGATGGACCGAGGTCATGCTCTTAACGGAGCATCAGGAGCCGGTGGGTCGTCGGAGCTTCCAGCGCTGACTCTTATCCCCGCCCCACACCGCGACAGCAGAAGATCTGGAAAGCATCTCCCCGCTCGTGAGAAAAGCTGGTCGAGCCCTGTCATCCCTCCCTTCCCCTCGTAAGAATTTTCACGTTATCGTTACACAGGGAGAGAACAGACCTACTGCAGCTGGTCCATGGGGATCTTGTCGATCTTCGAGTAGAACTTGCCCTGGCCGACCTCCTCCCGACTGATGCGCCAGTAGTGCTCGGGCATGGAAGCTCCCGCTTGCGCGGCCATCTCCGTCCTCAAGGTAGCAATAAATTCCTCGTCGTGCGTGATGACCACGAGCTGGAAGTTCGACTGGCGCGCGCGATCGGCAATAATCCGAGACAGCCCGTGAGCTAACGATCTGCGATTCGCTTCGTCTAGATTCGTCGTAGGTTCATCAAGAGCTAAAATCCCACACTTGATGCAGAAGGTCTGGGCCAGAGCTAATCTGATCACTATTGATGCTAAAACTCTTTGACCGGCGGAACACCGACCCTTCATGTCCAAAGCCGCGCCCTGCTTGCGCATCCTGACATGATAGTTATACGAACGAGCCGCTCTTTTAGAACCGTTGTCCTCCCCAGACACGATCTCGATCGTGTCGATGTCCTCGCCCATGTACGTCACCGACCAGAGCTCCTTGATGATGCGGTTGATCTCCTCAATTTTTAATCGATGGAACGAACCAAGCGCTTTATCTAACGCGGTCCAGTAGTGCTCGACGTCCTTGCAGGCCATCTCCGTCGTCTCCTTGTCGATCATGGCCCGTCTATGGCGTTCTTCCACACCTTTATAACGAGCCGTCGCGAGGTCGTTGGCATGTTCCCGAGCCACTTCTCGCGCTTGCTTTCTCTGACCTTCGTGTTCACCTTTCTCGGCCGCGACCCGCTCCAATTCCTGCGTGATCCGCGACAGTCTTCTAGACAAATCCTGTTGCGACTTGCCCGCAAATTCATCATCTCCGTCCGGCTCCCGGTCCTGGGCCCTCGCTAACTTCTCGACACACGCCTCCTTCTTCTTCCGCTGGGCCCGGTACTCCAAGACGCCCTCGACCTCCTTCTTCTCGAGCATCCTGGTATCTTCGGACTTGGAAGCCTCGGCGATTTGGGCATTTACATCACTCGCAGCATCCTCCGCTTCGGAAACTTCTCTCTCATACTGAGCCTTCGTCTCAGATAACTCTTGTAGAGTCTTCTCGGCATCCGCGATGCGTTTATCACCTCTCGCAGCCTGCGCGACCGCTTGTTGCACGGCGTAGGCCGCTGCTTTCGCGCCATTTGTTTTAGATCTAGCTTTCTTCTTCCTGGCCGTCCAGGACGTCGTCGCTTCGTCTTGGTCGCGCCGGGCCTTGTCCAAAGCAGCCTTTCTGGCAGGAGCGTCGGCCTTGATGTCCTTTTCTCTTTTTTCGCAATCTCTTTTGGTCTTCGCGGCGTCGTCGCGGGAAGCTTCCCACCGTCTTTTTTCAGCCAGTTGCTGCTCGAGGTCACTCACAGCTTTAGAAGCTTCCGCTTTCCGCGAGATCATGGCGTTCTCCTGCTGGAGGCCCTCGGCCTTGTCCCTTTCCGCTTGGGCGCGCTTGTTCACCGCGGCCTCCTTCTCGTCCTGCAGCCTCTTTAAGTCTCGGGTAATGTCTCTTCTAGATCTACGACCGCCCGTGCCCGCGTCCTGCGCCGCCCTATCTAGGGATTCCTTCTTCGCGTCGCGCGCATGTACCGCATCTCTTAGTTGCGACCCGAGATCCGACAAGTGACACGCCTTCTCGTAGCTCGAGGAGGCCCTCACACTCGATGCTTCCGCATCTCTCAAAGAAGCAGCCGCGTCCTTCGCCGCATCAGAAGCATTGGAAGCCGCAGACCTTTTGTCGTCGACGTCCCTCTCCGCGGCCACCTTCTTTTGTAAAGTAGACACCCACGCGCGCCACTGCGGCTCCAGACTATCTAACTCAGATTGTATTTCAGCACACGACGTCGTCAGGTCATTAAACGCGGCCCCGCTCCCTTGCGCATGTTTTTTTACAATTTTATCGAGTCGTTCGATGGTCCTCTGCGCCTCGGCGTCTTCGGCAAAGTCGCGCTTGCAGACGGGGCACTGCCTGCAGCCCGTGTGTTTATTGGTTTTCGTCTGGATCTTCTTCAGTAAATAACTCATGGCCTCGGGGATCTGCGTCACGGCCTCCTTCCGCCTCGCTATGACACTGGAGATGCCTCGCACAAAAGCGGCCGTGGCCTGGAACGCGTCCGGCTTCGACTGTGACAAAGGTGTTGATACTAATGTTTCCAGAGCGAGGTCGTCGTCCCCTTTATCGATGCGAGCCCACTCGAACACATTTAAGTCGTCGGCCGTCTTGTAGAGCTCCTCCACAGCTCTGGCGTCCGCTTCATCTTCGTCCTCGACGTCCTCGGCGGCAGCTTTCTCCGCGTCCTTCAACGCGGCGCACTTCTTCTTGATCGAGGCTAGCTTGCTGCGCGTGTCGGACGGTAATGCATCAACCGCTCGAGACGCTTCCCGCGAGGCCGCTCTTGATGAAGCTTCCGCCTGCTGCGCAGATCGCTCATCGGCCGTACAAGAAGCGTTATTCTGAGAAGCGGTAGCCTTCGCGTCGTCCAACCGACTCTTGGCCGACGC
>JACLAA010005100.1_pt1 | contig 17305 bp, 18 predicted proteins | sample 8027891 | NCBI WGS metagenome assembly JACLAA01 (sample SAMN15724900, study PRJNA655200) | protist metagenome | isolation source: fluorescence activated cell sorting (FACS) single amplified genomes of... | place: Spain: Blaines Bay Microbial Observatory, Mediterranean Sea | collected 2016-01-19 | reverse complement strand
AGGCCGGGCCCGCGCCAGTGACCCATGAGGCCCCCTCCCCTACCCCTCTATAAGATCCCGGGGTTAATAACCCATACTAACGGGTAATTACCCGGGTTACTGACCCCGGGCCACGATTGGGGTTAATAACCCCTCGGGTAAATGGCAACCTAGCCCAAGGGGCCTGCACTCGACTATTTCGGGGGCTGTAGCGCCGCCCCTTTAATAGCCCGAACTGGGAAACTTACTGCGAATGGACCCCAGGGGGTGCTCCACATTCTGGCCGAGTGTGGAGCCCTAAAAATGCGAGGGGCCGGAAGGGCCCCCAGAACGTCGCGCCAGTGGCGTTTCGTGCCGCGTCAGGCGACGATTTGGGCAACTATACACCAAAGGTTGCCGTGTTTGCGCATCCTACAGACGCCGCGGGTACCAAGGGGGACTTCGAGGGGGAAACCACCAGCATAGTAGCGAGTTTTGATTTTCACCCCCTGAAAACCCGCGAGTTAGGGTAAATACCCGCACGTTAGGCCATTTTGGGCACCTCACCCCATCTCGAGGGGGGCACCTTCGGGGCAAGCTAGTGTCGCCGTGGGCTTAGGATGCCCCTGGGACCCCAACGGACTTAGTTTCCCAGTTCGGGCTATCAATTGAAAATCTCACCAATTTGGGTGCAGGCACTTGTGCAGGCCCCGTCCTAGCCCGGGCCGGGGAAGTTAAGTTCAGATCACGATTACGTCCCTGACGGCCATGGGGCGAGCCGCTGGCACTGGTTCGATCAAGTCAACCTTCGGAGAGCGGTTGGTTTTTTTATTTCTGTACCTGCGAGGCGATCCAAATCAACAAATAGATAGATCCACGCGTAATAGATATTCACTGGATCTGCCTTTACCCTGCTTCCCGCAGGCTAGTGCTCTATGAAGATCAACAACAAGTGCTGTAATATCATCAATCATTGGCGATAAACTTTGCCAGCGATTGCGAGCTGATATGCATAACGTGTGAGCAGCCTCAAGTGGGTCCCAGTCATTCGACCTTAAATCTCTGGTTGGCAAAAGGTCAAAGGAGCCCAACTCACCGCTCGTAAAGTGTGTGAACAATTTGTACTGCTTGTGCATTGTCAATCACATCCCAGACGCCATCAGTTGCGCTATGATAAAATTAATATTTCTAATTAGCCACAAAACCCAAACCAGATGAGAAACTTATCAGCCAAATCTAGATTGTACTGAGTGATCTCTGGTTCACAAGAAACGCCCAGCCCTGCACGTTCAAAGATAGAATATGGTCATCCAAAAATTGTTACCATGTGCAATTGCGTCGCCAAATGAACGACTCATGGCAAGCCCCATCGTGTCGCCATGACTGCTATTTCTACGCTTCAAGGTGATAAGATAATACATTAAAATCTAACCTTCTATACCAAACTCGAGGTGGGCCAAGAGGCAACGTGATTGGTCCATTACTACTATGGCCAACGACTAGTTGACGACAACTAACTTGACCTCCGCACGCTACGATGCGTATTTGCTCATCGTGTCGGTCAGGCTGTGATAAAACAAATGAGACACAATTAAGTTAGTGTAGATGTATACATACCTTGTGATCAGATGTCAACGGGGTTGCGCAAATATTAGCTCCATCTAAATGCCCGAGAACTCCCCGCGAGTCCCCGATATTGGCAACCCGAAGATAACTATCATGCAAGTGAACAAACACACAAGTAGCGCCACTACATTTAATATCCAACTCGCATTGACTCAAATCCTACAGGTAGATAGTGTGGATTCAAAGCGTGTCATTGAATCAAGCGCGCAATTCTACTTCTTGCATTAGGCGGAATGCAAGTGACATGTCCAACTGTGACTTCACGAAGTGCTCGCAGAGCTGCTGGCTACAGCGCTTGGAGACCAGGTGACCTATCTCCCCATGGCCGTCAAGGACACCGTAACACCGTTGGTTTGTCTGCCGTTGAAAGTCTTCCGAAATAATATAAGAGTCCTGGTTTTGCCATCTCGGGTTCCCTGGCTTTAACCCTGTAACTGTACAGACACCGCAACATGTTGACCGGTGTCTGGAAATAGCCAGCTCATTCCTTGGCGCACACATAGCAGTCGAGTGAATTCCGTGGGAAATTTTCAAACGTGGCAAATTTGTACGCGGCAGGGGGTCTCTTGAACTGTACCATGAGCTCTTTTCCCTCGGCAGGCTGGCCAGCTTTACCTTGTCTTGGCTATTTTTTTTTCTTACGCGTGTTAGACTTTCACGACGTCTAGATCTATTCGGCCGTTGAGAACTAATTTCAACCAGCAAATTTCTAGAACTCGCATTAGATTCTTTGTTTAACCAATTCCGCTCGAATCTTATTGGTCTATTCACTTGAAACCTTGTCCGTCTCGCATTGTCAGTTTTACTGCCCCGCCGCATTTGGTCTAATGTCATCAACAGCTTGACTCATAAAGGCCCTGCGAGTGTGTACCAGTCTGTACAAGCTGGTACCAGCAAGTACCACGGTACCGGCTTACGAGCTTGGTACCGTAGGTATACCTAGACTCACACAAGACGTAACTTGTATCTTGAGACAAAAAGGAAAGCCTCAGCTTGGCTGGGTTGGGGTGTGGGGAGGATTTTACTCTAAACGGGGCGGATGTGCGGCGCGCACTCAGCTGAGGCTATATTCGAGCTCGCCGCACTGCGGCAGACGGCCCCGGGCCGGCGGCCGGGCCCAGGGCGCTTGCCCGGGCCCGGGGCAAGTGGCTCCGAGTGGCGCAGAAAACTTGGAAGATTTTCGAGTCGCAAGGCCTGTAGGATCTCGCTGCGTCACGGTCCACCGGATTCCGTGAGTCCCATGCAGGTTCCCTCGGGCTGCGATCATGCGCAGGGAATAGCCTAGTCACGGTAGTATGAGTTGCGTAGTCTGGGAGCAACGGCAGTATGTAGTGCTCAGTTCCCTCCCTGAATAAACTAAGTTGTTCGAAGCCTGAGTTTGAGAGTTTATCACGGGACTCGGAGCTCAAGTTGTTGCGTAGAAGAAAATTGTTCGTCTGTGGGTGTCCTACAGAAAATTTTGACTCGGAAGCGAAATGCGGATATGCCTCGGTAAGGACAGGTGACAGGTTGGATCATGTCAACGTTTTCAAGGTTTGAGTTCTTCTCAAATGGATTTGTTGTTGAGAATATCAGTATGACCGAGACCCGGTACCCGCCGGTCCGGGCCTGCCGGGGCTGGGGGACTTAGTACCGCTAGGTCGAGTCTTTAAGTTGAGCAAGGCAGTGACTTTCAGTGATCTCAACTTTAGAGCCTTGAATTGAAAAAAAGCAAGCCCTCAGACTAGGACACCGAGTAGGGCCTGAAACTCGGATGTAGCTATTGCCTGAGGCAGATAAAAGATGCCGCGGCGACCTAGGCGATTGCCATCGGGATGGAACACCCTAGATCCGGCCTAAGCGTGAACTTGAGCGGATGTCTTACTCTCCGGTGGGGGTGCGGCGGGGCGAGGATTGCGGGTTTGCTATGTGCACCTGTGCTTCCCCGTCCACAATCATGATGTGTAATCTACATTGTTTATTTCAACGTTAACTTGCCAACTCTGCCAACCCACAGGAAAGGATGCCACCTGGCTTATGGGTAGCTTGCCTTCTCTTCATCAATGGCGACAGAGGTGACTTCTTGAGCTAGTTCTTTGAGACGCTTTGGCCTACGATTTGCATCGCAAAGATATAATTATATTCCTAGCCAGTTTGAGGGTAACGTACATAGTATCAGCATCGAGTTTGGTGTAAGAGGAGAAATTGAGGGTAGTGCCCTTAAAGAAGCCCCGATACATGAAGTCGCGGAGCTCTTTTACCTTGTCATCAGTAATACCAGGCTCGTGCTTTGAGATGCCAATAACAGTATGAGTAACGCCCTTGACTTCTTTTTCAACACATGTAAAGAAACGGCGTCGAAGGTCTGGGACACACGCCATAAGGGCGAGAGGATCGTACATGTTGAAAGAGACGACAAGATCCCAGATTGAGTCATCGCAAGTACGACTGAGGCCTTGACCCTTACAAAAGGTAGAACAAAACCATTGTTTGTTGCAGCGCTTGGGCAGACCCATGCGCCTCTCCTGATCCTCAGAAGCGGCACGCTGCCAGAGGCCTTCAATTGATTGGCGCTGCGTTGTCTGGAGACGAAGGCCGATGGGGTGACCCGTCCAGGCCATGTCATCATAGATATCTCGGGGCATGGGACATGCGTACGCTGCATAGCGACTAAGAATGATAAGCGGGACACGTAGATTTTGACACTGCGCATAGAGCTCTCTGGCCGCATTCATGTCAAAGGCATTATTGTTCGCTGTGTCCGGGACGAGCGGAAGGCCGTCATCGGTGTCGAACGGCTCCACTCCACCCATTATTGTTACAGACTGTGTCTTCTGCACAAATAAGTGCTCATTCTCGCGTACAAATTGAGCTGCGTCGGTCATTGAGGAGATGAGTAAAAGATGCACTCCGCCAAGGGGCGCTGACGTATACAGTTGATGAAGTAATCGTTGACCGTCAATGAGCTCCATCTCTTGGGGCATGTAGTGCTGTGCAGAGATTGCAAACGTGTCCAGGTGCTTATTTGACCCACCGTCAGACCCAACACCCACCGACACGTGCTGAAGGCCAAGACAATCGAGAGTCCCTCGTGCGAGAAGCGCACGTTGATTTGCTGGCTGTAAATTGCATATGACTGCCTCACAGTTGACTAGACCTTCCTCGATGAGGGCGCGCAGGAGGATCAATGCCATCTCATCATCCAAGTCCTGGCCTGGGTCAGACACGACAATGATTTCGGGTCGGCACAGGTTTGAATTGAGTGTAATGCCATTGATGTATGCGCTTGAGAGGTAATCTTCTAGTATTTTCTCGAGCTTGGGCTTTATACCACAATCATTTACAGAAACCCCGATGCACATATGGTCAGCACCTCGTAGGCTATGAATATGTGGCATCAAGAACTTTTCGCGAAGTGTAGGCACACACGCAACTAGCGCTAACGTATCTTTTACGTCGAAGCCCTCAATGTATGCCCATATGTTGTCCTCATTGGCTGGAACATCATTCGAGCCGCAGTAGCGTTTGAGAAATTGGATGCGCCGAGCTTCTTCACACCGTGCATCTTGCCACAGCTTCTCGATGGCTTCCTTCTGTGAGCTCTGCAAACGCCAGCCGATGGGAGATCCGAGCTCAGCTAGTTGGTCGAAGACACTTCGTGGTGTTGGCGCTGCACGCGCCGCTCTCTGACCAAGTACAATCAGCGGGACACCCCACTCTTGGAGGCGCCGGAAAAGAAATTGAGCCGAGGTGATATCAATCGCAACATTTGGAGACGACTCGTCTGGCTCAATGAACTGTGCCTCATCACCATCTGTGTGTCCTGGCACTTTTGCTTCCCCCGAAAAGACGACTGTCTTGATTTTTGACCGGAATAGATCCGTATTGTCACGGAAGAAAAGTGCGGCATCTTTTGTCGATGACAGCAGAAGGAGAGTAAGTGAGGTTTCTCGAGCACGGACGAAAGTTTGGTGAAGAAGGCGCCGACCGGATATGAGGGCCTTAGCACTCTGGCTCTGCTCACGTGGTACATATTGCTCCGCTGAGGCTGACCAAGTATCTTCACATTTAATCCCAGTCCCGCCGTCTGTACCAACACCAACAGGCACGTTGTATAGACCCAACGTGTCCAGAGTCCCACGTGTGAGACGTGCACGTGCCAGGGCAGGTGATACATTAGCAACGACTGCTTGTGGCTGAACGAGGCCCTGCTCTGCAAAGGCCCGCAGAAGAACGAGTGTTAGTTCATCCTCCAGTGATCGCCCCGCGTCTGTTACAATGATTATGGGATTTGTTGACATGGGCACTGCTTCGCCAAAGTTGGACTGCGGAATCTGGACACAGTCAGACAAGGAACTCTCTGGTGGGGGTTCCCCGCAGACTGTGGGCACTGATTGGGCCTGACCGGAAGGTAGGGGGGCATTCTTGCGCTCTGTTGTCAGTTCCTCCAATTCTCTCGTTTCGCACTGTGCGCGAAGTTCTCCTCCCCGAATTGGTGCAAGAGGTTTGTTTGGAGTAGTCACACGACAGATGTCACCAATAGAAGCACCCCTGCTTTTTGCCAATTCACGCAACCGCCGGTTCTCTTGTTTCAAGCTGCTGATTTCCTTCCGAAGCTCCAACTCGACCTCACTCTGTTTTCGTCCAAACCAGCTACTAATCCCGAACGCACAAAAGGAGAACCCCTCCCTACGCGAGCGTTCCTCATCCGAGCAGCTCCAACTATCTTCGTCGTCGTCGCCGGTCTGGGAGCTTTGGCCTCGCGACGTCATGGCGGGAGGTAGCAAAGCCTAGTTTTTATCGGATTTTGCACGCTCGGGGCCGGCTTATAATAACCCGAGTAACTAGCCTATAGTTTGGTCCCCACCCCCCCTTCGCCCACATGACCCATATAGCCCATATAGCCCACTGCCCGTGCTCGCTGACGACGGCGCCGCGCGCCGCGCCGTTTGCGGCGGCTATCTCCGCGATAAAAAAGAGGTCGACGGCCTACGGGCGCCCTCGCGCGCCACGGCGCGGAAGGCCGCGCACGGGGCAGCGTCCATCGCGTAGCGCTGCCTACCTACTAGCCTAAGCCCATTTTCGAGCCGTCGACGGACGAGTGCGCGCCCGCCGCACTCGTCGAGGTCTAGGGGGGCGCCCCCTCCGGCAAGCGGGGCAGCCCTCGTCGATGGTCGATGGTTCGACTCGGCAGCCTCGGGCCATAACCCATATAGCCCATTGGCGCGCTTGGCTGCCTTCCGCCCCGTCATTTTGTGAGCGCTCGTAGTATGATAGAGAGACCCCCACGGCCAGGGTCTCGACCATTTTTTAGCGGCAGACGGGCGCCCGCGGCGCCACACTGCACTGCCCCATCAGCACGCACCCTCCGTACGTCGCCGCATGACGTCGTACCATGACCGTCTTTCGAAATGACCTTCACCCAGAAGCCACGAACGGCTGACCGCAAGGGTTTGGGGTGCGATGAAGTTTGACCGTAAACGCGGGTGTAAAACGAGGTGCGTCGACCACCGATACGCGAAGTGCGAAACGGGCTCCACGACCCAAACCTGTTGGCGTGGAGCTTCAAAGGGACCGTGGGGACTGCGCAGGCCGCTTGGTTGCTCGGGAACCCCTTTTTTACTATAAAATGTCCAGGAAATAGCCATATTCATTTCGGTTTTGCCAGAGGGGGCACACGTGCAAAAATGACCAATTCTTATTCTTACTAAACGGGTTTCGTGGCGGAGAGACTCCGGCGAAGCAGTATGCTAGCGGGTACATAGCAGGCGAAGCGCGCCCCATCACACACACGCGCACTCGCTCGCAACAAACTGACATCACAGGCACATAATCGGTCTGAAATGAAAAGGGGGCCATCTCGACCTCGCGTGAAGTAAACTAGCTCGCGCGCGCCTCTCTTCGAAGTTGTCAGAGACACGTCGCCTGTCCTGTAGTCCACGTGTTTGTGGCGTACACGAGGGTGCATCATGACAAGAGAGGAGCTACGCGTGATGATGCGCGCGATGACGGCGCAACGCCGTGCGCGCGCGCGCGCGACAAACTTTGCGGTCATCTCGAGCCCTCGTAGTGTCGTAGATCGTTGGGCGCAAAGGTCGCGAAGCACCAGAAGCGGCGAGTTAAGCGAGTACAGCACGTACGCCCTTCTTCGGCTGCGTCGAAAAGCGCAACGCCAAAAAGAAGGCCCAGCGCTGCCGTAAAGCGCAGCCGCGCGACCGCTTCGCGTCGCGGCAGGTTGGGGGTATGGGGGGCGACACGCAGGCAGCGCCCCGCGGCCCAATCTGCATGGGCGATGGCAATGGGTTATGGGCGCGGCGTAACCTTACTTACCTTATATCGTGAAGATAAATACATTGTTATACGACTTTGTGACCAGCACCGTGACTCGCAGCCTGTCTGCGATTGCGGGGTCGGGGCCGCAGGACGGCACTTCGTCGCGCCCAGCACATTCAGCGCGCGGGCTGCTCGTGGCGACCGCGTCGTGGCGTGCTAAAAGTCCAAAAAAGCTCTCCTGGGGCGAAATCTCACGCAGCAATCGCAGCACTAGTTCGCGATGAAGCCGCGGCCCGGCGGTCTCCGCGGTGAGGTGATAGTGGCGCCAAGAAGAGCTGGCCTGAAGCTCGGCCCTTGACGCTCCCGTAACGAGCCTCGTGGGGCTCCACGCGAAAACTTTCGCTGAATCGAGGCTGCCCGAGAAGGTACCAAAGCCAGTGGAATGCGCAGGGGCAACTATTTGCACCAATTTCGTCGCTGAGATCATGCGCGGCGTACCCCGCGGCGCGACGTAGCAGAAATCGCCAGACGGTATGTCCTAAAGAAGACATTGGGTCGTACACATGCATGGGGTACTCTCGGACACTGCGACCGCGTTTAAGCGCTCGAGAAACTGGAGGTAGTGTCGTATCATGTGTCGCGGTCAACCAAAAGCTCGCGCGCCTCAAAAATCTAAGGTCTCGAGGCACGTGCTAGGGTAAGGGTGAGGCCCGGTGCGATTATCAACACCAAAGGGCCCCGGGAAGGTGGGGCGAAATCAGCAGGGGAAATACTATGTTGTGGCCACGGTTCCGAGACGATTGTGCACACTATATTTGAGTGTCCAAAATTGGACGACGTCAGAGGAGACTTCTTCCAGAAACTAAAACGATCTTACCCGAGACGCGCAACATGACGAACGCGGATTGTTTTGCTTTATTGTAGAGCTTTATTGATGGGAGATGACCGTGACCCGCCCCCGGATCGAGAATTTGCTCTATCGTTTCTTGACGTCTTTTTAAGCGCCGGCTGGGTATCCTAGCCGCGCAGGGAGAAGGCCTCTAGAGGCTTGGTGTATGTCCTTTTCCTTTAGGATATTCCTTCCTTCCTTAATTATTTATTTATCAAGTTACTTTACATAGGGATACGTGTACCTACGGTACGGTACTGTGGAGGGCGTCCGTCTACAATGTCAGCTGAGGTACCAGACAATTCGATGTCGCAACGCCCTTCGCCGTGTCCCATGTGGTACGCCCAGGAACTTCATCTTCAAGAGCGACGCAAAATGATCACAAACATGTGCGTGTTTTTACAAAACTGTCACAACCTTCGTACTACACAGAGCCCGATTGCTCCAAGCGCGTAAACCAAATGCCCCGGTAGAATGGATGCAAAAGCTTCCGCAAATGGCTAGGCGCCTCGAAGAATCTTTATTTCGCTCTGCAAATTCATTTGTAATTTTTAAGCACAAACAAGAAATAACACCTCCGATGCATAGGATGAATATAAGGACACTCAGACATTGAAAAGGAGGCTGCAAGCTTTGGCGATAGCCATGGGATTGCGCGCCCAGCAGCAAAAACCAAAGCCTGAAGAAGATGGAAGTATATCTCAAAGGGGGGCCACAGGAGCACAAGCTGCTTCGAATGAAATCAACTCGACGCCTGCAGTAGCCGATTATGCTTCTGCTGCACATTCAACCAATAGTGATGTTGTGTCCCATGCAGAAAAGCAGTGTTCCCGGCAAAGTTTTTAAATTGTATTACTTCTGCCTGATTTGTCCAGGTAAGTACCGCAAACGAAGCCGGTAATGTTGGCGATATTACCACATCAATGAGTGTTGGAGTAACTGTGGGTGCTGTCTCTGCTGATACAAGTTCAACCAACAAGAACAGTGCACTAAGCGCAACATCAACCATTTCTGGTAAAAGTCAACCACCCAGCTCTAGCGAACAAGTCCACTCTCAACGCCCATACCACGCGGATCAAAGACAGCAAGTGCTACGTCAGCAGCAACAAAGGCTTCTACTCTTGCGACATGCATCTAAATGCCCGCACGAAAACGGGAAATGTCCGGTCACACCGCACTGCGCCGGGATGAAACGGTTGTGGAAACATATCGCCGAATGTAAAGACCAGCAGTGTCAAATGGCGCATTGTGTATCTTCCCGATATGTCCTTTCGCATTATCATCGATGCAAGGACCAGCGATGCGCAGTATGTGGGCCAGTCCGAGATGCAATCCAGCGAAATCACGAAAAAGCAAAACAACTTGCTATGGCACAGTTCTTTTGACAGTGTCTCGATGCTAAAACCTCAAGGTGAACTTATACATAGGCATGAGTCGGGTAGTGGCACCGAAGGCCAAAGTATGCAAGATATATCTGGCATTTGCTCAGACAGGCATTCTCAACGTGCCCTAAACGAAGGGGGGCGATCTACTGGGCGTGGATACATTCAGCGTACTGCTGGAGACAGAGCTAGACAGGGGCATTTGTTAGTTAAGAGTGCCCAGTATTTACAACCGCATAGCGGAAATAGATACAGTAGTGCTTCTGGTGCGCACGACTTAAAAAAAACACGTGTTATCAGTGGAATCTCAAGTAAAATTGTGGGCAATGTCAATATCCACCGGACTCTAGATGCAGCACATAACACCACTTTAGCGTCCGCTGGTCGGATCGAAGAAGGCACTAGCCTCTTGAACTCGTTTACACCTACGCAGGTCCATGCACACCTTCAGTCACTAAAAATGGGACTTCGATTGAGCTCTGCTAAGATACGTCAAAAATGTGCACCAGTCCTCAAGAAATTAACAGATCACGAATGCTCCTGGATATTCATGCAACCAGTCGATCCAGTTGAATTAAATCTTCCTGACTATTTTGATGTTGTCAAAACCCCAATGGACCTCGGCTCAATAAAAAAGCGGATGGAGAATAACTGTTACAAAAGTATATTGGATTTTGCTGCTGATGTGCGCCTCACTTTTGATAATGCTGTGACATACAACGGAGATGGCTCAGATGTTTGCAAAGTAGCACGTGAAATGAAGCTAACTTTTGAAAAGCTCTACCAAGTCATGATTGCAACCATCGAAGCAGAAGAAAAACAAAGAAAACTGAATGGCGACGTATGCATCCTATGCGGTTGCGAAAAACTTCTTTTTGAGCCTACAGTTTACTACTGCAACGGGTCCTGTAATGGACAGCGTATTCGACGCAACTCATATTATTATACAGGGGGTCGAAATCAGTATCATTGGTGTCAACAGTGCTTCAACGAGCTGCGTGACAAACAGCCTCTTGAATTTGCCGATTGTACATTGTGGAAGAAGGACTTGCAAAAAAAGAAAAATGATGAAATGCATGAAGAGCCCTGGGTAGAGTGCTCGCAGTGCAACCGGTGGGTTCATCAAATATGCGCCTTGTTTAATGGTCGGATGAATAAGGGAACGACAATATATCATTGTCCTTTTTGCTTTATGGCCCAGCGTGGCAAAAAGGACCCCCATCCGAGACCACTTGGCGCAAAAGATATTCGCCACACGAAACTATCTCGTTTTCTCGAAGACCGTGTCATCAAATCACTGCAAGATGTTCACACAAGGAACTCAACGACTTCACCCAGCAAACCAACTCCTGTTTATGTTCGACAGCTTTCAAATATCGACAAAATGCATCAAGTGAAGCCCAAAATTCTCAAGCGTTATTCACAGCACAAGTACCCATGTGAATTTCCGATGCGGTCAAAATGCGTACTTCTCTTCCAGGAAATGGACGGTGTTGATGTGATACTATTTGGCATGTACCTCTATGAGTATGGGCACAAGTGTCCACAGCCAAATAACAGGCGTGTTTATGTCAGTTATCTTGATTCAGTCTACTATTTTCGCCCGAGAGAGAACCGCACTCTTGTATACCACGAAATGTTGATCGCATACTTAGCGCACGCAAAAGAGCGTGGCTTTCATACTGCCCACATCTGGGCCTGCCCACCTTGCAAGGGGGACGATTATATTTTCTTCTGCCATCCTGAAGACCAAAAGACGCCCAAAGACGACCGTCTTAGATTATGGTACATAACGTTACTCAGAAAAGCGCGCGATGAAGGTGTCGTTACTCGCATAACTAACCTCTGGGATGAAAATTTCAAGAGTGATTTTAACATAACCCAGATTCCATACTTCGAGGGTGATTACTGGCCAGGCGAGGCGGAGAATGTGGCCAAAGCAATTTCAGACGAGGCCAATGAACGACTAGAATCTAAATCGAAGAAAAAAGCGAAGGCACGTGCACAGCGTGGCCTTCGGTCAGACGGGTCAGTGGAAGAAGAACTTGGAACGGACTCACTAATTGTGCGGATGGGCAAAATCCTGGAGCCGATGAAAGATGCCTTTATTGTTGCATACCTGCAACCACGCATATTTGCATGTGCAATGGGGATTCGTCACAAAAAGGAGTTGAATAATAGTAATCAGCATGGTGCAGAAATACAGAGGGCACCTTCCAATCTCAGAGTCGGGCAGACAAAGCCTAATTCACCAGGCGTGGACAAAACAAGTCAATCGGCCGCCAAAGCAAATATCAACGACCCTGAAGCTCGAGATCAGAGAATCAATAGAGAGCGACACTTTGATGAGACCGAAGATAAGGATGAAACTATTGAATCTGAATTTTATGACACACGGCAGCAATTTCTGAATTTATGCCAGGGTAATCACTATCAATTTGACGACCTGAGGAGGGCCAAGCATACTTCAATGATGTCTTTGTATCATACACACAACCCTGATGTGCCTAAATTCCTCGTAACCTGCTCGAATTGCAACATTGATATTAACTCAGGGTGTTGCTACACATCAGAACAAGACACGGATTTTCACCTGTGCCAGGTGCGAACCCTATTTTTTCGGAGTAAAGCGAACCCTGAGCCTGCAGGAGTGCTATAAAAAAATGCATAAAATGTTTTCCGATAAGTTTCCGTTCAGGAGATCAATCGTTGGCGGCGATTCGCAGGCCCAGCTCACGGAGGAGCAGCGCCGAGATCGCCATCGATCGATCCAGCTCCATATGCAGCTTCTTCAACATGCCTCGGGCTGCAGAAACCAACAATGTCCTTCTGCCAATTGCAACAAGATGAAGGTGCGTGAACGCCAGGCATTCATATTGTTAGATCGGTCCTCGCAGAACTTGTTAAAGCATGGTGCAAATTGTACAACACGAGTGCAGGGTGGCTGCGCTATTTGCCGTCGAATTTGGGCGTTGTTGCAGATACATGCGCGTCAGTGCCGTCGCGAGGCCTGTGTCGTACCAAAATGCAGACAGCTTAAGGAGCAGCTGAGAGCACTAGCTCAACAGCAAGCCCAAATGGATGAACGTCGTCGGGCAGCCATGAATGCAGCATACCGAAGGTATCAAATGAATCCAAATCACACCCTTTAATAGCCAATTACTTAGGGATGGAACAAAGTTGGCGCTTTGAGTCCCACAACCTTACATACCAAATTACCGCTTTTGGACATAAGAATGCGTCCGGTGTGGCTAGGAGCACCAGCTGGGGCTACTAGACTGAATTCTTGTGATCCAGCATTGCTTTGTGGCTTACATTCACGCGGTTGTAGTCTCGCGACCCCCTACCAGTGAATGACCTGGGCGGCCGATGTGGTCGATGTTGAGAGATATAGCAAGGTGGGAATTTGTTTCCTGGATCTAGCCAGGAAGATGCTGCTCTTCCTATCAAGACAGGAAGAGCGGGTCATTGACGGCAACATAGGCCAAAATCGCGGCCGGGGCCCCAGGGCCGAGGATTCCGACGAGACAGGAAGACAGGAAGACAGTAGAGATTCTAGCTAAACATAGCTAAATTGGCCCGGGCCCCGGGGTGGAGAAGTGGGTGGGGACTCCGACGAGACGGGAAGACAGGAAGACAGTAAGATCTTTTAGCAAAGCATAGTTAAATTGGCACAGGAACGCCCCCCGGTCGGACACCAAGACGACGAGACGAAGAGACGAATAGCTAAAAATAGCAAAAAAATTTACGCTGGAGGATGGGGAGTGGGTGCGATCGCCCGTCGCCCGCCAGAGAGTGCCGCGCGCGCGCGCGCGTCACTTCAGCAAGGTAGTACGTCGCCTTCGAATGATCGCGGCGACGCACGTCGGGGCAAACGTGAAGGCTAGGGTGGTTTTGGGGGGTGCGACAGCGCGACCCGATACTTTTTTTTGTGGTTTTTATTATACAATATTTACGTGCGGGTTTCCCCCCTCCACGCCCCCGAAGGGGGCGTGGCTATGCCTAGTCTAAGTGAAGGCAACTTAGACCTAAAGATAGGCTACTTAGACCATGGTTTCCCCCAAAAACCCGAAATCAGTGGTTTATAATAAAAAAGTCTTAAACCCGCACGGAAGGCCCCCACGCCCGAGTTGGCACCCTTGCGGAGCAGCCCCCGGCAGGGGAAAAGGTGTGAACCACTACAGGGTTAGCTGCCCTCAGGGCAGGTGACCCTGAAGTGGTTTATACCTTTTTCTGCTCTCTTCGTCTCGTCTGCTCCGCTGGCGTCTTGCTAGCTAGACCTCCGAGTCCGGGAAGTCAAATTGCTAAATGGATATAGCCTGGCTGACTCTAACCAAACCATATTATAATATTATTACGGGGGGCACTAGATGCCCATCTCAATTCCCATCTCGCGTTGCTTGATTGGCATGTAGAGCCCCTAAGCGGAAACATACCAATAACCGCCATGGTAACACCCAAAAGTTCCAAAAATCCGACATGCAACCCGAACCCGAACCTTCTAGGTAGCCTGACGCGGCACGAAACGCCACAGTGACTGGCGCGACGTGCGCAGGCCACTAAAATTTCCTTTCCAAACCTAATCGTTTCGCTCGCCTGTTTCGGTCATGTCCCCCAGAGGTGCAAGGAGGCCCCCATCCTCGAATTGCCTGCGCACCAGACGCCTAGTTATAGAGATACGGCAAATTTGGGGTTCCGTGACACCCCGACACCCCCCGTGGCCACCCAGTCACTTGGCCCTTGGCAACGATTTCAGTCTCCGGGTGTCTAATTTGGTCCGACTCGGAGTCTTAAAACCTTCGCACCCACTCTAATTGGATGCGCCGCTTCTTGGTCCACTTCGCCAAGAGGGCCGCTCGTTTGCTGCTCGTCCGCTACAAAGAAGTTTGCGAAATACGACAAGGTCGACGACTCCCACAGGCTTGACGTGCCCTATTGCCGAAGCATGGCACATCTACGACGTGCTTGCCAGTTCGTCGGAGGATATTCGCGACGCGGAGGGGCTCTAAGCTCTTTCCCGGAGGTAGGAGACGGGGACCTGGATAGGGGCGGCGGGGCCTGCTGGGGGCCATCGTAAAAAATGCACTCCAATGTAGCTTCGTGAGCGGAGGGCATCACGATGTAGCATTGCGCTCCACTCACCAGTGAGTAGCCTGCCGCCAGTAAGCAAGTGTCGACGGACTGCTTGTGACTCAGAGCGAGTCAATCGTGCTTCGCTATAGAGCCAGTGCTCTTCCTTCTCGTCCCTGACCCAGGTTGCTAGTCTATTTCATATCCATGAGGGATGAAGGAGATCGCTGCGTCTGGCAAGCTAGCCGCCTACGTCTAGGTACGGTGCCGTTGGAGGCACACAAAGCCGCTACTCTTTACTGAGAATATGACTGGGGGCATATTTTTGTCAAGGGAAGTTGGATGCCACCTTCCATAGTCAACCCATTTTCGAAAATGGAAGAGGGGCGCCTCAATTATTTGGATGCTGACGCTGGGTTTAATCATCGGCGTCATCACCAAGGTCGCCTTGGGAAGTAACTCTTTCCCTGGTCGAAGGAGTACAGTTTTTTCTTGTCCGAGAGGTTCAAACTGGCCACCCAGTTCTAACTTGTCAACGAGGGCATGAAGTGCTGCACGTCGCGCAGATCTGCAGATCCAGCGCATGTTGAAGCAATCGTGAATCACAATTGCGCGCTTAAACACAGCGTTGATTGGCGTCTCTGGACTTCGATATGCACGCATAGTATAATTTGCCCGTATATGCTTCCAGGCCCGCAAGGCCTCGCCACATGTGCCCCTTTTGGAGTTCCAATGGTTTATGCATCTCACGAGGCTACCACGAAACCAAAAGACAGGAACATCACTGTGATCACTAAGCACGAGTGGTGAAATTCTAACTCTTAGATCAAGGGCTGCTGCAAGGCTGCTTGAAATTACCACACAGGAGTAACAGCCTTCGGCTGAGATAAACCTTCCGGTATGGACACTGCATTCATGCAAACCAGACTCATCTAGGGGCAGAGCAGCCGTTGTCATTCGTTTGCGGTACAGCAGCTTCAAGCGATGCCTAATGTACTAGCAGTTGTGAAGGCTCAATTGTTGACACCAAACAAGGACGAATTCTTCGATTCAAGCATATCTTGATAGAATTGTAGCTTCGCCTCAATATTGATACGCAAATCTTCATTTAAATGGCCACAGTTTAGCCACAGCAAGTTTATGCGCTGTTCATTTTTATGCAAAGCCCACTGGCCCCTTAGGAACAATCGGCCGGCGTCGCCCAAGAAGGACCATGTTTGAATGTCATAACGGTCGAACTCAACACCCCCCAGCCAATCATCAAGCCTGTGGCGACTGGCATAAATTTGAGATCAAAGCAGCATATGACTCAGAGTTAAGCCGCCCAAACACAATGTCGACATCGGTATAGGTCCAGTGACTGTACTCGTAGAGATATTCTCCAAAGACCCAGCCCCAGCTTGGTTTGAATTCAGACAAGAGAGCAGGTGCAATCTGCAAAAGTCGCTCAAGTTTCAGCTGCATATCGACGTTCCATACTCGAGACAGAGATCCAGTTGCTTCTGCAATGCGCCTTACGTGAAGCGCTGCGATTCCTCCGTCCTGTAGTTCCTTTACCTCGATGTTACTCCTTGCGAGACATGCCTCGGGCACACTCTGCTTTTGAGTAACCTCGTGGAACAAAAGCAAAGTTGCTGTCCCTAAACCACCAATCATGGTATGGCATGTAAACGATAGATGGGGAGGCATTGCACCGCCTACCCACGGCAGAATGATTGCAACGCGCATTGACCCAGCTATGCATAGTACCGTAGGTATCAGGTAAATGATGTACCAGTACACGATTCATTAAATTTTAACATCACGGTGATGTGGAATTCAGACGCCAATCAATCCGTGTGTGTGAGAGTTTTTTCGGAGGCTTGGATGTCTCCGGGAAGCGCCATTGCCGCCTGCACTGGCAGGTCGTACTGGCAATGACTCGGCCCGGGATGCCCGGGCCAGTGGAGACTCGGACTATAAAACTTGAACATCACTGGCATCACATGATCATGGCCCGGGCATGATTCAAGTTATTACTAGCCTAGTAGTCACGGTAGGACCGCACCTCTCCCTACGCCCCGTTGGCGGACCAGGGGCCCACCGAGCGAGTGCTAGGTAGGCCTGGTACTCCTTCCGACTCGGACTC
>JACLAA010004569.1_pt1 | contig 17317 bp, 12 predicted proteins | sample 8027891 | NCBI WGS metagenome assembly JACLAA01 (sample SAMN15724900, study PRJNA655200) | protist metagenome | isolation source: fluorescence activated cell sorting (FACS) single amplified genomes of... | place: Spain: Blaines Bay Microbial Observatory, Mediterranean Sea | collected 2016-01-19 | reverse complement strand
AAGGTGAAAATAATCGATATTGATATTCTCAAGCGGTTCACCGGAGAACGACGAGAAGAAGAAAGGAAGAAGAAGAAGAAGGAGAAGAAAGAGACGAAGAAGAAGAATACGACGACGAATACGAAGCAGAAGGATGCGAAAGCAGTCATATCCGTATCTTCTTCTCGCGATCAATCACCACCACCAACTCCTTCTTCCACTTGGCTTTCGTATTGCGCGTTCGGCGCGACGGTGGTCACCACAGTCGCCGCGGGAGCGTTCTTCTCCACATTCGCAAAGAAAAGAGGAGAAAGGGGTAAGCGAGAAGAGAACGGCGATGATGCATCTCTCCAACCGATCACGTTTGCATTCGATACCCCGCAAACCGCGGCGGTTAGAAATAAATCGCCAAGACCTCCTAGACGGAGCGAAGACCAGCACCAGCGAGAACAACAAGAAATTTTACGACGGAGAGAAGAGAAAGAAGTCAACCCGTTTTTGAAACAGATGGAAGATTCAAACGTCGCGTTCTCTTCTCAGCAGATTAAAAGTAACATCATTCCGCGACCATCATCATCACCTCCACCTCAGCGGTTATTCGAAACTGAGAAATCATCATCACCCGGTCCTTCTTCTTCGACAGGCTATGTGGTGCCTAAACAAGTCGAAGCGATGCAAACGAGAGAATCATCTTCGACAGCGGCTGCAGTTTTTGATGGAAAAAAAAGTGGACGAATTAAAGAAAGAGTACAATCAGTGGGCGTTAAGTTACGACGATGAGTTACACCCGTGGGATCGAGCGTTAGACAACAAGAGGTACGATGCGATTGCTACACCGTTATCATCATCATCCACTGTAGAGGAAGAAAGCACCAATAATATTAGCAGTAGCAGTATCAGTGATGCACTGAACCCCGAATCGGAGAAACGAGAAAAGGAAACAAAAGTCAGAGAAGTTGCGCGACGACGTCGAAATAGCTACTTCGCCGCCATCTCTTCAAAACGGTACGCGCCGACGACGATAGAACAACTCGCTCTCGAAGAGAAAGTTAGAGAACGCTTAGCATCAAGCACCCCTGTATTTGATACTGATGGTACCTTTTTTGCAAACGAAAGTAAAAAAGAAGCGATGGCGTTGTACGGTACCGCCTTGGGAAAGCTCTTTTACGAGAAGTCTCCAACCACAATTGTTGGCGAAGGTACATTTTCGGACGTATTTTCAGCGCAGAAAGATGCCGCAAGCAATTTATCATCGCTCGCGTTGAGTAAAACGGACTTCTTTACGCAGGGTGAATCTGTTTTGAAGTGTTCTGCGCCTTTTCCGGGCCGAGACGCTTTCGATGCTCCTCAAGGAGACGGGTACGGGTTTGGGAAAGTCGAAACGGCCGTGTTAGCTACGCTACCGAAACATCCAGCGATAGTTGAAGTTATTGCGGCCTTTCTCGAATCCGATAGGAACGAATCGTACTTGTTGTTGAAAGATCATGGAGAAAATGCGCATGAGGCGAGAAAATTAGGACGATTGACGCCGAGAGAGTGCCGTGCGATGGCCCGTCGTATTTTGCACGCGTTGAAACATTGTCACGAACGTAACGTAATTCATCGCGACATCAAGTCTGGCAACATTCTCATCAGAGGTAGAGAAGGCGCAGAGGATTTCAATCGAAAAGCAACCATCATAGATTTCGGTGTCGCGCATTCACAAACGGCGTGTGAGTTGTACTTTCCGGAAATCGTTCCCACAACGAACGAAGAAGAGGACGGGGGTTCATTTCAAAGCGATGGGAAAAAAAATATGGTCTGTTCTATCGAGTACGATCCAAGCAGCGGAACGCCTGGGTATCAAGCTCCAGAAGTTTTGCTCGGGAAATACGAATTACCTGCGACCTCGTCCGACGGCGAAAGAATCAACGACAACGACGGCGAACAGGTATCGATGGAAACGTATGCGAAAATTGACATCTTTGCATTTGCCATTGCGATGTACTTTCTGTGCACGGGAAAAGAAATCTTCGCGGACTCTTTAGATGCCGGAGAGAACATGACGACAAAATCGAAGCAGAAAGCGATGGCGATGTCCGAAACCGAATTAAATCGCTTGAACCAAACCGAGCTCGAACTCGATGCGAAAATTCTCACACAGATGCTCACTTATCCTGACTTTCGTCTTGCGCCTTCGCAAGAAAAAAATATGCGAGAACGCTACGGCGACTTGGTGAAGAATCAAAACGAAATCATCCAATCGACGACGCTTACGGAGAAGATCATTGAAGATTTATCTGGTCGTCAACCCGTGGCGTTTTGCAAACTCATCGCGAAGTGTTTAAGCGTCGATCCGAGTAAAAGACCGAGTGCGGTCGAAGCGCTCGCTTGGGAGAATGCCTTTGTCGGCACCGATGAAGACGAAGACATTTTGGCATATGAAAAAGCGTCGACCCCGATGATGACGAGATGACGAGGGTAGACAATAGCACTCGCACAGAGAGTTACATACGGTAGATTGCGCGAATGAATGTATAATTATTACATTATTTATTTTGTACCAGTTTTTCGTGGTACCCAAAATACGTCCTATTCTTCTTCTTCATTCGTCGCAGCACAAAATCAATAAATCAAATAAAAAACACCTGTTTTTGCTGGGAACAAGTTTGAATTCTCCAATAGTATCACCCACACGTATACTCTCTTCGTCGTCGTCGTAGTCTTAGTCTTCTTCTCCTTTCATCTGTTGCGTTTGTGTTGAACGGACCTAAAGGAGCGAGAAAGAATCGTTCTTCGTGTTAAAGAGAAGTCTTGCGTCGTTTCGTTAGTATATTGAGATCTCCAATCTCATCATCATCATCATCATCGTCAAAAACGACGGAGCGGAAAATTATGGACAACACCACCAACCATCAGCCTTCTTCTTCTTCTCTGCTTCTCTCTTCGTTAAAAGATTTACTTCCAGAAAAGAACTCGGTGATTATATTCTCAAACAGAATGAAAGGTTTGCTCGCGAAATCAGACGGGAAGGATAAAACCTTGGCGTTGTTGCAGTATTTAGCCATGTTTACGTCCAACGGAACGCCCGGGAACGCGTTGAATTTGCAAAAATCGTTTGGAAGCGCGAGGAAACCGTTTCGGATTTTCAAAGAGGTGGAGTTTTTACTCCCGGTGATTGAAAATCCACCGGTTGGGAATCAAGCGAAAGTGTTAGTGGCGTACTCAAAAGCGATTGGAATGTCGGCGTACATGGCTTTCGATCACATCGTATTCTTAGGCGCGACCGGTTTAGTCACGAACAAGCAAATAACCGAACTGTGTCAAAAGCTCTCATATTACGGGTGGTTCGTCGGGTCAGTAGCTGGGTTGTACCAAAGCGCGAACGAGTTAGGAAAGTGTGTGAGAGATGTCGCGGAAGCGGACGACGACGAGGATAGAAAACAAGAAATCGCAAAGGTTGCCAAGCCAGTGTTTACCGCCATCACGACCAACACCTTGCAAGCGTTGTTAGCGTTGGCGCTTTTGGAGAAAATTCCGATGAAGAAGAGGAACGTAGGAGCCTTAGGGGTCGTTTTGAGCATGTTGAACGTGTACTCTATGTTTCCGCCGCCACCACCGCCAGATGCCAAAGACAAAGGAGAGTAGATGTATAAAACAATTTGAAAAAACAGAAGTAGATAGTCATACAAAAAAGTATTTATCAGTACTCTTGTACAGCGCCTCGTTTATTATATTATTATTATATTTCTATAGTAGTACTAGTAGTAGTAGTATGTGGGAATCAATGTTCTTTCAGATGTTTCGCAACATCTTTCATAAACTCTCTTTCCTCTGCGCGTTCAGTTTACAAATTTTCCTGCGACGGAGGAGTCTCGTCGAACTTTGTCGCTTTCCTCTTCTTTGGATCCGGTTGCGTTTGCGTGAAGCCTCCGAGATCCCAATATCCAGCCGGATCTTTCGGAGGAACGTACTTCGCGCGATGACGGGAATTTTCCAGGTTTCTTGGCGGTGCCCCGTTATTCGTGTTGTTATTCAAAGCGTTACTTCCGTGTTCGCACGCCCTTCGATCGAGTTGACCGGCGACGGCGTAAAACCTTTCGCATTCTTGGCACGCGTACCCGATGAGCTCTTTTCGCACCTCTTTCCCACGAACAACTTCTTGGTACTTCACCTCTCGCAGTGGTTTGTCAACAGGTAAACATTTATTCGATTTTTGCTGATGATCTTCGCGGAGTTCTTGCTTCGTGCGTTTCACTTCTTTCTCTTCTTTCTCTTCTTCTTCTTGGGTGTTCTTGATGACCAAAACTTCCTCTTCTCCCGGCGTGTTCTCGTTGATTTGCGCTTCGTTCGTTTTAGGCGTTTCGAACATAGCGCCCGATCGCGGTGGCGGTGGTGTCTTCGTATCGCTAATCGTCGTCGTTTTCTTCTTCATGGCGTCGTCCCACAAACCCCGAACTTTCTTCGAAACGCCTTTCTTTGCTGCTGTTGAAGCCGCCGCGGTGCCTTTTTTACTCGCCCCTACATCTAAACTTGCTCTCTTCGACATTATCATCATCTTCGAAGCGTCGACGTGCTTCTTCGGCTTTGGTTTATCTGTTTGATGATGTTGTTGTTCTTGTTCTTGTTCTTGTTGTTGTTGTTGTCGCTGCGGATTTACGAATGCGTTAGATTTTATCGTCGTTTCGTTCTTCTTATCAAACGCCCAAAAGTCTTCCGTTCTGTTGAACGAAAAAGATTTTTCGTCGTCGTCGGTTTTCTCATCGTTCTTCTTTCTAGCGCTATACTCGTCGTCGACATCGTTCATCTCGTCCCGGTGTCGATGAGAGTGTTGTTGTTCCCGTCGTCGTCGTTGTCGTTTTTCTCTCTCTTCCTCGTCGTCTTTTCCTCGTCGTCTGTTTCCAATCTCTTCGAGCTCTTCGTCTTTGGTCGTGTAATCTTCGCCGGCGAACACGGCGTACTTCGAAGCCGGAGAGTGCGGCCGCTTTCTCTTCGCAGTATTCTCTTCTTTTCCTCCTCCTCGCTTTTGTTGTCGTTGTTGCTGCTGCTGTTGTTGTTTTCTTTCGTACTTTTCTAATTTTGAAAGCGCCACCTCTTTCTCCTTTCGATACTTTGCCGCCGCTTCACGATAAATCATCAACTCGGCTTGTAATTTTTGAAATCGCGCTCGCAATACGAGAGTTTGAGTATCTTCGTTGTTTTTACCACCGTCGTCAAAAGAATCTTCTTCTTCTTTAAATTCGTCGTCGTCGTCAATTTCAGTGTTATTATCGTAAAAATCGTCTCTTTCGTCTCTCTTTTCTTCTTTGATGTTTAAAGAAGGAAAATGTAACAACTTCTCTCCCATCGCCTTCTCTCGAAACGAGTCTCTTTCTTTCGTCATCAACGTTAAACTTTTCATCAAATCGTCCTTAATCCTCGTTAAACGCTCGATTGAATCTCTCATCTTCTCTTTCTCTTTCACGTTCTCCTCGTGTTCTCGTTTGAAGTTCAGTTGTAGTTGAGTGCACTGCGCGTTCATTTCTCGTTGTATTTCTGAAATCATAAACGGCACGTTTCCTTCTTCGTTTCCACCTTTACCTTTCACATTTCCACTTTTACCACTCTGTTCTTCAGTCGTCATATTTAATAATACTAATACTACTCAGTGGTGTATTATTATTAAACGCTGTAAGAAGAAGGAGTAAAAAAGATTATATATGTAGAAGAAGCGTAGTAATATTATTATGACGACGGTGAACGTGTGTTTGAGAGTGATGATGAGTTGTGGAGGAAATGTGTCTCTCTCTTCGTTTGAAGAAAAATTGAGAGGAACAACTACTTTTTGTCATCAGAAGAAGAAGAAGAAGAAGGTGCCAAGAATGATGATGGAATCTCAACACAGGAAAATTGAGGAAAAATTCTCGTTTAGGGTTCTCCAAGGGGGAAAAAAAAGGTCCAACGCCTTTCAAGTCATCTTCACAAGAAGAAAGAACAACAAAGCGCGCGCTAGAGGGTGTGTGTGTGTGTGTGTGTGTGTAGATTTAGAGCGACGAGAGTAAACAACACATACACACACAGAAAGAAATGGCGCCAAACTGGTTGTTTGGAGGAGGAGACCCCGCCGAGAGTAGTATCACCAACAACAAAAGAAATCATCACCCGAGCAAAAACAAAAACAGTGGTGAGCGCGCGTCAACAAATTTGCTTTCCGCGCAAGGCTACGTCAAAGACGAACGAGACGATCCACACTATTCGCAAAAAGCGAGGAGAGGGAGAGAGAAAGTCGCCGAACAGCTTCTGAGAGATATGCGAGAAGAATCTCACTCGGGAGAGAGAAAAAGCAGGCGGCACCACCATCGACACGGAGGAGGAGGAGCGCAAAATGAGGCCGCGGAATTCAATAGTGGATTTCCCCGAGGGAGAAGCTCAACCACGCCTTCGTACGGGAGCAATAGCGGGTATCATCAGTATCAACACGACGGATTGAACACATCTGCGACAATGACTTCGTCAACATCGTATTCTCGATTGGTTGGCGGGTGTTTGATCGCCGGTTCCGTCGCCATGGTCTGTACGGCATCTTCGGACTCAGTTCTTGGACACTTGCTCCTTTCGTCTTCAAGCGCGAAAGACGACTTTAACATCAACGCTTCGAACAATCGAGGCGGCGTCGCGTCCGGGTCTAAGCGAAAATCTGCATCATCCAGAGGAGGAGGAGGAGGAGGTGATGGACGAGGAGGAATATCAGGATGGTCGAACGAATACGCCACGAACTTTCTCGGCGCGGTGACGAAGAACGCGGACGATAACGAGGACGACAAACTTTTTGAAGGAGACTCGAGCAACGCTGCCATCGCTTTGGCAAACGGCGAAACCTTACTCGAGAAATTCGATGCCGACGCGTTTGAGAGGGATCTCGCGTCAACCTCGGGAGATTTTGATGACGAAGAGAAGAGAGACGTGCAGTTATCCGACGACGATCTGCTCACGACGTGCGAAACGTGGAGAGTGCAAATTAAAAACGACGCGACGATGTTTCAAGCTCGACTGTTGAAACTTTCGGCTATTCTAGACGCAACGAGTGATGATTCGAACAGGTTGCCGCACGATGATGTTGTCAATTCGATCAAAAGTGTCCGTAAGTGGCACACGACTACGGACGTGGACGCCACCGCGAAAGTGAAGGAGTTGACGCGCAGAGCGAAAATGGAGAAAGCCGGCGACGGTAACAAGTCTTTGCGAAGAAAGAAGCTCGAGGCTGAAGCCATAAAAGTCGAAGAGCTCGCGTCGACGTCTTTGCCCAAGCTTGAAAATGCTTTGAACGAAATCGAGGAGAAGTTTATCCCGGCTTCGGCGCAATCGGAACCAGTCCGACAAAGAGCTGAACTTGGTGCTGCACCGACGCGATCTTCGTGGTTATCGAGTCTTTTTGGTGGCGTAAAGCAACCTACGAGAATGGCACAACTCGGGGCGGCTACAAATTTGGACGCGAGCGCTGAATTAGGTGCCGGGTACGGCGGCGATCCCTGGGGGGCGCACAGTAAATTCGACGATGAACTCGAGATGGAAGAGGAGCGCGATGTCAAGAATGAACGCAGGAAAAACGTAGCTTCTCTTCACGAACGTCAACGACTACAAAAGGAAAAAGAGCGATTCGGGTTAGTGGATGAAAAAGTCGTTGAATCCCCCGTTCGTGCAACCTCGTTCGCGAAAGGACTTTCGAACCGGCGAAGCCGTCGCGTAGGTCCATTTTATGACGCGATGGAAAATAGCGAGCAACAACAACAACAACAACGGCGGCAAATTACGCCTTCTTCTATCACTCCTTCAACACCAGGCGGACGTATTTCTGAAGCAGATATAGAGAGAAGAGCGCAAGAGCTTGTGGATGAAGCGCACGGTGGCATCGAAGAAGGAGAGGAAGAGCGAGTCAACGAAGGAGAAGAAGTTTTCGACGACGATGAAGTCGCAGACGCAGAAGCAGAAGAGCAATCAGAAGACGAACAGCTCGTAGAAGAAGATGAAGAAAAAGAAGAATTGATGAGGTCGTCGCGAGTGAAGAAATCGCGCGGACTCACGGATCGAATTTCAGATACCGTACGAAGAGCCTTTGGATACGCAGACCCGGGAGAAGAGTTTCTAGAAGAGGCGAGCGAAGATATCCAAGAAGAAGAAATGGAAGAAGAGACGGAACAAGCTAAGCGCGGGCAACAAAGATCTTTCAGAAACGGGAGAAGAAGTGGCAACATCAACAGCAAGAAGAAGGGATCATCATCTTCTTCATCGTCGCCCTCTGCCTCGACGACTGGGACGACAACGTCGAAAGAGAGAAGGCAGCAGGAAAAGAGAGGGTCAGCGGCGACGACGGCGAGTATTGCCACGGACGAGAAGACAAAGAAAAGCTCGAGCTTTGAAAATGCGTCGACGAAGCAATCTTCGAAATCCAACAACAAGGACGACAACACAGAGCCCGTGGACACGTTCGCCGCTCGCATGAAGGCTGCCAAGAAATTGAAGGAAGTGAAAGAAGGCGGCGCGGCGACAAAATCGTGGAACTCGGCTGGGGAAGCTCACCAGATGAAGTTTAAACCAGGTCAAAAGCTCATCGTTCAAGAGGATGGTACTTTTGCGTTTGCCGACGAAGATGACGTCAACTCGAAGGATTCCGACGCCGGTTTGCAAAAAAGAAACGAGGAAACCTCGAAAGTCTTGCGCTCGCTCTCGGAGGAGCAAGGTTCGTCGTCGTCGTCGTCGAGCGACGTGACTGACAAAGAAGTTCAATCCCCACCTCCGGCTATCTCACCACCTCCGCCATCTCCATCGCCTCCTCCGCCAAACGCGCCAGTTGCTCAACCCGCTGTCGTTCAACCTGCCGCAATCGATCCGACCCAGACGGCGCAAATGTTGTACCAACAAAATATTGCCGCCATGAACAATCAGATGATGATGAATGCTGCGGCGGCTGGCACTAATAACAACAACAACAACGCGAACTCGAACGCAAACGTGGGAAATAATTTTAAGTTGACGTCGGAGAATCTAGATGCTGTCGCTATGGCAAAGCTCGAACACGATATGGCGAACAGAAACGCTTTGGAACTGTATGACATCTCCAACCAAAATCGCGACGCGGCTGAGTTGGCGAGATCGGAGCACGAAACTGCTATGCACTGGAGACAAGAAGCACAAAAGAATCTTGAACGCTTAGAAGCAACTGCCGCGAAAAAGGCCATTTCGGAAGAAAACGCGGCGCAGCAACAAGAAAAGTTACAGAATTTGAACGCTTTAGTCTCTGAATTTAAAAAGGCTCTGGTGGAAGAAACCGCGTTGCGACGCAAAGCTGACATCGAGAAGGAAAATTTGGCCCGCGATTACGAACAAAAGAAGATCGAAATTGCCACGAAAGCATCCGAAGCGCAAGGTCGTTTAATTGAGCACGCCAAAGACAAGATCTTGGAGGCTCGCCGCACTGCCGCGTTGGCGACGCAACAAGCGAACGAGTATTTGGAACAGGCGAAGAGAGAAGCGATAGCGAGGAGAAGAATCGGCGAGTTTGCCAAAAGGTCAAACTCAAAAATGAGCGAGGATAAGAAAGCTTTGGCTGAGCGATTGCATGCTGAGAAGGATGAAATCTCGCAAGCCGCGAAAGAGGTTCAAAAATCTGCCGAGGAAGCATTGATGAGGTTGAACTCTGCCAACTCGCAAGCGCAAAAGGAAAGGGATCTCGCTTTGAGCGATCGTCAGCAAGCGATAGAAGAGGCTAAACAAGCCGTCGATACGGCCAAAATGAGTTTAGATGGTATGAAGGAAATGTCCAAGAAAGCGCAAAAGTACAAGAGACGTCAAGAAGAGACGGTGGATTCGGTTAAAGAGTATATAAAAAACGACGGAGAGGGCAAGTTTGACAAGTTGGATAAATTGTTGCGCAAAGCCGAAGCCGAAGACTTCTCTTCTGACTCTGGTGGAAAGAAGTCTAAATCTTCCTCATCGTCTAGCAAGAAGAAGAAAACGAGCAGCGACAAGAAAAGTGAAAACGACGACGACGACGACGACAACGATGCAGTGAGCGACGAAGAAGCGGCGGCGGAGAAAGTGAAGAAGCTTTTGGGCGGCGGCGGCGGCGCAGAAATTCCGGACGACGTTTCCAACGACGCGGATGATACAGTGGAAGGAGCGACAGTAGAGGACGATGCAATCTTGGAACCAATGACGGATGATGTCGATTCTATTTTAGCTAACGCGGGAAAGAACGGCGAATCGAGTGAAAACAACTCTGAAGTTTCCACTGCGGAAGACGTCCGATCTTCGGTTGAAAACTCTGCCGCCCTCACGGATGCGGAAGCGGAGAAGAATCTCGCCGCATACTTCGGAGAGACGACCCCGTCACCAACGACTTCTTCTTCAGACGATGATGAGAAGAAAATTGACGCCAACATCGACGAGAAATCTTCCACTGAAGAAAGCGAAGAAGCGAAAGAAGAAAAAGAGGAAGAGGCGGAGCGAGGCGATACCGACGCCGAAACGACGCGAGCGCAAAACGCCGCCGACGACGAGAACGCCTCGGATCCGTCTTCTTTGATTACTTTGGACGACCAGGAAGTTAAAAACATCCCCACGACTGGAGTCGTCGCCTCTTTAGGCTTTCCGAGCATAACTCGGATCGCGTTTGGTGAGCCGGAACAAAAAGCGTTTAAAGAGGTGTTCTTCGCCTACTTACGAGAGCAAGCTCCAGACTCGTGCGCGAATGTAGACGATATGGAAACGTACGTGCAAGAGCGAACGAAAAAGACTGGCACCAAAGCTGAGCATTTGCGCGTGACTTTAGTGTGCGCCTCGGCGACCTCCGAAGCGGACACTTTGAAAGCGCAGCAAGTCGTCCGCGCCGGCCTTTCGGACGGGTCCCTCTTGAAAAAGCTCAACGCTTCCGGCATGAAGAGCCGCGTATTTATGGACGACTACGTCGAGGACAAAGAAGACAAAGACGAAGACGAAGTTGCTGTTAACGCTGATATTGCTACGACGAAAGGACTAAAAGTAGAAGAAAAAGTAGTAGAAGAAAAAGAAGAGGTGAAGGAAGACGAATAATAATAGTAAAATATTAGTTCCGAGTATCGGAAAAGCAAGCGTTTTATTTATATTAATATTGAAATGCAAAACAACAACTCTTTCTGTCTGTGCCCCTTTCCCTGCCTGTTAAAATGTATAGCTGACAGCAGCTTTTGGACAGGAATTCAAAAAATTTTCTCGCCTCTTGACTCGTCATAATATCAATAATAATAAGCCCAAAATTAACAATGGCTACTTATTGCGTCGGCGATCTCGCCTTCTTGGCCAATGATGGTAACGACCAAGGTGAGCGACAAAAACGCAGTCTGATTTTTTTCTCCCTCCTTCTCCGTCGTCGTTTTCTTTTTCTCTCGTCGTCGTTAACGATTGATGAGATTTCCCGGTCTTCTTCGCCGCCAATTATTGGATAATTGGAGGGGGGTCTTAATTCTCTCTCAGGAAAAAGGAGACATCAAATTCTCGTCTTGATATACCAAACGAATGAGACAGAGAGACAGAGACAGAGACATACGTCTCTCTGTCTGTCTGTCTGTCTGTCATTTACCGGGATGAGATGAGTTTGATGAAAAGCGACAACAAAAACCGAGAGAGAGAGAGAGAGAGAGAGAGAGAGAGAGAATTCCCCGTACTCTCTACGAATTCGTCGAAGAATTTCCGTACTTTTGAAAAGTCGCCCCCGTTTTTGGTTGAACCAAAAAAGACAAAAAAAGAGTTCCTCTCGGAACAGACATTTTAATTATTTTTTGGAGGATTGGAGGGAAAAAAAATGTCACATCACAAAATAATAATAATACTGACCAACGAGTTTTTGTCTTCTCTCTCTCCTCTCTCTTTTTACTCTACTAATATAAACAGAGGATCTCTGCAAAGTCTTATCCGGTATCAGTACCATCACGGGCTCCTCGGACAACCAATTTTTGTTGTCATCCGCGTACCTCGTGTTCTTTATGCAAGCCGGATTCGCGATGTTATGCGCCGGTTCGGTGAGATCTAAAAATACCAAGAACATTTTGATCAAGAACGTCTTGGACGCGTGCGTCGGGGCGATTGCGTTCTTCATCTTTGGCTACGGCTTCGCATACGGGACGAAAGAAGGCAAATCAACGAATGAATTTATCGGACACTGGAACTTTGGCTTGCAAGATTTCACCGATTGGGCTGGTTTCTTGTTTCAATGGGCGTTCTCTGCGGCAGCGGCGACGATTGTTTCCGGTTCCGTCGCAGAAAGAACGGCATTCCAAGCCTATTTGGGCTACTCTTTCTTTCTCACCGCGTTCGTCTACCCAGTCGTCGTTCACTGGGTCTGGGATGGAAATGGATGGCTCACTGCGTTCAAAGACAACGATAAACTCTTTGACTGTGGTATGTATGACTTCGCCGGCTCTGGTGTCGTTCACATGACTGGTGGCGTCGCCGGTTTGATGGGTGCTTGGATCGTAGGCCCGAGAACTGGCAGATTCGGCCCGGATGGTCGCGTCGTCGCTATGCCGGGACACAACGCCTCGTTAGTTGTCTTGGGTACGTTTATTCTTTGGGTCGGATGGTACGGTTTTAACCCGGGATCACAGTTGGCAATCATTGGTTCGGAAGCCGTCGTCGCTAGAACCGCCGTCTCGACTACTTTATCCGCCGCCGCCGGCGGCGTGACTGCCATGGCCATCAACTATGGATTATATCACGTTTGGGACTTGATTGCCGTGTGCAACGGTGTTTTGGCTGGTTTAGTCGGCATCACCGCCGGTTGCTCCGTCACCGAACCGTGGACTGCTATCGTTTGCGGCTTTATCTCCGCGTGGGTCATCCACGGCGCTGGTAAATTGCTCTTGAAGCTTAAGATTGACGATCCTTTGGAAGCGGCGCCGATGCACGGCGCGTGCGGCGCCTTTGGCGTCTTCTGGGTCGGTCTCATGGCAAAGAAAGAATACGTCGCCGAAGTCTACAGCGGCGCCGAGAAGTGCGCGGGTGTCTTTTATGGCGGCGACGGCAGTTTGCTCGGCGCCCAAGTCGTTGGCGTCATCTGCATTTTCCTCTGGGTCGGCGGTTTGCTCGGTCTCTTCTTCTTGGCGTTGAAGAAAATGAACATGTTGAGAACGTCTCCGGAAGAAGAACAATTGGGTTTGGATGAGTCCAAGCACGGTGGTTCGGCGTACAACATGGAGTTGGTCGCTCCAATGCCGACGGAAGTGTAAGAAAGTCGACGAAAGAAGAGGAAGGAGTAAGCTGGGCGAAGAAGGAATAAAATACACGGATCAGCTATAAAAAGTGGCGTTCGGTGGTGAAATATAATAAAACGAATACAAACATACAAAGACGGCGGCGGATGTTTGACGAGGGGTCATAAAATACGGGACAAAAACGAATACTATACTTATAATAATTGAAGATAACTCTCAGATCCACAAAGGCGTCTTTCAATAATCCTATACTATAATAAACTAGTAGAAGGCGTTTTATAAACAATACTGGTACAGAGTAATGATCATCATCAAACATGTTCTCCAACCTCTTCGTCTAGTTCCACGAGAACTTTGCGATTGTACACGTAGGAGATGCAACTTTATATTTCTCGCACATCGCTTCGAGAGCGGCTTCGAACTCGGACTCGTCTCCGTCGCCTCCCGACGCGGACGAAGAAGAAAAATCAAGCTCCTCCGCGTGGATGCCCGTTTCGACGATGAAACAACTCTTCGCGTTGACAGATTGCGCGCCTTTTATGTCGTGTTCTAAAGAATCCCCGACGCACAAACATTTAGAGAAAAACGTTTGTGCATTTTCTTCCTCCTCTTTTTCCTCCTTTTCGTCGTCACTGTGTTCATTATTCCTACTTCTACTTCTACCACTAATCTCTTCGCAAAGCGTCGTGTATATTATCGGCGCCGGTTTACCGAGCTTGACGACGTATTCGTCCGCGTTGAACGCGCCGCCGCCGCTTACTTCTCCTTTTTTTTGAAAGACCTCGTTCAAAATGTCTCGATACCAGAGGCTAATCGTTCCCGGCATGACTTCTAACGCGTCGCCGTTGACGGTGACAAAATCTGGATTCGCCAACAACATCTTCGGCGGTAATGCGCCGTTTTCTTCGCACCTTTTCGCGATCCCAGTCAACACCTCTTTAATCTCCTCGTGCGTCAGACGTTGAATATTTTGCACTTGTCTGTCGTAACTCCCCAGCGTCGTCCCCGGAACGGACATACTCTCGCATCCAGAGGCGACTATGTGCGTCGTCTTTTCAATCGCTTCTTCTTTACTTTGCGGTAAGACGCATCCAGACGGCAACGAAACCGCGCCTCTTTCCCCCCAGTTCAAGTGCAAGAAAGTAAACGACGACGACGACGACGAATTCGCGCAGGTATTTAAAACATCCTTTTCGATCAACATGTGACAGACTTCGCCACTCGTCATCGCCGATTGGAACCACTCGTCTTCAAATCCCATCCGTTTCAATTTTCTCAGCGTGGACGTCCGACGTCTGCTCGAGTTTGAGAGTACGTGCACTCTCACGTCTGGATATTTGTGATGGATTCTTCGTAAACACTCTATGGCTTCCGGGAATGCGTTCTTGCCGTCGTGTAAAACGCCAAACTGGTCGAGGAAAATATCTTCTATCTCGTGTTCGTGCAAGATCGATTCCATGTTGTTGTTGTTGTTGTTGTTATTATTATTATTATTATTATTATTAAATGTTGACGATGAAATCTTCGTTCTTTGTCTTCTTTGTCTTCTCGGTGTCGTTCTCGTCGTCTTTATCGTCGTCGTCTTGAGAAAGAACTTTGAGGAGGACATTATGATGCACTTTTTTATGTGAAGAAAGAGGAGACGAAACTCGAACACAACAACAACAACAACACACTTAACAGAACGAAGACGATGTTTGTATTATTAAATGTGATGACAATAACGATAATTATTCGTATTACTATTCACGATACTACTTAGTATTATTATTTGAAGAACCTTCCAAATATTCCATGGAATCTTCATTCTCTAACTCGACCATGCACCCGTCGATCTCGCTCGCGTCTCCGGATAAAATCGCAGACATGCAATCGTCCACGATTCTCGCGGCTGCGATTTCCTTCACCTTTTTTTTCCAAAACACATCCGGCGCGGCTTGTTCGAGTTTCTTGCTCAGTTTTTGCACTTTCTTATCGGACTCGATTTGTAACAAACAAGATTCGAGCATTTCTTCGTCGCCATCCGCGATCGCGCCTAAACACTGGTCGAAAATACGTTCCGCTTTAAACCGGTCGTTTTGTTCGTCCCAATCGATTGAATCTTTTTTTGTTGCTCTTAATGTTGTTGTCGATGTTGTTGTTCTTAGTATTGGTCTTCTTCCAAATCTTCGAATAGACGAAGAAGTATGAGATGTTGTTGTTGTTGTTGTCGCGACGAGTAACAAAACTCGCTGATGATGATGACAGCAGATCATCTCTTTTGTGATATCTTTTATTAGTGGAGACAGAGTAGAGTGTCGTGTGTATTCCTTTTGCGGACGAAAGAGAAAAGAGAGAGATCGTTCGGAAAAGAAAGATGACGACGCGCGACAGAGATATTTTTTGACTCATCGTGACTGGATTTTTTTTTTTTACTTTCTTCTTTGTCCCCTCTGGTGTTGTTCTTTCATCCTCTTTTAGCTTATGGAATTATTGTACGAGAGGAGACAAAAAAAAATTGCGAAAGAGACGAAAAAAAGGAACGAACGACGAAACGTCATTAACTGTGATACGAGTACTACAATGTTTTGGGGGAGGAGGACGACGACGACGACGACCGAGAAGAAGAAAGAAGAAGAAAAACAACAACAACCAAAAAAGAAGAAAATCTGTTGCGCGTGTCCAGAGACGAAAGAACCGAGAGATCAGTGCATAGGAGAATTCGGCGCGGAGGACGAGAGATGCAAGAAATTAGTGGAAGCGCACTTGGTGTGTTTACGAAAGGAAGGATTTGACGTGTGATTTATACAACACACTGATGATTTTGTTAGAAGAGAGCGATGCATAGATGAGTAGAGAGAAAAGAGGAGTTTGAATTGTTGTTGCTGTGTGAAATTAAACAGCGCATAAACACGTAGGTATGGCAGCAGGCTTTTAAAACTTCACAACTTTTAAAAGTTTACGACGTACTCCACCTCTGCTTCTTCGTTGGTATTTTTCTCTCGCTCTGCCAAACTGTCCAGCTCTATTTTCTTCTCATCTAACGCTTTCTCGTCGCACGCTATTGGGGTGTATAATTTGCTCGAATACTCGCACCGGCTCGGTTCTTGAACGTCGAACAAAGATTCCGTACTTCCGCAAACTAATTCAACCGTCATGGACCTTTTCGGTCCGTTCCAACACTTTTCGCCGTTTTCGAATTTCGCGAAACGTTTACCCGACGAGTCGTCAAAGGTAATCTCGCTTTTCATGTCGCCTAATCGCACGTGGTTGTCTTGCTTTGATTGGCCAAAGAGGCAAATTTCGTACGTGTATTTATCCGCTTTTGTAGAAAAACACTGGTCGGACAACGCGCCGAGGAGCAGCTTCGTCGTTTCGTCGTCAGTCTCGGACGAGAGCCGTTCTATTTTCGCATTGAATGCCGATAACTTCGCGTTGGATTCCTCGAACTTTTCCCTCGCCTCGTTTGCTTTCCTCGACGCTTCGTTTTTTACTTTCCGGGCGTCTTCGAGCGCGCGTTCTTCCTCTCCCATTTTGTTGTCGTCCTCGTTGTCAGATCCGCCGCCTCTCGCTTTCTTCTTTGCTTTCTTGTTGCCCATTACCATTTGTTTCACGCGTCCAAACATTCCAACTTTTTCCTTCTTCGATGCTTCCACATCTCTTTCTTCCCCGATGCTGTTGTCGTCGTCGTCGTCAAAGTCGTCGTCGTCGTCCTTGTGAGGGGGATAGTGACCATCTTCGTCGTAGTCATCCTCTTCTTCGTAGGGATCGTGATGTCCATAATCGCCATCGATGAAATCTTCCTCCTCTTCATTTTCTCCTTCACGATGATCGTTGTCGTCTCCGTGCACCCACTGCTCGGCAATCCGTCGTCCTCTCTCTTCGTCCGTCTCCTCTCTATTTATATCTTCTTCTCCCTTTTTTTCGTCGTTGTTATCGCTCGCGGCCACTTTCGCCGCTGCTCGATCCACCTCACCTTCCTCTCGCTCGATTTCCCGCATCTCCTCTTCCATCTCTCTCATCTCTCGTTCCTCTTTGCTCTCGTCGTCTGGATGATGATGTCTCTTCTCTTCTTCCTCCACCTTTTCCTTTTCCTCCTCTCGTTTCTTCTTTTTCTCCTCCTCTTCTTCTCTATCTTCTTTCAACTTCTCCTTTTC
>JACLAA010002361.1_pt1 | contig 17352 bp, 10 predicted proteins | sample 8027891 | NCBI WGS metagenome assembly JACLAA01 (sample SAMN15724900, study PRJNA655200) | protist metagenome | isolation source: fluorescence activated cell sorting (FACS) single amplified genomes of... | place: Spain: Blaines Bay Microbial Observatory, Mediterranean Sea | collected 2016-01-19 | reverse complement strand
GAGTTTTCGCACGTGGAGGAAGAGCCTTTGAAATCTTTGTATAACTTTTACTCTTTCGCTGCGATTCCGACGATGGGTCAGATTGTCGCCAACGATCGAAAGTCGTATCAGTATTTAGTGGAGTCGATTAGGAAGTTTCCGAAACAAGAGCGGTTGTGCGATATTATGAGGGAGGAAGGATTTTCGAGCGTGGATTTTGAAAATATAACCGGCGGTATCGTGGCGATTCATAACGGATATAAACTGTAGAGGTATGTGTGAATAGATTTACAAGAGAAATTATGTACAGTGTAGTAGTATTAGTTGGTATTGTGGTATACGGTAAAAGTAGTTTAATAACAATCATGTTCAGATGGTTATGTATAAATGAGTACTCGTTCAAAAATATCGTATCGACTGCGTTCTTTCTTTCTTTCATTTAATCATCCGCAAACGCAAAGGGATCGAGGCCCTCGAGACCATCGTCGTCGACGGCGTCGTCAGCGCTGGAATCGTCGTCGTTGTGCGCATTTTGCAAAATCTTTGCGCGTAAAAGTGCGTTCTTTGCGGGAGACTTCTTCATCTTGAGCGTAGCTTTGCGTTGTTGGTGCGATAGCAACGACGCCGGCGGAGGCGTCGGTGTTTTCTTCTTCAGCTCCGCCAAAGATGGAGCGTGTTGGTTATTTCGGGAAGCTCCCGTCGTTGACTTTCGAACGCGGCCTCTTGAAACGTGCGTGGCTAGTTCCACCAGTGTTGTCGCCGATGGTTTGCTCTTTGTAGGAGCTTCGGATTTCTTCTTCGTCTTCCTCGCCGTCGCTGTCGCGGTTCTCTCCATGGATTGTGTCTCGACGTCGTTTTCGTTCGCGTGGCCTTCCTCCATATCATGACTTTGGATTGTCACGCGTCGACGACGAGAACTTTTCGACGCTGGAGGTTTTTGAACTGTTGGTTTATCGCCAACGGGCGCGTCGTAAAAATTATCTGCGGCTGGATCGAGAGTAAACTTGGTCGATTTCGTCGATTTCGACGTGGATTTTTGTTGATCTCGTTGTTTGAGAGCGCTCTTCTGCGTTGGAGCCGGTGCTTTTCCTCTCAGCTGATCAATGCCATCGTTGAAATTCTCTTCATCCTCGTCTGAGCTGTTGTTGTTTTCGTCCGTTGCTTTCGTGGCAGTCGCTTTACTTTGTTTTTGCAAATTCTCGAGTTGCGCCTCGTACGCCGTCTGGCGAAGCTTTGCGTCTCTTTTCAACTCAGCAATCTCGCTCTCCAGCTTCTCGCACTCTTCTTCCTTCGCGATTAAGTTTGCGTTCGCGCGATCGATGTCTTTTCTCGCGCTTTCTTTTACCCTTTCAATCTCCTCGCGATTCTGCACCGCTTTCGTGCTTATATACTCCGCGTTTTTCTCCGTCAACTGTTTCCTCGTCTTTTCCACGGTTCGATTTTGCTCTTCTCGGATCTCCCTCTTCTCCTTTTCGTACTTCTCCTCCAAATCGTCCAACTTCTCCGCGTGTTCCTTTTCCAGCCGTTTCTTCTCGTTCTCGCGCTCTGACAGTGCGTCTTTTGCTTTGTTTCGTTCAAGTTCGAACTCGAACAACTGCTCCTCTTTCTCGCGAAGCGTCGCGTTCACCGCTTCGAGCTGCCTTGTTTCCGTCTCCAACGCCTTTGAAACCTTTTCCAACGCATCTTTCGTCTTTTGCACCTCCAAACGCTCCGTGCCCACAGATTCGCACCACTTCAGCTTATCGTTTTCGTACGTTTCCTTTAATTTCGTCAACTCTCCACTTAGCTTCTTCAGTTCCCCTTCGTTCTTCGTCGTCGCTTTCTCCTTCTCCTTTCGTAGAGCGATAAGAGCCTCGTCTTTTTCCACGTTTACTTTCAACAACGCCTCAAAGCTGTCTTTCAGATCCATCGCTTTCTTCTCCGAGCCCGTTGCGCGGTGCAATAAGTCCTTCTCGTGTTCCGCTTTCTTCCGTAAATGCGCCAACGCGCCTTCCTTCTCCTCGAGAATTTCCTTCACCTTCTCCTCTTTCTTCTTGACTTTCTCGAACAACTCGCGCTCGCTCACCGTCAATGCTTCGACTCGCTTCACCAACTCCTCGTTCGCAGCGAACAGCCCGTCTCTCTCTTTGATGGAAGTTTTCAACGCTTTCAAATACTTCTCGTCGCATTCCAACCGGTCCGTCAACGCGTCTTGCGCGAACGTCAAGTTCTCATCGCACGTCTTTTCCGCCTTCTCCGCGCGCGCCAACCGGTCGCGTATTTCCTCGTGCGCGCCTTCCACCGCTTTGAATTTCTCGCTCAACTCGCCAATCCTCCTGTTCGCGGAGTTCAAACTCGCTCGTAATTTCGACGTCATCTCTCGTTCGCTCTCTAAATTTCTCCCCATCGTTCTCTCCGTCTTTTCGTATTCCTCCAATTTCTGCGTCATCAAAAGTAACTCTTGCCTCGCTTTCTTCCTGTCCTGCTCGAGCTTCTCCGCCGCGTCTTTGATCGAGCACATGGAGCTGCTCGGCTGCCCGAACGTCGTCACGCGAGGTCTCCCCCCACCAGATAAACCTAAACCCCAGGTCTGCGTCGTGCGAAGTTCCAAGTTGACGTCGCCGCGGATCGAGTCGAACACGTTGTTTGCCGTCGTCGCGTTGCTCGTATTTTTCCTCTTTTGAAGCTCGTTGGCCGCTCGCTGAGTAGACGAAGACACGAGCGCGACTTCGTTGTTGTTGTTGTTCGTGTTTTTCGCGCCTCCTCCTCTTCCTCCTCTTTCTCCGGTCGTCGAGGTGATTAAATTGAACATGGTAAACGTTCCTGCGTTCGATTCTGTCGCGAAGCGCGCGTTTAAAACTTCGCGCGAATGGCGTTTGTCTTCTTCTTCTTCTTCTTCTTTGTCTTCTCCGCTTTTTTGCGCTTATTTTTTGTGAGGGAAACGAGATGCAAATTCTCCTCATTTATATCTATTATCCGCTAAAACATCATGGACGTGATCGTAAACTCCGAACAACAACAAGATGAACTACAAGAATGTGGTGGTGAACGTTTGGACGAGACGAGGAGGGGGAGTGGTGGCGCAGTCGCGTCATCGTCATCGTCTCGAGATGGTAACGGTTGTTCTTTTTTAGGTAATTTCTTCACCTCGATGGGGGGGAAAGCAACGAACGCGGTGCGGCAAAACTGGCGCGACATGAGAGACCAGTTTTCCACTCGAGAGGCGAACGGGAGTCTCGGTGATTTAGGGACGTTTTTACCGCTTTTGTTAGGTTTGTCCATCACGCAAGGGTTGGATTTAGGGACGACGTTGATTTTTACCGGCGTGTATAACGTTTTCACCGGGTTTCTGTTTGGTATTCCGATGCCTTTGCAGCCGATGAAGACCATCGCGGCGGTGGCGTTGTCGGAAAAACCGTTGACCTTGAATGAAGTCATCGCAGCGGGGATATTTGTGTCGATTATTGTGTTCATAGTCGGTGCGAGTGGGATGATTGACCAATTTAATCGCGTGACGCCGGTGGCGACTATCAGTGGAATGCAGCTCGGCCTCGGTTTGAGTTTAGCGAAGAAAGGATTTACGTTGGCGGCGTATACGTCGAGCTCGATGGGGAGTTTACGGCCTTGGTTTGAACGAGATGGGTTGTTTTTAGCGATTACGAGTGGATTGATTGTGTTGTGGACGAGTGCGCCAAAGCCGCAAAGCGTAGCTGCGATGACGACGAACGCGAAGAAACGCAGCTTACCTCGCGTCCCGGCGGCTTTAGTTTTAGTCGTTTTAGGCTTTATTCTCGCGTTGAGCGTCCCAAACGCGACGAGAAGTTTAAAGTTTGGCCCGACCAAGCCGAAGTTGTTAAGCTTAAACTGGAAGGAAGCGAAAACCGGGATTGTTCGAGCTGGCATTCCGCAATTACCGCTGACCATGTTGAACTCAGTCATCTCCGTGTGCGCGGTGTCGCGAGAGTTGTTTCCGAACCATCCGGCGAAGCCAAGAGACGTGGCGACATCGGTCGGGTTGATGAATTTAATGTCGTGCTGGTTTGGCGCGATGCCGACCTGTCACGGTGCGGGTGGGTTAGCCGCGCACTACCATTTTGGCGCGAGAACAGGTGGTGCGATCTGTTTTCTCGGCGCTTGGAAAGTCTTGCTAGGTATTCTCTTCGGGAGCAGTTTACTTGAACTTCTCGCCAACTTTCCGGAAAGTGTACTCGGCGTGATGCTTTTTTCCGCCAGCTGTGAACTGATGGCGACGGGTTTGCGAGGATCGCCGAAGCAAGCCACCGAGGCAAGCGAGAAGGTCGTGTTGTTGGTCACAGCGAGCGTCACGGTGGCGGCGAAATCAACCTGGGTGGGTTTCGTGTTTGGATTAGGGACGCACGCGCTCTTGCTCGCACGAGCTAAGATTGAAGATTGGTTGAACGATCGTGTTGCGTGCGGTGGCGACGACGCGAATGATATTAACGCAGTTGAAGCGAAAGTTCAAGTCGCCACGAGTTGTTAGATGTTGAAAGATATATAGGTACCAGATAGTTCAAGTGTTGTATAGAAAGACAAGTTGCACATAGTATATTAGCTACACCCGGTACCAGTAAAACATCATTTCATTTTTTTCGTTTTAAGAAGTTATTTCCCTTACTATTGTTTCTTTTCTTGGTCCGGTGGCGGCGGCTGCTTCGGTGGCGCCGGTGCTGCCGCCCATGCCGCGCGTTGGGTACCTCCGTATTTGCCTCCGCCACCACCGAAACTTCTACCTCCACCGCCACCGATGTATCCGCCGCCGCCTGCGCCGCCGCCGTATCCGCCGCCGCCTGCGCCGCCGCCGTATCCGCCGCGATGGCTTGCGCCGCTGCCGCGGTATCCGCCGTGACTCCCACTCCCACTCGAATATGACCCTTGGTGAGGAGCAGAGCGGTTAAATCCCATGGCCATCACGGGATGTCCGCTACTTCTGCCACCACCGTGAGGATGCGACTGTGGAAATGCAGTTTTCGGCATACCGCCACCAGCGCCGCCACCGCTTCCTCCGCCACCCCCAACGCTCGTTTGTCCAGGCATTCTCGCTTGTTTACTCAACGGCTGCGGCCTCGCCACGTTCGCCGTCGTTCCACTTTCCATCCTTTGTCGCTTTCTAACCTCCTCCTGTTTCGCCTCTTCTCTCCTTTTCTTCGTTTGAAACTCGTGCGACGGTTCATACTGAGGCAGTTTCGCCGGATCGCACGGCAACGGTTTATCCCACATGTAATCGGAATCCATGGCTTTTTCCGCCGTCAAGCGCTTCTCCGGATCCAACGTCAGTAACTGCTCTATCAACTTTAACGCGTTCGGAGAAGCATGCCTAAAAAACTCCCTCAAACGTCTCGGATGTTTGTTGAACTCCACCACCTTGGACCCGGGTAAATTTTTGCAGTCCGGCCACGTCTCCGGCGTCGGCGTTCCGCACAACTCGAAAATCAACTTCAACTGGTCCATTTCATTCTTCCCGGGCATAATCGGTCTCCCGTGGACCAATTCTGCAAATATACACCCCGCAGACCACATGTCCACGGCTGGTGTATATTTTCTCGCCCCCAACAACAACTCTGGCGGACGGTACCACAACGTAATCACTCTATTCGTCAACGGATTCGCGCCTTCCGCGGTATACGACCGCGCCAAACCAAAATCCGCCAGCTTTAATATCCCTCGGTTATTAATCAACAAATTCGACCCTTTAATATCCCGATGCAAAATATTATTCGCGTGGCAATAATGCAATCCTTGAAACAACTGTTTCATGTAACATTTGATCTGCTCTTCGCTAAATTTCATCCCCGGTCTATCGGCGAGACCGGCTAAATCGTGGTCCATGTACTCAAACACGAGATATATCGATCCTTTCATATCGTTCGCTTTCTGCGCTTTCGAAGTCACGATCTCCTTCAAATTCACCACGTTTTTATGCTTTAACTTTTGTAAAATCTTAATCTCGCGAATCGCGGTGATGGGAAAACCTTCCTTTTCGTTGTCCATGCGGACTTTTTTCAACGCCACGATTTCGTGCGTTGAACGCTCTTTCGCCATGAAGACCATGCCGTACGTGCCTTCTCCAACCTGCGTTACGAGTAGTAAAGAAGAATAAGGATTGAAGAGAACGCGATTGTCAGCGAAAACAAACTCGAAGAAGGAGAAGACAAGACAAAGAAGACGACAAAGACGCGCAAAAATTGGATCCAAAACACTTACCTGCTCTAACTTCTCGTACGCCTCGACGCTCCTCGTCCTCGACCTGTGCATAGATTCCCGGTCTTTGTTCGTTCGCACCCACTCCTCTTTTTGTTTCCTGGCAGTTTGCGCGACTGAAATCATGTCCTCCTCGCTTTGTTTCGGGGGATTCTTCGAACTCATCATCATCGTCGTCATCGGCTTCCCCGCTTTCTCCGTCTTTTGCGGCGCGGTAACATTTGCGCCGCTGGTCACCGCATTCGTATTCTGGATTCCAGACGTTTGCGCGACAGACGATGCGGCCGTCGTGGTGAGGGTTGTTTCCGCCGGTTTCGAAACAGCGGATCCTCCTCCGTCGTCTTCGCCGCTCATTTTGATGAGAGGCGTTTTAGTGTGAAGTTTTGAAGTTGATTTTTAGTGTAACTTACTACTACACGGTCTACATGCTATGCGGGAAAGATGTTCTATGTTCTCTCTCTGAAGTGCTACTCTTTTGCTGCGATCTATTGAAAACTATCATCTCTCTAACTATGTATGCGCTAATTTCTTCCCCCAGTCGAGCAATCCTTCTCGAAACGCGTCGCATTCAAACGGCGCGTTCGCCGCGTATCCCGCTTTGCCGGATCCGCGCTTTAAAACGCCGTCCACGTAGAGCGTTTGGTGGATTTTCACACGCAGGTGTTCGTGTAAATCCGCGCACCCGGGTTCGGTGGTGAGCAGTAATCGTAATCCAGTTTTCGTTTCGTAAAAGTGGAACTTGTAGTTGTTCGTGCGGAAGGCGCGGAAGTGGTTGTCGCCGAGCGCTCCTCTGTTTTGTTTGGGAAAGACAAAAGTAGGAGAGAGAGAAAGCATAAGTGAGCTTAGAAACAAATTACATAACAAAACGTACTTCATCGGGTCCATTTTCATCGCGAACTGATTCATCGTAAAGAAGAGTCCGAACAACGTTTTCGTCTCTTCGTGGACGTTTACGTTTCTAGGGTACGGTCGCGACCACTCGTGGTAGTAGACGATTTCGCCCTGGATAGTTGTTGGGGAAAGAGAGAGAGGAAATGTCAGCGTCAGAGAGAGTTAGAAAAGAGGTTTGTTTTGATACGAAAACTCGAACCGCGAGGAGAAGAGAGACAGACACACTTTTTTTGTTAAACATGTGAAACGTGTACAGCTTTACCATGGCGTCGCGCACGCGGGAAAAGGTGCTGCACGCGAAAGGTAATTTGCGCTTTTGGAATGTGGAATTTGGAGAGTTGATTTGAGAAGGAAAGAGTCGCACTCGACGAAACAGCGAAGGACGAATGTTCTCGCGGACTTCTCTTCTTTCACGTCTTTTGCGATATTCTCGCTCAATTATGGGATGTTATTACACTATACAATTTCTATTTTCCAACCTCTCTTATGTGCATATATTTTCTCTCTCTCTCTCTCTATTTTCTTCCCGCGGTCTTCTCGACGAGTTATCATATCAAACAACTCTCAAAAAGAACTATTTTATTCGCCGGTTGAAATCCAGTCAACACCTTCGTCGTTTCCTCTTTCGATTTATCTCCGTTTTGGTATCTCGTGCCGTTCTTTCCGACACCCTTTTTCGTGTACTGAGGGTATTGAGTCCATCTTTCTTTCTCTTTTCTTTTCTTCTCTTGCGCTTCGGTGTACGAAACGCCGACGAGGTAGCTTTCGAAATTCTCCGTGATGTAAGAGGTAGAACCGTCTGAGTTGGTAGTTGGTGGCAGTTGAGGTTCAGGCGATCGACTCGGGGAGTACACTCGAACGTTAATGTCTTGATCGCTGACAGACTTTCGAGGCGCGTGCATGGTTTGACCGTCGTCGCCGCGGAAACGGTGGCGTTGTTGCCTTCCCTTGATAGCATCTTGGGTGCTCAAATCAGAAAAGTCATCCATGCTGTCGCGTTTACTCGCATTCGAGTTTTCAAAGTTCTTTCTGCCTTGGTCGTCGGAAAGTTTGTACCACTCAGAGAGCATGACGGTATCGAGCTCGAGTTTCTGGAGCATTTCTGCGGCTGAGGCGGCGTTTAAGGTGGAGTGGATACGCTTTAAGCCATCTTGGTCTTCTTCGATGATAGTTGGGACGCCTTGGAACGTTTGCGAGGATCCATGTTTTGGTAGGAACGTCGCAACAACATCATCTTTCTCGTCGAGAATCGTCTCAGACGGTTTGAACTTTGGTTGTCGTCTCGTCAAGTTGCGAGTCTTCTCGTCGTTTCTTTCGCCGTACACACCACCGACGCGGTCGGTTATGATACCACTCGCGCCCCATTCCACTTGGCGACCTACTAACGATTCGTCGTTCGCGGAACCGTAAGATGCGAGCAACAATCCAGAATCTTTCACCAATTCGGCAGATTTTGGGTTTTCAACGAGTCTGGCTACATCAGCAACGACGCCGCACAAGCCTCCTTTCAAAGCAACCTTCATCGCCGCTTCCACAGAGCGTCGCCGTGGATCGTCGTGATTTTCTTCGCCGTCCGTTAAAATCATCACTGGATACGTACCTTGTAAGGCGCGCATGAGTGTAGCCGCATCTGGATCGAACGACGAAAACACGATGCGTCTATCGTTATGCTCGGAACACGCCGCAAGAATGGACCGTAGCTCGGCTACGAGTCTCGGAGTCTCACACGAGTTGTGCTCGTCGTATTTCAGCTCAATGTTAAATCCAAGTTCTTCGGGAGTATTCGCAAGCACTTCCGATAACGTTGGTATAACGTCCTCGTCTTCCATGATCCACGGTAACGATTTGGAAATGTCGTCGATGGAATGCTCGTGATCAAAGACTCTGTAAAAGACAACTGGATCTAAATCATCCTCGTCGTCATCTTCGTCGTCATCTAACTCGTCGTATGACTCGTCGTCTTCCAACTCCGCGCTTTTTTTCCTGGGTCTGGGCATTGGCAATTTTCCTGTCAGGCGCTCGGAGGTAATCTTTGCCGCCATGGAAAGTTCTTTGAGATCCGCCCATTCGATTTCGCGCACGGAAAAGGAATCAATCGGTCCGTCCCCGCGTTTTACCAGCACAACGTCATCGTGCCAGACCACAGGGACACCATCCGAAGTTACTTGCACGTCAAATTCGCACCATTCCGCACCGTCTTTGTGAGCTTGCGTGAAACTCAAAAGTGTGTTTTCGCGAATACCAGGACCAGAAGCGTGATTCATGGCGACGCCGCGATGTCCAATCACTGCGCAACCAATTGGATCATATAAACCGGGGATATTCTCCACGAACGGTTTTGGCGATTGAGTTCTCGAGCGTGATTTCGATTTGTTGCTGCCGTGATGTCCGTGGCCTGGAGTCGTCCTAGAGCGCGCTCGTGGGTGCCGAGCACCAAAATCCCCATCAGGCTCGTCGCCGTTCTCCGAGAGTTGCTCCGAGTCTCGCATCATATTCGTGATAAACTCGGCGCGACGAATGTTCAACATATCTTCTCCGTCCATTTTCCACTCTTTACGAGAGACGACACCAAAGTGTTCAAGAATAGTTGGTGAAATATCCGTATCTTGCGGAGACGGTAAGATCTCCCCAGTCAACTTGCACTCGATGCCAGATTCGATCAAAACCCATCCACTGGCGTGTTGAGAGACTTCTTGCATTCCGGAAACGCCATTCGCACGTAACTGTCTCCCGCCACCTTGACTCCAATCGCTCGCATCGTGCATAGCCTGCATCGATGCTGGCATATCGTTTCGACACGTGCCTCCAGATGGCGACGTAACCATGACGAGCCAATCTTCGTTTTTTATCGTCTCTTGACGCTTTCGCAAAGCCTCGAGGACAGCCGAGACGCGTTTATCCGCGTTCTCAATCGCGTGAAGATATTCTTCTACGTGTGGGCCGAAACCGTGCACGTGTCCTGCAGTTTGAACGTCTGCCATGTGTAGAAATAATGCATCCGGAGTCGTTTCGTCTTTACCATCGTCGAGCGCCTTTTCCGGGACTGCGAGTTGCTGAATGATCGCTCTCGTCGCTTCCGAATCCGTCGCGCCTACCGACACGAGCGCGATGGCTTCTTTCGCTATGATTTTGTGCAAATCCTTCGCGCCGCCAACGGCGGAAGCACAGTTTGCCCACGGACGCGCGAGATGTAATCGCGCGAATACGCCTGTTAACGTGGCGTCATGATCTTCAACAATATCCTTCAAAACCGAAACGGATTGACCAGTCAAAGCAGGTAACATTGCAGACGATGGCGACTTGGACGCGCGCATTGCGGAAACAGTCATATCGAGCGAAAAGCATCCATTTTTATTTCCACGAATAAATGATTTGAACGTCGGAGTATTTGCAATCATCATCGCGTCGGAGCGACATCCCGCGATGGCAATCACTAGCACTTTACGCAGTAGCTTCTTTTTCTTCGGCATCTGTGCGCTATCGGAATCGGGGTGATGCCGATGATGCCTATGGTGACCGGTGTTGTTGCTATTGTTGCTGTTGTTGTGTTTATTCAAGCGCGATGATGGTCGACCATTTCCATTAGACAAAGACCCTGAAATGGACTCCCTTTCCAACTTGAAACGATCGGATTCCCATGAATCCACGCGACGGTGAAGACCTGCTTTTCTGTTCGGACTCGAGCGCGCTACGAACGGTTTCTGCTGCGGAGAAGTCGACATTGTTGTCGGCATTTCTACTATCAAAGTATCACCTCCTTCGTCGCTCATAGAGCATCGATTTGGTGCGAGTTCAGAGTAGTCGACCGAGTTTCTCTTCGACTCTTCATCCGAGGAAAGAGAATTATGATTCGCTGTTGATGTTGTTTGCGCCGTCAAATTTCCCGCAGCAACCGCCGCAACAAGGCTTTCTGCTGGATTTGTATTACCATCACCAGTACTTTTTTGCATCACTTCATCAACAATCGTAGCATATGGCGACCCATCTTCCTCGTCCGGGAAATTCATCGCTATGAAATCATCCAAATACGAATCGACATTAATCAAATTCGCCTTCTTCGCGTTTCTCGCCTTACATAACGGACATGCATCCGGCACAAAGCACACTCTTTGTGTCGCTTTATACGCGCTCGTTAACGCACTCAACGTATTCGAGGACTCCTTCGTCGTCAACCCGTGATTGAACGACTCCGGCTGTCTCGCGTCTGACGAAACGACGCACTTAAAACAAAACCGATGCCTACACGCTAACCTCACCGGGTTCGTCATCACGTCATCGCACACCGAACAAATCCTATCCTCAATCTGTCTCGCCTCTGCAGGTGCCGCCCTCGCAGCTAACAGCTCTGTCCTCGTCACCACCTCCGCCAACGACGTATCCACGAACATCGGCACGTCGCGGATAATCTCCACCGCGTTCTCTCTCTTGTTACAATTCTTATTATACTTCTTCACCGCTTTCACCACCGCGGTGTAATTCAAAATAACAAACGATCTCAATTCGCTCAACTCCGGCGCGAAGTGTTTCACGATTTGCTTCTTCGCCGACTTGAACCGCTCGACGTCGGTTTTTTCGTGCTTTATCTCCTCTTCGAGGATATCCAACTGCCCCCGAAGTCTCGTTTCGGTTTTGACGTAGAAGTCGTTCGCCTGCGTAGTAAACAGTGAAGAAGGAGCAAAAAAGGTGAGTCACGGACAACGAGGAGGAGAGAAAGGAGAGAAAGCGCCGCGTTCGCACTTAGTAAACATCGTCGTCTCGACAAAGGTGTTGCGCAAAATTTGGAATAATGTCGAGTCCCCAGCGGGAAATTATTCCATCGGAAGAAGAAGCAAAAGAAACGAATAGATAACGAGAACAACAACGAAACAACACTCGAAGAAGAACACGTACCTTCGTGATTTCCGCCTGTAACGTCTTCACGAACAACCCGCTCTTCTCGCCTCCCTCGATGTCTTCTCTTTCCGCGTACAAAGCGTTCTTCAACTCCTTGTACCGAATGTAAAACTCTCGCCATTCCGGGTACCGTTCTTCCACTAAACGGCGTCCAAACTGTACCATTTTATAAAATGATGCTCTTTATATATATAATATATCTTCTTCCTCTTTCAGAAGAGAACAAAAAACGAAGAGAAGGCAGTGAACGAATAAAGTGCGCCGAAGCGCCAAACTGCGCGGGGGGGTGATAAACACACTCTTCAAAGAGAAGAGTGCAGGGAAAGATGAGGAATTTGAGGTACGAGGTTTTCAAATACCTATGGTTTAGGGTTTTCGTGGTGACTCAGCCAAAGAAGGTGTGCGGTGTACGCATAGACGTGTAAAGAAGTAATAATAATAAAAGATTCTTCGAGATGAATAAAAACTAAAACTTTAAACTTCGCGAACTTTAAAACTCTCGACGTCTTCTATCGTCCTCTGCGATTTTCTCCTCGCGCGTTTCTTCTGAACTACTCTTTCTCGACTCGTCTCGCTTCCGCTTGAAGAACAACTAGGAGAGGAGTTCGGGAGCGAGTGAGAGACCCAGTGCATCATCGTCTTCGCGTGACGACGCGTCGTTCAGATGTATCTCTCTCCCTCTCTCTCCTTCTCTTTCTCTTCGCGAGAACAGAAATGCGTTGAAAAGAGCGCAAACGCTTTCGCCGAGCTCCTCCTTCTAAAACTTCTTCCTAAATAAAATAAAATAATAAATAAACCGTTTCTCGCGATAAAATAGTAGCGTCGCTTGTTTTTTAGAAAGCGGCTTCGCCGTCTTCCTTCTCTTCGTCGTCGTACTCCGCTTCTTCTTCGGCCGTGGCGTCTTGGTACTGCTGGTACTCGCTGACCAAGTCGTTCATGTTCGACTCGGCTTCGGTGAACTCCATCTCGTCCATGCCCTCGCCGGTGTACCAGTGCAAAAACGCTTTGCGCCGGAACATGGAGGTGAACTGTTCGGAGACGCGTTTGAACATTTCTTGAACCGCGGTAGAGTTGCCGATGAACGTCGCGAACATTTTCAACCCTTTTGGAGGAATATCGCAGACGGATGATTTGACGTTGTTCGGGATCCATTCGACGAAGTACGACGAGTTTTTGTTCTGGACGTTTAAGAGTTGTTCGTCGACTTCTTTGGTGGACATGCGACCGCGGAACAAAGCGGAGGCGGTGAGGTAACGACCGTGTCTCGGGTCGGCGGCGCACATCATGTTTTTCGCGTCCCACATTTGTTGCGTGAGTTCCGGAACGGTCAAAGCGCGGTACTGTTGCGATCCTCGAGAGGTGAGCGGCGTGAAACCAACCATGAAAAAGTGCAACCTCGGGAACGGCACCAAGTTCACCGCCAACTTTCTCAAATCCGCGTTCAATTGACCCGGGAATCTCAAGCAGCACGTGATGCCGCTCATGACCGCGGAAATCAAGTGGTTCAAATCACCAAACGTCGGCGTCGTCAACTTCAACGTTCTGAAGCAAATGTCGTACAACGCTTCGTTGTCCAAAACCATGCACTCGTCGGCGTTTTCGACCAACTGGTGCACGGACAACGTCGCGTTGTACGGCTCGACGACGATATCGGAAACTTTCGGCGATGGGACGACGGAAAAGGTCATCATCATGCGGTCCGGGTATTCCTCGCGAATCTTGGAAATCATGAGCGTCCCCATGCCTGAACCAGTACCACCACCCAAAGAGTGACAAACTTGGAAGCCTTGCAAGCAATCGCACGACTCGGCTTCTTTACGCACGACGTCCAACACCGAGTCAATCAACTCAGCACCTTCCGTGTAGTGACCTTTGGCCCAGTTGTTACCAGCGCCAGTTTGTCCAAACGTAAAGTTGTCCGGACGGAAAATTTGTCCGTACGGACCAGACCTGACCGAGTCCATCGTCCCCGGTTCCAAATCGACCAAACACGCTCTCGGAACGTATCGACCGCCGGAGGCTTCGTTGAAGTACACGTTGACGCGCTCGAGTTGTAAATCCGAATCGCCGGAGTACGAGCCAGTCGGATCGATCCCGTGCTCATCGCAAATGACCTTTTAAAATGTAATAAATGAAGAAACGTATGTACCGTCAGCGTTTGCGCGCGTTGAGATGAAACGTGTGTTGAGAAAAAAAGAGTTGACCGCCCACTCTTCTTCGAACGAGAAAAAAGAGTCGATTGGAAAAAAATCTAAAAAAAGGTCTTCCTCTCGCGTACCTCCCAAAACTTGGCGCCGATCTGGTTATCGCACTGACCGGCTTGAATGTGGACGATTTCACTGTTGTTGATTGGTTGAAGAGCACAATGCAAGCGTCAGTGATGAGAGCAACACGTCGTCGTTGCGCGCGTGTATTGGAAAAAAACAGAGAGGAGGTGGTCCATCTCGCATGTGAAATGCAAAGAGAAAGGTAGTTGACCAAAACCAAAAACCGATACGCGCGCAAAAAGCCGCGCGCACGCGCGAGCGACGAGAGAATCACGAGTGCGGCGCGCTTTTTCTCCGCATCGTCGCTCTCGTCTTCTCGCTCGCGCTTTGAATGAAAACGAATGAAAGTACTTACCGCATGGTTGATTGTGTGTATCTTTTGTGTGTGTTTGATGTGTTCTTGTTTGCCGCCCTCGGGGAAAGAAAAAGTGAAGAAGAATTCAGGGAAAAAGAGACCGAAAAAAAGAGTTCTAAAGTTGTTCTTTTGTGGACCGAAACCGGTGAAAACAGTCGTCTTTCCTTGCGAGAGTGTGGCTATTTTTGGCATCCTTTCTCTCGCGAGTTAGATGTTAGGTATTTTGCTCGCATCGTCTCTTGTTTCCCACACTTACACTCTTATTCACACCGACGAAACGGGCCACCTACCACCCCTCATCATGCGAACGCTCCAGCTCTCTCCTTCGCGACAAAGCGCCGCCGCGGCGAACAATAATAATAACAGTGCGACGAAGCGACAAAAGCGACGCTCTGTCGTCGTTCGCCGCCTCTCAGCGCGCGCAGATGAAGGGGGCGACGACATGTCCACCCTCCCACTGATAGATATCCAATTTGAAGGGTTCAACTCCCCAGACATTCCCGCTTCGCCAGGGATCTACGCCATCTATAACGACAAGAAAGAACTTCAATACGTTGGTTTGTCTCGCAAAATATCCGCCTCGATTAAGATGCACTGCTTTGAGCTACCGGCGGAGTGCGGGTTTGCAAAGGTTTTGCCCATGGAGGAGGCGACGAAGGTGGATTTGCAAGACGGGTGGAAGCGATGGGTGATGGCGCACGTTTCAGAGAGCGGAGGGAGTTTGCCTCCTGGGAATACTCCAAAGAACGAGTTGTGGGCGGATAGAAAGAAACGCGGTCCTTCAAAACCGAGTTTACGATTGACAAATGGTATGACTCCGGACATGTCGTTCGACGCGTTGAAACCGAAGATTCAAGAGGCGATTGACGAGCACAAGATTGTAGCGTTTATTAAAGGGACAAGAGAGGAACCGGAATGCGGTTATTCACACAGAGTAGTCAACGCGTTGAATTCATTGTTGCTTGATTTCGAGACCGTGAATGTATTAGACGATAAGTATAATCCGAACTTGTTGTACGTGATGAAAGAGTTTAGCGATTGGCCGACGATTCCGCAAGTGTACGCGAATAAGGAATTTTTGGGAGGCCACGATATAATCGTGAAGATGTTTGAGAAAGGCGAGTTAAAAGATGCTTTTAAATAACGAGACAGCGAGTAGATGATGTGTAGTAATGTACGATTATATGTAGATTTTTAGCAAGAACGATGAACTATATAGTTAGTAAAAACAATATTGAGTGACGTTCTTCTTCTTTTTACGTTTTACGCAACTTTCCCACCGGTTCCGGGAACGTTGAAAAGCACGTAAGGAGTGCTATCTTCCACGCCAATCTTGTCGATGATGTAAAAGCCTTTGTTCTTCAATTCAACGATTTGGCCTAACTGGTACGTGCGCAAGTTACAATCGCCGTGGCACATGGTCACTTTGTCCGAGTCCAAGTTCACGAGGTCTTTGAAATCGTCGCCGTCTTCCGGTTGTTTCTTCGTTATCAAGTACCCGAAATCGTGTAATTCGAGGGCAACGAGCTCGTCGTAAGCTGGGAGCCAGTTCACTTTTACTTTTGTGCTTTTCACGTCACCGTCTGGGTTCAAAGTAGCGTCGATCGTCTCGATGGTTTTTCCGTCTTCCGCCAGGTGAATCTTCTTCGGAATGGCGTTGCCCCACATGGTAAACGTCGCCTCTTCGCCTTCTTTGAGTTTTAAAGCTTCTTCTTGTTCTAACCAAACTTCTTTCTTTCGCAAAACAACATTAACACCGAGTTCTTTATTCTTTGGGTTTTTCGGTTTGGTGACCCACTTGTCGCCGTCCTCGCAGTTGTCAAAAATCACTTTCACGCGTCCTTCGTCGTTGACCGCGACGTGCATGGGCGTTTCCGGGGCGATGAGTTTCTTGTTCACCGCCCAAATTTTGTCCCATTCCATAGTGTTCATGTTTTTAGACGCGCCTTGCGACAAAATAAACTCTTTCAACGCTTCGATGCGCATGCCTCTTCGAACGACGCCTTGGACGGTGGGAAACCTCGGGTCGGTCCAATCAGCCGCGTGTTTGTTATCGACGAACCATTGCAACTTTCGTTTACTCAACGTCGTATACGTGAAGTTCATTCTCGAATAATCCCACAAGTTCACTTCGCGCTGTCCTTGTGCCTTTTGAATAAACTGGTACTGTTCTTCTCGGTCTTTATACTCGGACGTTCTCAACGCGTGCGTGACGCCTTCAATGGCGTCCACAAACGGACACGCGAAATCGTACGTCGGATACACCTTGTATTTATCCCCTGTTCTATGATGCGGGGTTTCGATGTTACATCTAAAGCACACCGGATCTCTCATGCACCCGTTATCCGATTGCATGTTAATTTTAATGCGCACGCAACACTCTACGCCGACGGCCGAACCTTTCTTCATCTCCTCCCAAAGTTTCATATTTTCCTCCACCGATTGTGTGCGACACGCGGATTCAGTCTTGCTCATGCGCTCTTCGCGCATTTTGTCCACTGGCGTTGTATCCACGTATAATTTACCCTCTTTCATCATCGTATCTCCCAACTTTAAAATTTGTGGAAACGAATCCGAGGTATACGTCAACTTATCGTAATCCAATCCCAACGTCGCGCAGTCCTTCAAAATGTTATCGACGAAATCTTGCTTCTCCTTGGCTGGATTCGTATCATCGAATCGCAAAATGAGCGTTCCTTTGTACCTCCTCGCGAAGTAATGGTTCAATAAAGCCGCTTTGGCGTGACCGATGTGTAAATATCCCGACGG
>JACLAA010007713.1_pt1 | contig 17363 bp, 14 predicted proteins | sample 8027891 | NCBI WGS metagenome assembly JACLAA01 (sample SAMN15724900, study PRJNA655200) | protist metagenome | isolation source: fluorescence activated cell sorting (FACS) single amplified genomes of... | place: Spain: Blaines Bay Microbial Observatory, Mediterranean Sea | collected 2016-01-19 | reverse complement strand
AAGAGAAGAGTGCACACGAAAACGGAGAAACGCTCTTTTGCGATGGCTTTCGAAACCGTCTTCCGATGCGCGCGTAAACGAACCTCCTCCTTTTCGTCGTCGACGCGGAGAAAAAGTGACGACAAAAACGTGTTTAAAAACGAATTTTTAAATGTGCGTATTTATGTACTCATAGAAACCAGCCTCGAACGCCTTCTTCGCGCCGACCGAAACCGGGTCATCCCCGACGTACACGTCCAACAGCGCTTTCGCTAACACGTCACACTTGAACGTCGTTTCCACGCCCGAACTCTCCATGACCATCGCTACGTCTCCGCCGGACTCTTTGAGCGCGAACCGCATCGTCGTTCCTTTCTCCAATTTCCTCTTCTTTTTGCCGTAGAGTCCGGCGCGGATCAATTCCATCTCTTCCAAAGCTACTTTTTCTTTCGTCGCCGAATCGGCGGCGATTCGAGAAATCCGTGGAATCAAAGCTTGTTTCAACCCTTTGGTGATAAAATCTTTGATTCCAACGCCCACGTTCAACGTGATGACGATTTCCTTCTCGAAATCACCCTCGAGTAAATCCGAGTGCACTTTCTTCTCGTCCGCGTACATCGCGACGGCGTACACTTTAACGTTCAAAAACGCGACTTTACTCACGCGCGCGCCTACCCCGAGCAACGCGAGACCATCGTACGTTCTCTCGTCGAACGAGATTTTCGTCGCGGGTTCGACGGCTTTCGCCTTGTTTTTTTCCCCCACCAAACACATTCGTGTGTGTGCGTATGTATCTAATCGTGGAAGAAAAAGAGACCACCTTCTTTTCGTCGCTTCTTCCGGTTTGTGTCGATGCGCTGGCCCTCCTCTTCTCGAACAAAAACGTTTCGTCGTCCTCTTTTCGTTCTCTTTTCGCGATCGCGTCGGTAAGCGATCCGATGATGATGTCTCCTCGTCTTCTGGGGATCGATGTCAAAAAACACATCTCTCATCGATCGACAGAGAGATGATCGAGAAAATAAAAAAAAATAAGCGTTACGAAGAAAAAGAACCCTTTTTGGTCAACACAACAAAACACCAAAACCCACAAAAGCTCGAGGAAGAAGAAAGAGAGAGAGACAACAACACCGTTTCCCGCGCCTTCTTTCCTCGAGAAGAAAAAAAAGGACCGAAAAGCCACCAAAAGCAGCAGCAGCAGCAGTGTAAACGACGACGACGAAAGAATATACCACACAGCAAGCGCACGGTAGGAGTACCCACTCTCAAAGAGAGAAGAAGAAACCTCTTCTTTCAAAAACTTTATATAGGAGGGTTTTCACCCTTCATATGTTTAGGGTATGAACCCCTTAAACCCTAATCCAAAAAAAGGGGGAAAGAAAAAAACCTCACAAAAAATGCCTCCCATTATTTGGTCTTCTTCTCGGGACATCGAAACGACGCGAAAGAGCACCTTTTCTCGACGCGAAATGAAACGTCGCAATACTCGTTCTTCGTCGTCGCGTGAATACTCGTTTTTTAGTATGCGTCGGCGATGCGGTTTTGTCTTGTTGTTGTTTGGAATGATGATGATGATGAAAACATTCGTCGCAGCAGAGCAGCAGCAGCAGCAACGGAATCCGCCACCGCCGCGTCGCGCGCCACCGCCGACGACGACGACGCACCCGCCGAGAACGCGCGCGAGGAAAGTGGAGCGTTACGATCCTCCTCCTCCTCCTCCCGAACAACACGCACACGATGATGATGATGATGATAATAATGCGATGAATGATGCTCGAGATATAAAAGCAGCTCCAACACCAAAAGGTATATCTTATTAGTATCATCATCGAATAGGAAGCGTTCGGACGTCGACGACGACGACGACGATGACTTTTTGCGTCTCGTCATTTCGTTTCTCTCTCTTTAAAAGTCTCCGCTCATACTTTGCGTTCTTCTCGTATCCGTATCCGTAAATACTACGCAGACGAACCTCCGGTCGCGCCGCCGACGACGCAACAACGACGACAACATCGAGAGGAAAAGAAAAGAATGACCCCGAGGGAGTACATGGACGCGAGAAAGGAAAGGAAACCGCGTGGTGGTGATGGTGGTAAAAAAAACAGAAACGTAGTGAGCGAGGCGGTGTCGACGGTGGTTGTGCCGACGTATAGGTTCATCGTCGGTTTTCCGAAAGCTTCGGTGCGCTTTGTTCTCGCGAAATGCTCTTCGACCCGAGTGATGTTTCGGACCAATACGATCGGAGTGTTGACGAAACTCTTCAGAGGGAAGATACACGACGGCGTGAATACATTCGGATCGTACCTCGCGGACGTTTTTTTGTTCGTTTTCACGCTCGCGATTGCTCGCGTCGTCCATCTCTTTACGCCGTTCGCGAAACCGCCGCCGCCGAGTGTAAAAAGCCGGAAAGTCGGATCCGATCGCGTCCGCATTCAATTCCACATGCCGTTTGCCGGCGGTGCAGATAAGTGCATCGTTTTTTTAAAAGGTGACAAAGTCTTGTGTCGATGCCCGGAAAAAATGTTGGAGTGCGAGACGACGTTATCGAAGCCCGCGAAAGGCTCGACGTGGATAATATTCGAAGAACCGAAATGGGTAGAATATAAAGACGAATTGGTCGTGGTCGCGAAGTGCGTGAAGAAAGATAGAGACGCAAAGAAGATTGAAAAAATGCCGCTGAAGACGCCCGCGGCGAGAAAGAAGAGCGTTTCGAGGACTGCCAAAAGTGACGACGAAGGAGATCGAGCGCCTGCCAGATCTTCGAGAAAGAAGACGCCCGCGACGAAAGCGAAAAAGACACCCGCGACGAGATCGAAATCACCAGTCAGTCCTCGACGAACGAGGCAGACGCCCGCAAAGAGGAAGTAATGATCGAGTGTGAATATATAATACTACTAATACTAATAACATCAAAGCTTTTTTTACTATTATTATTTATCATCTCGATACGCGCGCGACTACTCTACCGCTAATACCTAAATCACCATCGCGTAACGGCAATCGACGACATTACTACTCTGGGTCGTGCTCTTCTTCTTTTTCATAATCTTCTTCTTCTTCTCTCACGTCGAGGGAGTCGTTGTTCTCGTCTCTGATGACATCCTCTGCAAACTCTCCCCTCGCTCTCTTCGCCGCTTTCCGGAAAAACTTGATATTCTCCGACCCTCGCACGAATGTGCAAAACGCCAAATCAATCGTACTCGCCGTTTCGCTCCTGCGCTCTTGCAACATCGACCCTTTCGGTAAAAACATCTCCTCCGTCACTTTCTCAAACTCGTTTGACTTTGTAAACTGAGCAACTTTGGACAAATACGTCGATTTATTCCCGTTGGAGGCTTCAAAGCATTCGCATTCGACGCGCTCGACTTCCTCGACCATTTCTTTCACTTTTACCGTATCCTCCCTCGCGACGTCTACGTTCGCCAATCGAATCGCGGTCAATCGGTACAAGCACTTATACCTCACCGCGTTCGGAACTGTTTTGATACCCTTCGTGTTACTCTTAGAAAGCACGAACGTGACTTCTTTGAGTAATTTCGGTTTCGCGCCATCCGGTATGCGTTTCACAAACGCCAAATTGCTCGCGTGCGCCGCTTCCGCCGTCTAAAGACGACGACGCGACGACGCCAAGCGGAAACAGAAACAGAAACAGAAGAAGAAAACAAGAACATAGTCCGCGTCAGTCAGATATATATTTATGTTGAATGCATACAAATAACGAAAAAAAAGCACAGTAATAAAGAAGAGAGAAAACGCGCGTACATACCGTCGGTGGATCTTTCCTCGCGTCTCCGTACGCGACGTATTCCTTCTTCTTCTTCGTCTTATTCACCAAAGTCTTTTGACCACAATCGAGAATCCCTCTGTTCCTTACAAAGCCTTCCCTCCCTCGATCTCCTTTCGGTCTCCCGATCCCGTCTTTCTTCTCTTTCCTCAGTTCCAAGGGCACGAAGTGTTGTTTCGGTATGATCGCTTTCGGCGCAAAGTCGTCGGTCCTTCTTCGTCGTCTCGAAGAAGGTTTCATCATGTGCACAGGAATTTCACCGTCTTCTTCGTCGCCGTCGTCGTCGTCCAACGTCTGCGCCGCTTTGACGATGTCCTTCCTCGTCATGCCGGCCCCCAAAAAACGCGATACTATTAAAGAGAGAGGCGGTGGTGGTGTGTTCGCACTATGTGTGTTTTTCGGAGCAGAGAGAAGAAGGAGTTTTGCGGCGTTCAGAAAGAAAAGGAGGACATTTTTGTAATGTGTTTTGGGAACTCGAACAGAAGACAAAAAACCATAAGAGTCTCACGTGTACGCGCGCGACGAGACATTAAAAACAGTGTCGTCGTCATTTCTAAGGCTACAGAGTACTACGATATCTAGAACAACTCTACTACTACTACTACTGCGAGGACGACGACGACGACTTTGACGACGCCGTGCGTCCATTCTTCTTCTTCTTCTTCTTCTTTCTCGTCGCCGCGCGAATGACTTTCCCGGCGACGTCCGCGACGTCCCGCGCGTCAAAGTTCTTCGCGTCCGAGGACGCGCGTTCGAGCATCCCAGACGCGAACTTACGCGCCATATCGAACGATTCTCGCTTCGAGGCGTATCGACCGACGGTTGGAATCCACAGGTCTGGCCGATTGGAGGTGGCGGAAAGAGTCGCTTTGAACGCGGGGAGGAGGCGGTCGAACGAGAGACTCGCGGATGATGACTCTTTTTCAGTTTTGCCGTCTTTCTTTTCGTCGCGCCTGTCGTCGTCGTACTTTTCTTCTTCTTCTTCGTCGTCGTCTTCTTCTTCTTCTAAGAAAGCCTCCAAGGCGTCCAAGGCGTCTTCGACGATGTTATCGCGAACGATTTTTCCCTCTTTGGAGAAGAGGAAGCGCAAGGCGTCTTCGACGGCATCTACGGCTGGAGATTCAGACGCGTGTTGATGTTCACCTCCGTCGTCGTCGATTACCGACGACGAGTCGGAACGCTCGACGTTTTCGTCGTAATATACCTCATCATTGTTATTTTCGCTGCTACAAAAGACATCTTTGACCAACGTCTTGATGCCTTTGGCGGATTTACACGTAAACTCGCGGAAGTTTTCGAAGGCGTTTTCTCTTCGTAACTTTTCTGCTTTCGTAACGCCTCTGGCGCGATCGAAGTCGTTGAGATACGATTTCGATTCGTCGTCGTCCAAATCGTCTATATCGTCCGAATTCTTCTCGCCGCCGCCGTCGCCGCCGCCGCCGCCGCGAGTACTACTACTAGTAAACTCTGACACCACTTCCGAGCCTTTGTCGGCGTACGCCTCGACTAACCGTCCCAATCGTCCCCATCGAACTTTCCCAGTCTTTTCGTCCAAAAGCAAACGTCTCACGGCCGATCGCATTTCCGACGACCGGTCGCTCGTGACTCTCGCTAAAACGTACGGATACGATTGCTCCAAAACTTTAAAATTCGGATCGATGGCTTGCGCGGTACCTTCTAAAGCGGCTAAAGCGCGTAAGACTCTCGCAAAAGTCGGCGGCAGTCGAAATCCTTTGTGTAACAACGCTTCCGTGAGTTGCGTGATGACTGCCATGAAATCGTTTGAATCGCGAATTCGATTGCCTCGCTCGTCGAACACTTTCGTCAAGGCTTCGACGCACGCTTCGTCGTCGGCGTCTTTGGGCAAAAACTCCAACGTTTTTAAATCGCTCACTAAAGATTCCGCGTCTCGATTGACAAAACCAATCAACCCTCGAATCATGGCTCTTCGTTGGAATCGTGGAACGTGGACGCACGTGCCAAAATCTAAATACACCAAAGCGCCTTGTTCGTCGACGATCAAATTTCCCGGGTGCGGATCCGCGTGCATGAAACCAGACGCGAGCAGTTGATGTAAAGAACACCGAACACCTCGTCGTAAGATTTCGTGCGGTTGGAACTCTTTCAGTTTCGCGTTTCGTTTCTTCTTCCCACCCTCGAGTTCCCACGAGTCGTAGAGCTTTTGTAATCCATCGATGCGTTCGCCTTCGACGAATTCCATGGTCAAAACTCGACTCGTCGACAGCGCGTCGACGACGACTGGAGCTCTCACAAACCCAGCAATCTTCCCGTCTTGGTACGTCTCTCGAAATCTATTGCATTGCATCGCTTCGCGTTCGTAATCCATCTCTTCGAACAAACGTCCAATTAATTCGTCGACTATTCTCACGACGTCTGAATTGAATTTTTTTATTGGATTTTTCGCGCCGTACTTCGCCGCCAATCGTAAAACGTAACTATCCAAAGCAACGTTCTCGAACGCTTCCGGTCGTTGCACCTTTACCGCGACTGGTTTCCCGCTCCCTACTAACGTCGCTCGATACACCTGCGCCAAACTGGCTGCCGCTATCGGCGTCGGATCGAACGTCGCGAACGCCGCTTCCGGTTCGCACTCTAAATGCGTCTTCAAAAACGCCCGCGCGCTTTCCAAATCCGACGGTGCCATCGAATCTTGCAATTCCGATAACACGTCGCAATATATTTGTGGCAACACGTCTTGTCGCGTCGATAATACCTGCCCGAATTTCACGAACGCCGGACCTAACTTGACCAACGCGTCTCTGAACCTTTTCGCGCGATCCGATTGATCCCCAATCTTAAAATACACTCGGACACCTACAGACCCTAAACTCCACACCATTTTCCAAACCCTAAACAGAACCTTCCCTTTGTGTCCTTCGAAGTGTCGCGCGAGTAAGACCGGATCGTACGTGCGAAACGTCTCCGCGCACAACGACGCACTCTTCTCGTTCTTCTTCTTTTTGATCGTGGTTGTGGTGGTGTTCTTTTTTTTTGCTCTTTCGATGGCTCTCACCGCGTCCAAGTGCGCGCGCAACCGCGTCGTTTCTTCCTCTGTTGCCCACGTTGTCTTTGGGTGTTGGATGTGTTTTGTCATCATCATCGTTCGTGTCTTAAAATCGTCCCCGTTGTTTGTGCCAAAAAAATCAATGGCAGCGTGTCGCGACACCACCACGGACGGCGAACGCACAAAAATGCTGCTCCTCAAAGTCGAGATGGACTTTGGAACGAGGCGTCTCGTCCTTCGCATCATATATTAGTATCGATATGCAAATTCAATCCCGTTTCCAATTGGAAACCTACAACACGTTACGCATTAAAACACCGTGTGCTTTTTGCTTTTTCTTCTTCTTCATCGCGTGGGAGTGTGTTTTACCTACTGCTACTACTACTAATTTGAGTTGTCGATATGTAGAATAGGAACGAAAGGAGAGGGTTTGGCGCGAGAGAATGTATCGCGCGCAATTTTAGGTATGAATTTACACAAACCCTAACTAATGTTTAGTAGGGTTTAGAGTGTAGGGTTTAGTCTTCTGTTTTTTTTCTTTTTTTTGAAACGGAGGCTTTTAAAGGGGAGTCGTCGTCGACCCAATATCTATGCGCCAAAAATCCAGCTCTGGCGACCATCAAAACAGCGATGCCTAACCAGACCTGTTCTAAACCACCACCACCACCGTCGATGATGATCGCAGTAGTATGGGTGGTGGTGGTATTTTCGCCGACGTGTTGGAGGAATTGCGAGAGGGCCGCGTCGAAGGCGTCGGCGAACGCGGGCGTCTGAAACGCGCCGACGGAGAGCAGCGAACAGAACAGCATAGCCTTCGCGAGAAACTTGAAATCGTTCGCGCCTTGGAAAACGCCGTCGCCGACAAAGACTAAAGCGCTGAGCGGTTGTAACGGTGCTACTATAAATGCTAATGGTACGAACGTCGCGGATGCCACGGTCGCGTCGGTCGTGAAAATCTTTGGCGCGTCGTCGACGAAAATTTCCGTGACGACGGTTAAAAAAACGCCCAAGGCGAACGCCCAAAGTAAACACCTATCGACTGCTTCTCTCGCGGACAGCACGTCCTCGTCGCTTCCATCGTTCGTCGCCAATCTCGTCGACACCAACGTTTGAGCTGCAACCGCGATGGCGTCCAAAATGAACAGCTCGATCCACCACACTTGACTGACGATTTGATGCGGCCCGGAGACGTCGTTTTCAGTCGCCAACGCAGTCGCGCGAACTAAAACCGTTTGTAAAAACAGAGTTCTCAAGAGCTGATTGCAACCATTGGAAACGAGCTGGCCTAATTTACCACCGATATCTTTCGCGCTTTCCCCGATGTTCTCGAAAAAACGCTCGCTGTCTACGATGCCTCTTTCAAATAACGCTCGCGAAAACAACAAAAATTCGAGCACCGTGCTCGCGAACGTCGACCACCCGGCGCCGACGACACCCAAGTGTAAACCTAAAACGAGCACCCAATCGAGAACAAAATGGACCGATTCGGCTACGAGAGCGACGTTCAGAATCGATTTCGTATCCGCCACGCCTCGAAACGCGCCGATGCCAATCAACGAACAGCAGAAAAAAGGCAAACCCAACGCTCGCACGCGAACGTAGTCCTCCGCGCTTTTATACGCCGCTTCACCTAAACTCTCCCCGCCGCTCAAAGATAACAACGGTTCCACGCACACCTCCACGACGGTCGCCGCGGTCACTCCCACGCACGCCGCCAACACCAACGCCGCCGCGACTGTCTTCGACGCATCCCTTTTATTGCCCGATGACGTCTTCGTCGCGTTCGCGGCTTCGTTCTCCGCCACTTCTCGACTGACCAGAGGCGCCGTCGCGATCGCGAGAAAGCTGCCCGAGTAGGAGACGAAGTTGAACACGCTACTCGATACCGCGAGAGCGGCGAGCCCGGTATTATTATTATCATTATTATTATTATTATCGTCGTTTTCGAAAATGTCGATTTTGTTTCCTTCGTCTTCGTCTTCGTCCAACACCAACACAGGAGGAGGAGGAGGAAAAGGAGTTGTAGTAATTTGTCGTCCCACAAACGCGGTATCCGACGCGCTCAAGAGCGGGTCCAAGAGCAACGTCGCCAACGCCGGGACGGCGAGTCGAACGATCGTTTCGTCGATGCTTTTGGTGGTGGTGGTGTTTTCGTCGCCGGAAGAAGACGAAGAAGAAGACGTGGAGACCTTTTCTCTCCTCAGTTCGGGAAACCGTTGAAGATGAGTGCGATGATGATGCTCAACGCGTTTTGCGCGTCGACGAGACGCACCGAACGCCGCACCCACCGCCGACCTCCGTCGCGCAACAACGCGAGACGTCTTTGCCGTTGTTTCCGTCGTAAAAACGGCCCCCGCGCGGCAAAAGCCGGCGCGATGATGACGCATCAAAGTGGCGATGTATAATACAAAGAACAAAACGAAAAGAAAGAAGATTACACGCGATATCCTATAGAGTACTACACGACTCACTCATAAAGGAAACTCTTTTATGAGTTTACAAAGGTCAAAAAACGTCTCCTCCATCTACACACAATCTGGTACCTTTTCAACGAGGACGTCTTCTTTCTTCTCCGGATGAGACGTGGGGTGGTTGGTTCTCTCGGCGGCGGCGGCGGCGAGGACACACGCGCGGCAAAAAAAGCAATACCGCAGCGCAAACGCGAGAGCTTGATATAAGCGTCTGCACGCGTTGCCCACGTCGTAAAAGACGTAGAACCAGCCGCGCCGAGCAATTGCTGCTCGAGCAATGAGTGCAGGTTCCAAGCACTGCCACGCCGGTGGTTGATTCCTATACTCTCGAAAGAACGAAGTTCGTATTCGAAAGGGATGCATCACGTTGACGCTCAAGTACGCGTTCTCTTCTTTCTTTAAAATATTCAGCATTTTTGATACGCACGTCTTTGACGCCGCATACAGGTTGAATCCCGAAGGTGCAAAAAATGCCGCTATCGATGAAATTGCAACGAGTTTTCCTCTTCTCCTCCTCCTCCTCCTCCTTTTGCTGGATGCTGCTGTTTTCAATTGAGCGGCGTAATGTTTCGCGACGTAAAATGCCGAAAAGACGTTCGATTTAACAACGTCTTCCATCGTTTCGTCCGACGTTTCGACTAAAGGATGCGGACAACCCTTTCCTACGCACATAAATACGGCATCGCATCGGCCATAAACTTTAAATATATCTTTCATAGCCATGGCAACGCTCGCGCTCGACGTACAATCGACTCTTTCGCTAGCAAAAATCGCTTTCATATCATCCAAAAATTCAAAATCGTCGAGCGTCGTTTCCCTCCGAGACCACGCTAAAACGGTGCAAAATTCTCGTCCCAACTCGTGAACTATTTCTTTTCCAACTCCCGAGGAAGCGCCTACGACTAAGTATACGGGGCGTTGTGAATCTACGGAGTGTCTCAAAGTATCGTCGATATCGAAATCTGCTTTCCAATGTATCTTCTCAGCTATTTTCGCGCTCGAGCAGGAACGGTCCAAGAAGGATTGTTCTGCTTGAGCTAAAGTCGTCTGGACCGTCTCAAAGCGATCTACGAGACTCGCCAGGAAAAGCAAAAGGGGTTTCGAGAACCGAGGCAGGTTTCTGATGCGCTTCTTTTGCATTCCACCCGTGTAAAGCTCGTGCAACTTCTCTGCGAAATCTCGACACGAAAGATTATACCCGGTGACCACGTACTCCGTATTTGTGATTTGTGATGACCCGTCGACGTTCTTCTTCCGCCCCGCATTCGTCGTCGTCGTCGTCGTCGTCTGTAGTGCAACAATCATCGCGATTGCTTTCGCGACGTCGCGAACGTCGACCAACGGAACCGTCCCGAACGGAACGCGCGAAGGTATCGTTTTCTTTTCCCAGTACGCGCTGTTTGGATTCGGTCCGGTTAAAAATCCTGGCAACACGATCGTGACGCACACGTCGTTCGGATGATTATTGTCCTTTCGAAACTGCAAAACGAGTTCGTGCGCGTCTTGTTTCGACTGCGTGTACGGGTTCCTCTCGAACGTTCTCCCGACGCTAAAATTTTCCTCCGTCAAAAGAGGCTTCTGCCCATCGTCGTCATCATCATCATCATCACGTCTTGCCCCGAGGACTGCGACGGTACTCAAGTACACCAAGTGTCTCACGCTGCGGCCTAAACATATCGACGAGAGCACGTTCCTCGTGCCTTGCACGTTCACTCTTCGAAGCGTCTCGGCGTCCGCTCGGCGAAACTTCACGACGCCCGCGCAGTGAATAACCGTCGTCGGTTCGAACTGTTCGACGGCGTCGTTCAATTGCGTTTCGTCGAGAACGTTCACGCGTCTGTCGGCGGTCGGGGACACGTCCCAGGATTCCACCTCTGCTACTACGCGACGACAAAGACCACGCGATGATGATGATGATGATGATGATGCGACGAACGACGACGACGACACGTCCTCCTCTTCCTTTGTTCCTCCGGACGATGACGATGATGATGATGCACAAAAAAAGTCCGTCGCTTTCAATCGTTCGACAACCCGAGCGCCTAAAAAGCCTTCGCCGCCGAGAACGGCGATTTTCAGCCGCGGCGGCGGCGGCGGTACTCCTCCTCCTACTCCTCCTTCGGGTGGTGGCATCTTCTGGTCGTTCTTCTTCTCGTCGTCGTCGTTTGGTCAAAACCACGCATGTGTGTGTGTGTGTCTTGACGTGTAACTGTCTCAAGTTGGGAACTTTTCCCTCGTGGAGACTCCATTTTCGTTTAGGGTTTTAAGTAAACCCTAAACGTAAAAATCCCGCCGTGTGTTGCTTTTTCCCTCCTCATCATTTTCGATGATTTCTCTCGCGCAAAGAAAAAGCCGTGTTTAGACGATAGAGACACAAACCCGCCTCTCGATAAAGATCGAGATAAAACGCCGGGTCTTGAAGAGCAATCCTCAAGACCTGGCCAATAGCAGACGTACAAAACTAGTAAACTAGTACTTGTTTTTTAATTTCATTTTTATCATTTTTATCAATTTAGGGAAAAGAGTTCGTTACGTTACACGTCCACCCAAAGCTTGTTCTCGAGAAGACAAAGAAGAAGAAAAAAAGAAAGAAGAAATGAGGACGACAACAAAACGACGCTGACGACGATGTTGGCGACGACGATACTAAAACCGTTCTCCTTCGCGAAATCTTTGGTACCATCATCGCTCGCGTGCTTCGCGTGTGGCGTCTTGCTCGAAATGGGTTTTGGTCTGACGCGGGGGAAACTTCGACCTTGGGGAAATGTGATGACGAAGAAGAAGAGAAGACTTCTGGCGGTCTCCGGCACCTTGCAAGATGGATTCGCACTGAGGAAGAACCTAGACGGGATAAAAGAGGAAGATAAAGCCGTGTTTATTGGGTTCGCGCTCGTTCGAGGCGTGAAGATGTATTTCGACGTGAAACCAGAAGGGTGCCGAGAACACGTCCGGAAAGACTTTGAAGACGAAGACGAAGAAGGACGAAGAAGACAAAGAAGACCGAACATGAATCCAGCGTTAGTGGTGACGAACGATTGGAACGATGCGAACGTGTACCACGTGTTTGCGGTGACGGAAGAGGCGTTGTGCGAAGCATTGGCGAATGAACCGAGGTATTTAGGCATCGCGCCGGACGTTGCGAAGGTGGATTTGCGGGCGAAGGAAACGAGCGAAAGCGTGAGGGTCGCCGCGGGTGTCGGAAGCGTTTCCGGCGGCGGAGGAGGAGGAGTTGGAGGTGAAAATGATGACGATGATACGAGACACGCATTCTTCGGATAAACTTTTGCACTTTTTTTCCAGCTTTTTCTCCTGTTCGTGCGAGTGCTTTAACGTTCGGTACAATTTTTCGTATTCGATGCGAAAGGCGTCTAAAGATTTGTCCCTGGAGAGCGTTTGCACGATCTGATCACAATTAAGAGAGAGAGAGAGAGAGGTAAACGCGCGCGATTGATGGATGATTACGAGGCGCGCGACTACGGAGGGTCAAAAGCAGCGCGTGCCATATCCGAGCGGGAGGAAGGAAAAACACCTATTTTTAGATACACAAAACAAAACAAAAGACGAACCTCTCGAAACGCGCGCTCGGTGACACCGTCTTCCTCGTCGTCGCAGGGTGGCGATGCCGCTGGGGACGACGATGGTACAATTATTGCCATCGCGTTGGTGCGCGTTTGTGTGCGTACCGTTTCGGATAACGCGAGCGCACGCGCGCGATTTTTATTATGAAGCAAAGAAGAGAGTGGTGATATTTTTGCATCGCAAACAAATATCGCCAAATTTGTATTCAACAACATTTCAATCTCTCTATTTCGACTAACTTCGAAGGAAACAATCCACCTTGGGTTGCTCGAAACATCGCTCGCGAGTGTCTACGGTCCCATATTTCGCCGGTCCTTCGACCGACCGAGCTGGATACAAGCACACTTTTTCTTTTGGCATGGATGTGTATCCGACGTCTGGGACAGGGACCCACGACGCGTCGTCGCAGCGACTGCCTTTGGGACACAGCAGACATCTATTGCTATTGCTACCACTAATACTACTATCACTACCTATGCAAGGTTCTCCAAACATCACTTTTGCCGGTTTATCTCTCACTAATTTCTCTAATGGAATCATTTCCGCGGAATCTCTCGCGTTTTGACTCCCCGTCGGTTCGTAATCGTTGTGGTAATGATACCTCGTCGCGTTGTACCATTGTCGAGCAAATCCGAAAATCGTAATTTTCTCGCACACGGATTGCGCTAAATACAAACCATACATGCCATTCGTCGGCGTTGATTTCTTATCGATTCTATTCTTTACGAACGAATAAAATGCTCCGCTCAAAGCGTAATCTTTCGCGTTGACTGACTTCTGCCCTCGATTGGACACGTACAATTTCAAATGCGCCGGAGCCGTCAAGTGTTGCAAAACGATTTCTTCATCTGATTCCCTGTATCCTCTGTGTTGCGAATTCACTAATCTTACGGTCGTTTTTGACCCGGCAAATTTCGAATACGGCGCCTTTCCAGTTCCATCGTTGAATCGAAACACCGCGTCGTGCGCGTCTATAATATCGCCGTGTTCGTACAACAACAAACTCCCGCCGTTCCCAACCACTGCGCACGTCTTAAACCCTTGTTCGCGTAACTCCTCTAAAGCGTCTCTTTCTGGTAAAGTCTTCATATCTGATTTTGAAATCAATCCTAAATCTTCCATCTCTCCGTTCGCTTTCGGCACTTTCGGTAGTTTTGGTCCAAGTTTCGCGTGTAGAGTTAAAGGACCTTTGAAGTTTGATATGATTTTTCGTTGTGCGCGTGAACTTTCATCATCTTCTTCTTCTCCTTCTCCCCCGTTATCTAACCACGCGCGGCGAAACGTTTCTCGAAGCCTTTCGCCGTCGTTCTCGCACGATCGGCCGCGGCGAGCGTTTGTCCCGCCGCTTTGGAAAACGTCGCGACGTTGATTATGATGATGATGATGATGATGATGATGATGATTCGACGGCGACAAAACAACGACATCGAACGCAAACAACAAGAATAGAAAGCCCGCGAACGATATCGCGGTTCTGATCGCTCTCTTCCTTTTGTGTTTGCTCGCTTGACTCGTCCTCATTATCGAGATGATAAATGCGTGCGTATGGTGCGCGTATAAATAAATGTACCACTAAGGAGGAGGAGGAGTGTGCGTGCGTACAAAGTGTGTGGCAAAGTTTTGTGAGACATCATTACATGCACAAAAGACACAAAAGAGAGGCGTTTAAAAAAAAAAGGGGATGTGTAAATAGAATTTTATTCTCAACCGAAAACGAACGGCACGCAAATCGAGCTGTTCTTACCATCTGGAGACGATGGAAACACGCACTCGCTCATCATTCCCGCTATAGTCGCTAACACTGCGTCTCTGGTTTCCGTGATTTCGTTCGGGTCGCGCAACGACGTTGCCGGCGCGACGGTATCCGCGCCCCAGGAAACGCGCTCTACGTTTCCATCTACCGACGCGACTTCCATCCGTAACGCCGCAAAACCAGTCATAGCTGGTAGCGTTTCTAACTCTTCGTATAGTTCCTCTAGTTTTGCATCTAAAGCTTTACCGACGTCTTCTATCGTCAAACCTCCTTCCACTGATATCGCGGGTTCGTTGAACCAACCGTTCAACACCAACCTGCCTTTCGTCACATCTTTCGTTCCTTTCACCTCTCTCACACCGTGCGGTAGTCTCGGATCAAATATCGTCAACCGATTAAACTTCGGCTCAATTTCCTCGAATAATTGCGTTCTTTCCACGATTTCCGTCGGGTCGAACCTTTGCCAATAGTTCGCGCGTTCCGGTCGCAAAATAGTCGTCTCGCCGCCTCTAAAGTACCTGTGCTTGTTCCTATTACCGTCGTCGTCGAAGTTTTTCGTTAGTGAAAACACAAACGCCAGTGGTCCGTGTGGCACGTCCGCGTGTAGTTCTTGTCCCATCCCGTCTACGTAGCACGACATCCAAATCGGCGTAAAATTTGACAGTCCCAGGTGTCCTTTGCTATACGTCAACAGTTCACTCTCGAATTGGTCGTACACATCGTTCTCGTAAAAATAGTCCTTCGCCGGCGTTCGTAACTGCGCGTATTGATTCTCGACGTGCCAGTAATCCCAGCAAAACCGTTCCGCGTTCGTTTTCTTCGCGTCTTCGTGGTTGTTTTGGAACGTGTCGCGTAACTTTTCCGCGCCGGCAAAGAACTCGTCGCGGACGAAGTAATGCTCGGCCGTTTCGTTCACTTCCAAAACTTTAACGACTTCTTCCTCTTCTTCGTTTTTGTCGTCGTCGTCTTCTGTCGCTCTGGTCGTCGCGTCCTCCCGTCGTCGTCGTCGTCGTCGTCGTCGTCGTCTCCACCGCGTCCTCTTCGTCGAGACGCCAAAGCACGCGCCTCCTCCTCGTCGAGGTGTTGTTCGTGAGAGCAGAGGCGTTGTCGTCATTTTTTTTTTTCTGTTTGTGACGCTTTTTTTTTGTACTTTTTGTGTGAGTTGGTCTCGCTTTTTTAATTACTACTACTCGTGTAGTGTTGTGCCCAAAGTTCCTTTGTGTCAGTTCACCCAATTTGATCACCTCGCCCAAAAAAAAGAAAAAAAAGGAAAGGAGGAGAAAAAAGAGGAAAGGAAATTTTTTTGATTGATGAGAGCGATTTTTACATCTCCAAGGTCATTTTAAAAAAAAAAAAGCGGCTTTCACCACACAAAAAAAGTCTTCGCATCGAATCACACACACATCACGCTCACGAAGAAGAAGAAGAAGAAGAAGAAGAAGAGTACATACGTGGTACCGATGACGACGAACAACAACGACACCACCACCAGCGTTGGTCCCCCTGCTAACGCGACGACGACGATTCATCATCAGACGAACAAGAACGCGGCGTTGGCGGCGCGAATCAAGCGCGTGATGCAAAGCGACGAAGAGGTTGGGAAAATCGTGAAAACGACCCCTTTGGTCGTGGCGAAAGCGCTGGAATTGTTCTTGACGAAACTGTTTAAAGCGACGGCGGATATGGCGTTAGCGCACGGAGCACGAATTATCGGACCGACGCACCTGAAAGGCGCGATACAAGACAACGACGAGTTTGATTTCTTGGAAGACGTGGTGAAAGACGTGCCGGATTTACCACCGCCACCGGATCCTGCGATGTTGGCTGCAAAACTGTTGGAACGAGTGGACGAAGACGGGAACCCGAAGAAAAAAGAGAAGAAGAAGAAGAAGAAGAAAACGAACCAAGGCGGCGGAAAGAAAAAGAGAAAGAAAGACGACGAGTACGATTCCGACGAAGAAGACGAAGAAGAGTTTGACGAAGACGAGGAAGATACCGACGACGAAGACGAATACGAAAGCGAAGAGTCGGAAGAAGAAGAGAAACCAGTCGTAACGAAGACGAGTAGGAGTGGAAGAAAGATTACCGCGAAGAGTTACGCGGAAGACGACGTGAAAAAGAAGAAAAAGAAATCGCCAGCGACAAAGAGAGCAAAGAAAAACAACCCCCCGACGACGACTGCTCCGCCAAAAGAAGAAGAAGAAGAAGCGCCGGCGGCGGGTAATTTAGGATCGTTTGACGACGACGATTTAGTCGGAGTTGCGTTACCTGCTGAGGAGGACGACTACGACGACTAAATCGCCGTCGACAAAATATGCTCTTTATTATTAGTTGAATGTAGTTTGGTTTTACAATGGTGTATTTTTTGTTTGCGTTCCTAAACTAAGCGGCTCTACTCTAAGCACTCCTGCGTCTCACTCGTTCGCTCACACTCTTACGTCGAATTGTTGTATCTCTGCATTATTTTCTTCTATGTATTTCAGTAGTATCGCGTTTTATTTTTATTTTTATTTATTATCAAGCCCCCAAAACGATTTCAGTTGCCATGGAGGGTTTATCCAAGCACGAGCCTCGAATACCGCCGGTAGTTTGTGATCTCGCCTTGTTGTTCGTCGGCGCCACGTTTCGCATGACCGAAGACGCCGTTCGATCAGTCGTCCGGTTCGCGGTGTTCGCAACAGAAGTTGGGTCACCTGCGAACGTCGTGACTGGCGTGTACACGTTCTCTTTGATGTCCAAACGGAAAAAACCGTGGTTTAACGCATCTTTTGCCGT
>JACLAA010002158.1_pt1 | contig 17394 bp, 17 predicted proteins | sample 8027891 | NCBI WGS metagenome assembly JACLAA01 (sample SAMN15724900, study PRJNA655200) | protist metagenome | isolation source: fluorescence activated cell sorting (FACS) single amplified genomes of... | place: Spain: Blaines Bay Microbial Observatory, Mediterranean Sea | collected 2016-01-19 | reverse complement strand
TGCAGTGGCAGCCCGACGCGTGGGCCGTGTCCTTGACTTTGGCCCGAAAAGCTTTCGGGTTCTTCTCTAGCGTCGCGCGGATGGCCTCGTCGCGTTCTTTGGCATGGGCCAGGTCGTTGTGGCAGTCCACACAATTGCAGCCCTTGCACCATCTACCAGCCGCAAAACAGTCGCAATATAACTTGAGACATCTCGAGTTCCGGCAGTTGCAGGGCTTGTGGCGCTTTATTTTGCTGTCTGGTGTGTCGTCGTCGTATACTGGTGATGGGGCTCTTTTGGCCGCGGGTCTCCTCGTGGGTGGTGTTGTGCCCTGTGCCAACCTCTTTTTCGGAGGAGGCGGCCCCGTGGCCTTGCGTTTTCTTGGTTGTTCTTCCGCGGCACTAAACGCTCTCCTCCGGTTCGTGACGCGGAACTGCACGTTTGTTGGTTCTGGGGCCTGGTCCTTCTCGACGAGATGCAGCACGTCGTCGTCGGACATGGCCGTGTGCACGGCCTGGGCCGCCGCTCCCGCATCGTCCTCCGGCGGCGGGCTCCGGTTCGGCGAGTTGACTAAACGACGGGGACTTCCCAGTCTTCCTAACAGAGATATGCGGACATCATTGGTCGGTGGGGGACTTTGCGGGTAGTCCGCGGCCGCCGCCGCGTCCTGCAGGTCCTGGAGACTGAGTTGCCTTCGGTGCGTCCGCGGCGGCCGGTTCTCATCTCCCGAGTCGGAGTCGTCTCCGTCTCCTTTGCCCATGACGTGGTTCACGCGCCGTATCGCCCGCCGCAGCTCGCAGGACGACGGCATGATCTTGACACTGATCCATCCTTTGGGGACCGCTGGGACGGCGGGCGCTCGAGACATCTGGCGCCCTTGCGGTCGCCGGTCGGGTGTCGTTGGCGGCAACACGTCGTCGTCGCGGATTCGCGGGAGTAAGGGCGCGCCCCTCCCAGCTTCGGCGGCGGCCCGCAGAGAACCAATAGACTTGCCGCGGCCCGGTCTCCTGGCTGCCGCGGCCGCCGCCGCTCTATCTTTCGACGGTTCGTCGAGCGACGACGCGGCCTGGAGCGCTCCGAGCGGCGAGAACGCGGTGTCGAAGAAGGGGCTCCGCGGCCCGGACGGATTCGCCTTGTGGACTCTAGCCGCCATCGTGCTGAAGGGCGAGTCGTTGGAGCGCGCGCCGGGCGTGCGCCGCGGCGACAGGAGGCCCTTGGACTTCTTCGCGGCCGGGGAGGTTGGTGGGCTCGTCGGGAGCTCCATGAGCGCGGCGATGACGGCCGCGTCGAAGGGCGTGGAGGACTCGGCGGAGTCGCTGTCCGACGTCGGCTTGGCGGGCGCGTCCTTGGCCGCGTCCTTGGCGGCGTCCTTGGCGGTGTCCTTGGCGGATCCGGCGGATCCGGCGGGTTCGGCGCTCGACATGGCTGCTTCTGGTCTTGAATTTGGCGTATTTTTGGGGGCCGGGGGGCGCGGTGAGTCACGGAGTGAGCCTAAGCGCTCGAGGCGGGACTCCCGGCGTTTTGGCGCTACGTCGCCTCCCTCCCTGTTTCAGCCACAGCGCTGATTCTAGAGCTTTCCAGAGGCCGGGAGCTCGGATGGCGCCTCTACGCACTGGGGGCTTGGCGCTGAGCTGTTCTCCGGGGCGGGCGCGTGGTTTTTTGGGGTTGGCGCGCTTTTTATTGCGCTCAGCAAGGGAGACGCGCCTCGGAGGCGCCAAAAATTGGAGCTCTCCGAACGCGTCCCGCCGTTGCAGTGCAGTCGCAGAGAGGTCTGCTGAATCGGCCGGCGTGAAAATTTTCGCCCCTCGATTGAAACTCTGTGTTCAGAACCAAAGCGCCCACCCGACCGGTCTTCCCCGAAGAAAATCAACATAGAGCTCTCCGACAGACGCGCCAACGAGTGAAATGCGGCGCGCGGGCACAAAGGCAGAGCAGTCTGGCCGACGTGTGCTCTGGATGCCCGCACACGCAGCCGTCGCGGCGCATCGACAGACGTAGAGGCCCGAAAGCAACGCACTTTCAATCATCGTATTGCAAACGCAACGTTTCGTCGCGTCTAAATTGACTAGAGACATGAAAATGGCTCCCATCCGCCTGATGGCACTGTTATATGCCGCGCACGCGCTCCAACCATTAACAATCCTCCCCGTGGGCCGACCGCTGCTGCCGCTGGACACCATTAGCTACGGCATAGACGCATCAACCTTTGAAGCGCTGACGGCACAACACGACGACGACCGGTCTCCGATCGTCGTCGGCCTGCACGCTCCTGGGACCGATGCTGGCACATTATGCATCCTCGACGCCAGCCGGGCGACGGAGGAGTTTGGAAGAGTGCGCGTGCCCGCCGAGGCGGTTGGCCGCTACCGCCGCGTCGCCGCGAATCAGGTCGTGCCACTGCGCGACACGCCGCGCAAGGGCGACGCGAAGCGCGAGGCCGCGGCGACGGACGCCTGGCTATCCCGGAGTTTACATGAAGCGATTCGGCAACGCGGCGCCAAGCCGTCACCGGCTCTCAAAGAGCTCCAGGACGCCGAGAGAGACAGCGTATTACGGTTCGGGCCGGAGAATCCCCGGGCCGCCCTGGAGGCGTCCGTGCTGCGGTTGCCCAGAGCATTTGCTGACTTCGCCGCAGCGAGGCGGGAACTGCACGCGTTCGCGCTGGCCCGCGCGTCCGGCGAGCTCGACGCCGCCGAGGCGAGGCGTATCCTGGAAGGCGCGTCGACGGGCGCGCGACTCGACGACGCGCGTTGGCGCTTTTCTCGCGTCTATGTGCCTAATTAGTCTGTTGTTCAAAAGGCTACAACTTAGGATTCCCCCACGCCGAGTCGGGCGCATGCGAGAACTCGACCCCACCAGAAACGTGGCCCCGGTCCCAGTTGCCCTTTATAAAATCGCCCGAGGGCAGCGTCAGCGTCCCGCGGCCGTGCTTCAAACCGTCGGCGAACTCGCCCTCATAAATTTTGCCGTCGGCGGCACAAGTGAACGTCCCGGACCCGTGCCGCAGGTTATCCTTCCAGTCGCCCTCGTACACGTCGCCCGTCGTGTACTGCAACGTGCCGCGGCCGTGCGCCGCGTCCTTGCGCCAGTTACCTTCATATCTATCACCGTTCGCGTATTGTAGAGTGCCCTCGCCGTCCTTGTTGCCGTCCTTCCACTGCCCGACGTACCTATCTCCGGACGCGTAGGTCAAGGTACCTTGCCCGTGCTGCTTGTCGCCGTACCACTCGCCGTCGTAGCGCTCGCCGTCGATATATTGTAATGAACCTCTACCTTCTTTGGCGTCCTCGACGAACTCGCCGACGTACTCGTTGCCGTTCGCGAAGGTGAAGGTGCCACTGCCGTGCCTGCGCGCGCCGACGGCGTCTTTTGGCGTCGCGTCGATGGCGTGGATGCAGGAAAAACGGACGCCGCGCGCGCGCATCTTGTTGTGCTGCCACTGGCCGTCGTAGTGACTCCCGTCGGCGTACTGGTACCTTCCGTTACCGTGCATCTGGCCATTTAACATGTCGCCGACGAACTTCTCGTGCACCGACCCGTCTTCCCCGCGAAGCGTCCAGACGCCGTGCCCGTGCCACTTGTCCTCGGCCCAGCTCCCCTCGTAGTCGTCTCCATTATCATGGTACCGACACGATCCTTCGCCGTGCTTCTTCCCGTCCCGCCACTCCCCATCATAACTAAATTTTGAGGTTTCGAGCTTACCTGTCCCGTGGATCTTCCCGTTGACCCACGAGCCTTCATACACGTTCCCGTCCGCATATCTGGCCCTACCTTCACCGGAAATCTTGTCCCGGTCCCACTGGCCGTCATACGAGCCACCGTCCGCGTACGTATACACGCCGGTCCCGTGCCGCTGGCCGTGCTCCCAATCCCCAGCATACTTCTCGCCGTTCGAGTAGACGATGGAACCCTTGCCGTGGAACTTGCCCTCGGACGAGATGGAGCCGTCGTACTGCATCGTCGTCGTCGGCGCGCCGGCGGCGACCATGGCTGCCATGCTTGACTGCTTTTGTGGTGTTGCTGCCGTCGACGAAGCGCTGCCCGCGCGAGCGTCGACGAGGCTACTGGTGCGTCTTGGACAACACAGTAACTTGCTGCCCGGTGCTCGTTTTTGCACCGTATGTCTTCCAAGTTTGAGCACACTCAAAATGGGCTCCATACCCGCACCACCGCAAGTGGAGTTGTCCGCGACCGGTTGCCCCCGGCGGAAGCGTAACGGGAAACGCCCGAAGAAGGTACATCAGTGCCGCCGAGAAGGTGCGGGTCCGCTGGCCGCGTCCATAAAATTTGGCTGGCATCGCCGCGGGCGCGCTCACGGGCTGCCTCCGCACAGATTGATACTGGCAAAAGTGCCTCTGCAGCGCCCATTACGCGACAGCAACGCTGTGGCTGCGCGCAGACGCGAGAGACGCATCACCAGTACCAGATGGGCAGCGCCAAGGAGTACCACGACCGCCGCGGCGTGAGCGTGCCGCTCTGGCTCGTGCTATGTATTCTCGGGGGCGGCGCTCTCGTTTTATTTATGCCTACGGGCCCCGCGACGCACTCCACTATACAAGCCAAGGAGCCGTCTAATTTAGAACAATTGCGCTTGGAACTAGATCGCGAGATCGCATCCTTGGGGAGTCAGTCGGTCGTGGACACAAGCAAACACAATGCCGCGTCCACCCTACTCGCCGCTTTACCTAAAAAGAAGTACAAGAAAACGAAGCAAGAAAAGCTCGAGGACGAGCCCTGGAAGTCGCAGCTGGAGCCGCTCTGGGGCCTGAAACACAATCCTAGTGCGGATGTGGTCATGGCTCTTGGGTTTGGCTACTCGCAGCGCGAGTTTGCGCGGTTTGTTTCGACTCTACGGAGAACGGAGTACAAGGGTGATATTGTGCTCGCAGCCGGCCCGCCCGAGAAGTTCAAGAGAGGTGTGGTCGAGTATTTAAGAGGAGAAGGTGTACTAGCCTACCAGTTCTCCTACGAGTGCGTCAAGGCGAAAAAAGGTCGCCGGCTATTGATGACGCCTGCCGGATGTATCCTGACGAACTGGTACAAGGACGGCGATAAACGGTCGCCGAGACCGTTGGCCATTTCGAGGTACGAGATGTACCGGACCTGGTTGTCCTACTACGAGCCGACGTCGTGGGGCATCGTCTTCGACTTTAGAGATACGTTCTTCCAGCGCGACCCGTTCACGCTCGTGGATCGAAGTTCAAAAGCTCCGAACCTGCACTTGTTCGCGGAAAATAGACAGGTCAAGCGCGTGGGCAACTGCATCTTCAACAGCGGGTGGTTGAGGTGCTGGGGCAAGGAGACGCCTAAAAAATTCGCGAACAACTCGGTAGTGTGTTCCGGAAGCACGATGGGGTCTGTCCCCGCTCTGAAGAGATATACGGAGCGCATGGTCAAAGAAATGGACAAGATGAAGTGCCACGCGACGCCGGCGCGGACGGAGTCCGACCAGGGCTACCACAACTATTTATATGATACGGGCGAGCTCGCGAAGCTGCCGGGGGTCCGCGTGACGCACCACGAGCAGGGCCACGGCATCGTGAACACGATCGGCGCGATGAACGGCTTCCGCGTCCCGAAGCACATGAAGGGCCCGCTCGACACGCACTGGAAGATCAAGGACAAGGACGGCTGGATCCTGGACTACAACGGCGAGCGCAGCGCCGTGGTGCACCAGTGGGACCGGTTCCACTCCGAGTGCGTGCGCCACATCGACCGGCTCGCGGACGACTACATGCGGAAGAAGCTGGCGGCGGCCTAAGTAGTCTGTGTGGTCCTAGTTGTCTTGTTTCCGCGGCGGCGTGCCTGGCATACGATACGTGCTCGTGATGCTAGTATGTCAGTACGCTAGTTTCATCCGTGTCACCACGCCCACCTTTGGCGTATCGGTCGCGCGCGTCATTACGCCCGTCGAAACAACGCGGCTTCCCCTCGCGGGCGCCCTCGCGACGGAAACCGTCGCCGGGCTCAGCGGACAGGTCTATCAAACATTTGAATCGCCGAGGCACGCGACGACGACGTCCGGCGCGGCAGGAATTTCCTACGCTGACAGTGCAACAATGAAATTTCGATTCTTGCACAGAGAGTTTTGATTGCAGGGCTAATGTCTCGTGGGCTACGTGATCTGTTCGTGCGTTCGTGACCGCGCGCCCGCGGTCCCACGGCCTACGAGCGAGCAGCTCGAGAGAGCAATGCCAGGATTTATGCACTCTAGACTAAAGACACTAGCAGCGCTCCCCCGGCTCCGTACATAATTCTGAGGAAACAATAGGACTCATATATCATATAGTTACACAGGGGGAAGAAGGGGAAGCGAGGACCTAGACGCCCTCGGCGTCGCCCAGGCCCGGCGCCTCGTAGCCGCCGCGCATCGGGTTGTTGGTCACGTGGTCCTCGAAGGACGGCGGCGCGTTAGCTACGCCGGGCGTCTCCGGCTGCGACCAGGCGGCGCCCCCAAACGGGCTGTCGAAGGCCGACGGCGTGCCCGGTAAGGGTGCGAAGGCCGTCCGTAAGTTGCTGAAGCCGCCCCTCCGCTTCGTCCAGAAGACGTACAGTAATGCTAATCCAACCGCCGCCGACGCGAGGCAGGCCACCACAATGAGCGCGGTCGCGGCCGACGACGTTTTCTGATCATCGTCGTCGTCTTTACCACGAGACGACGGCTTTACCACCGGTTGATCGTCCGTCGTAGACGGCTCCCTACCCCCGGACTTGGGCGTCACGTCGTCACTGCCACCACCACATTTCGAGATGACGTCCGTCACGAGAGATCTCTGCGAGTCCGTGAGTTCATAATTCGTCTCTAACAAACAGTCCCACCTTCTCACGGACGGAATCGGCAGGCCACCACAACCCTGTCTGTCGACATAGGCGCACTGTTCTTCTCTCGAAAAGTCTAGGACCCCGAACTGCGCTACTACTGCTGTTCTGCAAGCGTCCGCATACGCGCCGAGGTAGGCGCAATCTACTTGATCCAAGGCATCACAAGCCTCATGGGCCTCCCGCACCACCGATCTAAAATCGTCAAAGTCCGCGCAGTGCGGTATACTTAACTCATCGGTCGCGCAGTCGCAGAAGCCAGAATCTCCGTCATAATACACCAATGTGGCTAGTCTCTTGACCAATTCGTCCTCGCTTTCCTTCCCCTCGCTCTCGTCGGGCACGGCCGCCGCCAATAGCTTCATGCACTCCTTGGCCTTCGTATCTTTCTGCTCCAAGGTACTTTCCGTCGCAGCCAATTCTTTAGCACATTCCTCGAAGTCGTCCAATTCCTTCCAATCATAAGTCCCCAGACACAGCGCCGGTCGCGACTGCCACAGGTCCGGCTCGAAGGGGTCGTCACTCGCCCTCATCGGCACGGCCTGGTCGAGGCACGTCATCACCGAAGACGCCGCCTGCCACCCCTCGAAGTTCTCGTTGACGCTGCACTGCTTGTTGCCCGTGCACCTTGTTGGTAATTTATCATCACCTGGCTCGTCGTCGTACGCGTAGTAATAGGTCGTCTTGTCGTCGCCGCCGCCTGCGCGTGGGTCTCGCGTCACGGTCCGAACGGCCTCTTCTCTCGAAGGCGACGCGCGTCGATGGCGTGATAAGACGCCGGGTCCGCACCCCAGAAGGCGTCGTCGCCCTGCCCGTCGGTCCAGTCGTCCTGGGCCGCTTGGAGCGTGCTGCAGCCGGCGTCGCACGCTCCCGTGGATGAGCCGGAACCAACTAACTCAATACCGCACGTTTCGGGAGCTGCACCGCTATTTAATGCTTTTATAGACATATCAGGCATCTGCTCGACGGCCTGCCAGGTTACTTCCTCTCTCCATTCTCCTGATGTGGTCGTGATAGAATAACACCCGGGCGCGAGGCAGTGGTTGTACTCCTTGTAAGCGCCATCTTGTAACGTGTCTGTTTCGAGGACGTTGCCATCCTTCACAACGGAAATGTCGGCGCCGTTCCAGCCGTCGCCCCAGGAGTCCGTCAGTCGTAACACTAATAAAGCTTCTGAAGAGGGACACGTGAACTTGGCGGTAGGGGGAGGCGTCACTTTCCCTTCGAGGCCGCACTGTTGCTTGGCTAAGCCTCCCGTGGGGCACTCAGCGCCACCCACCGCGAAAGCACAATCGGCTTCATGCGCACCGGAGAAGACCACCCCACCTTCCGTGGGATCGCCAAGGGCCCACGCGGGCTTCGCGTTGTTTCCCGACGGCGTAAATTTGAACGCGTAGCACCCTTCGGCCAGGCACAGGTCATCTTTACCTTGGAAGCCTCCTAACAATGTACCGGACGTGATCTCTTTGTCGTCCTTGTCCGAAATGGTATACTGAGCGCCAGACCAGCCGTCGCCCTCGTCGTCGTACAATTCTAATTCATACGGTAGTTTACCGGAGTCGCAGCCCGTGATCTGCGTGGACGCACACGTCGCCGGGCAGTAGTCCCCACCCACCGAAAAGTCGCACTGGGCGGGGGCGCCTCCGGTAGCTACCGGGCCGACGCCCTTGGCCCCTAGCGTCCAAGAAACCTCCTCGGCCCACCAGCCCCAGGCTAGCGTCACGGAGTAGCAGCCCGGCTCCCGGATGCAGACGTCGTCCACCCCAAAATGGCCCGCGGACAGCGTTCCCGTTTGAATCTGCTCGCCCCTTCTTCCTGCTGAATCGTGCTTATGTATGGAATAATCCACGAAGCCCCACCCGTTAAAGCCCGCGTCGAACAACTCCATCACATAAGCGTGGTCGTGGCAGCCCGCGTCGCGGGCCGAGCACTGGTTCGGGCAGTAGGCCGACTCGCCAATCGAAAAAGAGCACACCGCCGGCGCGATACCGGACGAGACCTGCTGCAGCCGTCCCGCTGAATCCGCGGCCTCGACGACCCACGATCCTTCACCTTCGAACTTGGCGTCGGCATGCGCTTCGAAGACGTAACAGCCGTCGGCCAAACAGACGTCGATGGGGTCCTCATTTTGAGCAGCCCCTGGTTGGACCGTGCCCGTCGTGACCTCGGAGTAAGACCCGGCAATCACAGAGTAGAGAGCGTAGTCCCAAGGAGTGTCGTGGGGGTTCGCTACTGATATGCTACCCTTCTGTCTCACACCACACCCTTGCGCCTGCGGATCCCTGCAATTAAAAGGCGAGTTGCACTCACCGTCACACGTCGCCTTGCAGCAGTCGCCGCCGTCCCAGTTGCACGCCTCCGTGTTGTAGCAGCCGTCGCGGTCGCAGCGGCCGTCTCGCACCCAAGCTGGATGAGGCACGTCACACTCCGTCGCGCTACATTCTTTCGGGGTCATAGCGGGCGCGGGCGTGCCGTCCGTGTCCACGGCTTGCGCACACGACGCCCAGACGCTACATAACAGCGTCGCGGAATGCGACGCGGGATCAATGTGGGGACAGAAGTCTCTTGTTTTTAAAAACGTGACGATCTGCTCGCAGCCCCAGTCCTCGGCGTCGTCCGGTAAATCGATCTCGTCGTCGTTCTCCTCCGTGACTAGTGACAAGATGCACGGCGCGCAGCCGTCCGGCTTTAAATCCGCTTCGCACTGGCCGAACGCCGTGAGGCACGCCGCGTCGTAGTCCACCGTCTGGTCGAGCTTGCGGCGTCGACCGTCGAGCCAATTTGGTTTTGTGGCCGCCGCTGGCGTCGTCGCGGGCGCGCTGCGGGGCCTGGCTGCCGCCAGAGCTTCTCCTGCCTTGCTGACCCAGAGCTTCTCCTGGGCGGCGCGCGACCCGGCCAGCAGCAGGAGAATGAAGCGTGACATCATACCGATCTCGGAGACCGACAGCGCGCCTCCCAACCCACTGTAGGGTGACCAGCGCCGCCTCTGCCGAATCCGAGCCGAGCTAGCTAGCGTTGCGAGACATACTAGGAAGTGCTCCGCTGGGCCAAACGACCGGCGCGAACCGATTGACCGTTTCCTCCGGCCGCGGGGCGAGGTCTTGATATAGTTTGAATACTGCGACCCGCCGTCGTCGCTCGCGCTGTGCTTTGAAAAGTTATAAATGGCTTCCCCTGAAGTCATTGATGTGGACGCCGATGAGCCGCCGCGCATCGCGGTTGGCACCGGCAAGCCCGACGCGCCGCTCGAGATTGCTTCGTCGGACTCGGAGGACGAAAAACCGGCCAAACGCGCGAAACCGGCGCCGGTGACGCCGCCCTCAACGGCGTGGCCGCGCGGAGGACGGCGCTCATCGTCCGACCGGTCGAGCGGGGATACCTGAAGAAGAAGGGTCGCGCGCCATTCTCGTACGAGTGAGTAAGGTTAAGTCCATTCGTATTTTTGGGGAGGCTTCTTTTACCACCGAAAGCTTGCTAGTGTCTTACAGCCGCTAGCTCGATGTCTTGCGCGCGAGTCGAGCTCACTGGGGAGCGCGCAGTCCTGTGACGCGCAAGCACGTTGGTTGGGCTGTCTGATTGCCGCTGTCGGCCTGGCGCCCAGCAGTTAGAGCGCTGCGCCGCCGCCCGCCGACAAATAACACCTTGCCACAGCGAGCAGCACGCCGCCGCGCGCAACACCGATGGCCGTCACCGACGCCGCCCCACCCCCAACGCTCGCGCCGCCGACGCCTTTACTCGGAATAGTGGTCGAGGTCTCGCCCAACACGACGCCGTCGTCGTCGTCACAGAGCTTCGCCAAGGTCGTCGAAGCTGTCGTGGCTCTGCGGAACGCGCACCTGCTGTGCCACCACGGCGGCGAGGTGTTAGTTGTGGCAGCTCTACCGGGCGCGACGCAATTCATCTCGAGCGACCAGCAAAACGGCGGCGCCGCGACCGCGACGGCCCTCCGAGAATGTGCGGAAAAAGCGGACTCAGAACGGAAGACGCCGGCCGCCGTCGCCGCCGCTCTCGGAAGATTCCTCTGCTACGCGGCGCGCCAGACGTCGACGGCGCGCTGCGTTTTGTTCAAGTGCGGCGAGGACGACGCGGGCCAATACCACGCGGTCATGAATTGTCTCTTTGCCGCGCGGCGGCGGAAAATACTCGTGGATGCCGTGTCCCTGGGCGCGAAGCCCAGTCCGCTGGCGAAGCTCTGCGCTCATTTAGCGAAAGGAGCGTTCACGCACAACCCGCCCCATTTGAGGGATAGATTGGTGGCCGTGGCGCTGGCGACGTTCGGCGCCGACGCCGAGTGCCGGCAATCTTTGTCGTTACCGGCTTTACACGAGGCCGACTTCCGCACGGCGTGCCTCTGCTGCACGCCTCCGAAGATTTTGGACCGGGGCTACGTCTGCGCGACGTGCCTCTCGGTGTACTGCCGGGCGGACCACGAGTGCCCCTGCACGAAGGCGCTGCGGAGCTAAGTTTATTTTGTGTTATCTCGCGGCGATGGCGTGCTTGGGAGAAAGTCCGCCGTCACTGATAGTACCTCTAGAGACGAGTCTGCGGCGCGGCCCGCGCGGGGCTCTTTTTGGGGAATTAGACCTAGTTTGAAGTCCTGAGATTACTCGGAGTAGGCTCGGGATTTCCAGGGACGAGTTGGCTTCAGCGTGTGGCGCAACGAGCGTCGCCTGTTCGTACAAGCTTAGGGCATGCGGGGCCGCCACGCGCGCAAAAATATTTCACTGCTTCTCATTGTTTCCAACGCGAAGTACTCCTCGATATCACGGCGCGCGGCGGCGCGCGCGAAAGCCACAGTGGGTAGGAACGAGAGCAATACGATGATTGATCACGCGGGTGGTCTCACGCGGGTGGTCACGTCTACACAGAGATAATTAACACTCTGCAATCGTGGGCGCCGCCCCTTACTCTAAAATTTGCGACCGATGCGAGCGGAGTAGTAAATAGCGCCGACAATGCCTAGTACCACTTATATTTCGATTTCAAAGAATCGCCGGCGGCGTTTCGTGACGCATCACCGCGAGACTTTTCTAACACAGTTTTAGGATTTGAACGTGACGGCTCCGAACAGCGTCGAAACCTTCTTCTCCCCCGCGGGCTCAGCTGCGGGCTCCTTGCCGGCCTCGAGGTCCTCCTCCGCGGCGGGCGCGACGCGCCGGCCCGGCGGCGGAGATTCGGGGGGCGGGTCGGCCGCGGTCGCGGGCCGCGAGGGCGCCGCGGTCTCCGAGGCGACGGCCGTCGAGGGCCTCGAGGACAACTCGCCGGCCGTCTGTGGTCGAGAAGACTCGACGGCAGTCGAAGGTCGAGAAGACGACTCCACGGCCGTCGACGGCCGCGACGACGTCTCGGCCGCCGTCGACGGCCGCGACGCCTCGATGTCCGTCTCCCCATCAGTTGTGGTATAATCAGTCTCGGCCGTCGACGGCCGCGTCTCGGCTGTTGAAGGACGCTCGCCCTCGTCCTTCTGCAACTGAATCACGGCCCGGACCGCCCGGTCGCCCTGGGCCACGTCATTTAAACGGGCGCGCTCCGCGCGCCGCGCTTGTCTTTTTGCATAACGCTCGTCCTGCTCCTTGATCCTAGCTTCCGTCTCCAGTTGCCGTTGATAGTTCGACCACTTCGTGATGCGGTCGTCGGCCCTTACCCTTACTTCATTATCTATTTTCGCCGGAGACATGAAACCCGGTGACGCCTCCCACGGCCTCACGCTTCTCGGTCCGACGTAGAAGAGCGCATATAACCAAAGGAACAACGCACAGACGTAGAAGAACACGGCCAGGTGGAAGAACGGCGCCGCCGTCAAGGCCGCGCTCGACAAGACATTGGCTACGATACCAAAACTACCAACCACCGCGATCCCCACGCAGTACCGCCACAGTCTATTTCTTCTTTTGACACTCCTCTTAAGTCTACGAGGCATCGTCCGCTTGTAGCAGCGCTTCTTCCAGGCCTCGCGCTCCTCGACTTCATTACGTTGCGTCTTCTCCAAATGAGCCCTTACTTTGTCCACGACCTCCTGCTTCGCGATGGCCTCTTTTTCGGCGGCGCGTTCCTCGGCAGCTATCCTAGCGTAGTAGGTCTGCTCCAAATGTTGATAATCTTTCTCTTTGAGCTTCCTTTCTCGTCTATACACTTGGGCCTCATCCAGGATCTCCTTGATGCCCGCGCGCATCTGATGTGTCAATTTCTTGTCCAGAATGCGCTTCTCCAGAAAGTTGATGTAGATGGCCAACTGGTCGTCGGCCATCTGTCTTAAGCGAGACGGCATGTGGCATTCGAGCTCCGACTCGTTCCTTATGTCGTCGATCAGCTCGCCGAGCGTGACGGCGCGCTTCTTGCCCGGGACGATGTTCCCTCTTCTATCTCCCTGGGCTTCTACTCTTTCGTGTGTGGCGAGCTTCGTGGCGAGGGCCTCGTCTTGGGCCATCTTGGGGCTGCCCTTGGTTGCTCAGGTTTCGGGGCGTTCGGTGGCGCCCATCTCGGCCGGGCGTCCCGGGGTGCCCTTGGCTGCCCGTACGACGGCGCGGGGCTGTGTGTGGTGTTCGCTACAGGGCGTTATTGCGGCAGCGCTGCGAGCCGTCGATTCCTAGTGCCTTAGTGCCGCTAGCAGCCACTGATGCAAGCAGACTTTTTTGCGTCCCTGTGCACGTCTACAGACAAACTACTGGTCACGGGCATTGCTGACATAGCCACGAACTCGCCCAGAGCTCAGCTAGAATGGCCACGCGACGGATACGATACGCAATTGCCCTCACTTGCTGCACAGCCTTGGTTGCCCCGCCGACGAGGATACAGCGCTGCACGGCGCGACGCGCCACGGAAGCCGCAGCGGAGGCCGCGAAGATCATCAGCGACAACCTCGAGGCCTTCAGCCAGGCCGCGACCGCGACCGACGCGGGCCTCGCGATGGCGCGGATCTACGACGCCATCCCCAAGGACGACCTGAGCTTGGACGCCGTGAACCCGGAGACGGGCTTCCTGGGCCAGGCCGAGCGGCTGGATGCTTTTAGGGCGTTGGCAGCCAGGAGGGGAGAGAGCGGGCTTTGGTCGCAAGACAACGTCGAGTCCTTCAAGGCCCTGCGGGCGGCGCTCGACCCGCTCCACGTGACGGACCTCAAAGGTTATTTATCATTCGCCGGGTTGCTCGGCGGCGGGTTGTACGTCGCCGCGCTTTGGGTGCAGCAAACCTTACCGGAGATCTTCCCGGCGGTGTACCTGTTCCTCGCGGCGTGTTTTAGTGCGCCCGTGCTCTTTGCGTACTTCCTGGCGTAAGGGTGTGTTGTCGGATAGAGCCTGCTCTATCCGACACGTAGGGCTAGTGGGCAGGACACTAGGAACTACTAAAAGACGCTCTAGCGCACGCGCATTGGCCCCATTGCGCGTGTTAACACGTGCAATAGAACCGCAAAGACGAGAGGAGCACAATTGGAACAACAGAAATGTAATTCGAGTCTTTTTCGTCCAAATAAAACCCGCACCGTTTTGAGCGGACAAAAAAGCCGCTTCGACAGCAGCTGCTAAACAAAAACAGCCAACGATGCCGGACCTCGCCCGCAGCACCGCGGAGATGGTCGAGGAGATGAAGAAGACCGTGCAGCAGCCGGAAGGCAACACCAGCAACGCGAAGCACCGCCAGAATGTGGCGCTCGCGCTCACGACGCTCATTAAGGAGCAAATCACCGACGAGCCGTTCCGCCAGCTCTACATCGCCGACGCGGGCGGAAAGAAAGGGACGACGAAGAGCGCTCCGCTGCTCTTGCAGCTTTCCGCGTCTATGCAAGAGATGTGCAGCTTCATGCTTGGCACAAATTGTCCTTGGGCCGTGGTGCCGACGGCCACCATCACCACGACACTCTGCAGCCCGCCGCCCGCTCCAGCGTCGGCCAAGAAGCCGCGCGGCCGGCCGCCCGCGGATCCCGCGGCAAAAGCTGCTGCTGCTTTGAAGAAAAAGCAAGATGCACAGGGACGCCATCTTCGAAGAACGACAGAGGGTCTTAGACGCAGGCATCGGTGACGAGTTCAAGGGTTGGGAGCGCGATTTAGATCGCATGCGAGAAGAGCAGAGCAAATTAGATGCTTTTAGTGATGCCTTTGATGCAAAAGGGGAAGACATTAAACGACAGAGGGAAAGAATGATGACGACCAAAAAAGCCTACGAGGCGGAAATCGATCGCTTCGATAAACAACTAGAAACGGCTCATGAAAACATCGTTTTGCCAGACATTGATCAACACTTTAAACACATTCCAAACTGGGAGGGCTACCAACTGCCTTCGGGCGAATGGTGCAAATGGTTCGACGATTTGGAAACGTACATGAAGGACAAATACGACGATCAGGACATGCCCGTTCATGGAAAGGAAGAAGCGGACTGGTTCGATAAAATGCATCCAGAAATGGATCCATTGGACACATTCTACCCAGAAGAGAAGAAGGACGAGGAGCCGGCGGAGGAGGAGGAGGCGCCGCCGCCGGCGCCGGCGCCGAAGAGAAGGCGCAGCGGGGAGAAATAAATACTACATTTACCAACGAAAAAAATGTATGCTCTATATAAATGCCTGTTCAGTTTCTACCCCCAACAAAACTACAATTAAAAGTATTAGATCATTTCGTCGAAGAACAAGGGTTTGGCTCTGGGGTACACAAGTTGTATCGTAGACTAAAAACGCTCTTCGACGGTCTAATTCATCCTGCAATGGACGACGAAGGCAACGTCGCCTATACAATGGACGGCGACGTTTGGGAAGAAGTAAACACGCCAAAAAACGTTACGGACCATTCATATATTCTCGTCACGCTTTTGTACAGCTTTTCGGTCCGCGCACTCAAAAAATCCATGGCGGTGTACGATATCTGAGACTCGATTCGACCTAACACTTCGGATAAGGCGGAAAAGTCATAGTTGGTTTTGCTGTTGTCATCTCTTTCCTTGCAGTCCTTCAAATCCTGCTCGTTCACCAAACGGGGAGCCAGGTCTTGCATCGCAGCAGCATAACGTTCGAGCCAGTCACTCTCCTTCAATTGAAAATCGAACGTCTGAAACTTCTTTCCGTATGTTGCTGCAGAGATAGCAGTTTTGAATGTGTCGGTAGACACTTGGCACCGACAGTGTCTCTATCTTTGTCCTGAATTGCTAGTGTCTTACATGCGCTAGCTGCTTGCGCGAAGCTGACGCTAAGCGGCCGTACAAGCGACCGCAGCGCGCGAGAACTCGCTTTCGATCGTTTGTAGTCACGACGTAACGCAGCGCAAGTGATTCGCTCGCGCAAGGCCCGTAACCCTCATTGCTCTCAGTCTGCCAAAAGAGAGCACCCACCAAAAACGCCGTCGCCGCGCCCCATGGAGCTCAGCCGCAGCACCGCGAAGGCCAAACGCGCCTGCGCCGACAAGGGTTATGTGGCGGACCCCTTCGCGTCCTTGCTGTGCGAGGGCGACGCCGCGGGAGATCCGCTCCTGCATCGGGGCTACTACGCGCGCCACCGCGCCGTCGACGCGGCGCTGCGAAGCTTTGTGAGGTTGCACCCGCGGGGCCAGATCGTGGCGTTGGGCGCGGGTTTAGATGGCAGCTTTTGGAGGTTGAAGGCGACGGGCTGCGAATGCGCCTATTTTGAAGTGGATTCCGAGTTGGTCGTGGCGGAGAAGCAGCGGTTGATCAGAAACCACCCGATTTTGGTCGAGGCCGTCGGGCAGTACGCGGCGGGTGTGTCGGGCGCCGAGGACGACCGCGGCTTATATAGATTGATTGGCGGCGATCTGCGGGATATGAGTACGGTCGCTTCGGCTTTAGAACGGGAAGGGTTGGATGCGACGAAGCCGACGCTCGTTTTGTGCGAGTGCGTGCTGGCGTACCTCGACAGTGAGAAGGGCGATTCTGTGATAGCCTGGGCCCGCGCGACGTTTGTGGATGTCTTCGTCGTCTGTTATGATGTTGTTAAAACATCAAAAGCCTTCGCCAAGGTGATGCTCGACAACTTCCGCGCGCGGGGCGCCCCTTTGCTGGGTGCGGCGGAGAGCCTCGCGGATGTCGAGAATCGCTTCGGGGGTTTTGAAGCGCGCGACGTGCGCGACATGCGGCGCGTCTACGACGCACTCATCGCGGCCGCGCCGGACGAGCTCAAGCGCATCGCGGCCCTCGAGATTTTCGACGACCCCGACCAGTTCGCGCTGATCATGTCGCACTACTGCCTCGTGTTTGCGGCGTCCGGCGCCTGCGTGCCGCTCGTCGGGGCCTGTAGTGGTGGGTAATTTTTTTTGCTCGATCATCTGTGCGTCGCGTCGATGGCGTTGTTGCCAGCCTGATCCCTTGCCCCCATGCCCCCGGGCCACAGGCGGCGCCCGACGTCCGGGCCCGCTATTCTCACCTGGAACTGCATACTAAGCGGTGGCTGTGGAGGAACACGCCGCGTCGACGGGCGCGAGTTGGCGTAGAACTCAGCGCGCCATTCGTCGCGATGCGACTGGACGGCTCCCCGCCGGTACGCCATCGACGCGAGGGAAAAGGATAATTTTACGCCGCCGCGGCGTAAAAGTAGCTAGGGGAACAGCTTCAGCATCGGCGCTAAGCAGCCCATCGAGCCCCGCGCCCGCCGGCAAAGC
>JACLAA010005099.1_pt1 | contig 17398 bp, 15 predicted proteins | sample 8027891 | NCBI WGS metagenome assembly JACLAA01 (sample SAMN15724900, study PRJNA655200) | protist metagenome | isolation source: fluorescence activated cell sorting (FACS) single amplified genomes of... | place: Spain: Blaines Bay Microbial Observatory, Mediterranean Sea | collected 2016-01-19 | reverse complement strand
TTCGGCGCCTGCTGTGTCTAGTACTGATGCTAGATCAGTGGCTGGGGCGACCCGCGCCGCCTTGCTGATGCTCAGCGCCGTCCGTAGGCGGCGGAACAACCCCTTCTTCTTCGGAGTGGCCATCATGGGCTGCCTGGTTCCATTCTTGGCAAGTCTATTGGCATCAGGCGCTGCCCCACAACCAACCGCGCGTTTTGGCGACCTCTTTTCCGTCGGTAGCGGTCCGCAGGCGTCCTCTGCTGTTCCTGTACGAGTGGGTGATTGGATTGGGTATAATTTTGACTAGCGTAATCCCACTAGCCTACAAGTAGTTAGGCTAAAGTGAAACGTAACCTAACTTAGTTAGGATGCAACTTTTTTTTGGCTTGCGAAAAACGCCGGAGCGGAGCGATGTACAAGTCGCCAAGACTCCCTGGACTCTGCGCCGGAGTTGGTGCGACTGGTGGAAGCGCCGTCGAGCCGAGCCGCGCTGATTACGCCTACGACGTCGACGCGGCGCCCGAGGCCCGACGCGCTCGCCGCCGACGCCGTCGACGAGACAATACACTGGCTTCGCCTCGACGAACTATTCGAGCCCTGGCAGCCGTTGGCGTCGGCGCGACCGTATGCGTTAGCAGAAACAGACAAAGGCGGAAGGCAAGAAGCCCGCCCCCGTGAAAATAGCAGAAGGTGTAGAGCCCGACAGAAAAGCAGCGAGGGAATGGTTGCGATCCGTCAAGGGCAGCTTGATTAAGACCGGCGAAACCGTGACGATCGCCGGGCACGAGCTGGACGTCATCGACGTGAACTGCCCCATACCTCCAGAAGCTGTTCGGAATCAGTTCCGCAACATGAAGCTGACCCGTAGCTCGCGGCGTCTTCGACGCGCCCCCGCCGGCGGACGCGGACGCGGAGACGCAGCTCGGCGGCGACGCGCCGGCCGACGACGCCGAGAGGCGGCGGCGCCGACGACGCAGCAGAGGATTTTGGAAAGTATCCCACAGCTCATGATAAAACTGTTTGAGCGCTGCATTCCCCTCTCCCGTGTAAATAGCCTTCTATAATATCAATTTAGTACGAGCTGTAGCGCAATTGACCTAGATTGGCATTAACCTGAGGGGTCATTTACCTGTTTTCCGTCGGTAGCGGTCCTGCGGCGTCCTCTGCTGCTGCTCTAGGACTCCGTGTTTGGCTTGGCGGACAATGATTTTGCTAGTGGGACGATCTAGTGATTCGAGGTCTCTCGTACATCGTCGTCTCCAGGTCATAAGAGACGACCCGGCGAGATAGGTGCGGCCAACAGTGTTCGAGACACTCCATCGCTGCAAACGAAGCCGTACGCTTGCGAATCTCGGGCCGCGAGCAGCCTGGGCCCACAATAGCCGCGCTTACGAGGGTCGGGCGAGCGGGTTCGTGGACCGCGGAGACCGTCCGCCGCCGCGCACTCGTGCGCCGAACCACCGCGGCGCCGCAGCGCTTGCGTATACACACCGAGACAACCCATAGCACCCCCAGATTTCAAACGCGAGGCGTACGAATCGCGGGACGCCGAGCGCGGAGCGAGACAGAGACGCGCCCACCGCGACGCCGTCGACGCGAGGGCGAGAGTAACACGAGACGCACGCAGGTGCCGGCGCGTCCTTCGAGGAGGAAGGCGAAGGGTGGGAAGAGGAAAAGATGTTCTTCGGCGGCGGCGGCATCCCCTTCGGCATGGACGGCGACATGCCCGGCGGCATGGGCGGCATGGGCCGTTCCAGGGAGCCGGCCGATACGCAGGCGTTGTATGACGTCCTTGGAGTTACCAAGAAAGCTACACAGAGTGAAATAAAAAAGGCCTTCCGCAAACTAGCGCTCAAGAAACACCCGGACAAGGGCGGCGACGTCGAGGAGTTCAAGAAGATCCAGGCGGCCTACGAGGTGCTCGGGGACGAAGAAAAGAGGTCGAAGTACGACCAGTACGGCCTCGAGGGTCTGGAGGGCGGGGACATGCCCGAGGGTATGGATATATTTGATATGTTCTTTGGGGGCGGTCGGCGAAGGCGAGGTGGTGGCGGTAAGAGGAAGGCCGAGGACACGGTCTATCCCCTGAAAGTCTCGCTGGAAGATCTCTACAACGGCAAAACCGCGAAGCTCGCCATCACGCGCAATGTGATGAAGGGCGAACCGCGGAAATGTAGCACGTGTCGAGGGCAAGGCGTGGTGATCCAGATGCGCCAGATCGGCCCGGGCATGGTGCAACAATTGCAAGCGCGGTGTCCCGACTGCAGCGGTGGCTACAAGGTTACTATGAAGAAGGAACGGCAGGTGTTGGAAGTGAACGTCGACAAGGGCGCGACGCACAACACGAAACTTAGATTCAGCGGCATGGGCAACGAGCAGCCGAACACGGAGCCGGGCGACGTCGTGTTTGTGTTACAGCAAAAAGATCATGCCGTGTTCAAGCGCAAGGGTGCCGATTTGTTGATCCAGAAGGATGTGGCGCTCGTCGAGGCTTTGTGCGGCTTTGAATTTGTGGTCAAACAGTTGGATGGCCGGAGTTTACTAGTCAAGTCGAAACCAGGGCAAATTGTCCGACCCGAAGTGTCTGCGGGCGTGCCTTATGTATTATGCGTCGACGGCGAGGGCATGCCCAAGGCGGGCAACCCCTTCGACAAAGGAAGGCTCTTTGTCTTGTTCACCATCGTGTTCCCTCCCAACTACTCACTAGGCGACGAGCAGGCCGCCCTACTCAAACAAGCGTTACCGCCCGCACTAAACATGGACACCTACGACGCGAACGAGGTCGAGGAGGCCATGCTCGAAGAGATCGACTTAGATGAATTGGGCAAGGGCCAGGGCGCGGCGGGCGGCGATTCTGAAGATGATGAAGACGGCGACCCGCGGCAGCGCGTCCAGTGCGCGCAGTCCTAGCTAGGCGCGTTCTTATCCCTTCCCCCCGGTTTCTGGCGCCTAAGACCATATGTTCCGAGTAGCTTCCTGGCGGTCGCGTCGTCGTCGTCTCTCCAGAATTCCTCCAGCAGGCCGTCGCCGCGTCGCGTGACTCGCGTCGACGGCGTGGAGTCCTCCAGGCCGTCGCGTCGACGGCGTCTCGGCTGCTGCCCGAGCCCCGGGGCGCGTTCATCGCGGCCTGTCGACCACTTTACGCCGCCGCCGATGCTCAGCACGACACACGGAGGAAGCCACAACTCGAAGCGCGCAAACCCGGCATGCCGGACTCTGTCCTAGCCCGACGGATAGGTCCCGGAGGAGCGGGGGCGACTAGGGGGTCGCGCGACGTAAGAAACCCGAACCCGAACCCGGACTCGGACTCATGCCCGGCCGGGCTGAAGCCCGAGCTGCTAAACGCTGTCGACGCGCAGCTGCAACCAACGCCGCCGCCGAGGAGGCGCAGAAACAAAACAAGAGACGTATCAAACGGTGATCTTAGAACAAGCGCCTCCCAGGGGCGCAAGAGGTTTCAATGAACAGTCAGCGCTCCATCGACTCCGAGCTTCTGGAAGAAGAATCGTCGGAGACCTTGGACGACGAGTCCTCGTTCGACGAGCCCGGCGGCGAGACGACGCGGTGCGCCTTGAACGCCGGCGCCGTCTTGCGAGCCAGCGGCGCGCGCACGTCCCTAGTGACACCATCATCCCCGAGAATCGTGACCGTGTCGTCCGTGAGGCGCCGCCCGACGACGACGCCCTCGACGACGCCGTGGACCCAGCCGACACCAGGCACGCGCGAAAAGACGCGGTCGCCCACCGCCCAGAGCGTCTTGCCCGACCGCGGCCGGCCCGGCTTCCGCTTCGACGACGTGACGATCGCAGGCGGCGACCGGTAGCGCCGCTTCTGCGTCTCGGCGGCCTCGTCGATGTCGACCTCGAGCGCGGCTTCTCTCAGTTTCAGCGGCGCGGCTCGGACCCGCCCATTCGACGACGGCTGCAGGACAATGGGTTCCGGCGACGGCGACCGTTCGCGACAGGGCCGCTTGACGAGCTGCGCCAATTGGGACGGCCGCTTGCCCGCGGGCCGGCCCCGTTTTTTGGGTGGTAAGCGCCTTGGCTCTGATGGTTGCACATCCAGCATGCGCGGCGACGCCTGCCGTTGACTGGGCGGCCTAGAAGCTTTCGGCTTGGCCTTCGGTGAGAACACATACCCAGGCACGCGGAAGATGTCGAAGGCGTTGTTCGGTTTGGTGTTTACGCCTGTGTGGGAATCAAATTTTGGGCGCCCCACGCCATCGACGCGACGGGCTGAAGTCCGTAGCTGCGTCTGCTCGACATCGTGGCGATTCTACGCCATCGACGCGACGTTGTCGCCGCAATCGCGTCGGCTCGACGGCGTGGAGACTCACGAAGGTCCACGCAATGTTTCCACACAGGTTCATGCGGCGGTAGCTCTTCTTCACGCGGCTCTTCTTCTTGGCGGGCCACCGGCCTCGCCGCGGCGTGTTGTCTATAAACCGCCTTGATGCGTCCGGCGCCCTACCACACAACGGCAAGGCTAGTCGAGCTTCCTCGACGGCGTGCGCGAAGGCCTTCCGCAAAGGATCCCGTTCTTCCCCATCATCAGATTCGTCGTCATCCGAGTCGCAGTGTCGGTTGGATAGCGTCGTGGCCAGTACCGCTTCGGGAGAGATGTAGTCCCAATCTTGCACTTCGTAGGTCCGTTTATCAAAAACCTGTAACGAACCGTCCCCCAACAAGTAGCCGAGGGCCTCGTGGTCCTGTAAAGGTGCTGGTTTACCTAGAACTCTAATTTTGGTCCGGCCGGCCGGCGGCGTCCAGTTGCGGGCCGCGTCCCAGCTCGAAAAGAGGACCGCGGGCCACCAGGGCCGGTCCCAGGGGCGCGCCCAGGCGACGGTCCCGTCCTCAAACAGGTCCTCGTCCCAGTCCTCCTCCATCGTTTTTTTATGTTGTTTTTTGCGTTGAGAGGGTGCTGTTCACCGCTCCGCCAAAATTACGGCGCCGGCTCCGGGGGGCCCGGGAGGCTGTGCGCTGCGGGTGCCGCGCTTCGCTGTGCTCCCGCGGGCTTCTTTGGGCGGCCGCGCGTTCTTTACCGCGGCGCCCCGCGCGGCCCAAAAGTCCCTGAAAGCCGAAGGCTAGTCTAGGCCTGCCTGGGGCCACGGGAATCAGCCCCGACCGGCAGCGACTGACAGCGTGGACCGAATAGAGCTCCCAGCCGCGCGCGCTGCCTCGGATAGCGTCGCCTGGCAGCGTGCGCGTATGGGCGGACTCGGAGGCTGTCTGAGGACCAGTGGGACCAAAAAAAGTCGTCTCCCGAGGATCCCTCCGCGATGGGGGCCTTCGGAGGGAGTGCCAGATACGAGATACCGGGCGAACGCGGCCGGCGAACTCCGCTGCCTTGGCCCTTTTTGTGAGAGGCTCTCTGGCAAAAAGCGGCGGCGCGAGCAGCGGAACGGCTCGTTGGGCCGCGTTCAGAGCCGTCTCGCGAAGCATCGGTCCAGTGTAACCAGCGTTGGGCACGAGAACCGCTGCGGAGCTGGGCCAATTTGTGGCATACAGTGTGCTGCCACAGTACACGCTGTCGCCGCGCGCGATGTGGAGAGATTATGCGCGACTCGGTGCTCTTGCAGCCATCTGGCTTGTTTTGATCGGCAGCTACTGGACGAACCCGGCGCCCGCGTCGCTGGCCGGCATCGCGCTGCCGAAGGACGTGGGCCGCTGGCTGAACCGGGGCGCGCTGTGTCGTGAGGTCGCGGAGCGCTGCGCGAAAGGCAACAACTGCGGCGATGGCGTCATCAACGAGCGCTGCGGCAGGGCCGCCGCCGCGGCCGTCTTACGCGCCTCGGGCCGCTGCCGAAGCGCGCTCGCGGCGATCGAGCCCGCCGACGGCGCCGCGCCGGTCATCGCACGCGCGCGCGATTGCCTTCGGCACGCGTATCGATACGCGTTCCGGGGCGAGGGGTTGCCGGTGCCGCGGCTTGTGGGCGAGGCTTAGTTTGTGTTAGAATGTTGCTTGTGATTAATTAGACGGGGGGAAAGGGAACACTATGTACAATATCACGCCTCCGGCTCGCCCTCAGGGACGGCCGAGCGGCAGACCGGGCACGCGAGGGTCGGCGCCTCGCCCGCGCGCAGCGCGTCCGCGTACGCGAGGGCGAACCAGGGCCGGAGGCAGCGGCCGTGGAACGCGTGGGCGCACGGCAGGACGACCGCGTCGTCGTCGAGGCCGGCATCTTCGCGGCCGTGGTCGCCGTCGCAGAGCTCGTAGAGACAAATCGGGCACACCTCCTCACCGAACTCGGCCGCTGACACGTCCCGTGAGAGCCCGGCCACCATCGCCGCGGCGGCCGCGATATCGCCGTCCCCCACGGGCCGCTCTTTGATAGCCAAACGGATCGCCTCGAGCCGCACGGACCTTTTGTGACGCAACCAACAGCTCACGAAAGTCCCCACCGCCAATATGATCACGATCACGAGGCCGCCGCTCACGCCGCGGCGGCCGCGCTGGCGCCAGCGGTCGTCCTCGGCGGCGTGCGCGTCGTGATGGCGAACCTCGGCCGGGTCGCGGCAGTCGAACGGACCGCAGTTCACACCTTGACACGTCGAGGCGCAGCAGTCGCCGCCGTCGTAGGCGCAGGTCTCGTCGTTGAGCTCGGGGTCACAGGTCGCGTCGCCGGCCGTCGGGCACTCGTCCACGTCGAAGAGCGGGTCGTCGCACGGCGCTTGGGGGCAGCCTGCGTGGGTCGAGGCGTCGCGTCGATGGCGTGTTGTGGTGTAAGACGCCGGATACGCACCATCACACGCGCAGCCGCTGCAGTCGCAGCCGTACGTCGCCTCGAGGTCCGCGCAGGTGCCCCAGGCGCCTCCGTCCCAGTGGTCGCAGGTCGCTGAAAAGCAGGTCGCCACGCACGCGTGGTCGGGAGGTCCTCCCGCCGCGAGTCGCGTCCACAGCAACAGAATCGGTACGATCGCGACGCGGGCAGGTGGGTGGGCCATGGCGTTCTACGCACTGTGAACAACAATCTTGCGATCTGGGTTGCGATATTCTGGGTTGACTTGGGCGGAGAATATGTGCAGTTGACCTGGGCTGCTCTCTGGTCAATTTTGCTATATGCTGCAAAGTGATGGGGCCGCAGCGCTTAATTCGAAAATAGGAGCTCGGGCGCTGTCTTTCTTGCTTGTAGAACCAACAAGTGGTCGCGCACTCAGCGCATTTTCACAGAGTGACTCGGAGTCGGAGAGCGAATCGGACGGGGTTTGCACGCGAGTCGTCCGAGGATTAAAACTAGCGAGTTGGCGGCGCAGCTACTCGTTGTCTACGACTATCGTGGTAAAGATACACAAAACCACACTCTTAGACACTTAGCCCGCTCGCGACGCCCGTGCCGTGCAGACCTCCCGATGGATCTTCCAGTGGGCCTTCTGGCAGTCTCGAGAGCAGTACAGGACCCTTTTGCAGGTGCACGCTCGCAGTTTCACCTTGCTGACCAAGTTGCAAACCTCGCAGACGTAAGTCCTATCGGAAGCAGGAATTCGCGATCTGATGTCCTCGGCGGCCGCCTTGTGAGGCTTCCTGTGTAATTCTTCGCCGCGAGGAGCAAGGAATGCTCTCCGCTCATGCGTGCGACACGCTCTGATAGCGTCGCGGAGGGCCTCGACGTCTTCGCAGAGCGAAAGGTTGTTTAGAATGACTTCTGCGCGTCTCCTGTTCATATCTGCCCGGACGGCCTGCCGACAGTTGCGCCGCCCGGCGCCCCTCTCATCGTCGCCGTCTTCGTGGTGAACAATCCCTAGGAGGCCGCAGAAGATGAAGGGCAGCTCCCTCGGCACCATGCGCGCGGTGTCGGCGTTTGCCCAGAACAACTCGAGCGCGCGCCACCATCTGGCGCCGCCGACGCGAACCGCGTTCAGCAGGCACGCCTCGGCGCGCGCCCACAGGGCAGCATCTCCGCTCTCTTTCGCCGCGCGCTTCAGAGCCAGCGACGCGTTATTCCAGAGCTGCCCGATTGGGATTGGCCCGCCTGGCGCCCGCCCGAACGTAGATGCGCCCGCGATGTAGACCTCGGCCGCGTCGGTAAAGCGACTCAGCACCTCGAGACCCTCCCCAAGCTCGCTTATTCTGCAGCTCCACTGATGACCCTCGGCAGCTACAAATTCGGCCCAGGGAACAAACGGCGTGCGCGCCAACGCGTAGTACGCCATATGAGCGAGATTACCCTCCGCTTTCTTCCGCTCGGCGTACCTCGTACGCAGAAAATCCACTAGGTGGTTGGTCATGTTCCTGCTGAGATTTACCGAGAGATCGCAGAAGGCGTGGTGAAGACAGCGTAGCATATAGAGTTGTGCCTGGATGTGCGTCAGTCGGAGAGGATCGTCGGGGCGCCTGGCGCCTGGGCCGCAATGGCTTGAAATGGTGAGGTTTATGCCTGGTGCCGCCTGGCTGCCAATTATCAAGTTTGCCTTCCGAATGACACGCACACTCAAGACCGCCTTCACGTCGTTGCCCGTTGGCGGTCGCCCGCGCACGTGGCAGACAAACCACAGCGTCTCCGCATCGTCGTGACCTTTGCCAGTCCATGGGTCGGTATCCCTGGCAAGCCAGGCGTAGTCGCCGCGATAGATCTCGAGCGCCAGTTGCTTCTTGTCCGAACCGGGAGCGAAGACTTCGCGCTCCAGCCTGGTGTCGAGCGGCGGCAGCTCCAACCCTCTTATGCTCGCCGGCACCCACGCGAGCGGATCGTTGATGCTGGCGGCGTCCAGAAGCGCGGCCGCCTCCGCGACGCTTGCATCAGCTGTCGCAGCAGCCGCCGCCTCCTGGCTCGGGGCCGGCGCGTCGTCGGCGCGCATCTCGCGGCCCGCAGTCGTGCACGCCGTACACCTCCGCATCTGGCGTGCTTTCCACTGCTTCGATGAATACCCACTCCGGTCGACCTCATCGCCGCACGCGTTGCAGCGCTTTGTCGCCTCGGTGGTGAGGGCTTGAGCACTCATGTTCAGTCACACTGGAGGGCTGCCTCGGGCAGCCGAAACGCGCGTACGGAGAGCTGCTCGGCTGAGAGCGCACGGGTTTTATCGCATCGATTCGGATCGGTTAGGGCTAGGAGAGGAGCACTTACACGCACAAGCTCGCTAGAGATAGTATTACACACATAGACTAGAAGTCCAGGATGCTGTGGCACTTCGAAGGATCGATGGCCGGAGGCACCGGCGGGCACGCCTCCTCTTGTAAAGGCCGCGTCTCGCGCCAGAGCCACTGGCGCGCGCGCGCCGCGTCCTGCGCATCATCCAAATTCTGGTGAGTCAACAACGGTGCCACCGTCGCCCAACATTGAGAATGAAAGTCGTCGATCCACTGTATTTCGTCCTCCAGTAACAGTGAAGGGTCCGTCAGCGACCGAGAAAAGGGTAGAGGAGTAAGGTACTCGAACTTGAGCCAAGCTCTCGTACCGTACTCATATTTCGTCTCAGCGACCACGGCGACGAGATCCGACTCGATGCGAAAACCGAATGAGCCATCCTTGTAGAACCCCGGCTCGTCGCTGACGTAGTGGCCCCTCCTTATTTCGTTGAGATATCTGAGTTTGGCGGCATGCGAGGCGAACTGCTTATCTGCCATTACCGCACCACCTCCCACACCGAACGGGCCCTCGTGGACATTTAAGTAACTCCCCATGCCGTGGCCCGTGCCATGTAAATAGTTTAATCCATCTCTCCACAAAGGTGCCCTCGCAAGAGCGTCGAACATGACGCCCGGAGTGCCCTCGGGGAAGATAGCTCGCGCCATGCCGACGTGGCCCTGGAGTACTCGCGTGTAGCACCTCCTTTCGTCGTCCGACGGTTTCCCAAAATGATTCGTCCGCGTGATATCTGTGGTACCGTCTCCATATTGACCGCCGGTGTCGCAGAGGTAGACTTCGGTAGAGGTGATAGTAGCACAATCGTTAGGTGTAGGTTTGTAGTGGATGATCGACGCGTTCGCGCCGACGCTACTTATGGTGTCAAAACTATCACCTTTGTAGAGGGGGCCGCCCATCATCCGCCGTCTCCTGATAATTTCGTCGCATGCCTGGCACTCGTCGACCTGCGCGGACATCGACCCGTGAGCAGAGGCAGCAACGGGACCATCGTCGCGTCGATGGCGTCATCCGGCCGCCCGCCGCGTGAGCGCGTCTCCCGATGGCGTCTTGGCGTGGGCGACGTTGCTTTCGAGCGTCGCGCCGACTGGGTGCTTGCGACACCCTTACGCCACCGACGCGTGTCGACGGCGGCGTATGCGGGTCGACGCGTAGGGCGCCTGCCATTTGATTTCCACGCCGCCGCCCACGCGGCCGAGCCGCGTCTCGAGCCAGCCGTAGAAGCCGCACAGCGCGGCGCAGTCCCTCCGACCGGCCTTCCGCAACCCCGCGATCTCGACGTCGTTCTTCACCGCTTTAAAAATCTCGACGGGCGAGCAGTCCACCAACACTCTACGTTCTTCAGGAATGGCCGCCGCCATGGCTAACGTAGAGGTCGCCTTCTCGAGGGCTACTTTCCTACCGGCGCATCTTTTCGCACATTCGGCCGCATCGAAAGATGAGTAAGGCAACAAGTTGACAGCTACACCTTCGCTCCTGAAATGTTCTACCAGCGTCGCCCTCAAGACCGCAATGCGTTCGTCGGCCTCGTGCTGCTCTAGGCCATTGCTACATTGTACCTTATCTAAACATCTCAAATACAACGTAAGCTCGTCCGTCACGACGGCGTAGGCGAAGAAGACGGGATTACATTCGACGTCATTACCTCGGAGGTTCGTGAGCCAGCAGATCTGGTCCAATGCATTTAAGACTAGGGCGTTGCCATTCAACTCCTTCCGCACCCTCTCGAGTTTGCTCTTCACTGATTCACCAGTCAATGCGAGAGGCTGCTCCAGGCATGGGTTACGGGGCACCTTCGGCCGCCGAGACCCCCAGATCACATCCACAAAATCCGTAGCAACAGGTACTAATTCCAAACCCTTCTCCCTGAAGTTTTGGGAGAACTGTATCGTGCAAAGACTGCCACAAATACCGATCTTGGAACCCTGCTGAAGACACCATTCCGGCATGTCCGGGACATTTGGTTCGTGCTGCCTCATGAGTTGGAAGGGCGAGCCTTCGAGCTGCGTTGACGCCTGGTTGAAGTACCGTCCGTCGGTCCACAGAGCGGCACCTTTCATGGACACGATGGCCGTGCCCGCGGAGCCCGTAAAGCCCGTGAGCCAGGCCCTTCTCTCATCACAGGGCGCGACGTATTCTGAGGAGTGGGCGTCGCCGCTCGGCACAATATACGCATCGAGGCCGTGCGACGCCATCAGGACGCGTAATCCCCTAATCTTCATGGGGGCTTCTTCCGGCGAGAAGGAGTCGCAGAGCTTGCCCGGTCGAAAGCAGCAGGGGCAGGACAGGTCCTCGGGTTTTGAGGAGCTGTCCACTTTTGCATCGTTTTGTTTCGGCTGCTGGAGTGATAAAGTGGCGAAGGCGCCCGGCACGTCGGACATGGTTGCGGGCTGCTGCGGAAGTCAGGCTTGCTTGTGGAGCCTGTGCTGCGGCGCTGCACTGCGTTTTTTTGTAGCGCTGGCCGGCGGTCTCGAGGAGAGGAATAAGCGCTGAGCTGCGCTGCTGTTAGGCACTCGTATGGCGTCCGTCGCGGCCGCGAACGAGTTAGCTAGCGTAAGTGAGGCACTTAGCCTGCGCGAGCTCCGCACGTCCTCGCACAGCAAGCAAGGGCCACTGATTGCCCCCAGGTGCTGGCGAGTCAACGTGAAGGTCGAAAACTGCAAGCCCTAAGGCCCGCGAGGCCCACAGCAGCACTGCAAGCCGAGAGAGCCAAAGCGCGATACAGCCGCAGCGATCCGATAACGCCGCAGCCGCGATTCCAGCAAAATGGTCCTCCAGGAGCTAGGAGGCAAGCTCACCGCAGCGTTGCAGAAGATGCAGTCCGTAACTGTTATAAGCGAAGAGGTACTCGACAAAATGTTAAAGGACATCGCGGCGGCGTTACTCGAAGCTGATGTCAACGTACGAGTCGTCGGCCAACTGAGAAAAGCGATTAAGACGCGAGCAGCACTCGAGGAAGAAGTTGCTGGGGCAAATAGGAGAAAACTGATCCAACGAGCAGTAGTGGACGAATTAGTCAACATAGTAGATCCAGGCGTAACACCACACGAGGTCAAGAAGGGCAAGCCCAACGTCATCATGTTCGTGGGACTCCAAGGCGCGGGAAAAACTACGACAATCGCCAAATTTGCGAATTACTACCAGAGGAAAGGCTTCAAGTGCTGCATGGTCTGCGCCGACACGTTCCGGGCCGGCGCCTACGACCAGCTCAAGCAGAACGCTACGAAGCTGCGATGTCCCTTCTACGGGAGTTATACCGAAGCCGACCCTGTAGCGATAGCTGCTGAGGGAGTAGCACAATTTAGGAAGGAGAAATACGAGGTGATTATTGTCGACACGTCCGGAAGGCATCGGCAGGAGGCGGCCTTGTTCGAGGAGATGCAGGAGATTCGAGTCGCGATCGAGCCGGACAACGTGGTCTTTGTGCTGGATGCGACGCAGGGCCAGGCCGTCCACGAGCAGGCTACTTCGTTTCATGAGGCTATTGATATTGGTAGTGTAGTGGTCACGAAGCTCGACGGCCACGCGAAGGGCGGCGGTGCCCTATCAGCCGTTGCGGCCACCGGTGCTCCGATACTGTTCCTCGGTTCAGGGGAGCATTTTGACGACTTCGAGCCCTTCGTCGCGCGCAGTTTCGTGTCTCGTTTACTGGGCATGGGCGACATGTCAACACCTGTGTGGAAATCAACCAGTGTGTCGGGTGCACCGTGCTGGCTCCGTCGAGTGGTGAGAGAGCCACACCGCCACGCCATCGAGCAGGTGCCGCGTCGATGGCGTGGAGGTCGACGCGGCGATTGAGCGCGCCGTAAAATTGGATTTCCACACAGGTCGACACTAGTGAAGCAGATCAAGGATACGATCGGCGACGATAAGAACGACGAGATGATGGAGAAGTTCAGCAAGGGCGAGTTCACGCTGCGCGACATGTACGAGCAGTTCGAGAACGTCATGAAGCTCGGCCCCCTCTCGAAAGTCATGGCCATGATTCCGGGGATTCCCCAGATGGGCGGCGAAGGGGATGAAGGGGGCAATCGGTTGAAGCGGTTCATGTACATGATGGACTCGATGACGGACGACGAGCTCGATGGGCGCGTGGACTTGAATCGGGCGCCGTCGCGCGTCGATCGCGTCGCGCGCGGCTCCGGGACGCACCCGATGGAGGTCCAGATGTTGCTGCGGTGCCACAAGCAGTTTGAAGGAGTAGTAACCAAAATGGGCAAGTCTGGGTTAATGAAGGGTGGTGATGAACAGATGGTCAAGCAGATGCAGCGCAATCCCAATCAAGTCTTGCAGCAATTGCACAAGACGATGGACCCGCGCATGCTCCAGCAGATGGGCGGGGCCCAGAACTTGATGAACATGATGAAGCAGATGAGCGAGTTGGAGGCGAAGGGGGGGAAGTGAGTAATACTCATATAGATATTGGTAGTCACGGCCCGGGTCCGAGTCAATTAACATGACAACATTAGCGAGGGCGGGGAAGGGGCCACGCCTAGAGGCCGTGCCGAGAGAGAGCATGCCGTGTTCACATCAGTTCCGGCGAACGTCGGAGCTCTTGCCACTTCACACGCGGCCGACCCTCCGCGTTGCGTGCGTGTTGAAACTTGACTAGCGCTGCCTCCTCGCGAACGCGGAGGACTTTGACTAGCCATCCTTCCCCGTTGAGCTCGTTGCAGCGCTCGCGCTGCCAAAGGCTGCAAGGGGCTACAAGCTGATCACCCTCGAGGGTGGCTCGGTGAGGCTTCGGCGAGCGCGGAATCGAGGTAGGTCTTGAGTCCATTAAAAGAGCGTATACATCCCTCTTGCGATTGGGGGAAATGTTCAGGTGGATAGAGTCTCAAGGAGCCACGTTCCCAAGAGCGACCACGATTTGTAAACCCGTAGTCGTCTATAATGGATCTCACGTCGCCAATCAGGGTGTTCTTGCCGTAGCCGGGTGTTGTATACACGGCCAGGATCTCTTTCTGGAGTTTCTGGAGCTCGGAGAAGGCGGCGGGCCAGGCCTGCGCAGGATCGGCAGCAGGCTCCGGCGCAGGATCGGCAGCAGGCTCCGGCGCAGGATCGGCAGCAGGCTCCGGCGCAGGATCGGGGGCGCCCGCTGGCAGGCCAAGAAGTCCGGCGGCGGCCTCTACGCGCTGCATTTCCCCGCACCACACGTCCGTCTCCTCGACGTTATGAGGCACCTCCTCCTGACCGTCCATATCGCTTCTCGGGACCGACGCGGCCGAAACGTCGAGAGAGGCTGGGACTCCGAGGATGAAGGTGGGCAGCTTTGTTTGCACAAAGTGTTCCGTCAGGTGCCACTGCTGCCGTCGCAGCGCGGCCGCGCAACCAGGGGTCAGAACTACGAGGCCGGGCAGCTCGGGGTGTCCGAGGCCGACCTGCTCGTGGCCGCTTACAACCGCTTGCTTACATCCCATACTGCCGCCCCGATTTCTTTTTTAGCCGCGGCCCGCGCATTCCGGACGCGGAGGGATATCTATACATCATCCAACCAATGCCAACACGCCAGAGGGCGAGGTAGAAGAAAACCGAGTGCCGTCGCGACAACCTTACACGGGGGACTGGGGACAAGGGGGGGACAAGGGCGCGGACCGGACTTTTGGGTTCATCAAAAAATCACACGTTCTTCATCTTCGGGTGGTGCGCGGCCGAGATGCGCCGCATCATCGACGTGAGCTGCTTGCCGGGCGCCGGCTCGTACAGTTGATCAATATCCGCCTTGATCATATCGACAATCGTGTCCTCCCACAAGACGCCGGCCGTGAGCTGCTTGCACAAGGCGTCCTTGATTTGGATTGGATCCGAGGCGTGCGGTTTTGCAGTCACGTTCGAGTAGACGGTACGCGACGGAGCCTTCAGTGAAACACCATCCAGCGCTTCACGTAAAGCATCGGCAGCAGACGCCATGAACGGCGAGTGGAAGGCCCCGGACACGGGCTGCATGATGGTCTTCGTGCCCGGACGTTTCTCCTTCTTCACCGCGGCCTCGAGCGCCTTGAGGGCATCCCGCGGCCCGGCGACGACGCGGCCCTTCGGGAAGAGCTGGTTCGCCACACTCACACCATCCGGTAACAACGCCTGCAAATCAGCATCTTCATACCCGACCACTGTCATCATCCCGCTAGGAGCTAAATCGCACGCGGCACCCATGGCGTCCGACCGCACTTTCAACAATCTAACAGCAGTAGCAATGTCCATGACGCCGGCGAACGTGAGTGCCGAGTACTCGCCTAGCGAGAAGCCGGCCGTATGCGTCACTTTTGATAGGGCAGTGGGATCGTCCTGGTGCAGTTTAGCGACAGCAGCCATGGACGTCAGGAACACGCAGACCTGGGAGAAGCGCGTGTCGTTCAGGTCCTGCTCGGGGCCCTTCTGGATTAATTCTAGGAGATCTCTTCCAAAAACCTCAGACGCATCAGAAAACATCTCCCGCACGCCCGCGACGTCTTCATAGGGCGCCAGCATGCCTACTTTTTGCGCTCCTTGGCCTGGGAACAACAACACGCGTCCTGTATCGGTACACGGCGGGAACTTGATGGCGACGACCTGCGTTGACCGACACCACTCACGAGACGCGTGGACTCTCCGATGACCACGACGGCGGCGTCGCCGTGGTCGCGTGACGACGCCATCGACGCGACGACGTCGCAAGTTCAGTTTCTGCGCCGCGTCCGACGGGCTTGCTTCCGACCGCCGGCAGAGGTTCCTCTTCATCAGCACCGCTCAAGAACTTCGCCGTGCACCAGCCGTCCACGGCCTCCCAGGGGCCGCCTTTCGCCGATCTAAGAATAACGTGGGCCCTTACTATGTTTTGTTCATTGACGTCTTCTCCAGCGATATAGCACAGGTCGCCCTGATCTAGACTGATACCGGTCTCCACCGACGAAAGCTCGCAGCCCTTCCTTAACAAAGCGCCGTGCTTGCCCGTGACCGTCTTCTTCGTACCCTTCGTACCCGTATGAATAGGTGGCGGCGGCGGCGAGACCCTACGGACTTTGGAAGTCTGTACAGAAGGCGCAATAGCACCGGGCGCCGCGCCGCGGAACTCGAACAGCTTCTTCGAGACCCATCCCGTTCTAGCTTCGCGGGAACAGCCCGGTGCCGCGTACGCGACGACGCGTAAGCGTAAAGTGCCTTTGGAATTTTCTTTTTCCTCCTCGACGTCGATCATCCCACCCTCCTCAACGTCCCACGACGCTAGGGGGCTTTTGAGCTCGCAGCCTTCGCGGACAGCGGCTCCTTTCGGTGCCGTACATTCATACCTAGCTCGAGGCGGTCCACTGGCAATGGGAGACACGGCCCCATCCAACGCTTGCGTGACCAACTCGAACCACTGCTTCCGGGCGCTTTCGTCGTACACAAACAAGTGGTGGCCCTCGACGGAACCAAGTAACTCAAAGTCCGGGGCTACACTACTCCAAGTCTCGAGTTTGCTAGAAGTGCAGCGGTCGTCCTGCGTACCGTACACGCCCTTGACCGGGAATGATAGAGGAGCCGCATCTTGTAGAGGAGGGTACTCATCAAAACAGCGGAAGTCGGCCCGTAGTAGCGGCTCGTACGTCGCCCACATCTGGCTCCCGAAGACGACGTCGTTGATGCGCCACTTTCTACATTCCTCTCGGAAGTCCGCATCATTCAGGTCTCGCGACGGCGTCCAGGGTCTTTCCTCAATAGGTAGCGAGGGCGACGGGAAGCCGCTCGCGACAAACACGGCCGGCGGTCGTTTGCCCTGCGACCTTGCTAGTAAAGCGAACTCGTACGAACTCCAGCAGCCCATGGAGTGGGCGAACAGGGCCCAGGGCGCGTCGTCCTCAAAAAAGCCTAATGTAGAAGCGGCGTCGTAAGCACCTTTGGCTACTTCTGCACATGAAGTTAATGCAGTTTCCTTGAGCCGGGCGTCGCGGCCGGGAGGCTGGGCGGCCCAGACCTCGACGCCGGTCTTGCGCGCCCACGTCATGAGAACGTTGTCCTCGCGTCCATTAAGCTTGTCGACGCCAGTGTAGACGTTCTCGCTGCTCCCGGAGTTCGGGAAGGCGAGGAGGCGGAGGCGCGGTGCCGCGGCGCGCGTCTTCTTGAGCTGGGGGAACCTGCGGCGCGGCGGTGGCGTTTTGCGGTGCGGCGCGAAGTCCACTCTCGGGGTTTATCGGCGCGCGCGCGTGGGCGCGTCTCTTCTCTTGCGCACGCGATCTGGATCGATGGAAAGACGCTGCGGGACGCGCCACTTGTCGGCCATGGTTGTTTTGTGGTGTGAGAGCTGTTGTTGGGGCAAAGTGTTTGTGGCACGCGTTCGTCGTGCGTGCTGCGGTTTTCGCTGCGGTTTGACTTGCAGGGCCT
>JACLAA010006046.1_pt1 | contig 17430 bp, 11 predicted proteins | sample 8027891 | NCBI WGS metagenome assembly JACLAA01 (sample SAMN15724900, study PRJNA655200) | protist metagenome | isolation source: fluorescence activated cell sorting (FACS) single amplified genomes of... | place: Spain: Blaines Bay Microbial Observatory, Mediterranean Sea | collected 2016-01-19 | reverse complement strand
TAAAGAGAACAACGTGTTTCACACGGAAGTGAGAACTTTGTACGACCCAAACAACTCAGGCGTGTTTGGTTTCCAGTCCTCGGAAGAGTTCAAGGAGAAAGTTTTGGAGACGAGAGACGTGTGGGTGGTGCAATTCATCGCCCCCGGGTGCCAACCGTGCAAGGATATGGCACCGGCGTTCAGTAGAGCCGCGTTATCGTTAGAGTCGGTGAACATTAAGTTTGGCGCGATTGATATCGCCGGGAACGAAGATTTAGGACGGTCGATGCAAATATCGCGAGTGCCGGCCATCGTCGGTTTCGGAGGGAAAAAGACGTGGAACCCGTACAGGAAAATCGCGCAGAAATTGTCCAACGAGTATCGAGGGGATGCGTTGACCGCGAGAGCGTTGAGAGAGTTTGCGGTGAAGAACTTACCGGACGATGAAGTCGCGAGAATTGATTCCGTGGACGAGTTAAAGAACGTCGTTTCGGACGAGATGCCGACGCTGGTGTACGTGACGGACAAAAGCGAGACCCCGTTCATGTTGAAATCGTTGGCATGGAACCATAAGAACAGAATTCGCGTGGTTGAGTTGACGTACGACTCTTCCACGGACGATTTGTTACCAACGCCGGTGCTTCCCGGGTTGGAAGCGCACGAAGACGAAGAGGACGCGGTGAAGTTGGTGTTGTATAAAGACGCAGATTTGACGAAGAAACCGACCTTGTTCGACGGCGAGAGCATGAGTAAAGACGAGGTGTTTGCGTTCGCGGAGAAGCACTTAGGCCCAGAAGTTGGAGAGTTGGAAGTGGAGGTACTTCGTAAAAAGAAAGACGACGGCGAGGATAAAAGCGGAGACGAGAAGAAAAAAGGAGAAGAAGAAGAGGAAAACAACGATGATTTTTCGTTGTTTATTGAAAAGAAACCGAAAAATTTCGAACAAGACGTGATAGAAAAGAAAGAAGCGGTGGTAGTTATGTTTACCAAGCGAACGGACGAGTGTGGCCTTAAAGTGAACGAAGCCATCGACGCGTTTGCAAAGCTTCAATTCCAAGCGGAGCTTTACGAATACGTCGTGAACCGAGACGGCGAGGATATCTTGAAAGCGATAAAACTTGCCGAAACGCAAACGTTGAGTAAGTTTCCAAACAAAGACGAGTGCTTCTCGTTGATGTATTACCCGTTCGGTGAGAACAAAGAGGACGAAGAATCGTACCCGTTTGAAGTTTCCGAGGACCATCCGGTGAACGACGGGAATTTGAAAGCGTGGATGTACGAAAACACGGCGGATGTTGTTTTAGGAATCACCCAGGACAACTTGGACCAGTATTTAGCCACGGATCCGTTCACACCGAAGTGCGTTTTGTTCTCTCAAAAGGACGAGACGCCCGGAATGTATAAAACATTAGCGGCAAACTTCAAGGACGATTTCCATTTCGGTTTTTTCCAAGCCGATGATAAAAACGACCCGAACTTGCAAAAGTTCAACATTCCAAAGTTACCCGCGGTGCAATTATTGTTCGTTAATCCCGCGGTCACGCCGCAACAAGAGGCGTCTGGAAACGTCCAAATGAACTCTGCGCCGTTTCCTGGACCGATGAATTACATTTATCTTCGCCAATGGTTGCTGGAAGCCAAAAATCAAATCAAGCGGAAAGACGAGGCGAAGTCTCCAGGAAAAGTGACGCCGCCGCCGCACGTCACGACGCAAAAGGAATTCGAGGACGAGTGCGAATCCAAAGGCGGTTTGTGCGCCATCGCGTTTATTCCAGGGACGAGTTCTTCTTCGCAGTCTATGTTTGAAGATCGCATGGAAAGAGCGTTTGAAGCGGCAAAACTTACGAGCGGACGACCGTTCACGTGGATCGTCGTCGATCCGATTGTCCAGAAAACGTTTGCAAAAGCCTTCGACGTTTTACCGCACAATTCACCAACCGTGACGGTTTTACAACCCAGAAAAGGAAGGTACGCAACCATGAGTGGTTCCTTTGACCCTCGCGAGCTCGCTAGGCACTGCGAGTTAGTCTTGAATGGTAAAACGAGAACGTTTATGATTCAAGACGTGCCGAAAATAATCGACGGCGGCGAGAGCGAAGACGAAAACGATTACGAACCCGAGGAACCGATCGAGGAAGAGTTCGATTTGAACGATATCATGGGTGAAGAAACCGAAGATGCTACGTTAGGTTTGACGAGAGCGGAGATTGCGGAGTTAGAGAGAAAGAAGGAAGAAGAGGAATTAGCGGAAGCCGCGCGCGTCAAAGAGGAGGAGGAAAAGAAACAACAACAACAAAAGAGTAGCGGAAAGAAGAAGAAAAAGAAAGGAAAGAAGGGAAAGAAGAAGAAAGAGGACCTTTGATACTCTATATCCATTCTTTAATAATAATAAAGATATTTCTTCTAATATAAAAAATTTGTGATGATGTTCTTCTTCTTCCGTCGTTCTTCTCCGATGGCTTTTGTGTGCGCGCACTCTATATGTTGTCGTTGTCGTTGTCTGTCTCTGTCTGTCTGTCTGTCTTTCTACTAAAAAATTACGCCCCAGTGCGCTCAACCCCCTCTTCTGCCAACGGATTCACCGTCGCTTGGTACCCTTGCGTCCAATCCGCCCCGGGGTAAAACACTTCCCACCACCCGGGCGAGTATTTGTTATACGGCGCCGTCCACTTGGCCGGGTCCACCGGCGGAAACGCGTCCGCGGCGATTAACTCGTTCGATTTCAACAACTCCGCTCCAGTCCCTTCCACGGAACCTTTATACACTCGGTCCATTCTTAACTTAATAAATGTGTTCCACACCTCGTCCGTGGTCATCACCGCCACGCACGGTTGCCGAATTTTTTTCTTTATTTCCGGCATGGCGTCCAAAAATGTTGGGTTCGGGACGATCCAAAAGTCTTGCAATTTCTCAGTCTCTCGGTAAAATCGTCTTCGTTCTCTCAAGATTTCCGGGAAGTGTTCGTTGTTTTCGTCGTTGAGCATAAAATCCGCGTTCGCGATGCAAAAGTAATACGTGCGAGACTACAGAAAGAGAGAGAGAAGTTGCGATTTTGTCAGCAAAACACGACGCGTGTGTCTATAAAAAGTAATCTCTTCGAATGTCCGATATTTTATCCATTTTGACGACGATATCTTTCGTCCCATCCGCCGAAGATGGACGATGGATCCAGAAGAAGACAAAGAAGAAAAATGGACCCCTTTTCCATCCCAAAAGGGAAAACAACATATAGACAAAAGCGAGACAAAAACAAAAGAATCAATATTTAGAGTAAAACTCACCTCGTTCATGTCGATGGTCTTTTGCGCTTCAGCTCGGACGACGACGTTTACATTGTTTCTCCTAGTAGTACTTCTCATCATAGAGGATCGGGATTTTTGCACAACTTCTTTTCCCCGATATCCTCCTAAACTCGACGACGATATCGTCGTCGTCGTCGTCGTTAACGAACTCGCGGCGGCAAACATTGTTGTTGTTAAATTGTTGTTGTTTTAAGCGTCGTCGTTTACGTCGTCTCTTTGTGTGTGTGTGTAAGTGTGTGTGCTCTCTGATGAAAAAAGAGCACAATGCGGTCTTCTCAACTTAACTTTGAGTCTGGAATCACAAAACAGCAAACATCAATTTAGGGTTTTTTACTTTTAGTAAAAAAATGCGCCAGAGATTCAAAAAAAGTTGCCTCTTCATCACAACGAACAACACAAACGGTACAAACCAAACCAACCGTTTGAAGTTTTGACTTTTGGTTGGTGTTTTTTGCGCGCGCCGCGCTTTTTCTCCCGCAAAACAGAAGTAAAAGATACGCGCGACGTAACGCGAGCGTAATAATAATAATAATAACAATAATAATGGGCATCCTCGGTGGGAGTAGTGGTAACAACAACGCGCACGATTTACTCTCCAGGACGGAACATTTGCTTAAAAAATACCAAAATCATCTCCCCCAAAACGATGATGGAACTGCGTCGGATGAACGAATGAAACGACAACAACAACAACGAAAAACGAATAAGAACGTGAATGTGGGGAAGTTTAGCAGTAGCGGTGGTAATAATGGTAACGAAGATGATGACGAGAGCAATACTACTCATCATCACGATAGTTCGTTCGAACAATTCCTGGGTAAACTCGAAGAACGACTGGACGACATCGCGGACGTCTCGGAACGAGCGAAAGTAGAAACGAACCGAGCGGCGATTGCGGCGATGCACGCGGAAGTGAGACGAGGGAAGAACAGTTTACGAGGAGAAATTCCGAAACTGAGAAAAATAGCGAATAAAAGTAGTAGTAGTAATAATAACGCCAAGAAGAAGAAACGGGCGACGAGCGACGGGGGCGATATCGAAGACGAATCGATGTACGAAAGAGACGGGAGAGAAACGCTGATTGACCAGTTCGAGCAGAGAATAGAGGACGTTCCGGACGGGGTGTCGAGAATGATTCCTCGAACGCCGTCGAAGAAAGTCCCGCATCATCACAGATCGTTGTCGAGAGATATCGAAATGGGGACCTACACGAACCCGTTTGAACAACCGGAAACACTTCGCGAACAACATTTAAACAACAACAACAACAACAACAACAACAACAGATTCGAAGGCATGGAACACACGGAAGAGAGTCGTCAGTTTCGTCAAGAATTCGAAGACAGAAAGAAAACGCAAGACACCGACTTGGACGAAATCAGCCGAGGTTTGCAAACCTTGAAACGTCTCGGCGCGGACATGGACGAAGAGATGGCCAGGCAACAACCGGCGATTGAAAACATAGATTTTAAAATGGACGGTGCGCAAGCCGAGATGAAAACGGCCAACATGAGGTTGAAAGAAACCGTAGAGAAGGCGCGATCGTCGAGGCATTTTTGCGTGGACGCGACGTTGATTTGCGTCTTGCTCGGGATTGGCATGTACTTGTATCGCATATTGAAGTAAATATATTTAATACTATTGTATGCGACAAAATACTAGCAAGAAAGCACAGTACTAAAATACACACAAACACACCCACGCGGAGGCGCGCTCGAATCCTATTGTTGTTGTTGTTGTTAAACTCTGTTTTACTACATTACTACTACTACTACTAATACTACTACATCCAAGACGCTTTGAGGTTCCAAAAAGCGTGTCCTCCCACATCTCTCATCACCTCAATTTACCAGTCGCGCTACTAAACGCCGGGTGCACTCTCACCACGAAACAGCTCGCCAATAAGAGCACACTCGCGTACCTCCCATCCACGGCGTCCACGAACCAATACAGGAAAAAAACAATCGCAGAAATGCAAACATAGATGTACCCAAGGGCGGTGAGTTTCCCTTTACTTTTAATAGAACTCATGTTTTTGAATTCCCCAAACTTCTTGAACGACAGATACTGGTTCTTCCTCTCTCTTTGCAACGCTAAGATGACTTCTTCAGAGTTCGAAGATGTCGACGTCGCTCCTGCTGCTGCTGCTGCTCCCGTCGTCGTCTGCTCCGTCGCAGGCATACAAACAACGTATCACTAATAATAGAGAAAACAATGAGAAAAAAAAACTCCAAAACTGCCCCAAATATTTTTGAAATTTCTCACAAAAACTTTAACGCGTTTAGTAGCTTTCTTTACTGATAGTATATACGCGTAAACATATACACGCGCACATATACATATCATTATGGGTAAGAGTTACGTGTTAGACGACGACGATTCTTCGGACGACGACGATAAAGTTCCAGATATTGTCTCGCCTCTGAAGAAAATCGATTCGGTGATTGAAAACACGACGACCGAGGAGAAGAAAACAACGACAACACTTAAAACCAAAGAGAACGACGATGAGGATGAGGATGATGATGTTGATGTAACCACCACGCGCGATGAAATTGGTGGTGGTGGTGGGAGGAATGAAGACGACGAGAATAAAGAAAAAGAAAGAGACCCAGAGAAGAACACAATCGAAGAAACAAAGACGATTGAAATCAAATCGGATTCGGACGAGGAACCGGATTGGATGAAAGAGTATCAACCTCCCACAAAGGAAGATTCGAACGACGAGAAGAAAAAGACAGACAACACCACGCCGAAGAAGAGCAATAATAATAAAACAATCAACATCAAAGACGACGATTCAGAGGACGACGAGGAGAAGAAAAGCAACAGCAGCAGTTCCGGGTGGGGGTCAGATGGAGACGACGAGGACGCGAAACCGTTAGCGGTGAGGCTTTCGGAGAAGAAACAGAAGGAAGTGTTGATGATTGACGACGACGAAGAAGAAGACGATAAAATGGATGCAGACGATGCGAAGGAGAAGAACAAAGAGAACGCAGATAATAAAGCAACAAATAAGAGAAAGATTCCGGCGGCATTTGTCGGCGCGTCCGTGCCGAAATCAAAAATGCCTCTGCTGATTAACCACGGCGCGTTGCAGAAAACCGCCAACTCGACGATTTTGTTCGAGTGTAAAGGCTCCGGGGAAGCCGTAGATTTGTCCGGTGACGTCGGCGTGGTTGGACGATTGTTAGTCGAGCGCGAAGCGCAACCAACTGGAGGTGGAGGAAGTAAAGCGTCCACGTCGAAACAACAACCGCACGCCTCGGTCAAAGTCGATTTAAAAGGCGTCATGTACTTAGCGCGAACGCACTTGTTATCCTCCACGGTTGCCATCGTCAACGTCGGCGCGGAAGACGCGAAAATTGAAACTTTCTTCGACGAGTACGTCCAATTACGAGAAGACCCGTCCGCGGAAAACGTCGCGTGTGTTGGTACCATCAACGATAACTACATACCTCTCGAACCCGGGGACGAGGGGTTCGAGGAACAAGAACAAAAACAAAGAGAGACGAAAGCGACGAAAGCCGCCGCTGGGAGAGGCGGCGCGAAACGCAAGAAAGCGCCCGCGAAGAAGAAGAAGAAACCGGCAAAGAAGAAGCCGAAAAAGTAAAAAACGTTAGCACATCACATATACTGTTGTTTTGAATGAAAAAGAAGAGAGTCACCACCACCATTTGTTTACTAATACTCTTCAGACCGCGTGTGTATTTTGGTATTGTTTTGGTTAAAATTTGAATATTCTTTTCGTATCTCGAGGCTTTTCTTCAGAAACAAACGATGCCTAAAAAACGTGCTTCTGCTGCGACCAAAGCAGCGCCGGGTTCGACGACGACGAGTTCAACCCCGAGCGGGGAAAATGGTACTAAAACCAACACCTTACCTATGTACCGCTTGAAATCCTTCTCCGACGAGAAGAGCGTGAACCACTATTCGATAAAGAAACACTCCTCCGGGGCGATGCTTCTCGAAGGCCACGGGAAGTGCACGAACAAAATTCCACTCAGCGCGAGGAATACGCAATTTTCTTCTTCATCTCTGGTGAGCAGAGAGAACGAAGAGATGGACTTTATCGCGGATGTTGGAGGCGACGAGTTGGTGAACTTTTACGTCAAGCAACTCGTCGAACAAAACGCCTTGAGAGAGGTGTCGAAAATAGACGACAGATTCTCGATGTTGAGAATAATAGCGGTGGAGGAAGAGCGGAACGGGTTTCGGATTCCAAAAGAGCAAGAGAAGAAGATGAAGATGAGAGAGATGGATGACGAATTCGAGGAGATGCTCAGAGGGGATTCGATTGTGCCGCGCGAATTGTCAAACGCTTTGTTTCGTCAGACTTTTGAGTTGGCGTACGGGAAGAAGAGAGCGGCGGAGTTAAGAAAACAATCAGGGGGGTCGGTGATAGAGCAGCTTTTAGGTGGCCTTCCGAAGCATTTACCCGCAGAATTTGAAGCGAAGAGTTTAGCGGAGTTAGAAGGGTTGAACACGGCGTTTACGCCGCTGAAGAAGAACGAGTTCCCGTCCGAGGCTTCGCTGGATAATTTAACGTTGGAAGGATTAGGCATCGAGGAGTCGGATCCTATTACCGAGTCAGCGATGAAACCAAATAATGGTAGAAGAAATGGAAACGAGATCATGGAGAGTAAGAAAATATTAGCCAAAGAGCAAAAGAAGGAGAGAGAAGCCGCGAAGAAGTTGAAAGCAGAACGAGAGAAGAGAGAAAAGAAGCAAGTGAAAGCTTTGGGGGGATCGTTAATTGCAAACTTATTTAGCAAATCGCAGGATAAAAAAGATAATGGTAGTAATAATAGCATCAACAACAACAATGAGAAGAAAGGTCATCATCAAAAGGACGGAAACGACGCGACAACGATGCCTAAATTGCTGAGCGGTTCGACAAAGTCGACGATGAAACAGGAATATGGCGCCGCTGGTGCAAAAAAAGAGAAACCACTCCACTGTCTCAGCGCGTATAATCACTTCGTGATCCAAAATCAATCTCGTGTGGCTACTTGTATGCCAGGTAAGTCTGCGATACAAATTGACAAAGAGCTCGGCAAAATCTGGAGAAGTATGAGGGAGACTGAAAAAATGCCGTACTTTAAGAAGGCGGAGAGCGACAAGGCTAGATGGAACAGGATAGTAGGAACGAAAGAAACTTTGGAGGAGGAGGAGGAAGATGAGACGAAAGAAGAGAGCAACGGTTACGCGCCGTGCGAAGCACCGGACGAGGTCGAGGAGGGAAAGGAGACAAAAATGACAGAGCGACGAGAACTGCAGAAAGTGAGAAAAGAAATCACTGCGACTTTGCGAGGAATTGAAGATTCGTTTGATTTAGTTCTCGAAGATGCGGAGGACTTAAAGGTAGGCGCGTATGAAAACGCCGAAAATTTCTTGGGGAAGTTGCGAGCGCTTTCATTGGCGATGTCTCGCGTAGTTTAAAAGAATCGCTCCTCAAAGCAATAAAAGAGAGAGAAAGAGTATTCAATTCGCGTGATTTAGAAATCACATCATTGCGTTTTTAATATCGTAGAGCAATCAAAAGACAGCAGCAGCGACGACGGCGGTAAATAAACCAAAAAAAATTCTCACTCGCTTAAACTCCTTCAATATCGATGCCGTTAAATGCTTGTTTCAATCCAACTCGTTGATTGTCGGCAAGACTCTTTGGAAAGATTACTTCCGTGATTCGAATGACGCAATCGCCGATGATCTTAGCATCGTGTTGATCCGGCATGCCTTTTCCTTTCACCACGTATGTTTTTCCCGGAGTCGATACTTCCCTCGTATCAAACTCGAAAGATTTACCGTTCAGTCCTTTCACGGTCGCTCGAAAACCGCACAGCGCTCGGGAAACAGGCAAACGCACGTCGAATTCCAAATCGTTTCCTTTATCCGCGCGCCTAAAAATGGGATGTGGAACTTGTTTGCAAATCAAAACTAAATTCCCTCTCCTGCCGTCTCTCGCCGGCGCACCGCGACCAAAATACGTGAGTTTTGTTCCAGATTTCCATCCAGGCTTGATGTTCAAGTCCACTATCTCTTCTTGCAAACCTTTTTTTGGTGGTATTCGAAGCTGTTTCGAGCACCCGTGATACAATTCCTCCAACGTGCACTCAAACTCAAACACTCGATCTCCTTCGCTCGCGTCTGGAGGCATTGGCGCGCCATTCGCGTCTCTTCGCCCCCGCTTATTGGTACCACCTCCTACATCACCACCACCAAATTCACTCCCGAAATCCATATCACCAAAGTGCTCCTTAAACATTCGCATGGCTTCGTCCATCCCGAAACTCGTCGTTCTCGCTCCTGTTCCACCAGTTGTATCGAAACCAAATTTTCTCCTCGCGTATCGCTCTTGCCTTTGTTGTCTCTGTTGGTCCGCCCATTCCCTCTGCTGCTGAAACCCACCAAAAGGCTGCTGCTGCTGAAATTGCTGCTGCTGGGGCGGCACAAACCCAGGCTCTAACCCTTCCTCGCCGTACTTATCGTAAATAGCTTTTAAATTTGTATCTCTCAAAGTCTCGAACGCTTTCGTACATCTCAAAAATTTCTCGGCGTTTCCATTCGGACGATCTGGATGGTATTTCAACGCGCATTTCTTATACGCGCGTTCCAGAGTCTTCTCGGAGAGATCTCTGGTATTCTTCACCCCGAGCGCGTCGTAAAACGATTCTTTCTCTTCTTCTTTTTTCTCTTCTCTTTTGTTCTTCATGTCACATGTGAATTTGAAGATTTTTTTTTCTCTTGGGGAAAAGACGTTTGGGAACAAAACGAACAACAACTAGTACATCATAAATGAACGCGCAAGAAGACAAAGACAAAGAAAAACCACCAAGTATAACGAACAGAAAAGAGAAGAAGCTCAGAGACAGTAATACTAATGGCGAAAAGTAACAAAGGAGATTTCCTCTCCCCGAAAGCCGTCGCCAACCGGCAAAAGATGAAAGGTTTACAAAAACTGAAATTCTACTGCCAATTGTGCGAGAAACAATGCAGAGACCAGAACGGATTTAAGCAACACTGCTCCTCGGAAGCGCACTTACGTCAAGTCGCCGTGTTCGGGGAAAACTCCGGCAGGTTCATAAAAGGGTACTCGGAACAGTTTTTAGCGAATTTTTTGGACATGATGGCGGTGTCGCACAGAAACACGAGGATTAAAGCCACGGTGGCGTATAACGAATACATCGGGAACAAGACGCACGTGCACATGAACTCGACCAAGTGGACGACGCTGACGGAGTTCGTGAAATATTTAGGGAGGGAGAAATTATGCGACATCGAAGAGACTGCGAAAGGGTGGTTCATCACGTATAAACCGAGAGATAAGGAAGAGCAGTTGAGAGATCGGATGGAGATGGAGAAGAGGCGAAAAGAGGAGGACGAGGAGACGCGGATGGCGAACGTATTGGCGAGGCAGATCGCGAAGCAAAATAAGAAAGGCGGAGAGGAGAAGAAGGAAGAGAGGAAAGCGGACGCGATTGATTTAGACGATGGGGAAAGAGAGAAGATTAATTTACACGTCGTTTCGGGAGGATTGAACAACGCGCTCGAGAATAGCGAGAAGAAGAGGAAAGACATCGTCGACTTTTCGAACGCAGGGGGAATGTTTAGCAACAAGAAGATGAAGACTGGCGGCAAAGAAGAGGGAAAAGCAGCCTTCAAGAAACGGAAAAAATTAAAGTGGATGCTACGCGAGAACATTGTTTGCAGGAAAACCGAAACCGGGGAAAAAGGTACGGTGGTCAGAGTCAACGTGGAGGACCGCGAAGCGGATGTGAAATTAAAGGAGTCTGGTTCCGTCGTCGAGAACGTCGACGAAGACGAGTTCGAGCCGGTTTGCCCGGGCGTCGGCGGGAAATGCGCGGTCGTGCGCAACCATGATTTCGTCGGCGAGGAAGGTAAAGTTCTAGGCGTGGATGGGAATACCGGGGAAGTCACCATCGAATCTTTCAAGAGAGGGATTCAGTTCAAAGCGAAGAGCAGCGACGTCGCGCGATTAGTTTAGTAAAAATATATAGAATTTAATAAAGCAGCTCTACTAGGTAAGAAAAGAATAAAATTACAATAAAATGCGATACTTCTCGCTTCTCGGAACGACGTCCAAGGCTACGGTTCCGTCCAAAGTTATCGCGGCCATAATCCACGGATCGTTGCAGCTCCAACACGCGTCGACGACTGGCGAGAACGACCCCACCGTGGTGGTTTGTAAGTTCCCGTACGCTTTCAGTTCTACGCTCACCCCTTCGCTATTGTTATTAATACCGCCGCCGCTATTCTCGTCGATGTTCACTTTCTTATTCCTCCTCCTTTCGCTGTCGTCGTCGTCGGGTAAACGTCCGAGGTCGGAATCTCTCCACAATTTCACCGTACCGTCTAACGAACTCGACATAACTATGGATTCGTACACGGGATTAAATCTCGCCTTCGTGACCGCGCCTTCGTGACCGGCGAAGCACTTCGCCGGTGCTCCGCCGTTTTTCCTCAAATCCCACGTCTTCACCAACCAATCCTCCGAGGCGGTGACGATGTACCGCCCGTCCTCGCTCGCGGAAAACGCGACGTCTCGAAACGCGCTCGCTTGAGAAAATATAGGTTTCGCGGTATCGTTACTCGATCTCGAATCGACCACGAAAACATCGCCGTCTCTCGTAAACGCAAACTGGTTTCGATTCGCTTTCGACCAGTCGCCTTTGCTGCTCGTCGTCTTCTTTTTCATCTCCTCACTATTGCCGCCAACGACACCATCGTCATCGCCTCCTGTAGTAGTAAACGCACCAACCCGTTTCGCGTTCTCGTGGTCGTAAAAACTCGCAGACGCTCCTCCGCTCGTCACCATCGCGACGACGCGCCCGTCGCCGTTTGGATCAAATTTACACGACGAGTACCACTGTGTACGCAACTGCCGTCGTCCTCCTCCTTCTTCTCGCTGTTCTCCTTCATTTTCGCTTACTTTGTTCTCGATGACATTTTTCTCTTCTTCGTCTCCCTCTTTTGAGTCTCCTTCTCGTCTGCGAAAGACGGAAACGTTCCCTTCTGCGGTACACGCGGCGATCAATAACACACCACCACCACTATCCACGACAGAATCGTCTCGACACCGAAAACAATCCACGTCCACAATCTTATCGTCCATACTCACAAAAGCGAGTTCTCGTTTCTCTTTCAAGCGATGCGTCTGCGCGTCGACGCAAAAGATTTTCACTTCACTCTTCGTCGTAGAAGCAGGAGTAGTAATACTGCACGCGACGGCAAAGAGAGACTCGTTGTTAGCGCTATCGTTTGGGACGGAACAAATGGCACGTGCCTCGTCGCCGCAGACGAGTCTTTGCAAGGAGGAGGAGGAGGAGAAGGACATTATTATGTTTGATTCGTATGGGAAAAGTTTATGAAGCAAAAGGGCAGCTTTTCTAAAAAGAACCTCAAAGTAGAACGATAAAGTGATGGTGGTGGTAGTGGTGATGGTGAAATGAATATTTTCTGCTAGACGCTGATATTAATATTAGTAGTACTAGAGACTAAATTGTGTTGTTTATGTCTACCCTCTTTTGGTCCTTTGAGAAGAAAGAACTCGCGGGACGACGCGAGGCTACGTAAGAAGCGCGACTTTTGGTGAATGAGTCGTTAGATTGTGCACCACCGATCCATTTTCAAATCACGAGATGGAATGAAGAAGCGGGGTTAGTCAAAATCATCTCCGAGATCGCCCAACAAGTTTTCAATCATGCCAAAGTGCGGGAAGTTATCTTCTTGCTGTCCAGGGACGGGAGGTACGGGCGGTTGTCCTTGTTGCTGTTGCATCCAAGCCGCCGGCCTCGCGCCGTTGGCGCCCGATGGAGGCGCCGCGCCGCCCGCATTTGCAGCTTGCGCAAACGATCCAGGCGCGGGTGGAGCCGGTGCAGCACCGTTCTCAGAGACGGACATTTGCGCGACGCCTTTGACGAGCGAAGTTGGAGGCGGGGGGCCTCTTGGCGGCGGCGGCGGTCCGGACGGCGGCATCGGGACGCTTCGGTCACCTTCAGAGGCTGATCCTCCGGCGGCAACGGCAATTGCCGGTGTGACAGGTGGCGGAGGCGGTCCCGGAGGTAACGGTGGCGCGCCAGGACCACCGGATCCGGCGACCGTGGCGGCAGAAACGGCTGGTGCACCGGCAGCGACTGCGGCGGCTGTCGGCTTCTCCCCGGAGATGGATCCAGAGCCAACTCTCGGTATGGAAGCTGCCTTGGAATCGCTCCCTTTCCCTGAAGATGCCGGTGGACTTCCTTGCTGATATTGGCTGAGATCTCGTCGAAGTCGAACGACTTCAGCGGCTTTTTCTGCCAAAGCAGATTCAAGCGCAGAGATTCGACCACGAAGTTCGCGAACGAGCGGCGGTTCAGAGGAGGATCCTCCCGGAGAGCCGCCGGCAGAGTTTGGCGTCGGAATCGACTTATCGGCACCTTTACCAGCTTTACTCGCCGGCGAATCACTCTTACTTGTGGTATCTTTGTTCTCTTTTCTTTCCTTCGCTTCCACTTCTTCGCGCGCTTTGCGTTTTTCCGCCTCGGCTTTCTCCTTTTCCGCTTTCTTCTTCGCTTTCTCTTCATCCTTTTGCCTCTGAATAGCTTCGCGCTTCTCTCTCGCCTCGCGCTCCTTTTCATCCTTGATGCGCTGCTCTTCTTCCTGTTTCTTGCGAAGCTCCTCATCTTGGGCGCGTTTGATCGCTCTCTGCTTTTCGCGTTCGGCTTCCTTCTCGGCCTCTATGGCGGCTTTCTTCTCGGCTTCTTCCTTTTCCAATCGCGCTCGTTCTTCATCTTCGGCCAACTTCTTCAATCGTTGCCTCTCTTTTTGTTTCTGCTTCTTCGAGTGTTTCTTTTCGTTTTCTTCCGCGGCTAAGCGTTCAGCTTCCTCTTCTTCGGCAATCAACGCTTCTTGACGCATCAGAGCTTCGGCTTCGCGAAAGGCGACTTCGACGCGTTCGTTAAAAACGCGGGACAAGACGTACATCTCAATCGTTCTACGGCCGAGTTCAGCGAGGCGATGTTCGTCTCTTTCGACAGCATCGGCCGCAGAGAACCCAGCTTTCTTCTTCGTCGCGTCTTTACTATCGTTATCTTTTTTGGAATCATCTTTACTGCTATCCTCGCCGAGTTTAGAGCGCTTCGACGAACGACCTTCGGAAGAATCGTCCAAGTCTATATCATCGACATCAAAAGCAGTTCCATCCGCCGCGCGTTCCAACGCACACACTAAATCACCGGTGAGCACACAAGTGTTTGTGGCTATGGATAAAGCAGCAGAGCCGTACGACGAATTCGCACTGGCCTTGACAGCGTCCGCCACAGACGTGGAGCCGGCATCCAAGGCTCTGCATCCGCAATACAACGCATCCATGACGAGTGTTGACGTCACTTCTTTCTCGTTGAAGAATCTCTTCACGATACCTTTTAAGAGATCGTCGGCTTTTTCGGAAGCGAGATGCGTTTTTTCGGCTAAAGTACGATTGTTCCAAAAATTGCGAAGATTTTCCCACTTCTCCGGATCCTTGCGTAAAGCGTAAAGCTTTTCTCTCTTCTCTTCGAGAAATCTTCGGCAAATACCCTGTGTAATTTATAGAGAATAAACTCGGTAAGTATTCAAGTTATGGAGAAAAGTATGTATGGGTGCACGCAAACACACACGCACACGCACACATACACACACACACACACACACAAATACAAAAGGCAAATACAGGCGCCGAAACAAAGCAGAAATTTTTTCATCGCTCAAATTCTATGGGTGTTCGTTTTGTCATTCACGAGTTGCTCAGAACGAGAAATGCTCTTATCGAATTGATCTCTTCACTGCGAAAGAAGATGTTTCTTTGTTTTGACTAAGTCTCTGCGATACTATCGTTGCCAATTTGTTCGTGTAAAAAGTGTGAAAGTGTGTTCGCGCGCTCCGCAAAAGAAAAAAAAAAGACGAATATTCAGAAATCAAAACGATAAATCGCACCTCGACGTTTGTTAAATACACGCGAACCAACTCTCGTCTGTATTGCGGGTCCAAGCATCTAAACGGTCTCGCAATCTTCTCGTGGATAACTTGGACTTGCGCTTTAATGACTAAAGTATCCGCCACGGTGAACCCGTCTAAGACTTTACCGAGTTCCATAAACTTCTTCCACCCCCAATCGTGTTCCTTCTTACAAAACCGGTGCAAAGTGTCCGAATACTTTGACTTTTTCGGATCCTTATTCACAACCGCGATGGTAAACTGCGCGAAGTGACTCCATCCCGGTAATAATTTATCGTAATCTGCCACGCACAAGAACAACGACAAATGATTGTGCACGTCGCAGCCTTGCGGGTAGACGAGAATGTACCACTTGTACCCGCCGACTTCGAAGCACTTGGAACGAAGCTCGCGTTTGGAAATCTCCGAGAAATTCTCGATTTTCCACGTGAACTTGCCGTACATGTCCGCCGGTTGTGGTCCTGTTTTTCGAGTGTTTAAAGTAGCGCAGAGAGTAAAGAAAGAATTGTTTTTCAGTCGTTTTTCCTCCCAAAAAAAACCCAAACAAACAAAGGAGAGAGCAAGAAGAAAAGACGATGATGATGACACATCCAAATTTACGCGTAGAAAGGAGGACAGAAATCGAATTCGCGCTGCGAAACCACCTACCCGAACAGTCTTCTTGCTTCCACGGCCCACCGTTACCACTGTTCACATCCAGAGGACCAGCTCGTGAGCGCCACTCGGAATCCGCCGGCGAATCTGGAGTGGGCGTTAGAACGCCGTCTACGATGGCGTTGCCATCCGCATCCAGCATTTCCTCTCGCTTTCTCGTCCCAGAGGAACTCATTTTTCTCTCTGTTCTTCTCTTTTGCTAAATGAACTCCTAATCAACGAGCGACTATCTTCTATGTGTTTAAATGCTACGCGCGAGGAAAGAAATGAATACGTATAAACTCTATTTGTATAATTCTACGTCGTATTCGCGCGTTTTTTGGTCGCGTTTCTTCCTTTTCTGTCTGTTGTTCTTATGTGGTGTGCGTAAAAGTCTGTCGCGCTTTGCCGAGTCGCTGATGTGAGCCCAGTTTTTTTTCTTGATTTTTTCTTTTTGACAATTTCACTCTTGAGCTCTGATATTGTTACACAAGTGTATTACTTTTAACTGGTACTATTACTACTACTACTACTACTACTACTACTACTGCTGCCGTAATCTATCTCATGTCTTCTATGTCGTTCTTCGTGTCTTCTTCCACTCAGTCTCGTTTCTCTTGTTGTTTGCGAACGATCACGGTGCCGCGAAACGGCTTCCCCGTTCGCGTATCGACGAGCGTTTCGAGATCGACCGAGCCGCTCAGAGCGGCGAACGCGTCCTCGTCGCCGTTCTCGTTGTGCACGCTGGTGATATACACTTGGACGCTCGTGTATCCCGGAGATGAAGAGAGATTTGCGATGGTTACTGAAGATTGAATCTTTCCTAAGATGCCGCCGGTAACGTCGTGCGAGCAAGCGGTTGCAGATATTTGCTCTTCTTTTTTTCTCTTGTTGTTGTTGTCGTTGTTTTCGTGTTCACTGCTAGACGCGTTGTACCGTAAACTGTCGTTCGTGGCGTACGCGATATCTTCGATGTCACTTTTCAAGTTATCCTTCACGCACGTCCACTCACCGTCGATTGTCGTTTCAATTTTCCGTAGCATCCTACAAGGCAGGTCGGCGTCAGCGTCAACACCATCCGGGTCGCGACTAAACACGCCTCTCGCTCCGGTGATGAAAACGACTCTGATGACAACCCTTTGGTCTCTCGTTTTATTCAACGCGTACGCCTTTGCTATTTCAAGCGCGATTCTATCTCCGCTCAAAATCGAACGCCCGTGCGTGGCGTCCTCCACAACGTCCCCGTGGAGTAACAACAAAAGCGACTTTGAGGACGACGACGAAGTAGGAGACGCAGAGAAACAATGCGCTTCGCAATACTCCTTCACGGAAGCGTAACCGAGAACATCCACCTCTCCTTTCTCGTTGAACCGCCACGCGTCGCCTAAATGTCTCCGAACGCATTCAACTTTGACTTTGTTTTCTCTCTCTTCTTCTAAACTTTCACACACCAACTCGTTCAACTTTTGTACGCTCCTGCGCGTCTCTTCGCACCCGTCCAGGAAGAGCGAGGAGGTCA
>JACLAA010003592.1_pt1 | contig 17440 bp, 18 predicted proteins | sample 8027891 | NCBI WGS metagenome assembly JACLAA01 (sample SAMN15724900, study PRJNA655200) | protist metagenome | isolation source: fluorescence activated cell sorting (FACS) single amplified genomes of... | place: Spain: Blaines Bay Microbial Observatory, Mediterranean Sea | collected 2016-01-19 | reverse complement strand
GAACTTGTGAGGCTTTGATGTGTGGAACTCCTGTATCCGTAAATGTAACAGGTGGATTACAAGATCAATGTGGCTTTAAATACAAAGGTAAGTTTCTTACTGCTGATGATTATAGTTGGGTACATTCATTACATGACGCTAAGAAGTGGAGAGATAATGAAGATTTAACTTGGGGTGAATGGGTAAAACCGGTATGGCCATCCAATCGCTCATTACAAGGTTCAATACCAACACCATTTATTTTTGATGATAGACCTAAATTTGAAGATTTTGCTGATGCTATAAAAGAGTGGTATGATATGGGTGCGGAAAAAAGAAATGAATGTGGTGATTTAGGTCATGAGTTTGTTATGAGCGATGACGCTATGATGAGTGCTAAAGCTATGTGTCAGAACTTTACAGATCATATGAATACAGCATTTGAGAAATGGGCACCACGAAAAAGATACACAATTTTTAATTCTTCGGAGGCAATATGAGACCATTAGTTTTAGTTTCAGGACCACCAGCAACCAGAAGTGGTTATGGTGCACATGCAAGAGATTTAATTCATGCTTTGATTGAGATGGATAGATTTGATATTCACATAAATTCATTAAGGTGGGGTAATACACCAATGAATGCATTAAACGAAAAGGATACTAAGGATAAATTAATTATTGATAGGTTATTAAAAGATGGTAGCATGTCTAGACAACCTGATATACATTTTCAGATAAGTGTTCCAAATGAATTTACTCCGATAGCTAAGTATAATATAGGAGTAACTGCTGGTATTGAAAATACAACACCAAAAGCTGAATGGATAGAGGGTTTGAATAGAATGGATATGAATATCGCTGTTTCTGATTTTGTAAAAAATACATTCGAATCAACAGTTTATGATAAGATAGATGAAAAAACAAAACAGCCGATAGGACAGGTTAAATTACAAAAGCCAATGGAAGTTCTTTTTGAGGGTGCTGACTTAAACATATACAAAAAGACTAAGGAGTTTTCTAAAGAGCTGGTTGATGAGATGGATAAAATTAAGGAAAGATTTTCATTCTTATACACAGGCCATTGGTTACAGGGTGATTTAGGACATGATAGAAAAGATACCGGTATGTTGGTTAAGACATTTTTAGAAACATTTAGGAATAAAAAAAATCCACCAGCCTTAATTATGAAAACAAGCGGTGCTACATTTTCTATTATGGATAGAAATGAAATGTTAAAAAAGATTAAAAATATAAAAAATTCTGTGAAGGGTAAATTACCTAATGTTTATTTGTTACATGGTGATATGATGGATGAAGAAATAAATGAATTATATAATCACCCGAAGGTAAAAGCCCATATCACATTCACACACGGAGAGGGATTTGGTCGTCCGTTACTAGAAGCATGTTTTTCTGAAAAACCAATTATGGCTCCTGATTGGAGTGGTCAAAAGGATTTTCTTAATAAAAATAATGCTATATTGTTGCCGGGTACTTTAATGAAAGTTCATAAATCTGCTGTTCCGAAGGAGATGTTGCAAGATGGTGCACAATGGTTCAGCGTCAACTATCAGTATGCTGGTCAGATGATGTTTAAGTTATTTAAGGAATATAAGAACTATGGTTTACCTGCTAGAAGATTAGCTATATCTAACAGATCCTTTTCATTGAAAAATATGAACAAAAAATTTGAGGAGATATTAAATAGATACTTACCTAAATTTGAGGAACAACCTCAAGCAGTAAATCTTAAACTTCCTAAATTAAAGAAGATTGAAAAAAATGAACCTACTGAGATTAAACTGCCTAAACTAAAAAGGATTTGATATGGAAAAAAAAGTTAAATGTCCTTTATGTAAGGATTTACATAATAATTGCTTTGTTGAACAGACAACAATTAAAGATAAGCCATTTGAATCTTATATGTGTTTTGGTTGTGGTATGACAACCAATACTTACTATGCTATAGACAATGAAAAATTAGAAAAATTAACAGAAAATAATACAGCTCTAATGAATGATTTAAAAATAATAGATGAGGATAGAGGATTAATTTGGTATCCATCTGTATTAAATATGGGAGAAAAAGGTATAATATATCCCGATGGTAAAGTTAATGATTGGTATTGGAATTATGCTAAGGTAATCGATGTTCCGGAGAATGAGAGGGAAAAGTATGATGGACACGATAAGAGATTAGATTTAGAGAATGCTGAAAAATTTGGACAATTTGAATTTATGGATGCTTGTAAGGCTATGGGAATAATTTTAGAGGGTGAAGCAGAAATTCCGGTTAAAATTCAATAATGGCAAAAATAGGTTACAATTGGTATAAAGTAAAACAAGGAGATATAATATCATTCCAATATAGGGGTAAGGATAAGAAGCTTCTTAGAAGAACTATACTTGTATTAGAAGTAAAGGTTGATGGATTATTGCATGGAATATTATTGGAGAGGTCTAATAGGATAGTCAACTCTGAGGTTAAGAAGGTATTGGAGATTGCTGGAAAAACTCAAGTTATAGATGCTAAGAAGAAAGTGTATAAGGTAAAGTTGGATGGTAAATCCAAAGATGTTTATAAAAGATTAAAAGAATTAGTAAAACGAAATGATATCTACAGAACATTTAAGTATGATAAGGCTAGAAAGAGCCAAGTGTTCTTAGAGGATTTGATATTACCACCTGATTTTGTAAAGAAACTAAATGAAGATTAGTTATGGAATTACAGTCCACAATGAGGCTGATGAATTAAAAAAATTACTAAATATTCTAATTGATAATATAGCTTTAGGGATTGATGAAATTATAGTTTGTGTCGATGGGGATGATGATGCGGTTAGATTTGAGCTTGATACTTTTACACAAAATCATTTCGATACAACTAATATCAAAGTGTATCAGAGAAAGCTTGATGGGAACTTTGCAGCACATAAAAATTCTGTTATAGAAAACTCAACAGGAGATTATATCTTCCACATAGATGCTGATGAGTATCCAAATGAGATACTGCTTCAACAAATCAATCAAATTATAGAGATGAATGATGCTGATTTGATATGGATACCGAGGGTTAATACCATCGATGGTATGGAACAGCAACACATAAGAAAGTGGGGTTGGAGAGTTACAGAAAAAGGTTGGGTAAACTATCCTGATTATCAAGCACGTGTATTTAAAAATGATGATAAGATAAGATGGGAGAGGCCGCTGCATGAGGTAATAAGGGGTTATAAGACATACGCTCACTTACCACCACACGAGGAATTAAGTTTGTATCATCCAAAAACGATAGAGAAGCAGGAAGAACAAAATATGTTTTATAATAAAAACTTTAGTAAAGAGATGAATGTTCGGAGAGGTGTATGATTTTTTGGAGAATATTAGATAATAAGCTTTACAATGTTGATAATGTTAATAGATTAGGATTCGAAGAATCAGAGGGGATTAGAATACCAGATGAATATTTAAAGCAGAAAGAATTTATGATTATGAGAACAGCACATGGTATAGGTGATTGGGGAATTATATCTGCTATTCCAAAATTATTAAAACAAAAATATCCTAATTGTAAGGTATACTTGCCATCAGTTAATTTACTTGAAAAGCTATTTGGTCAAATGAAATCAAATTGGGGCAGTTGGGATAATCCATTTAATAATGTAAATTATATATTTGATAATAATCCTTATGTAGATAGTTTTAAGGATTATATGATAGGTGAAATCTTTCATGACCATTATAGAATATATGATAAAAATAATAAAGCAATACCATTAATCAAACAAATGTTAAAGTTTTGGCAGTTTGAAGAATTTGAATATCAGAATTATTATCCAGATTTATATTTTTCTGATGAGGAGATTAATACTGGTGATGATATAATAAATGAATTTGTTGGTAAAAATAATTTTGGCGGTTTACTTATTAGTAATAGATTTGAGAGTAATGATGGTAGGTATGATGAAGAGGGTAATAAAATGTTAATGAATGTTATTTTAGAAAAATGTGGAGATTTACCATTTTTTTATTGGACATATAAAAATCCTAAAGAACTACCAGTTAGCTTTAATAAGTGTTTTGATATGAGACATTTACCTACGAGAATACAGTTGTATATAAGATCTAAAGCTAAGTTAAATGTTGGTAATCACTGTGGATTTTTAGATTGTGTTTCAAAATACTCAAAAGTTTTTCAAATACAGAGAGTGTTTCCATTAAATCAGAACATAATCGAAGCCGAACATTATGTTAATAAGGATAACTATAAGGAGAAATTAGAATATGTTTAAAGAATTTTTAGATTTAGGTAGACATCCAATAGCTAACGCATTTCTTACTGAGGATAAATTTAGAGATGAATTTTTCTTTGATTTAAAGGTGTGTTGGGATAAAGATTCAAAGCTAGTTTCTATAAAAGAGTTTGTGGAGCCGGAAAGAATTTTTAATCAAGATTATCCATACAATACATCTAATTCTTTTCCTATGATTAGGCATTTTGAAGAAACCGCTCAAATGTTAGATGGAACATTCAAACCAAATTCCGTTTTAGAGATAGGTTCTAATTCAGGACCTTTTATAAAAAACTTTGAGAAAAACAAATCATTATGTGTAGAACCATGTAGTAATTTTGCTGAGGTGACGGAGAATTTAGGTTATAAAACTTATGTTGATTTTTGGACTTCGGAGTTATCTCAAAAAATTAAAAGTGATGTCGGTAGTATAGATTTAATTTATGCTGCTAATTGTATTTGTCATATTCATGACTTAGATGATACTTTTAAAGCGGTACATAATTTATTATCTGATGATGGTGTATTTGTATTTGAAGATCCGTCTTTACTTAGGATATTGGAAAGAGGTTCTTACGATCAAATATATGATGAACACCCACATATATTTTCTGTTACTGCTTTAAATAATCTTTTAAAAAGAAATCAATTAACATTATTTAGGGTTGATAATCTCTCTGTTCATGGAGGTTCTAATAGGATATATGCTTCTAAGAAAAAATCTATTAATGTTATGCGGAGTGTTTTAGATAATTTAATGAGGGAGAGAGAATTTGGAGTTGATAAATTTGAAACTTATGAGATATTCGCGGAAAGAGTTGAAAGCTCTAAAGATTTATTACACAGAAAATTATCTAATTTAAAGCATAATGGTAAAAATATTATGTCTATAGGAGCAACTGCTAAATCAACAACTGTTTTTAATTATTGTAAGATTGGGAAAGATATTATAGATGTAATTACTGATACTACCAAGGATAAGCAAGGAAAGTTTTCACCTGGCATGCACATACCGATAATGTCTAGAGAGGACGTAGATATACTTAATTATGATTATGCTTTTTTAGGCGCTTGGAATTTTAAAGATGTAATTGCTAATAAAGAAAGGGAATTTGTAGAGAATGGTGGAAGCTTCATAACTCATGTCCCACAAATAATGACTTTTTCTTAAAAATTAAATAAATAAGGAGTATGTATGTCAAAATATAGTCACATAAAGGATGCTTGGGTAAAGGAAGCATTGGAAGAATATAAAGATAAAATAGATGAGAACAAATCTCATCGATTAGACATTAGTTCATATAGAGTTGAGAAACCGTGGGGTTATGAACTGTGGTTGGAATTAAACGAACATTATGCTTATAAACTAATTCATATCAATAAGGGATATCAGAGCAGTTTACAATGGCATGAAAAGAAAGTAGAAACAAACTATGTTATTGAGGGTGAAGCTGAGGTTCTTTTAGAAAATAAAAATGGTGAAATGGAATCTAGAAAGTATAAACCGGGCAAAGGTTTCTGTGTTCCATTAAAAACAAAACATAGGGTGATTGCCACTAAAGATTTAACTATGTTAGAGTGTTCAACTGCACATTTAAATGATTGTATTAGGTTTGAAGATGAATATGATAGAGATAGTGGAAAAATTAATTCAGAACATGAAGGAAACTAAATGAAAAAATTCTGTATATTTGCTGCTGGTAAGGGCACTAGAAATAATACTGTTAGTGGCTTACATAAAGGTTTGCTTCCAATCGAAAATAAGCCAGTAATATCACATATAATAGAAAAGTTAAATAAAAGTGTTGAAATAGTAATAGCGGTAGGTTATAAATCAGAACAAATAAAGAGTTATGTTAGTAAAGTTCATAGCGACAGACACATTATTTATGTAGATGTTGATAACTTTGAAGGTCCTGGTTCAGGACCCGGATATAGTTTATTGTGTTGTAAAGAAAAGCTACAAGAACCATTTGTTTTTACCTCTGTTGATACTATGATTGGAGATGAAATAAACTTAATGTCCATTAAAGAAAATTGGATGGGGATATCTAAAGTTAATTTAGAAGATTCAATAAATTATTGTTTAGTAGATGGTAGTAAATACTTAGATAAATTATACTACGGAACAGGTGATAAAGCTTTCATTGGAATAGCTGGGATATATGATTATGAGAATTATTGGAAATCTTTAGAAGAACATAAAATAATTAAAGATGAATATCAAGTAGTTCATGGGTTTAGTGGATTAAAAAATATTAAGCTTTTAGAGATGGATTGGTATGATACTGGAAATAATAAGTCTTATGAAGAAGTTAGAAAGACTTTTTCAAATGAAATTGTTGCTAATAAAAAATCAGAAGCTCTTTTTATAGACAATGGTTGTGTTGTAAAATATTTCTACGATAAAAACATAGTCGATTTGCGAGTTAAGAGGACCAAATATTTAAATGGTAATTGTCCTAAAATAAACTTAATTAATGAAAATATGTACTCATATGATTATGTTAATGGAGACTTGCTTTCAAATATTACAGATGAGTCTCTTATGAAAAAGTTTTTAGATGAATGCAAGAATAAATTTTGGGAAGAAACTTATGCAGGTGATACTTTTTTAGAAGATTGTAAAGAAATGTATGAAACAAAGACTAAGAGTAGAATTTCTAAGCTTTTTAATTCTGATATAGATAACTTATCTAACATAAATGGTGTAACAGTTGAACCTATAAGAGATATGCTTGAAAAAATAAATTGGGATAGGTTCTACGAAAAAGCGATACCCTCTTGTTTTCATGGAGATTTGCAACCAGAAAATATATTATATGATGAAGATAACGAAAAATTTGTTTTGATAGACTGGAGACAAAGCTTTGGGAAATCTATTGAAATAGGTGATGTTTATTATGATTTAGGTAAAATGTATCATGCTATTATGATTAATGGACAATCTATGTTAAGAGATATGTTCGATTACAGTGTTAATTTTAATAGTAGTAAAGCTAATTTTAATTTTTTTGCTAAAAGTAATTTAATACACTTTATGAAAACCTTTAGAAATTTTTGTATAAAAAATGAATATAGTTGGAGTAATGTAGAGTTACTTGGAATAATTCAATATTTTAATACATGCACTCTTTATGATACTTTTAAGGGGGGTAAGTATGGTAACTTTTTATTTTTATATGGAAAGTATTTATTAGCAAAATTTTTACTAAGGAGTGAGAAATGAATAAGAAACAGTTAATAGAGTTATATAAGTTAGAATCAAATCAGGTGTTTGATAACATACCAACAAAAAAAATTTTAGATTTTGTTGATATGGTTTTTGAAGCTTATGAAAACGAACAAACCATCTTTGCATGTGGTAATGGTGGTAATGTCGCATCAGTACAGAATTTAGTAGTGGATATGAACATGCATCCATTTGTATCTGAGGATAAGGGTGCTCAGACAATACCAAGAAATAAGTTTAAATGTGTTAGTCTATGTAGTGACCAAGCAAGTATAACCGGTATCGGTAATGACTTGGGATTCCGTTTTATATTTAGTGAACAATTAAAATATCAGGGTATTAAAGGTGATATAGTTTTCGGTATGTCAGGCTCTGGTAACTCTAAGAATGTACTAGAAGCATTCAGAGTCGCTAAGGATAGAGGTATGAAAACTATATTGGTTACAAGAAACTCTGTTAATAATTGTAATGATTTTGCAGACTTAACTATATCACTAAAAGGAAAATCTAATTTTCCTGGACAGACTGGTGGCAATAATAATAATTTTCATTTTGAAGATATTTTGTCAAAAATAACACATATCGCTGTGGGATTATTAAAGGAGAAAGTTCATAATGAAAATTAATCCAAATGTATTAAGAAAGAAGGTTATAGATATGGTTGTTGCAAAACAATCAGGCCACATCGGTGGTGCTTTTTCTATGGCAGAATTGACAAGTGTATTGTATGAGGATTATGATATCGGTGGAAAAGATAAATTGATTTTATCAAAAGGTCACGCTGTTCCAATCATATACGCTGTGTTGCATGAGTTAGGTCAGATTAGTGATGAAGATTTAGATTTATTTAGAGAAATTGATTCACCACTACAAGGTCATCCTGATAAGTTGAGATTGCCACTAATGGATGCTACAACAGGTTCATTAGGTCAAGGTTTGAGTATTGCTATTGGACATTCACTTGGTAAAAAATTAAGGAATGAAGAAGGTACTGTATTTTGTGTATTGGGTGATGGTGAGTTACAAGAAGGACAAATATGGGAATCGCTAATGTATTATCCAAAAACAAAGTTGAAAAATTTGATTTGTATTGTAGATTGGAACAAAGGACAAAACGATGGATATTCAAAAGATTTTAGTATAATGTATGATAATTTAGAGGAACGAATTTCTTCATTTGGTTGGAATGCTAAAGTAATTGATGGTCATGATTCACAACTTATAAGAAAAGAATTACAACTTAAAACAGATTATTTTGAAAAACCATTATGTCTTATATTAGATACAATCAAAGGTAAGGGTGTTTCATTTATGGAAGATCCAAGTTGGCACTGTAAAGTTCCTACAGAAGAGGAATATGAAATTGCTATGAAAGAGTTAGGAGTTTAAGATGAAGGCTACAAGAGAAGCATTTGGAGAACACTTACCTGTAATGGGTGAGAAGCATAATAACATAGTTGCATTAGATGCTGACTTAGGTGGAGCTACAAAAATTAGAAGTTTTGGACAGGCACATCCTGATAGATTTTTTCAGATGGGTATTGCTGAGGCTAATATGATTGGAGTCGCTTCAGGATTATCCGAATATAATTATAAAGTATTCTTGGCATCGTTTGGTTCATTTCTAACAGGAAGATATGATCAGATAAGATGTAGTTTAGCATATCCTAATAGACCAGTGGTTTTAGTTGGTACTCATGTTGGTATGGCAATTGGTAAAGATGGTGTAACTCAAATGGGATTAGAAGATGTTAGTATTATGAGAGCATTACCTAATATGAAAATACTGAATCCAGCATGTTATTCTGAGGCTATAAAGGTTATTGAGTATCTATGTGAAACAGTATTGGATTCACCATATTATTTGAGGTTGGGTAGACAACCAGTTGAAGATTGGAATATGCCTTTTGAATTTGGTAAAGGCCAGGTAATAGCAGATGGTGAGGATATAACATTATTTTCTACTGGATGTATTTTAGGTGATGTCTTTCAAGCATCTAAAATTATAGAAGAGACAACTTCTATGAGTGTGAGGGTTGTAAATATTCCAACATTAAAACCGATAGATACTGAAATTATTATTGATTCTGCTAAAGAAACTAACTATTTATATACAATAGAAGATCACTCTATTGTTGGTGGATTAGGTAGTGCTGTTTCAGAGGTATTATCAGAAAGTTATCCTAGTAAAGTTACTAGAATAGGTTTAAACGATATATTTCCAGAGTCAGCTCCACCGGTAGATTTATATGAAAAATATGAATTGAGTTCTAAACAAATAGCAAAAAGAGTTATAAATGAATCGTTGGATAAATAAAGATACGGAAATATATTGTTCATTTGCAGAAACAGCTGGTAATACTGGCTGTCAAATGATGAATACTGCATTTCATTACTATGGATTGAATAAGATATACAAGTCATTTTCAGTTAAGAGTATTGAGGATGCGGTTAATGCCGTTAAGGTATTAGATATAAAGGGTTTTGCAATAACAATGCCCTATAAAATAGATGTTCTTAATTATGTTGATGATATGTCAGATGATGTAAAAGAAATAGGAGCTGCGAATACAGTTCTTAATTTCAATAACGGATTTCTTCATGCCTATAATACAGATGCATATGCAGCTACTACGTTATTAGATGAATATGATAATCGAAAGAAATTATATATTATTGGTAATGGTGGTTATTCTAAAGCAGTAAAATGGGGTGCTTATGATTGTAGATTTGAAACAGAAATAATAACAAGAAGTAATTGGAATGAAATATATGATATCAGAGATTCAGTTGTATATAATTGTACTCCTGTTGATATAACAAATATGGTTCATAATTCAAATGACTTTATTAATTGTTTAGTTGAATCTGAAACCGGAAAAAAATTAGCAAAATTACAGGCATCAAAACAATTTGAAATGTATACATCTCGTTTAAAATTTCCACTATGAAACTTTCAGAACAATTAAGCGTAATACAAAATTTCATAATTTTTGAAAACAACAAAGCTAGATTGGATTTGCTGTCATCGGATGTTGGTTTGAAAAAAACTGCTGAGGTTCTCAACGACTGTAACTTTTATGTTAACTATAAAAATAAAACTTATCTTAAAGAGGTTAAAAATCTTTATAATAAAAATGTAAAAAATGTAAAAATGTACAACAATCTCGATAGTGATGATTTTTATTGGCCGGGTTTAATGTTACAATTAATAAAAGAATCTTCAACTCCATATGTTATGTTATTGACAGAAGATAGAATGTTCACAAATACTGATAGGAATCACTTTTATAAACTTATGAAAGATTTTATTGATAAAAAAATTAGATATATGGCTATCGGTAAATTATTTAATTATACCTCAGGATCAAGATATAAAGATATAACTAAAGTATCCAAAATATTTTCTGCTTATGAAGATGGTGGAGAAAATCTTTGGTTATATAAAGCTAAGAATTCTGTTAATAAAAGTTTCTCATCAGACGCGGTATATGAAAGAAATCTAATAATTGAAAAATTAGAGAATTTAATAAAAAATTATAATAATAAGTTTTCTCCGAGAGGTTATCCTCAGAATATGCCACATTATTTTGAAGATTATTATACAGACATGTATGGTAATGGTATAAAAAATTGTGGGGATATGTTATGCGCTGTTCCAAAAAAAGAAATAATAGTGTCTGATGAAACTCCTGGTTTAAAGGAAACCTTTTCAGATGTCAGACTTAGAAGCTATTAATGAATATAGGATTGATAGGTTATGGTTATTGGGGTAAAATATTATTACCAAAGCTTAAAAAGTTTGGAAATGTAAAATTTGTATGTACATCTAAAGATATTTATGATGATAAATTATCAAATTTAGATTGGGTTGTCGTAGCTACTCCCAGCCAAACTCATTATGAGATTGTTAAGAATTGTTTATCCAAGGGAATTAATGTTTTCTGTGAAAAATCACTAACATTAGACTACAAATCTTCATTAGAACTGTATGATATAGCTGAACATAATAATTGTGATCTTTATGTGGATGATGTATTTTCATTCAGAAAAGAATTGCCTCAAATTAAAGAGTCGGTTGGTAATGTAAAAGAGTTTGATGTTATATGGAAAAAGAGAGGACGTTCAGATTATGGTAAATTTATTATGTCAAATCTTTACAATTTAGCTTGGCACGATTTTTATTTATTATATCATTGTGTAGGAGATGATATATCTGATATAGTAAAAATAAATACTAAAGATAAGTTAGAGTTTAGCTTTAATTTAAATGGAAAAAAGATAAATTTTATCTATGACAGATTAGCTAAAATGGATGAACATTCCATAAATAATATTAGTTTGATGCATGATGGTAATGATGAAGATACTTTAATAAAAATGTTCAGATATGTATTTTCAAAGTCCGTTGATTACAAACTAAATAAAAACTATACGTTATTTGCAGCCAAATTGATAGATAAGCTTAAAAAAGAGTTATTTGTAAATGTCAACATAGTTGGCGGTGGTATTTTCGGTGTAACTTGCGCATGGATGTTATCTAAGGAGGGTTATTTCGTTAACCTATATGAAAAGTCTGATGATATATTAAAATCAGCTTCTGGTATTAATCAATACAGATTACACAGAGGATATCATTATCCTAGAAGCGATGATACTGCTATTTCATCTAAAAATAGCCAAAATGGGTTTCTAAAATATTATGGTGGTAGTATTGTTGATGATGTTGAAAATTATTATTGTATAGCTAAAGATAAAAGTTTAGTTGATAGAGACACATATTTAAAATTTTTAGATAGGGTGGGATTAGAATATGAAGAAGTTAATAATAAATTAGTTAATAATGACAATATACAATTATGTTTAAGAGCCAATGAATCTATATTTGATCCTATTAAGCTAAAAGAGATAGCTCTTAATTTACTTGGTAAGTATATTGTAAATGTAAATTTGAATGTGGAGTTTCAAAAGAAAGATTTGGATGATACATTGACAATAAATGCAACATATGCTTTAAAGAATCAGTTTTCTACTGAAAGGGAAGATTTACAATTTGAACTTTGTGAAAAGCCTGTGGTGAAACTTTCAGATGAATATAAAAACAAATCTTTTGTAATTATGGATGGTCCATTTATGTGTATTGATCCGTATGGAGATACAGGATACCATGTGATGGGTAATGTTAATCATGCAATTCATTATTCTAACACCTCCGAATTCCCTAAAGAACAATTACAAATGAAAAAAATAATTAATAATGGAATAATAAAGAATCCAAAATTTACTAATATAGAAAAATTTAAAGAAACTGCTAAACTGTTTTTTAAGAATATAAATTCTATTGAACATATAGGTTCTATGTTTACATTTAGGACTGTGCTTCCTAATAGAGAACATGATGATGCTAGACCAACTATATATGAATTTGAGAATGATAATTTAATTACCATATTTTCTGGCAAAATAGTTACTTGTGTGGATACTGCTAAAAATATTATTAAGGAGTTAGTAAATGAATAAAAATGTTATTTACACATCAATGTTTGGTTATAAAGATAATGATGATTATTTTCTTCATAACCCTACATGCAATTTGAATGGATGGGATTTAGTTTGTTTTACAGACAATTCTAACATCAAATCTGATTTTTGGGATGTTAGATTAGTTACAAGATATTATACAGATGGTGCTAGAGACAATAGGTTATATAAAATATTACCACATAGGCATTTTAAGGATTATGATGTTAGCGTTTGTATAGATGCAGATGTACTGATATCTAAAGATATTAACAGTTTAGTAGAGGAACATTTATCAAATCATAACCTTGCGGTTTTAGACCATTCTATATGTGGTATGTCTACAACAGGAAATTTAAATAGAAGAAACTGTATCTACCAAGAATCTGATTTTATAAAATGGTTAGGTGACAATCACCCAAGAAAAAAATATAAAGACGATATGAATATCATTAATAATCAAATGAAAAAATATTCTGATGATGGTTATCCAAAAAATAATGGGTTGGCTAGAACAACAATTATATTTAGAAAACATAATGAAAAAGATGTAATTAAAACTATGGAATATTGGTGGTCTGAATTTATGTATAATAGTAGAAGAGATCAATTAAGCTTTCCATATTCAGCTTGGAAAACTAATTTAAAATTTAAGTTTATGCCGGTGGATATTGATGATAACAAATATTTTCAGTATATGAAAAAATGGAGACAAAATAAGAGAAAGGATAAAAAAAATAATATTGAATATCAGCCAATTAATTTGGATTACTTTCTAAATATGGAAATTGCTAATGGCGGTGAAAGTAAAATGATTGTTAAGGATAATGGTAATTTGATTGCTGTAAAGGATGTGATAGATTTTTTTTCTGATAAAAACAATTTAAATGAAGTTAAGAAAAAATTAAAACCAAGTAATTGGCAGTATTTTAATTGTATGATAGCAGAATTTAGACATAATGTAGCAGACCATCATGAAATTGGTTGGGATAAAATGACAAAAGAATATTATGATTCATTAGAATCGATGAGTGATGAAGAAATTGCTTTGTTTAATAAAAAAAATCCTGTTGAATTTGATAATGGATTTATTAAACATAGTTATCACAGAGCCTATGCTCAGATTGGTAGACTTATAAATAATAAAAAATATATTCCATTCCATATGAAAAAAAATCAAATTTATGATGAAGTTAGGAAGCATGATAACAAACAGAGAGTAAAACCACTAATAAATAAATTAAGTGGTTTGGATAGTGTGTCGATTCCACTCAATGATTTTACTATATGTCAATCCGGAATATTAGCATTAATGGGAATAAGAACGAATGATGATATTGATATAATAATTTCCTCAGAAGCTAGAAGGCAATTATATAATAATAATACTAATTTTATCAGAGACAATGGTATTGAGATATTTGAACAAAATAAGGGAAAGTTTAGAATATTTGATGCTCAAGGTGATGATGATTTGATTGAAAATTATAGTTTTAAGGTAAATGGTTACAACTTTTTAGAGCCTAGATTTTATTTTAGTAGAAAGAATAAGCTTACTGCCAGAGACAAATCAGATTGGTTAGGAATAAGAGAGTTTTTTAAAATGGAAAATCATAAAGGGTATCCATTTAATCAGTTAACTGATGAACAATGGGGAGTGAAATACATATGAAAAATGTAGTATTCATTCCAAATATAGACTTAGGTAATGGTAGAAATAATTCATATCATTATTCAGTAAAAAGTTGGAAGGCTTGGTGTGATAAACACAACTATGAATTATTGGTTTGGGAGGATTTATTGTATCCTGTTGACTATATGAAAATAACCTGGCAAAGATATTATCTGTTTGATATATTAGAAGCTAATGATATCAAATACGATCAGATTCTTATGGTTGATGCTGATACCATAGTTCACCCTAACTGTCCACCAGTATTTGAATTTACTGATAATGAATATTGTGGGGTTATGAATGATGGAGATTATGAGTGGGTTTTGAGAAGCATTAAAGGATTTGGGGATGAGTTGTTTAATGGTATGAGAGTAAATCCATGGAACTATATTAACGGCGGATTTCAGATACTAAATGATAGCCATAAAGAATTCTTTCAAACTATGAAAACATATTACAATGAAAATAGTTCACTCATATCAGATACTATATTAAAACTAAAAACAGCAACAGACCAAACCATACTAAATCTTATGTTGCATAAAAATCAGATAGATGTAAAGATTTTACCTGATTGTTACAACTTACAAGACTTATACAGAAAAAATTTACTTTACATAGATCCAAGTTGTTGGTGGTCTGATGAGTTACATTTTTTGGATGCAGGTTGGGTTTATCACTTTAATGCTATTCCACAAAACTCAATGAGTAGGGATGCTAATTACTGGATAGAAAGAACTTATAAGGAATTGTATAAATGAAGATAGCATTTTTTTCAGAAATAGGAACTAATGAAAAATACACACGAAAATTTGATAATGCGAGAACTGAGATAGCATGGTGTCTAGCATTAGATGCTCCGATGTGTAATTTATTGAATTTGCCTGATAACCATTTCGATTTAGGTATTGTTATTATTCCTAAAAATAATCCAAATATTGATTTGAATCATATAAGAAAAGTTTGTGATAAAGTTGCTGTTATGCAGGAAGGTCCGCATTGGTATTTTCAAGATTATGCAGTTTCAAATCAATTTCATTACTATAATACATTGATGGATGCAGATTGGGTTTATTGTCATAATGAAAGCGATGTAAACTATTATTTGGGTTTAGGATGTAAAGATGTGAGGGTGATGAGAAGTCTAATGATTACTGATGGGATAGTTCCACGAAGTGAGTGGGGAAATGAGACAATCATTGGTGGTAATTTTGTAAGTTGGTATGGTGGATTTGATTCTTATATAGTCGCTAGAGAATTGGGAAATCCAATAGTAGCCCCGTCTATGGGTAGAAAGCAATCGCAAGAAAATTCTATAGAGGATATAAGCTACTTGCCATATATGTTTTGGAGAGAATGGGTAACGAATTTGTCTAAATATAATATAGGAATACATCTGATGAGGACTCATGCAGCCGGAACATTTGCTATGAATTGTGGGTTTCATGGAATACCTTGTATTGGGTATGAGGGGCTTGATACTCAAAAAATACTTCATCCATTAACTACTGTAGCTATCGGTGATTTAGATGGCGCCAAAAGAGTTGCGGAAAAATTAAAGAAAGATGAATTTTACAAACTCTGTAGTGAAACATCACTAAAAAGATTTCAAAGCTTTTACACAGAAGATGTTTGGAAAAATAATTGGAAAAAGACAAATAAAATTGATTTTTAATTAATATATATATATTTATAAACAATGAGGTTACAATGAGAAAAATTTACTCAAAAATAAATCCTAAATTACTTTTAGGTATAATTAATAGATTAGATGATATTCCAAACGGTAGATTAGATATAGCACCTGATAATGAATTTATGCAAGTATCTTCTATGAAATTAGACAAAAAAAGTTTTAGACCACATAAACACATATGGAAAGATGGTGAAAAAAGAATTATAACTCAAGAGTCTTGGATTGTTGTTAAAGGTAGCGTAAAGGTTACTATGTACGATTTAAATGATAAAGTTGTAGATGAATCAATAATAAATTCAGGAGATATATCAGTAACATTTCAAGGTGGACACACTTATGAAATTTTAGATGATAAAACAATTGTTTACGAATATAAAACAGGTCCTTATAAAGGACAAGAAAATGATAAGGTGTTTATATGATAATAGCTGGATTTCAATCAGGTCATGATGTAGGTTATTGCTTACTCAAAGACGGCATTCCAATAATACATGAAGAGTTAGAGAGATTTATAAGAGAGAAAGAACCTCTCGGCGATGGTTTAGAAATGCTTTTTCAAAGAGTGCCTGAGGAAAATTTAAAAGATATTGAACATTTCTCATATGGTAATCCCGGAGGTATGTTGGGAAAATGGGCTTCTAGATGTGGAAAGAAAGCGTCAAGAGATAAAATGAACTCTTTACTTAAAAGCAATAACGGAGATTTTTTTGTTATAGGTCATCATCAATCCCATGCTGCTAACGCTTTCTTTTCAAGTAATTATAAAGAGGCTTTGGTGATAACAATTGATGGTAGCGGTACAGATAAAAAAGATTATAATGATGTACACAGTGAAGCTACACCTGAAAATTCTTTTTCTACAGCATTTACTTTTTGGAAAGGCAGTGATTTAGATATAGAGCCACTAGACAGAATACCAATGCAAAAAATTACAATTGGTTCACCTTGGAGAATATATACAAGAGAAATTTTTGGTTTATCATCTGGACATCCACATGGATTAGCTGCTGGAACAATTATGGCTATGGCTTCTGTAGGTGATTC
>JACLAA010005861.1_pt1 | contig 17478 bp, 18 predicted proteins | sample 8027891 | NCBI WGS metagenome assembly JACLAA01 (sample SAMN15724900, study PRJNA655200) | protist metagenome | isolation source: fluorescence activated cell sorting (FACS) single amplified genomes of... | place: Spain: Blaines Bay Microbial Observatory, Mediterranean Sea | collected 2016-01-19 | reverse complement strand
CGGCGCGGTGTGGGCCAGTGGGGCGGCGCAGGCGGCGCATGTTGTGAGGATCATTTTTGCGTCGGGCGGCGGGGCTTGTGAGTTACGCGCGGCGTGTTATTTTTTTGCTTATGATTCTAGTGGCTTACAAGACGCTAGCTTGCAAAATTATGAGAGTCGCGGAGAGCGCCAGGACACGACTGGACTCGACTGCAAACCCCTGAACTCTCGCGCAGGAGCGGCAGTGCTGCGTCGGAGGTCCCCACAGCGTACGAACTGCGATCCGAGCCGCGCAAGAGGTGTAGCAGAGGCAGAAGGCAAATTAGCGCCGCTTGCTGTTCCCACTCATACGCGCGGGACGCGGAGCAAAGAACAGCGCAGAACAGTGCGAGACAGTAGTGCGAAACGCGCCAGCAGCGCGAGGCGCGCGGCAACGACCGAGACAGTAGTGCGAAACGCGCCGGGCGCCTAGCACCGACCGAACCCATGGCCGCCGCCGCACAAAAAAAGCGCAAGACCGCCGCGCCGCCATCCTTCAACGAAGGCGACCGCGTCGAGTGCTTCTTCCGCGACTGGGAGCAGTACTTCCCCGCGACGGTTTCTAGGATGAACGACGACCTCACCTACGACGTGGACTACGACGACGGCTACGCCGAGAAGAACCTACCGAGCAAATTATTAAAGCCCCCGAAGCCCTTCAAGGTCGGAGACAAGGTCGACGCGCGGTTTAGAGGGTGGAGGACGTTCTACCCCGGCACCGTCGCGAAGGTCCACGGCGCGGCGTTGTACGATGTCGCTTATGACGACGGCTACACGGAGACCGACGTCTCCTCCAAATATATCCGACCTAGATTGGAAGCAGCGAAGCCGCCCCCGCAAGTCACCTTCGAATTTTCACCGGGAGATAGGGTTGCGGCGCGCTATCAGGGCGGCCGGAAAAGATACGCAGCTACCGTAGTAGCGCAGCGCCACGACGGTACGTATGATGTGGCCTATGATGATGGCGACGCCGAGGGCGGCGTGGAAGCTAGGCTACTGTCAGCTCTAGCCAAGGAAGTGGATGTGCAGGCCAAGGGCCAAGGGAGAACTTTGTCCGAGGCCGCCGGCGAGCTTCGAGTGCTGATCTCGTCGTCGTCCTTCAAACCCGTCAAGGACGCTAGAAAAGTCGATCAAATTTGCGAGTCGTGGGGCGCGCAATTGCGGCCGACGGCGACGTCGTTGTTGTTGCTGTGTGCCTGCCGGCCGGAGCTCACGACCACGGCCAAAACTTTGGTCGAGAAGTGCGACGCTCTAGTAAGTGAGGAACAGGCCGACGGCTTGTCGGCTGTTAAAATAGCGCGAATCGCGGGCAATGAGCGCTTCCTGAAAAGTTTATGTGAAGAATCTACGAATGATAGACCGACCTGGGTCTCGTTAGAAACAGAACCGGGCAAGGCCTTGGCGCGGACGGCGTCGGCGAAACGATTATTGAGGAGGCCTTCTCTAGGACCGGAGGTGAGCATCGATTCAAATGATCGGGCCGCTGCTAGAGTTGTCGCCGATGCTTTAGTGCTGAGGCACGCGTTGGGCGACGCGTCGGAGGCCCTGGCGAGGAGTTCGGTCGCTAGAGCAGTTGCGTTTGACGTTTTTGCTGTTGATGCCGTCGAGACCTGTAGGGACGCCGTGGCGGCGTTCGTGGACGCGCTGCCCGGCGCTTTGCACACGCGGGAGCGCGGCGATGTTGTCAGTACTGCTAGAAGAAGGGCATCGCACGTGTTGGGTGCGTTAGGTGCGGCACCGAAGCGACCACCTAGACCGGCGACGTGGCCTTCGAGATGTATCCCTCCGGGCATCTATCGCGCGGACCGCGATTTCGCGTCCGTGGACGTCGCCGATGGTACGTTGAGGGACAAGTTGGAAGTGAGGCCCATGGCGTCGTCCTGGGCCGGCGAGGACGACCTCGAGGTTGTGGCGGCTGAGAGAATTGAGGCGGGGGAATCGGCGCCCTACTCCGGCATCTTGGGAAAGGCCAACGAACTCGCCACGGCTACAAGACTCGCGCCGAAGGACCAGATGGCGTTCTGGCGCTTCCTCATCTCCGTCGACGACGATATCGTATTACTACCGTTCGTGGACCCGGAGACGAACCCCGTCTGTTTCATTAACGACGCCTTCGGGCCGGCGCGGTCGTCGCCGGACGACGAGATCTGGCCGAACGTCCGGTTTCAAGCTTCCGGGGAAGGGGCCTGTGTTGTGGCGTTGCGGCGCATCGAGAAGGGCGAAACTTTATGGATCGACTACGGGGACGCGTTCTGGGCTGTGTGGAAATCAACCAGTGAGTTAGGTTGGCGTCGATGGCGTGGGGCGCCCGAAGTTTGATTTCCACACAGGTTCTGGGCCTTCCGCGACGACCTGGACGACGTGTCGAGAAGGCTCGTGGACGCGGGCTCCGTCGTGCACCACCTCGAGGCCTGGGCCGAGGCGCTGAGTGCTCTGCCGCGCGACGCGGCGCTGCCGGCGCCGCTCGTCAAGCGGCTGCGGGGCGAGTTCACTGTTTCTCAACGAGCGCTCCGCGGCGAGCAAAATAAAGGTGGGCGCCTCCGGGAGCCGACGGCGCTGTCGCTCGCGCGCGACGCGCTGCCGCGGTCCGCCTCCCAATCGCCGCGGCCGCGCAAGCGGCAACGGTCGCCGACGCCGCCGCCGGCCGATAGCGCTCTGGAGGCCATGACGGGCGCGCAGCTGCGCAAGCTCATGGCGCGACAGGGCGTTGGAGCGGCGCCGGCTGCATGGCTTGCCGACGTGCGCGCGTTGTTGTGCGAGGTCCGGGCCCTCGAGGACTCATCGGAGCGCGTGAGCCTCGAGGACGTCCGGCCGGCGATCGCGGCCCGCGGCTTTACCTGGACGGGGTCTTTGCCGCTCAACGGCACGCGCTGCGTGATCTCCGTGCCGCCGGCGTGGCCCTGCTACTTCGACGCGTGGGGCGAGGCGAACTCGCACGCGCGCGGGTGCAAGAAATACATCCGCTCGATGGCGAGTTTGGTGGGCTACCTCGAAACGTGCGTGGAGCTCGCGCGCCAGGGCTCCTCGATTCGCCTCGAGGGCGACGCGGCCCCGACGAGCGACGACTAGGCCAACGCCTCCGACGACGCGACGCCGCCGTCCGTCGCGGCTTCGTCCCACGCGGACGAGGCGGAGATCGAGCAGGCGCGCGCGAAGCTGCTCGGGTTCCTGGAGAAGACGCAAGCTCCCGCGTCCAGTGACATCGTACGTCGCCGCCCACGCCATCGCCGCGACATGCAAAACACACGCAGGTGCGGCGCCCCGAAAGACGTCCTCCGCCGCGCCGAGCGAGACGTCCGCATCTCGGCGACTCGGCGCGCGGACGTCGGGGATTGAAAGGACACCTGGACTACTACTACCATTTGGCGGGCCACCCGAAGCAGCTGCGGTCGCGGCGGGCCGTCGCGAGCGCGCTCGGCCTCACTGGCGACTGGTGAGCCTTGTAAGCATTGTGAATTATAGTCACTCGTGTGGTATGCAGTGCCCGTCCGGATATGTGCTAGGACTAATGGGCGAGCCCGGCGTCAAAACGGAAGATAGAATTCCTAAATGTGCTGGTGCGGGCGCGGTGCGCGGAAGGTGTGTGCGGAAAGCTCCTCGTTTCAGCAGCCCGGTCGCACGCCGGTCGACGCGTCTCGTCTCGGTCAGGCCGCCTTCGATGGCGGGAGTCTGCTGCCACGATTGAAGTTGGGCCTCGATCGCGCGGCCGTCGCGGTGCCATCATCAATCATTAATGTTCACAGCGTCCTAGACCCCGTGCTTCGGCCTCTCGCACGCGAAACCCGGCCGTTTTGAACACCTCTTCCATCTCCATACGTGAGCTATAGCACCCGCCGCCCTCGCCCCCCCTCCCCTGCCGATATTCCCTCTCCGCTTCTTTGCGGGGCCCCCTCTGTCCATTGAGCTGCGCGGCGGCGCCTCTTCTTCTGACTAAGGAAATCATACACCCATTGGTTGGTTTGAGCCTGCTTGAACGCCGTCGCCGCAACAAGAAAAAAAAACACAGAATTAGCCCACGACCTTCCCCGCCGCCGGGCACGCGCTCGCGTCGCCGCCCTTGCCCGAGAAGGGGCAGGCCGTAGGCTTGCGCGGCTCCGCGTCGACGGCGGCGGGCGGCGCCGTCGCCGTCTGGTAGACGACGTAGGCGTACGCGAAGGCGCCCGCAGATAAAGTATATTGGGCCTCCTTGCAGCGGCCGACGCCCTCGGCGAATTTCAGGCATTCCTCGGGGCGCAGCGCGTACCACATCCCCAGAGCGACGACGGGCAGGGCCGCGAGCAGGGCGGCCTTGCGAGTGGGCGACTGGGCTCGCACTCTCGCTATGAGTGACGGCGCCGCGACAAGTAAAGGGGCGGCGTAGGTGCAGGCGGCGTAGGGGCAGCAGGACATGGTTCTTTTTTTTTGTTTCACTTTTTTTAGCTCCTCTGCCTCGTCTGGGGAGCTGGAAAGCGGGTTGCTGGAGGTTGCGAGTGACCCGCGTCCGCGAAACTGCAGCTAGGAGAGCGAATCGCCTATTTGGTCTTTTTCTCGCGGTCGTTTGGCGTGCGGAGAGCGCTGGACGTCAAGCTGAGATGGCTGTGGCTTCTGCACGACGCGTGACGCTGTGAACGGCCCAACAGCGGGCTCAAGGCGGAGACAGCGTAAAAAAGCGGAGACGTCTAGTATGTTACGACACGCTATCGACAAATATAATTTGCAGCTGAAGTGCGCGTTTGTCCCCCAAAAGCGCGCAAGAAGACGAAGACGTGGTTCAACAGTATATCTACGACCGCTGCACGCAGCCGAGGCGATCCGCAAGCGCGCAACGACCGAGGGAGCGATGCACAGGCACTGCACTGCTGCCATGCTCCTCGTCTGCGCCCGAGCCCTACGCTACGCACGACCCACAAGACCAAGCCTCACGGCCCGCTACCGCCAGCGCGTCGGCGCTTCCGACGAGGCGCGCCTCGCATTAAAAGAGTACAGCGAGTTCGGGCAGGAGCCGATCCCCGAAAACACCAGTGAGGAGGACGTGTCGTTGACCGGCGACGCGGCTGTGGTGGGACGAGCTGTTGAGATATTAGCACCGTACGTCTCGGACGAGAGGAGGGACACGTTCCAACGAGTCGTCCAACAACGGACGAGGCACCTCTCCGTGGCCTTCGAACGACCGTCCAATCCTTCCAACGTGTGGGCCTGTCTGAGAACTATCGATGCCTTCGGGTGTCAAGATGTCCATATCGTCGAAGATTCGCTCGAGGAGGCGGCGAAGCGGGCCGCGGCACGAGGCGTGCATGCTGATCCCACCCAAAGGATGCGAGGTAGAAAAAAACGCATGACGTCGGCCATGGGTGCGCAGAAGTGGCTGTCGCTCGAGGCGCATGATGATGCGCAAGCGTTGGTTGCGCGGTTGAAGTCCGAGGGTCGCATCGTGGCGGCCACAGATTTATCGCCGGGTGCCGTCGATTTTGGCGAGGTCGACTGGAAGAACGGGAGGCATGCCCTGGTCTTCGGGAACGAGGAGGTCGGCATCTCCGACGAGTTACGGGAACTGGCTGATGTCAGAGTGAGATTGCCGATGCGGGGCCTCGCGGAGTCGCTGAATTTAAGTGTCTCCGTCGGGGCTGCTCTAGCTCACGTCGACGCCAAGGGCGCGCTCGTGCCGGACCTCTCCGTGGAGGAGCGGGATTTGTTGCTTTTGAGGTGGTCGCTGCTGTCCGTGAGAGCGGGCCGCGAGCTACTCAGGAGGGAGGGCGTCGAGCTCGAACAAGGTGTATTGAAGACGCGCGCGAGCGTGCTAGGGTATACCACTTGAATTGTGTTTCTCGCGTCGATGGCGTACCCGAGAGAACCACAAGATACACTTAGAAGGGCGGGCACGCCGTGTCCTCCAGAAGCCCGTCGCGAAGCGAGTTGTACGCGTCCGCGTAGTTCTCGCCCCGCGCGAAGCCGTCGTGGAACTGGTGGTAGGTCTCGCCGCGCCAGAAGGGGTGCTCGTTGCTGTCCATGATCCACACTAACGCCTTCAAATCGGCATCATTCCCTTTACCCTTCGCAAAGTCGACCTTGTCGCCCTCCTTCTTCGTAGCGCTCAGTAAACTTTGGATGAAGGGGCTCTCCTTCCCGCCCGGCACGCCGATCAAGTTCCTGTATTCCGGCCCGCGGTCGCCGAACTGGTCCGGCCTGCTCCCGTCCGGCCCGAGGAGTCTGAAATACTCGCGCGCGAAGTCCTCGTACTTGGAAGCGGGGATCTTCATGCCGACGACCTCCGCGTGGCCCAACTTGCCGTAATCATTTTTACCCTGGAGGTTGTGGTAGCACGGTTGTACTTTGCCGTTGGTGCCGCCCGCATATCCCGCGCGGCTCGTGAGTTCCTTGTCCTTTCTGCCTAGAATTTTTCTTTCAGCTTCCACGAACTCGTGCTGGACGTGCCAGAAGCAGCCGCAGCCGAAGTAGACGTCCACGAGTTCATCGGCTAGGGCCGGTTCCGCTTTCGTTAAGGGAGCCACCAGTGCAGCGCCTGTCGCCGCTATCAAGGAGCGCCTGCTCGGCGCCTTGAGTGCATGGGTGTTTACAATGGCTGCGAGGAGTGCCAGCTTCATCTCTGCAAGGCTCGCAGCGGTTTCGTATCGACTCGTGGGAAGTGCTAGCAGTCCTGGTGGCACCGCGACGGCGTTACGTTGCGCGTGCGTGGCGTTTTTGCTCACGCTCTCCTTGAGGCTTGCTAGTGTCTTACTGCCGCTAGCTGCGTGCTTTGGGGCTTTTGCATTTGGGCAGCTTGCCACGCGGTTTGGCGCCGCTGACCTCGTCAGCTATCGCGACATTGATAGCCAAAAGAACGCTGCATGAGTAATGCGGCATCGGTAAGGCTGGTTTGGCTAGCATAGCAGCATAGCACTGCATACCACTCGCTGCCATGAAGGCTGCAGACGCTCCCACGCCATCGATGCGAGACCGCGCAACGACGCGCGCACCGCTCGAAATCGAGCCGCGGGACAAAAAAATCCCGTGCGCGGTCCTAATCGTCACCGGCATCGCAGCGCTCAATTCCGCGAACCTGGGCTACGACATTGGAGTCATGGCCGGCGCCGCCTTACGAGTGCAGGACGACTGGTCGTTGAGCGACGTCAAAGTAGAAGACTTGGTTGGGATCCTGAACGCGTGTGCCATCGCCGGAGCCGCCGTCGCGCATTATGTAGTGGATCGGCTCGGTCGACGTCGGACCTTCACGGTGTCGAGCGCCGTGTTCATTGTAGGCGTGCTCGGGATGGCTTGCTCGGTGAATTACGCCATGCTACTACTGTTTCGCGTCGTCACGGGACTGGGCGTGGGCGTGGGACTATCTGTTGATCCAGTCTACATCGCTGAAGTGGCCCCGCCGCACGCGCGCGGCGCTCTGGTCTCGTGGTCCGAAATAGCCATCAACGTCGGCATCCTACTTGGTTTTGTAGCGGCGTGGTGCTTCGCAGACGTTGGGAGCGACACGGCGTGGAGAGCGATGCTGGCCCTTGGCGCCATCCTGCCGTCCGTTCTGTTTGTCTTGACGCTGACCGTGATGCCAGAAACGCGCGTCGGCCGCGTCCCCTACGCCGTCGATTCGTCGCGTCGATGGCGTGCGTGGTCGCCATTGCATTCTAATGACGAGTCCCTCCGCGCAGGCCGCGCTGGCTGGTGCAGAAGGGCCGGCTCGGCGAAGCGCGCAGGGTCCTGGCTCGGCTCGGCTCGCGCGACGGCACGCTCGAGGAGATCCAGGCCGCGGTCCGGCGCGAGGCGGACCAGGCGGACGCGGGCTGGGGCGCCGTTTTGAAGCCGAAGACGCGCGGCGTCCGGCGCGCGATCCTCGTCGGTGTCGGCGTGGGCGCCGCGCAACAGATGCTCGCGGAAGAGGCTTTACTGTTCTACCTGCCGCGCATTTTATTGGACCTGGGCGAGACGCGGAACAGGGTCTACGCCGCGCTCGTGGGCATGGGTATTCTCAAGACTTTATGTATTGTAATCGCCGCGATCTACTTGGACAAGTCCGGGAGGCGGCCGATGCTTCTCGGATCAGTTGCTGGGATGGGCGTGTCGTTGTTGGTCATCGGGGCTGCCTTCTCAGGAGGACTCCCGGTCCTGGCCGTCGTCGCGACGTGGAGCTACATGATGAGCTTCTCGCTGGGCATCGGGCCGGGGTGCTGGCTCGTCGCGAGCGAAGTCTTCCCATTGGTCATTCGTGCGAAATGCATGGCGCTGGCGACGGTCGCGAACCGGGTCTTCTCGTCGCTGATTGCGTCGACATTTCTTAGCTGGGCCGGGGCGATGTCATATGCGGGCTACTTCTACTTCTTCACGGCGCTCAGCGTAGTGATCTGGGGGACGCTCTACGTGTATCTGCCGGAGACGGCTGGGAGGTCGCTCGAGGCGATGAGCGAGTACTTCGCGTCGCTGTTCGGCGAGGAGGTCGCAACTCCTCCACCGCCGGCGAAGGCTCCGGCGGTGACGAACCCGATGGTGTGATGATGTTTTTTGTTGTAGAGTGTAAATTGTACTTGTCCATGGACACGCCCCGCCGCGGCGCGCGCGCGAGCTGAGCCTTCCGGATCGATTCCGTTGTGGTCGTAACGTGCGGGTTTTAGTAAATCTCGAATAGCCTTCCAGCCGTCCTGCGACGCTTGAGGCTCGCGCATAGAGCGTGTTTGGGGGCTCTTCGACCACCAGGCTTTACCCTCTGCTCGGTCAGCAAAGCCAGCTCGACACACGACAATTTGCTCGAGTAAGCACAGTGATTCGAGCACCTCGCAGCCACACGGCTCACGAGCGCTCTCCAAATTACTCAAAGCACGCAGCGACACCTTGCAAGACCGCCGCATCGCTCCGGATAGCGCAGGCTTGCTGCGCGTATCTGCTGCCAGCTTTCTACACGGCCAGCGGCGCCACTAGCTAGCTCACTTTTTCACGGTATACACCATGGGTAAGGGTGGCCAGAGACCTCCCAGCGACGCCGACAAGGGCCTCATCGCCTCCGAGTATGGCTGTCTGATGCGGCGCCCCGAATCACAATTCCCGACGCCTTCGCTGGACCCGCGGACGCCGCCCGTCGCCGCACGCCGCGCGTCGGCACTGGTCGAGCAGTGCTCTGGCGCGTCGACCAGCGCTCGGGCGACGCGCTCATACGCCATCGCCGCGACCGCCGTGCCACCGTCGACGCTCACTCGATCCTCACACAGGGGCCGAGATCACGAAGCACCGCTCGCCCGCCGACGCCTGGCTCATGATCAACAACAAGGTCTACGACGTGAGCGGCTGGCACGAGCACCCCGGGGGGGACGTCATTTTTACGTCCGCCGGCGACGACGCCACTGATAGTTTCGCTCTATTCCATGCCAACGGCACGAGCAAGCACCTCTCGAAGTTCTTGATCGGCTCCCTCAAAAACGAGGACCGCGCGAAGTGGCCCGACCTCAAGGGCAAGAGTGAAGATCAACTCGAGTTCGAGAAGGGCTACCGCCGCCTGAAGATGGAGATGCGCAGAGATGGGTTATTCGACTCATCTTTATTCTACTACCTCTACAAGATGTCTACCACATTGATGATCTGCCTCTTCAGCGCCTGGCTCGTCGGAGGCCACCCCGACGCTACCACGAACCACTTCGCGGCGCGGTGCTGGGGCGGCGTCTTGATGGGCATCTTCTTCCAGCAGTGCGGCTGGCTCTGCCACGAGATCTGTCATCATCAATGTTTTAAAAATAGGATCCACGGTGCGATTCGGCGTCCTGCGATGATTTCACTTCCTCGGATGGACTCGTGGCCATCTCACTTCCATGAGAGTGGTTTCTTTTTCGATTTGGAGCCGTTTCGGACCGCGTCGAGGCCGTCTTCACGAGACATCATCGTCGTGATCCCGCGAGAGTCTACGTGGTCATCGAGCGACCGCGATGCTCCGCGCAGGCAAGTTCCTCGGATATTTCTGGGGCAACTGCGCGCAGGGCTTCAGTGTCGCGTGGTGGACGAACAAGCACTGCACGCACCACGCCGTGCCGAACGTGCACGGGGATGAAGGGTGTCAAAATGGAGATCCCGACATCGACACGATGCCTCTGTTGGCTTGGTCGCGGTCGATGCTCGCGAAGGCGACCACGCCTCTCTCGAAGAAGCTCGTGAAGCACCAGGCCTTGACCTACTTCCCTTTATTATCTGTGGCTCGCTTATCGTGGCTGCAACAGTCGTTAGCTTATGTGTTCCCGGCCTTTGACACCGACGGGCAACGAGGCGGTCGCATCATCAAAGGTAGCTCGCCGCCCATGGCCATGCCCATCCCCTACGAGTGGATGGAGCGTTTGTCGCTCGTGTTGCACTACGTCTGGTACTTTGCGGTCGCCTACTCCGCTCCATCGTTAACAGATGCACTACTCTTTGTCGTGCTGTCCAATGTCTCCTGCGGTTTGTCGTTAGCCTTAGTCTTCGGCTTGGGCCACAACGGCATGGCGGTCTACGACGCCGCCCACCGACCGGACTACTGGAAGCTCCAGGTGACGACGACGCGCAACGTCACGCAAGATAGCTTAGGATTCGTGCACTGGTTCTGCGGCGGGTTAGATTACCAGGTCGAGCACCACCTCTTCCCGACGATGCCGCGCCACCACCTCGCCGAGTGCAACCGCCGCGTGCGCAAGTTCTGCAAGGACTACGGCGTCACGTACCACGAGACGACGATGTGGCAGGGCACGCTGGAGGTGCTGGAGCACTTGCAGGACATCGCGAACGAGGTCATCGAGGACTTCCCGGCCATGTAGGTTGATGCGTCGCCTCCCCTCCCTATAGCGTAAGTTGGGAGATCGTAGCCTCGGCGACGGCGTGCCGCGGGTCCGTGCTGAGGTCACGCGTCGACGCGTCTCGTAGTTCGTCAGTTCGCGGCGCGGGACGCCTCGGTGCGTCTCCGTAGCCGTCTGAGAGTGCGCGTAAATAACGGGCCGTCGGGCTTGGCCCATGCCGATTGGGCATTGCCTTGCTGGCGTTGACCGACGTCGATTGCCTTTACAAGTTGGGTGGTTATTCAGGGCTCATACGCCGTACTCTCGCCGGCATTTCGTCAGGTCTGAGACGAATCTCGGCGACTAAAGCTGCCTGAGAGCCTTGCATCAAAAAACCATCCCGTCCACAATCTGCAAGCAGCGACGGACGCGTTCGCGCGCCTGCTGGCGTCGGCCGAGAGCGCCGTGGCCGCGGCCGAGAAGGAGCCGACGCCGCGGACCGTCGCTGCGACGCGGGACCTCAACCCACAGACCCGGGATTTACTGACCTGGGGCCGCGACCGCCGGTCGATGTCGGTCGGGACGGCGCCGGTGCGGCCGCGCCGCGAGCACGCGCCGTCGCCTAATCCTAGGCGCGTGACGCGGAACGTCGTCGTCTCGCCGACGACTGTGGTGGACGCGGCCCGCATCCAGCGCGCGCGCATGCTGGGCGAGCTGTGCTACACGATCCCAGGGTCTCAGCTACCTGCTGACAGACGTCGGGCGGAGAAGTTTGCGACGCAGTATCTGGGGGTGGCGGCGTAAGGAGTACAGGTCACATACTAGTTAGGTCTTGGCGGCCAGTCAAAATTGTCCGACGAGTCCTGCGGCTCGTAGCCCAGGAGGCGGACCGACTCCTCGAGATCGAAGACGCGCGTGGAGTTGTTCGAGACGGCGTAGGCAACAACGTATCCGTCCTGAACTTCCGTGGTGAGCGCCGCCACGGCGAAGCCTTCCCAATCACGTCTCGACAACCACATCGCGCGCAAATACGCTTCGTACAGGGTGTAGCGGAGCTCCCTCGGATCATCGTAGAGACACCATCCAATTCTCAGCGCCACAACATCGAAGCATCGCCAAACTTTTCCGTATAACGCGCCCAGCGCCTCAACCTGGACTTTACTGCACGCATAGAACGAGTCCGGTTCCACCGCGTCGTCGAGTTGAATCCGCCTTGATGAGTGACTGCTCCACTGCGTGTCGAGCGTCCCTGGTCCGTATTCAGTCATCAACATGCCAGCCTGTACGTGGTTCGTCGAAGCTAGGACGACGCGTCGGACGGTCCCCGATCGCTTGGCTGCTTCGAGCACATTTTTTGTGGCGACCACATTGCCGAGATGCGCCTCCTCGAACGAAGCGTCGGGTGAGCCTACGCCCGCGAGATGTACGATATGTGTAAAGCCGGAGAGGTCCGGGCAGGCCCCGTGGAGGTCGCACTCGACGTCGATCAACCCGCGGTTCGTCTCCGCGGCGCCGTCGCGGCCGGGCCCGCCCTGCGACACACTGTCGGCGAGCCCTAGGCCGACGACCTCCCAGCCGTCCGCTTGCAGCGCTGTGTACAGGCGGCTGCCAAGGATGCCAGAGCTGCCAGTGATAAGTACTTTGCCTTTCGATTGCTGGTCGATTGCCGCCATCTTCGTGTGATCAGTGCCGCTGCAAGCTGCAATTGATCAGGCTGCTCGGCTGCAATGGATCACAGTGCATGCGATGTAGGCAGTGACCCTTGCGCTGTGAGTTGCAGAGGCGGGAAGGGATGCTGCGAGATGACGTCACGAGCTTCGATTCGCAGTGATGCTTGCCCACAGGCTGCGTACGCGTTACAACAAAATAGCCGTGCCGCTTGCGTGCTAGTGTGTTACATGACGCTAGTCGCGGCGGAGAGCGGGGGAGCAATCTCTCGCGCTGCGCAACGCTGCACGCTATCGACGCGATATTTGCACTATTCCACACCGCCGCCGCCGCTGACAACAGCCGCGGAGTCGCCCGAGCACCGCTGCACACCAGGCCGTGTGACCTGAGAGGGCCCTGATTTCGGCGCGCGTGATGGCGGAACGCACGAAGCTAGCCGCAGGGGTAGCCGCTGGCACATTAATAGCGGCCTGGTACCGCCGCCACAGGCGAAGGGACCCCTGGGAGGCGATGTTGGATAAGGCGCTGCCCGCGATAGTTGTGATACGCGTGAACTACGTGAAGCCCTTCGACGGGGAGCAAGCTGGGTCTGGCAGCGCGACGGGTTTTGTCGTGGACTTTGAAAGGGGTCTCATCCTCACGAACAGGCACGTCATCGGCACAGGGCCTATAAGAGCAGAAGCGACGTTCGTCAATAAGGAAGAAGTACCGCTCACACCGGTCTACCGGGACCCGGTCCACGACTTCGGGCTGTTCCATTTTGATGTTACTAAATTAAGATATGCGGATGAGTTGCAGAGGGCGGAGATACCACTAGCCGAAGATGGCGCGAAGGTCGGTCTGGAAATTAGGGTAGTGGGCAACGACAGCGGCGAGAAGATCCAGATCTTGGCGGGCACGCTAGCTCGGTTGGATAGAAATGCGCCGTTGTACGGCGGCGACGGTTTTAATGATTTCAACACGTTCTACTACTCCGCGGTGCGGTAAACGGCGTCCTTTTACGGTTTCACGCCATCGACGCGACTCGTCTCCAATTTTGAGGCCGTTTCGGGGGACGCGCCGTCACCGCGTCTCTCGCAGGCGTCGAACACGTCCGGCGGCTCGTCCGGAAGTCCGGTCCTCGACAGTCGCGGGCGCGCCGTCGCGCTCAACGCTGGAGGCTGCAACGCGTCGGCCTCGTCCTACTACTTACCTTTGCATGCCGTTGTGAGAGCATTGGACGCTCTCAAACGCTTCGAAACGCCACAAAGAGGTACTCTGAGAGTCGTCTGGCGCCATGTCACCTGCGACGAAGCGCGTAGACTAGCTTTGTCGCCCGCCGCGGAGGCTTTACTAAGGCGACACCACCACGGCGACGACACGTGCGGGTTACTTTGTGTCGATCAAGTGATCACCGGTGGTTCTGGCAGGGACGCGGGCCTGGAGCCCGGCGACTTGTTACTGTCGTGTGGGGACAAACGGTTTCCCGACTTCGATGCGCTCGAGAGCTACTTGGACGCGAACGCGCATCCCGGCGTCCTTCATGCCGTCGACGCGCGTCGTCTCCGGGAATGATGGAAGTGGGTGGTCTCTTTTTCGATTTTGACGCTCCGCGCAGGTCGATCGCGCCGTCCAATTATCTATAGAGAGAGGCGGCGCTTCCAAGTCCATACGACCTTCCAAAGCCGAGTCTCTACATAACTTGGTTCCGGGAAACTTCCTGGAATTCGGCGGAGGCGTGTTACATTCCATCTCATTGGGTACCGCCAGATCCGGCAACTTGGATGCGGGCGTTGGGGTCTACGTGGCGTTTGCGGGCTTCGTGCTGGATGTCGCGGGCGTGCCGGCGCACGCGGTGCTCACCGCGGTCGGCGACGTCGAGACGCCGACGCTGGACGCGTTCCAGGACGCCGTGTCGAAGCTGGGAGACGGGGCTCGCGTGAATGTGAGATACTACGCCGTCGGTGATCGCTTCAACGCCCAAGTCGCGTTAGTACGAGTCAACTATCGCTGGTTCAAGCTGCAACGATGGAGACGAAGAGACCCCCACTTATCTGAAATACCCGTCGACGCCAACGCCTCCTTCCGGGCCTGCTGGCACTCGACGAAGGTCGAAACCAATCCAAAACCTTATACGGAAGACGCGCCCGCCGCGGCGACGTTCCAGCGGTCTCATGCCACAGATGCAGCCAACAGTGTGGTGAGCTGCATCTGCAAAGTAAGCTTCGACGTGCTCCATGCGGTCGACGGCGTCCACGACTGGCACTTTGCCGGTTGTGGCATCGTGGTGGACGCGGAGCGAGGGTTGGTGTCGACCGACAGGAATACCGTGGTAACTGCCCTTGGCGAATGTGCGGTCACGTTTGCTGCCAGTGTCGAGCTGCCCGCAAAAGTTATCTTCGTGCATCCGACGCGGAACTTCGCCATTGTTCGGTATGATGCGTCTCGATTTGATGGTGTGTCAGCAGATCGACGGCCGACCTCCGCACTGTTACGACCGCGCGATCTGGCTGTCGGGGATGCGTTGGAGTTCGTCGGTTTGTCGAGAACGAATCCAGACCAATCTTTGTCCCAGAAAGTGACGGTCACAGAACTCAGCTGCGTGAACATCGCGCAAGCTCATGTCCCGCGCTTCCGCGCGCTCAACGAGGAGATCGCAAAATTTGATCAGGTCCTCAACAAGTCCTTAGGTGGTGTTTTGGTCGATGAAGACGGCAGCGTGAGCGCGACGTGGTCGTGCTACTCGTTCTACTCGTGGAGCGACGAAAAAAACTACGAGGCGTTCCACGCCGTTGGTGCTGACTCAGCGTCCGTTTCCGAACGTTTCTGAACTTCAAGTTCGCGTCGATGGCGTCGTCGTGATGCCACTTCGCGTCGATGGCGTCTTCATGCTCATCAGAGAGTCTACGCGTCTTGTGCGGGAGCCGCGGCCGTGTCGCGACGGTATCAATCAACACAGGTGTGGGCGGCTTGCTCGACGCGACGCTCGCCGTCGCATCTAACATCGATAACAAACCGGAGAAGCCTCTGAGAGTGGTCGGGTTCGGTCTTAAAAGATTACCTTTGTCGACCGCGCGGACGTCGATGCGGCTCGACGACGCGTGGGTGGAGAAGTTAAGGAAAGCCAGGCCCGGCCGCTCGCAAGTACTCTCGGTAGCACATCTAGCACACACGCAGCAGTCCTGCTTGCGGGAGGGCGACCTACTTCTGTCGATGAACGGCACAAGTACCGCTACTTTTGCCGACGTCGACGAGGCCTGTAGTCACGGCGGTTCTAGTATACCGGCGACGCTGTGGCGCGAGGGCGAAGCTCTTGAAGTGAATGAACCTTTAGAGCGGGTCCCGCTTGGTGCCGGGACGGAACGAGTCGTGGTCTGGGCCGGGTTACTTCTACAAAAACCACACAGATCCGTGCTGGAGATGGGCGAGCCCCCGAACCAGGCCTACGTGTCCTACTACTTGTACGGCTCGCCGGGCCACTTTTACGGCATTAAGGCTTGCAGGTTTGTCACTGAAGTTGACGGTAAACAAATAACAGATCTGGACTCGTTCCTGGACGCCGTCTCCAGTATCGAGGACGGCGAGGCCGTGCGCCTGAAGACGTCGGATCTCCAGGGCCAGGTCGTGGCCGTGACGCTGCGCACCGACGACCGGTTCTGGCCGGCCCACGAGTTTTCGTTTAGGGGCGGGGACTGGTCCGTGCGGAAGCTCTAGGTAGTAGTGTAAAGTATAGTCGCTCGGTTTCCTCATAGATTCATATTACATAGCTAGCGCGTCTTCGCCGACTCGCCGGACCCGCGCGACGACTGAGAGACCTGGCGCCGCGGGCGAGCGGCCCGCTGCCGCGGCTCCCCGCAGATGACGCACTCCGTGACCAGCTCGTGGCTCTCGTCGTCGAGGACCGCCGTCGCCAGCGCGTTGCCCGGGCAGTCCTTTGCGGAGCAGAGGAACGCGGCGGCGGCCCCGGGCAGGCTCTGGCCGCCGAGGCGCTCGTAGACGTGCGCTTCGATGGGAAGGCCGCTCCAGCTCACGACGTCCTCGCCCTCGGGCGCCCAGGGCCGCGCCTTCGGCTCGAGCATGACCGTCCGGTAGGAGAAGAACGACGCGTCGTCGGACGTCGCGAGGCCGCGCTGCTCCCGTTGCTGATTCGCCTCGTCGCGCGACGGGCCGAGCGCGAGCATCCTATTTAGGGTCAGCATGCGCGCCCCGGGCTTGAGCGCCGCGAAGATGGCGCAAATCCTATCGTCGAGCGTCGGACCGTCCCGGGTCTCGGTCGACCGTCGGCCCATGACCTCGGTGAAGTTGTTCACGAAGACCTTCATGTGGCCGCCTTCTTCCGCTTTGGTCAGAAAATCCCACCACTGCTCGTCGCGCATGTTGCCCCACTCCAAACAGCAGTCGCCGCAGCGCGCGAGCGCGTGCCGTTCGTTGATCACCGCGTCGAGTTCGCCGCTGAGTGCCGTGCCCACGACGGCCCGGCCCTCCATCAGCTCCAGCCCGCGCGCCAAGCCGCCGCGCGTCGCGGCGATCTGGAGCGGCCAATTCCCGACGCCGCTCCCGATGTCGAGCGCCGTGTCTTTATCCGTAATACCGAGCTCGTTTGCGACGTCCTCCGACGCGCCCGGGAGGATCCGACCGTACTGCGCCTGCCCCTGGCCGTCCGCCCTGACCGACCCGGGCCCATTGCCAGCTCGTACCCCGGACCCCTCCTCGATGTCCTCGAGGGTGTGCCCCGTGTTGTCCTGGGCGGCCTGGAAGCAGGAATAATATTCGGCGACGGTCAGCGGCGTGCGGTTGTCATTGCTCCAGCTCCTCCGGCGGCGCTGCGCGTCCTCCTCCACTGACGCGCGCGACGCCGCGATGGCTTGCGCCAGCTCGGGGTCGTCCTCCATCTGCGGCTCGGCGGGGGCGGCGGCCGGCGCGGGCGCCGGCGCCGGCGCGGCCACGACCTCGAAGTCGGAGTCGGAGTCGGGTGCTGGGGGCTGGGCGGCGGCGGCGACCGGCGCGGGCGCCGCGTCGGCCGCGGGCCCGCCGCCGAAGGGTCCGTACGGATCATACACGTAACCGGGCCCGTACCGATCGTCGCCGCGCTTCGAGTCGCTCT
>JACLAA010006550.1_pt1 | contig 17483 bp, 9 predicted proteins | sample 8027891 | NCBI WGS metagenome assembly JACLAA01 (sample SAMN15724900, study PRJNA655200) | protist metagenome | isolation source: fluorescence activated cell sorting (FACS) single amplified genomes of... | place: Spain: Blaines Bay Microbial Observatory, Mediterranean Sea | collected 2016-01-19 | reverse complement strand
TTTTTAAAACTATTTCTTTTTTCCAACTCCCCAGTTTTTTGCACCTCTTTTTCTACATTGAACTAATTGACCAGAAGCATAAGCACTAGGCCAAACTTTAACTGCTGCTTTAACTTTGTGGTAGCAAGCATCTTTTTTTGTTTTCTTTTTTCTAGCCATGATTTATAATTTTCTACCTTTTTTATCTACTTTAACCTCTTTTACTATAATTCTAGTACTAGGTTTTTTGTTTTCTAATTCTTCTAATTGCTTTTGAAGTTCTTCAAACTTACCATCAGCTTCTGTACCATCTTGTAGCATTGCTGATGTTATTTTAATCTCTTCTTTTAATATGTCTTGAGTTTCTTTAATAAGATCTAAATCTTCTTCAAGCTGTAAAATCATTTCTTCATTCCACTTTTCTTTTAACTCATACTCTAAACGAGTAACTTCTATTGGTGGTAGTGTTTTAGCTTTTGCTATGTCTTCTTGTAATGTATAATACATGCCTACGAACGATGCTGTTATGGTTATTATAGCTATTACTGTTTTTAAGTCTAATTGTATGTTTGTGTTTTCAGATATTTTCATTTCTCCATTAATTCTAAAAGTTTATTAACTCTGTCTTTTTCGTATTTTAAAGCTCTTATTTCTTTTTTAGTTAGCCCTAAGCTATCTAATTTTCTCACTTGTTCTGGTTTATTTAATTTAACATAACTAATACTATCTTGCTCTCTATCGTAACTTTCTTTTTCTTCATCTGACATTTGAGAAACTCTAAAAGCTGCTTGTCTTTTAGCTGTTTCTTCTTTATATTTTTTTCTTCTTTCCTTCATTAATTCTCTAAACTCACTAGCTTCTTTAGTAGATCTTAATTGCCATTCTGGCCAACCTAAGAACATTGCAGCTCTTTTCCACCATTGATTTTGATCATCCATTGCATCTTCTAAGTTTTGAGCTTTTTGTAGTAATCTATCTACTGGTACATTAGTTGTAGCTGCTATAACTTTAGCTGCAGCTGAGTAAGAAGGATTATCTACATTAAAAAATTCTTCACGTCTAGGATCTTTTTGGCTATACTCATAAGTAGTTAAACCTTGTCTAAACTTACTTACTTTAACATCGATAGGCGGAGCAACATCTAATAACTTTAAAGCAACATCTGCGTAATCAGGTTTCTTACGTTTTGATCTATCATATATTTCTATACCTAAATTTTTGATAGTAGAAACTACAGCACCACCAATACCCATACCTCTTAATAAGTTATCTATTAAAGAGTTTATTGTAGATATACCCTTTTCTTTTAGCACATCTTCTTCTTCATCTTCTCCAAATGCAACTGCAAATAAACCTGTTTGAAGCGTAGTAAATATAATGTTTTGTAAAGCACCGTAATAAATAATTTTACTCATATTATCTTTCCAATCACCTCTACGATTAACTAAATCTAAAGTAGCTTTCTTTATAATTCTATTGTACTGCATTGGTGTATTACCCCAAGCAAGTATTATTTTACCTATTGTACTAGCTTGTTGTTGAGATATTTTACTAGGATCTGCAGACTGTTGAGAAGTTTCAGATACTTCTTTAAAATCTTGAAAAGCTTGTTTAGTAGCCTCAGACTCAGACATACCTTCTTTCATTAGCTTTTTAATTCTGTTTCTATAAAAAGTAGCACCACCTGAAGCAATAGCAAAACTATCAGCAATTTGAGTTAATACAAAACCTTTACTTAATAAAGTACTTATCACAGCTTTAGCCTTGTTCTTACTTGTTTTAGCTGCTTCAGCTATTTCATTTTCACTAACATTTATTTTTAAACCGTTACGTCTATCAACTAAGTAATCAGAGTTCATTAATGTCATAAAGTCTTTCCAATATTGAGGCTGATTAGCAAAAGCTTTACCAGCTGCAAGAACATTATTGTCTCCCCAGTTTATAAAGTTTAATGAAGATATGGTCTGTAACACTGCAGATCTTGCATTTAAGAACATAACTGCCCCAACGGATCCATTTATATAGTCTAAAAATCTAGACTCCAGACGACCCATTTGTTGATTTCTGTTAGTTCCAGTTTTCATACGTTGTAAAGAGTCTTCTAATGCTTCTCTATATTTATTACCAAACGCAGCTTCAATTTTGTTTAAGTTTTTAGGTGAAAAAGCTTCATCAACATTAGCTTGCCATTGAGCTAAATACTTAGCTCTACTAGTAGTTCTTAAACCTTCTCTAAAATCTGTAGTTATTGTACCTGCTAACCAGTTTTTACCTGGATAATAGTAACCGTCTTCTTTAGTAATAGCTATAAGCTGATCTGAAAAAACTTCTAATTCTGGGTTTTCATCTACAAAACTTTGAACATCTTTTAAATCTCTTTTAGATATTCCTTCTATATTTATACCTTGTTTATTCCAAGTATGTATTCTTACTACATCTTCAAATGTAAAACCACCAAAAGCTTTTTTCTTTAAATTCTTAGGTATACCTTCTAAACTTTCTTTTAATGCTTTAAAATCTGCAGCTAAAGTATTTTGAGCCACAACTAAATCATTAACACCTCTGTTGTATGGCTTAATCAAGTTGTCTTGCATCCACTCCCATTGAGCATCTCCAACTTTTCCTTTGCCTAACATCCTATAAAGTAAACCTCCAAAGTCCTCGGCCGATGCTGGTATTAAATCAAAACTTCTTTTGCCTCTACCTTCTGCTTGTGCTCTTACATCTGAGTATTCTTTAAATGATTCAATACCTGTTTTCTGGTATATAATATCATTCATTGCTTGATCAACAGTTTCACTAAATTTTACTTTAGCTTGTTGTACTTTTGATTTAACATTAGTAACGTCAAGAACCTTTTGTACAGCTTCTATGTTTTTATAAGCATCATCTGCAAAATAAAAGTCATTATAACCTTCGCCAGCTTTATTTAATATCCATTGTGATTTAGCTAAAGGTGAACTATTTTCAAGTGTAATAATATTTTCAAGTGGAATATCTATACCTACACCATCTAAAAAAGTTTTTATTTCCATTGCGGCAGCCATAGGTCTAGCTGTTAATATAAATAAATCTTTAGAACCTTTTTTATCAAATATATTTTTAGCAACATCAAAAAGTGGACCTTTAATACCTTGTTTAACTTTATCAAATTCAGAAAAATCAAACTTAGCACCTTGCTCGGTTAGCGTTACTCCTTGATCAGCAAACTCTGCAGCGTTTAATTTGCCTTTAGTACCGTCAGGCATAGTATATAATACATCACTTTTACTTTGTGCTACAGTATCATCGAAGTCAAATACCCTTATTTTCTTTTCTTGTGTATTAGGATCTCTTGCTATTTTTAAAGCTTGATCTAATTGTTCTGCAAGACTTACAAATTCATAATTAGTATTACCATCTGTTGATACTACTTCACTTTTCTTTACTAATTGTTTGTTTTTAGGTTTAGCTTCTTCTACTTTTTTATCTAAGTTACTCCACTCTTGTCCTATTATTTTACCCTTGTCTTTACCACCTAAAACCTCAACAGAATACATGTCGCTCATTCCCATGTTAGTTTCATTATAGTATCTATTTAACTCAGGCATAGTAACATTCCAATTAAAAGGCATGGCTTGTTGTAGCTGTATATTAATGTTATTATCCATTGTTTTAGGAATAATAGCTACTTTATATCTAGACTTTAACTCATTTATGTCTAAATCAGAATCACCATAAAAATACTCTGTTAATGCTAGAGATATATAATCAGTAGGTATAACATGCTCATATCTTAATTCACTTGGCTTCATGTCTGGCCCAACAAAATAATAAGTAGCAGGTGCGGAAGTTTTTAATATAGACTTCATACTGCTTTTAAGACTCATCATTGCCATAGAAAAATCTAATTTTGTACCATTTTCCTTTACGTAAGATAAGTAATCCATTAATAATTCCCAAGCAACATCAGCATCCTCTTGTCTTTTATCAAACTCAGCTTCAAATTCTTTTTTAGTTAGAGAAGTTTCTTGTTTTACAGGTGTTAATGAATCATTTATTTGATTAAGTTGTTGCTCTGTTAATTTAACTCCATCTATTTCTATACTCAATAATCGATCTCCAGACTTAGTACTTTTAGTTTCAATATTAACCCCAGGCAAAGTATTTAAATTATTTTTAATAAAATCTTTATTACCATCATATACTTGTAGTCTTTTAAACCTACCCCTTTTTCCAGCGCTAGTTTGGTGACCTGTCATGTATTTCAAACTATCTACTACAGTATTGAATTTAGCATCAAAATCACTAAAACCTTTATCTTTAAATTTATTATATAAACTATTAGTAAATCCTGTAGATAATTCTCTTTGTTTCTTTTGACCTAAAGAATCTTTTTTAAACAACTGTTTAAAACTTTCACCAATACTAAATATTTTCTTTAAATTAGTATTTGATGTGTTTAATCCTATTTCTTGAAATAAAAACTTTTCAGTACTTACTTCAAGTAGTTTATTTTCATTTTTTAAATATTTATTTAAAGGATTTGTAAGTTGTCTTGCAAAACGATCTAATGTTTTTAAACCTTGTTCTCCTTTAAAATTAACGTTGTTAGGATTATTATAAATAGTTTTTACTAAAGCTTTGTATATATTTGTTTTTGTAGGATTAACTCCTAAATCTTTAAAGTTTTTAACAAATAAATCTGCATTAGCACCAAATTCAGCTCTTTGATCTTCATTTAAAGACTCACTGAATTTAACAACATCTTGTGATCTTTGCTCTCCAGCTGTTTGATCAAGCACTTCTTGCATGTTATCCATTACATTATCTATATAAAACGATGTAACTTCATTACTAGTCATACCTGTTCTATCAGATAAATCAGCTATAAAGTCTTGATCAGTACTTAATTTAAATAACTCTGTTTTAGCAAGCTCTTGAGCTATAGGTTTAATTAAAGATCTTTGTCTTTCTATTAAAGTAGTATAACCAGCTCTAGTAAAGTACTTAGCAAATTCTTGTGGATCTGGTTTTTGAACTTCAAATATTTGTTTTCTATAATAAGTTGTTTTACCATCAGCAGTCTTTTTAATATCTTCTCTACCTATTTCTTTTAATTTAAATATATTACTCCAAGCTTTACTTTTAGCTTTTTGTTTTATTAAATCAATAGGCATAGCTCCTATTATAGTTTCTCTATTTGCATTTATAAAATCTACATATTGCTTTGGTGCAAAACCTAATACACTTCTAGTAATAGGCCCCATCTCAGCTTTAATAACTTTAGTTATTTCTTTTGTTATAGCTTCATCAAGATCTTTAGTTACAGTCTCTGCAGTAACTCCCTCTGTTATAGCTAATTTTTTTAATCTTCTAGAAACAATATCTCTAACTTCGTCAAACAATTCAGGTGTAACTATAGATAATTCTTCAAAAGACCTTAAGTCTCTACCCTCATCTTCTTTTTGTTCAGTATCTATTATCTCATCTATCTTAGCTCTTTTAACGTCTTCTATTTGTTTAGCTGTTTCAGTGTCTATAGATATTTCATCTCTTATTAAATCGTTAGGTAAGTAACCTAAAATTCTTTGATTTAATCTAGCATTGATCCACTTTGGTAGCGTTATACTACCAAATCTTTTCATGTCTCTATTAGCATAAGCTCTTACTAATCCAGGCACGCCTGAACCACCTGTAGCCATGTCAGATACTACATCTTCTAATATTCTATCATTAAAACCGTCCAAATCTCTTGGCCTTATTTTAAGTTTACCTACTTCAAAACCTTTATTAAGTCTAGATGTAACAAAATTTCTATATAAATTTCCTATTTCAAAACCTTTATTTTTTATAGACTTATCACTTTTGTATATATCGTTAACTCTAGTAAATAAATCTTGATCTTGTTTAGAAAAGCTAGCTGTTTCAGATGTTTGTACTTTAGAAGCTGCAACTTTTGCTTGAGTTCTAGTGTCACTTATAGGTATAACTTTACCTTGTTTATCAACAATACTAAATCTATCTTGAGCTTCTGTTAAATCAGCAAGTTCTACTTCACCCGCTGCGAGCTTTTTACCAAACCCTAAGAAAAATTCTAATATATCTTTTTGGCCTTTAAATTCTATATTGTAATCACCATCTGAAGCATTCATTAAACCTTCATTAAATAATTTACCTATAGCAGCTTTAAAGTTGTCCATTTTATCTAAATCAACTTTATCTTCAGCTATTAGCTCTACAAATGAAGATATTACTTCGTCATAATCAAACTCTCCATCTAAAGCTAAATTAGCGTTACTAGCGTTCATAGCTTTAAGAGCGTCTGTTTGATTAGTATATACTAAGTATTTAAGTATTTGATCACCTAGATTTTTAAAAGCTTCAGGATTATTTTTTAATAACTTTCTACTAATCGAGTGAGTGTTTTCGTGCAGACCACTAGTAAATCTTTTATTTTTTGTCATGTTTTCTCTAACAACAAAATCTAAAAAGAAGCCACCTGAACCTGTAGATATAGACCCACCATTTAAACTGCCTCTATTAATAGCAGCTATAGTCTCAGCTTTATTAACTTCAAGTTGAGCTTTTTTAGAAGCATTATCTTCTAACTCTATGGCTACGTCAAATGCTTCAGCTACTTCTTTACCGGCTTGTTCTCTGGATTCAAAGTCAATAAAAGTATGTCCTAGTTTTTCTGATTGCTTTCTATCTTTATCGAGTTGTTTGTCCATTTGTTTTTCAAACAACACGTTATCTGCTTCAGTTGCTATTTCTGCTCCAGTTGGATTATAATTAGCTTTAGGATTTTTTTGTCTTCTATTTATATCTAATAAATTTCTTTTAGCTTCAGCAGTTATTTCGTTATACTCTTTTCTTTTTTTATTTGTTCTATCTTTACCTGCTGCAGCCATCATTAAAGCACCATATGGACTACCAAAAGTTTCAGTATTATTAAACAACTCCATGCCTTTTTGAGCTTGGTTGTATATTTCACCTACTAACTCTAGTTCTTGACTTTTCTGTTGCGTAGACTTAGTAGCATCATTTTGTATTTTAAATGCTTCTTCTCTTAAATCTGATAAATTTACTTGACCTTCTATAAAATTAGAAGCATCTTCAGGTAACATACCTTTTTCTCTTACATTTTCTTCCGCAGTTAAATAAGCGTCTACAGCGGCGGCTTCATATTGTTGTATTAACTTATTATTAGAATCTATTTCTAATTGTAACTTTTCCTTAGTCATTAAACCACCATCAGAGTTCATAGCATTTATTAAAGAAGAGTTTTTACGTCTTAATTCGTTTGCTAATCTAGTGCTTTTATTTATTATATTTAATTCTTTATTAGCTGTAAAATTTTTAGTACCTGCCACATATAAACTAGGCATTCCACTCATTCCAAGACCCCAAAACCCAGATGAAACTATAGTTTCATTCATGTTTTCTAAAAAATTTCTACCATCTATTAAGTTTTGAGTACCTGTAGTTAAACCTTCAAAAAACGCTTCACCTACTGTTTCATTTAATATGTCTTTTCTTATATGTCTAGATATTTCTTGTTTAAAACCTTCTGCTAATTCTCTTTCAAGCAAGTCGTCTGATACTCCACTTATTTTGCCCAAACCCTTATTTAGAAGAGGAGCTGTGCTTAAAAAAGCAAAAGCACCTTCTGCAATACCATAACCTAATGATTTAAACAAAACTTCAGCATCGCTATATAAGTCTTTACCAGTTGTAAACTCTTCGTAGCTCATGTCTGAAAATTTACCTCCAAAACTAGATAAACCTACCATTGAAGAACTAGAAATATTTTGTATAGTTCTAAGAGCGTTACCCGTTATTCCAGCAGATTTTGCAGCTGCACCACTTAAACCGCCAGTTGCTATCATAGATACTATTAAAGGTGCTTGATTAGCTACACTTTGGTACGCGTATTGCCCTACGTCTGCCCAGCTATTTATATCGTTATATCTAATGTCTTCTTTATAATCGTCTCTTACATCTTCTTCCCAATTTTTTAAAGCCATCATAGCTTGATCAACTGGATCTTTAAAACCTAATTTATCTTTAGTAACTTTCATTATTAAAGATACAGGATTTACATATTGTTGCAGCTTATATACACCATAGGCAGTACTGGTAACTAAGTTCATTGTGGCTAAACCTAATGAAACGCCAAATTTAGAAACATCATTATAATTTTTTCTAATTATATCAAATTGCTGATCAGAAGATCTTAATTCTTTTACATCTTTATTTAATTGTTCTGATTCAGTAGCGATTAAATCACCTAATTCTTTAAATCTATTTACTTCTTTAACATGCCCATCGTATAGCCAAGTTGGTAGCTTTCTATCATCTTTAGCTAGATAATATTCTTGACCTGGTTTTATATTATATTCGATGCTAGAATTATTTATAAACTCGTTAAAAAGATTTGTATAATAAAACCCACTACTAGAAAATTTATTATTTGATTTTAAAGAACCATCTTTATCTACTCCAAAATTATCTATTTCTTCTGAATATTCTTTTAATAAATCGTATCTTCTTTCTATTTTAGAACCTAACTCGTCTTTTTGTTTTCTGCTTTTAAATTTTAAATCTTCAACTTGCTTAGGAGTTAGTCCCTCTATACCATCAATATCGCCTTCTATATATTTTTCAAATTGTTTAGCTCTGTATTTTTTTAAATAATCTTCTTTAATTATTTCTCTAGCTCTTTTTTCAATATCATCTTGAGTAAAATCTATACCTGAGTTTAAAAGTTCTAATCTAGCTTGATTTAATTCATCTTGATATGGCTGTACTCCACTTGAATTTATTAAAAAAGTGTTAGATCTATTAGCCGTAGATTCAGCAAATGGTAAATTACCACTAAATATATCAGTGTCATCTCTTTTTTCTTCAGTTTTAAAATTAGATATATTAAATAAATCAGGAGCTGTAACAATTTCATTAACATAACTTAACACGTCTGTAGGTACAGAAAACATACCTTTTTCAGCAGTATCATCAAAAGCAGTTAAAGACTCAAAATCTGTTTGTTCTTGATTAATTATGTTCTCTAAGTTCTCTATATCAAAAGCTTCTTTATCTAATGACAATAAAGTGTCTAATAGTCTAACTTGGCTTTGATTAGCATCGTTTAAGTCTAAAACAACTTGTTCAGCGCCTAAACCTGTTATAAAAACTTGATCTTTAGTAAAAGCAGTGTCTCCTTTTTTTACCTCTTGATCTGGAAATAACTTTTGTAAGTAAGAAGTTAAACTATTAGCTTGAGCTTCAGAGTCTATTTTTTCATTTCTGGTAAATAAAGATAATGGTATAGCTTTTTTAACTCTTTCCTTATATTCCGCTTCGTCTTTTCTCTTTTCTTTTCTTTGTTTAGCAGCATCAACTTCTGGTTGATCTATTACTACTTCAAACTCTTCTAATTGAGGTGCTAAATTAGGATCTTCTATCGTCCATTTTTGACCACTAGTAGCATTTTGAGCGTCTACGTAATCCTCAACTGTCTCATACTCATAACCAGGAGTACCTAGCAATTGTTCTACTTCCGGATATTCATAAACAGTTTTTTGATTTTGAGATGGAGAATATGCTACTACTCTTTTATCTAGCTTTTCACCATTTTGATCCTGACCTGTGGCATAAGTTGATCTAACAGTGTCTACGGCTTTAGTAAGTTCTGGTGTAGCTATATCATATAAACTTTCAGAAAGTCCTTCTAAAAGCTCTCTATTATTATATATTGACACAGAAAAATCCTCTAACGGTGTAGCGTAATTAGGGTCTATCTTTAAAACTGAATTATATATTATTTCTTCTGGCTTCATTGTATATTAGTAGCTTGAGAGTATTTACTAGCCATTACATCAAAAATAGCATTTCTTAAATTTGCAGGACTATATTCTTGTCCTAAATATGGATTATATACTGATTCTTCTTTAGTTTCATATATAATATCTCCGCTGTTATTTCTTTTAGGCATACCTGTAGTTGGATCAATAACTTCTTTTCTTACTGACTGTATATCTTGAGTACCTAAAGCTTGCCAATAACCTTCTGCGTTTTTACTATCTACTAAACTATCAGCGTATTGCTGACCAGCTGGAGTTATTTTCCAATCTTTATATAACTTTGGATCAAAAACATAATATTCTTCAGTACCTTTTAACGCTTTACCTTTGGAATCGGTACCTATTTTATCTCGAAACATTTTTTTGCCAATAGTTCCATCTTTTATTAAATTTTCAAATTCTGTTTCTACAGGTTTTAAATCTAATTTTGTAGCATTTTGAAAATAACCATCTGTAGCTGATTTATTTCTCCAATTAGTTAAATTTAAAGAGTTAGATACTTCATAGCTACCGTCGCCTTTAGGTTTTTCAAAATCTAATTCTGATATTTGAAAATCACCATCAGGCCCCGCTGTTATTCTAACGTTATACTTATCATCATCCCATGCTTTAAAAATACTAATCATTTCTGGATTATAACTAGCAACTATAGCGCCTTCTTGATTAGGTTTTAAACCTTTGCTTTCGTTCCACTCTCTATAAGCAGCAGCTAAATTATCTAAATCAGCTTTAAATGTAGATATTTGATTAACATATTTACTTTTAATTTTGTTTATTTCTCTTAAAGACATATCTGGTGTTATCTCTTTGTCCATCCTAGATCTTATTAATTCTAAGTTGTCTTGAATTTGTTTTTCTAAACCAGCAGCTTCTTTTTCATTAGATAAACCTAAAAAACCTTTTGAATCTTGCTCTACCTTAGCTAAAGCAGCATCTACACTACCAAAAGTTTCAGCTTCCTTTTTTTCTGCATCTTGTAAGTCTTTTTTTGCTTTAGCAATTAAAGAACCTACAGATGCGTTAGTACTTTGATAAAAGTTAGTTATATTCTTAGCCATTTGATCGGCATAAGTTTGTAACCTTTGTGGATTTTCGTATGCTCCCATTTATATTTATTTTAATATTCATCAAAGTAGCTATCATATTGTTGTTGAGTTAAACCACTTTGTCTAAATTGTCTTTGATAGTTAATTTTGTTTGCTTTGCCTTGATTAAAATTAGCAGATTCTAAATCAGATAGACTGATTGTTCCATCGGTATTAGCCATGGGACCGCTCCCTACTGAAAACCCGCCCCAGCAGCTGCTGTAGCGCCTTGAACTGCGCCAGTAACACCAGCCATTAATGCGGCATCTCCAGCCATATTATATTGCAGTGCATTTTGCTGAGCATTTTGCTGCTGTGCAGCTAGTCTATTTAATTGTGCTATATCCCTTGTTTCTTGTCTACCGTAAACATTAATTTCTTCTTGTATAGCTTGTTGTTCTAAAGCCAATTGTTGGCCAACTTTTTGTTGTTCACCAGTAAGATATAATTGTTGATTTTTAAGCTCTTGATTTTCTATCGATGCAGCTACTTGAGCTTTACTAGCTGCAGCTTGTCTAGCTAATGCCGTAGCAGCGCCAGCTCCAGCGCCTGACTTATTTAAAGCATTTAACGTATTTGCTAATGCTTCGTCTGTTTGTTCAATTTTTAAGTTAACACCTTGCATAGCTATGCCTAAGTTTTGATAAGGATTAAAAACCTCGTCTTTCATAGCTCTTATTTCATCTGACTTATCAACAACTTGCTGTCTACTTCTTTCTAATGCTTCTAATCTTTGTTGAGCATTTTTAGCCATTCTGTCTTCTTGTCTTTTGAGTTTATTATTTTTAGCGTTTCCTGCGATGCCCATGCCTAAACTAGCTGCTGCACCTACGGCAGAAACTATTGCTAATGCTACTGCGCTCATATTTTTCTATTTTTATATTCTTCCATGTTCATAGAACAAAATTGTTTTTCTAATTCTTTTAATCTATTAATATCAAGATTATCAGGATTCTTATGTACATTTACAAAAATAGAATCCTTATTTGCTTGTATAATTCGTCTAGTACCTGGAGTAGATATTACTTGGCAAGGTGCTTCGTAATCTTCAACTCCTTCTTTATTGGCTATAGTTACATGTCCTTTTAATAAAAACCACACATGTAAGTGGTTATGTATAGCACCTACAACCATAGAATTTTTATTCATATTCATCCTTCGTATATAGATACCATCAACAAAATTATGTTCAATTTTTACATCTTTTGTTTCGTAAACTAAGTTTTCTCCATCACCAACTATACTTTCACCATCTGCCATAGCTGTTAATTGTTCAGTAAAATTTTCAATTAAAGCTATTCTATCTACACTTACTTTATTATCATTTAATTTTATATCATTGCTCATTTAATAATTGTTTTAAATTATCAAAATAATTTACTAATAATTCTTCTCCTTTATTAATATTTTTTAAAGCATAAAATTTATTAGATTTTAAATACACATTAGGGTTTTTACTATGATTAACATATCTACCTAATTCAGTTTTATAATTACCATATAATACAGTACCTATTTTTTCATTTTTTTTAAAATCATATAAAGTAAAACAACCAACTCCTTCTATATTAGAAGTTTTTATTTCTACTTTATCTTCATAACAATAAAAAACTGGATAACTATTTATTTCTTTTAAAAATTGATTTTCAGTTAAATTTATTGTTTTTAAAAAATTACTATAAGTTTCAATCATATAGATGATAATACATAATTTGATGATACTGAATATAATTGTTTAGCACCACCTGGATCTGTGTTAGCATCTATAGACATTTTAACTGTCATTAAATAGCCTTTTACACCACTAACATTAGTCCCAAATATAACCTCACCAGGTCTAGCTGTACTAGCATTAACTAGGTTTGATACATAGTGATTTTCTTTTCTATCAAAACCAGCTCTAAATATTGGTTCTGTTAAAGCTGCTGGATATACATTACCAGCGCTATCATATTGGCCTTCTACATAACTTTTAACAGTATTAGTAACATCTTGATATTGATTAAATGTTCCAGTGTTTTGAACTTGATCAAAGCCTTCAAAGTCAGACTGGTAACTATCTACTTCCCAGCCATTATTACCTTCATAAGCAATAGTGTTAAAGTTTTTAACTACACTAGGATTAGGGTTAAATATAAATTCTACAAATGCTTCAGCTGATGATGTAGCTCCATAAAATTTACATCTACCGTCAGTAACTGATTCATCATAGTGTTGATAAATATTACTGTCAATAAATGTAAAAAAGTTATTTTTTAAACTAGCCATACCATTAGGTTTGTAACTATAAAAACTAGTCCAACCTTTTATTTGTTCATCATAGCCTAATGTATCAAAACTAGTATCAGCTGTAGATATAGTTCTAGGTGATGTTTGTAATGATATAGTATAAGCTGATTGATGAGCATCCCATGATCCTAGTATTCTCCCTCTTCTGTAAGTTACAAAATTAATAGAAGTGTAAGTACCAGCTATATTAAAGTTAAATGCTGGACTAATTGTAATAGTTAAAGTTCCTCCACCATCAACTATGTTAGTTACTGTAGAACCTGTTGAAACATTACTACCACCAGCAGCTGGAACTGCTTCTACTGCTGCTCCTAATTGTATATCATCTTGATTACCTGTAACTACAAAACTAGTTAAACTCCCAGATACACTACCTGATATGCTTCTTGTAACGGCATTTCTTTCATAATCGTCTGATATAGTAGCTAGAGTGTCTCTAAAATAATCTTTCATGCCATAACCTGATATTTCAGTTATACCATCTCTAGATAGTCTAAGAATAGCAGCTCTATCTTTATCAGCAAAATACTTTCTATAACCATAAAAAGAAAAGCTTTCAGGGTTTCTACTTATCCCGTATTCACCTAAATAAGCTACATCTTGACCAAGAACATTAACAGTGCCTGTCTCTAATGATCCTTGATCTCCTGAATATATAGCGTTTTTATTAACTAATATTTTATTTACTTTGTTTTCTTGAAAAACATTTAAGTTAGTATCTTCAGTATAAAGCTTTTGTATTGATCCATTAATAGGATCTAAATCTCTTACAAGAGGATCTGCTATAGAAAATACATTAGTTTCGTTAAAACCTGTTCTAGAATTTAAAACACCAGAATAAATTAAACTATGCTTTCTGTCTATTTGATCTTTGTTTTCATTTACAGCATATGCTCTTACTCCTAAAGTTATTTGAGAATTATTAAAACCACCTTTTATTCTAGATTCTTCTACGTAAAAATTTTGGTAATTATTATTTTCATATGTACCAGCGACTGTAGAACTTGTACCAAAAGGATAAGCTGGATAACCTGCATTATTACTCGCACCATACCATGGTAGCCCAGGCCAATTTGGAGAAGTTGCAGAAGCTTTTAAAACTTTTTTTAACCAAAAAGAATTAAAGTAAGAAACACCAATAGTATAAGCCATATTATAATAATTACTTGTTTTAATTTTTTATTACACTAAGCAGTAGGATTTACTGTTAAGCTAAAAGTAGCAGTTAAACTACCTCCGTCTGTAACTGAAACGTCCATACTTACAGAACCTACACCGAAAGCATCTTTAAGTATGTTTAAGTTGTATTGTCCAGTATTTACTTCATCTTCACTTACATTATAATAAGGAGATGCAGAAGGTTCAGAAAAATTATGTACTCTATATTGTAAATCTGTTCTTAAATTTGCTGTATTAGAGTTATTAGTACCATTTCTACCATCAAATAACGCGACTACTTGTGTATCTGTACTTGAAACGCTGCCTACTGTTATTGTACTACCTGGTGATGTTGATCCACTAGCATTAGGGCCTAGTGTATTTATAACTACAGTTGGAGTTACATTGCTAAGTGGAAAAAGTATAGTAGTTCCAATACCAGGAGGTGGCTGTATTGTAACATCTTTAGTAACAGTAGCACCATCTGTACTATAATTATCTCCTTTTACTACTACTCTTACTACAAAAGTAAATAAGTCTTTAACAGCAGAACTATTACCGTAAAAATAATAACCAGCATTTTTTACTTGTATACGCTCAGGTGCTCCGGCAAAATCAGGGTAAGCTATTGAAAAGCTACTAGTAACATCGTTACCTAAAGCATCTGTAACTGAAATTAAAGTTTGAGATATAACTGGATTTAAAGCTTGACTATTATAATTAACTACGTTAACATCCATTAAAGTAGTAGTTAAAGCATTGCTTTCTGGAAAACTCCAAGTTATAGCACCATTCACACCACCATTGTCTTCATAACCATAAGGCGTTTGAAAGTCGTTATCTATAATGCTAGTGTTTAAATCAGATATTTTACCTGATGTACTAGTTTCCCAGTATATATCTAACTTGGATTCCAATGGAGTAGTTTCAAATACAGAAAATATAGGTAATAAACCAGCAGCTGGACCATAAGTACTTTTTGTTATTGTAAAAGTAAATTGAGCATCGCCATTTCCAGCAGCTGCTATAGTAGCAGTAGCAAACTTAGTAGGTGAAGCTGAAGTTAAACCAATAGTTTCCCAACCATCACCTGGATTAGTTATTGTTACATGAGTAACAGTATTACTAGTTCCACCAGTTGCACCAACTTTTATAGTTATTTTTATACCTTTATTTTTAAATAAATTATCATTAGATGTAGTTCCATCAAATACTATAGGTATACCACTACCACCAGTGCCTGGATAATTAGTACCTGGTGTAGTAATTGTTGCTGTTGCTTTATATTGACCAGCGTTTGGACTAGGTCCTGGTTGACCAAACTCACCAATACCTACAGAAGATGTAACACTATATACATTCATCCTAGCTATAAAAGGGTTTGATTGATAATTATAAAAAACTGGCGCGGTATTAAATGGAAATTCTGTAACATTACCAACTGCAAATAAACCTAAATCACTACCTGTACCAATAGTAGTTATTATTTCTTTCTTTTGTATTGGATAATATTGTCTTGTTCTAGCTTCAGTAGCCGTGCTATTATAATAATTTAAAACTCTTGTAGCTAGTCTAACTGAAGCATTTTGAACTTGGCTACCTGAATCTAAATCTCTTTCTCTATCTCTAGTTTTTAATAATTGTTCTCCTTCTTCTGAATAAGGATCTGCTTGAAATAAATTTCCATTGGTATCTGTAAATTGATAATAACTTGGATCTTCATTAAATGAAGGCCTAGCAGTTCTAAATACATTTTGATTAGGACCAACAAGTGAAACATCTTTAGGTAATTTACTTAAGTTGTCTGAGTGTATTGCGAAATGAAATATAGGCTCTTGTGGACTAGCCGCTAAAGGATTATCAGTTTCACCATCAATATAACCATTTAAAACACCTGGACAATAAACATTGTAATAATCTGTTTGATCTTGTTTTACTACTACTTTATAACTATACCACCCTACAGGATTAGTTGTACTATATAAACCAGGTAAACCAGTTAAAGAATCTTTTGTAGAAGTTATAGCTTCATTAAATCTTACTTTTAATTGATCACCTGGCCAAGTATCAGTAGAATTTAATAAGTTATTACTTAAACCAGATGGATATGCACCAGTATTTAGCGAAGTATCAAAATAAGAAAAATTAGTAATAGTTCCAGTGTCTGGAAGAGAGTCTGCATTTCCAGCTTTATAAGCATTAAAAATAGTAGAACCTTTTTGAGTAGCAGTTTGAGAATTAGTTTCTACATTAGAAAGTATTACATCTGATTGTCTCCCATATCTATCTGATAATACAATACCAACTTGATATGTTCTATCTTGTTTTAAGCTATGATTTTGGTATTCTTTTCTAACTTCTGAATACTGATTAGCTGTAACTGTTCCAGATTCTTCCATTTTAAAACCAATAGATACATTATAGTTTAATGTTTCAGGTGGAGTATGTTTATCTATAATATTTCCAAATATTAATCTATTGCCTACTACTTCTTGCGCTAAAGCTCTTACTGGTGTTTGATCATATACTCTTAATAAATCTCTTGTTGGTAAAGTTCTAAAAGGTTTTCTTGATTGATAATTATATATGTGTTGAGTAAAAGTAGATCCAGTAAAATCTGCAGACTGTATGGTATCTAGTACTTTTAATGTAGTTGAAGTAGCATCTTTATATATAATATCTACAGAATCTATATTAAAGTCTGTAATTGCATTGCCCCAATTAGTACTTTCACCTGGGACAGGTAATACCAAATTTATATCGTTGATTTTATTTTTCATAAATTCAACTTCAGTACTTTTAAATGTTGTTTTTTCATCGTCACCTATAAAGTAACCATCTTGCTCTGGAACAAAACACTCTTGTGTGAAAGGAGATATTAAAGAATATTCTCCATCAACAAATTTAAATCTATAAGCAAACCTTACAAACTTTTCTTTTAAAAATTCTTTATCACCAGGCCAATTAGCGTTATACCAAGGATTTGCAGTTGTACCATCTGGTAGCGTAGGACTAACTACATCTTTCATTGTTGAAGTTGCCTCTACAACCAAAGTTATTTGTAGTCCACTACCACTTCCAGATCTTTGGACTACTTGAACAACATCTCCATTAGTATATCCTTGTC
>JACLAA010002275.1_pt1 | contig 17487 bp, 10 predicted proteins | sample 8027891 | NCBI WGS metagenome assembly JACLAA01 (sample SAMN15724900, study PRJNA655200) | protist metagenome | isolation source: fluorescence activated cell sorting (FACS) single amplified genomes of... | place: Spain: Blaines Bay Microbial Observatory, Mediterranean Sea | collected 2016-01-19 | reverse complement strand
GTCTTGTTCGCGAATGTCTTCTAAGAAGGTTCTGATTTGGTCCATTTTTTCTAAATCTTCCATCTTATTAAACAGCGTATCCGTCGCCTCGTCCGCTGCTTCCTTTGAATGTAGCGAAGGACGTGATTTGTCTTCCTTTGTGATGTCATTTTTGAAAGCGTCTGCGAACGACGAAGTAGAAGTTTTCTTCATGGGTTCGTTCCTAACAGTGTTATTATTAGTATTTGTCTCATGTCCCGTGCTAAACGTGCTCCCGAGTCGAACGAATTCGGCTTTCGCACGCGCCAACTCGTCTCTGGTTTCTTTCAATTCTCGAACCAAGCGACTGTTTTCACCTTCTAATCGACTCACATACGCCGCATTTGCTGAAGCTGTACCATTCTTACTCGTCGTCATGTTCTCTTTACCAAACCCGATTCCTTTTCCACCGAGGGTGTTAACATTAAGAGACCTATTTTTAAACGACTGCACTTTCGTATTGTTCAGATCTGAAGCTTTGAGCTCTTGGTTTCCCAATAAAGCTCTCGCTCGCCTTTGTGCTTCGGCAACTTTAGATACGCGCGCATCCAACGCCGCATCACGTGGAGCATCTTCAACGAGCAACTCTTCATCTTCTGAATCTTCGTCGTCTTCGCTCACTTGATAAGCCATCGACTTTTTGCCCATTTGTTGATGTTGCTTTTGTGCGAGTTTAGAGAGAATTTGATTACCCGCTCTCTGATTGTGCATGCTACTGAGTGTTGACGTCGTGTTCATCTTCTCGGATGGTCTCGCAACATTCCCGATACCTCCGCCTGGATTTACGAAATGACTCGCTCGAGACGCTGTGCTTCTCGCCGCGAACTGGTTGCTAAATTGATTGATGGCTGAAGTATTCTTGCTGTACGGATTGTGCGTATGTGATGTAGTAATCATTTTCCCGTTCGATCCGGCTAATTTCCCTCGCCCGGAGGCTAAAGCGATACGTTCTGTTTGCAGGGCTCTCAACGCAGCGCCAGCGTGGAATTCACAAAATTCGCATTTGCTCAGATTCACGGCCTTTGTGCACGGCAGTCCATCTTTAGCGCGCGTTCCTTTACAATACGCAAAATCTGGAGACTTTCCTATCTTAATCATCTGCGTCGGGTCCTCTATCGAAACGGAGAATTTTTTCGTCTTTGGACAGACGTACGGCTTACAGTCTAGAAGTGCGTATAGCGTCCCTGCTTTTGCCTCTTTCCAGTGCACTTGATGCGCGTCGCCGAAGAGTTTCACAGACAATTCTGACTTCTCCAAATTGCCAAATGAAATCGTGGAGAAGTGTTTCCCATTCGCGGTGGCATATGGTCGAGTGGACTTTTCTAAACTCACGGCGACGGTGCCCCACTTTTTGGTTTCCAAATTTGCATCGCGTGAAGATGAAAAGAGAGATGAATTTCCAGCTGAAATGTTCGACAAGGACGAAAGATTATCACTCGTCACGTTTTCGAGCTTTATGAATCTCCGTTCGCTGAATTTATCGTCCATGGACGCGCCAGAGACGACTCTGTTTTCTACTTTTAAATTCGAAAATCGCTCGACAGTTTGAAGCTGTTGTGCTCTTCTTTGAAGCTGTTCTATCGGCTTCCTTTTATTCTTGTTTGTATTCATTGTCTCTCTTGAAATATATGCAGATGAAATTCTAAGGACGAGAAAGGAGTAAAATGCTGTCGCGACGTGTACGTTTGCGCCGGGGCGTGTGTCTCTCTCTCTTCTCTCGTCCAAGGAAGCGAGGGACTGACTTGCGTTTTCGAATTTTTTATAGAGATTTTCCTTTTTTCCTTTTTCAGTCGTCAGTCTCATCAGTCGAATGCGGCTGCTTCGCCAGTCTGCACGAAGAACGATGAGAACGCTCGCGACGACGGGAACGACGACGGCGACGAGACCAACAGGCAGATGTGCGAAGAGTGATAATCTCAACGCTACTTATCTGCGCAAGACGCACTCCTCCTCCTCCTCCTCCCGCTCCTATAATGCAGATCTCTTCTTTTCCAATTTACGACGACGAAACAAATGTAGTCGGGCTTTTTGTTTCTCTTCTTCTTCTTGCGTCAACTCCAACGAAGACAACGTGAAAAAAGACGACGTATTCGCGCGTCGACGGAATGGGTTCTTGTTCAACAGACCGTCGACTTCTTCTTCGTCTTTACCATCTCGCGGGCGCCGCTCTTCTTTTTTGACAATGGGAGCGAAGAAGCAAAAGTCGTCGTCGTCCGCCGGCGGGGGCGATGCAACGAACGAACAACAACAAAAATCAACGTCGACAGCAGAACCAGAGACTGGGCGTTCAATAATATACGAAAAAGATGGTGAAATTCACGTCGGCGTTTTACAGAAACGTTTGGGCAAATCTGGATGGTCCATATTCATCGCTGACTCTTCGTCGTCTTCCTCTGTGACGAATCAACAAATCAACATATCGGAGAAGAACATCAAGTTTGTGATGGCGAAGAAATACTCTTTAGACGATCTGCAAGTGATGATTGAACGCGCGAAGATGATTCATACTGACGGTAGTTTAAAATTAACCTGGGAGATATGCAAAGAAGAGGAGGTAGAAGGCAATAATAAGGGTGTAACGTATGCGATTGATGATTTACGAGAGATGCTTTTACCAGACGTCAAAGATGACGAGGAAGCCAAGATGACTTTAATGTTAGTCTTATCAGAAAACACGAATGTGTATTTTAAACAGCTACAAAAAAAAAGTAAAAAAGGTAGCAGTGGTAGTACTAGCGACATCGTCTATGCGACGAGGAGTGATGACGACGCGAACGCTTTACAGAAGAAACTCGATGCGGAGCTTCTTGCGAAGAAGATGGAAGACGCATTCGTTTCTGAGATTCAAAACGCCATGCTCGCGAAAGACTATGACAGAACGACGAAGAAAGCAAAATCATTGCAGGTTTTCAACGATAACAACGGTACTCGATATCAACGTTTGGAGAGTTTACAGGCGTATGCTTCCGGTGATGACTGTTACACACATGGGCAAAAAGCGTCGGCCGAGGATTTGTTAGCAAAGCTCAATGTGCAAAAAACTTCTCAGAAAGCATCCGAAGTGTTAGTAAGGCTTGGAATTTGGCGAGAACACGAGAACTTGGCGCTTCGAAGAAACTGCATACCAGTTGAATTTGATGAAAACATCGAATATCTGGCACAAACTGTTCAGTGCGAACCTTCGAGTATTGATCTCGACGCGTCTTCGAGAGTCGATTTGAGTCGGTTGGAAGTATTCGCAGTGGACGACGCGTCCACATACGAAATAGATGACGGTATATCGGTCGAGAAAATCGAAGGCGACGACGAATTTGTTAGAATTTACATTCACGTGGCTGATCCCACGAGGTTTATCGCTTTCGACTCGCCGCTCGATAGAGAAGCGAGGAAAAGAGGAACGACGATATATTTACCCATGGAATCTATTCCCATGTTTCCCAAGTCACTTAGTGGAGGAAAATTGAGTTTAAGCGTTGTCAATGATGACACTATGAATAACTACAACGATGGCGTTGCGTTAACGGTACAAGTCGACGTATCTCGTCTCAATGGATCCATCAAATCGTACGATATCTATCCAAGCACCATATCCGGAGTGACTCGCATGACGTATGAAGACGTTGATGCGCGTCTGAAAGAGGAAAAAGGAAACAGTAATCTCCATCTGCTCAACGAATGCGCGGTTGCGCGATATCGCAAGCGTGAGGAAGAGGGTGCTATTAATATTCTCTTACCCGAACTCGATGTTTGTGTTACAAACGCCGACGCGAGAGGTGGTGACGTGAGTTCGGAAATTTTTCTTAAGCGTCGAGATAACTCTGTGTCCAAAATTTTGGTCTCTGAGATGATGATTTTAGCCGGAGAGGTTGTTGGAACTTTTGGTGTTGAGAATAGCCTCGCATTACCATTTCGCGGACAGGGCGAACCACGTCTTATGGATGAAGAAACCTGGGACACTATTCCAGATGGCGTGTGCGCGGAAATGGCTATGCGTTCGTGCATGGTGGCGAGTACGCAAGGCATCACCCCGAGACCTCATCACTCGCTCGGATTGGGAGCATATGTTCAGTTCACGTCACCCATCCGTCGATACGCGGATTTATTAGCACACTACCAAATCAAATCGTATTTGCGAAGTGGGAAACACTCGTCTGAAATCCCAAACGAGAAGTTAGAGCTCGTTTTAAGCGAGGCTGGTGCAAACGCCTCGGTGGGAATCAAAACACAACGCGAAATATCCAAGTATTGGGTCACTGAATACTTCTCTCGTCGACTTGACTCGTCGTCTAATTCTCCCGGCGATAACATATATAACGCGACAGTGGTAAAGTCCATGCGTTCTGAGGCATTTGCACTGGCTTTGTTGGAGGATACTGGATTCGAAACGCCATTCAAGTTACTTCGCGAGAACGACTTCAAGCTCGGGGAGAAGGTTAAGATCAAAGTAGACTCTGCGAATCCTATTGAGCAACAGCTCCTCTTTTCACAAGTTTACGTAGGTACTGATGATAACGATAATAAATAAGCAATAAGTAGAAGACAACAATAAGCAGACGCAATATAGAATAAAGCGTATAGTTAACGTTGATTAGTTTTACGATGTTGTATTTGTTTAATAATATTATTAATAAAGCAACTTCAAAGCGACCGGAGAGAAGAACAATGAGATGACTCATCATCATCACTCACACGTCCCCATTCATCACCAACAACTAAAGTCTAATATAATTGATGAATTTAGTTGACGACGATCTTGCCTTGCATGCCCGCGCCTTGGTGCGGTTCGCAGTAGAATTCGTAGGTACCGGCGGTGTCAAACTTGTTCGAGACCTTCTCCCCTGGGCCGTTCAAGTAGTCCTCGTGGGAGATCTTGTCAGCATCGACCCCATCCGGGACGGCGTCTTCATCGAAGACGACGTTGTGCGGGAACGCCTTGTTGTTGACGAATTCAACAGTTTCGCCCTTGGAGACCGTGACGGACGACGGGAAGAAACCGAGTTCACCATTGTCGCCACCCAACTTGATGGTGGCAGCAAACGCCGGGTTGACCATAAGGACAGTCGCGCCAACGACGGCAGCCTGTTGATAGTGAAGATAGAAAAGGATTGGTCAGTTGTTACTCACTTTTGATATTTCTGAGAAAGAGACTTTTGAAATTTCTACACCCCCTTCATAAAGGAAGCTCTCCCCTCCTATAAAAAATCTCCTCCTTTTTAGGCTTCCTCCTCCTTTCGAAAATTCGATCGCGTCACCAACAATTTTACAACTTTGCCCTTGCGCGCAAGCGGGAAAACCACAAGTAAACGTATGCAACGACGTAAAAAACGATGAAATTCAGTCGAATGACGGATCCATCGACGAATTCTACGTTTTTAAGAGAAATGTAACTCTCGCGTCACCCTTAAGTAAGGCCGTTTGGGTTTCCCGTTACCCGAGCGATATTGTCCTCTTGTACGAAAAAACTGACGGGGCAATTGCCTTGAGAGAATTAGGCGTAAAAAACAAAATCTCATTGTATTTACCTTCTTCATGTCTTGGACGAAGGACGCCTTGGTCGTCTTGTTGACTTTGTTGACTTGGACAGTCTTCGTGGCAAAAGTTTGTTGGACAGCGAACATTTTTATCGTAGTTTGTATGTGTTTTAAGTGACGATTTCGAGCGCGGAAAATCGAAGGTGAGCGCCTTGTTTTATTCCTATCCCTAACAACCAAAAAAAAATGCACCCCCTTCCTTCTTCCAATTTCTTCCATCCCTTTCTTCTTTTTTTCTCTTTTGTTTTCACACCAGCCCCCTTCACGCCTTTTTTTTTCCTTCTCCGACTCTTATGGGATACGCACGCATATCTCTACATAGAAAGAAAGAAAGATCGTACAGAGCCACACGGTAAAAGAACGTGAAAGAGAGAGCGAGAGAGAGGGAGAGAACGTCGGGTTGTTTTTGTGTGGTGCAAATAACAACGCACCAAAAAATAAATATGGACGCAGTCATTCTTAAAGAACGAAGGACGGCGGAGAATCCGAGCAGTAGTGCTAGGGGTAGTTTAGAATCTACCCAATCGATATTAAGCGAAGGAAAAGGGAATTCGAGTAGCTTTATGATGATTAGTAATAAGAATAAATCAATAAACGAAGGGTTGGTTATTTGGGAGAGGCAAAGAAAAGCGTGGCGGAACTTACCAAGTCCCAATAAAGGAGGGGAGAACACAAAAAAGGTGTCCTCAGCGTTTTCTATCACGAAAAGAAAACGGGGCCAGAGCTCTGCAATCCCACCAGATGCGACGTATGAAGATTTACTTCTAATCCCATTCGTGAAATTTGCAAAACCAATCAAGCTCGGGGAAATGATAGACTTTTTAGTTGAGACATGGAGTGAAGAGAACAACTTTTGGTAACGGGAAAAGAAGAGCATGTGTAGACACGAGCATGCGGTAGAAGCCAAAAGAGAACAGATATATAGTCATATATTTAGAGTTTTGTAGTACCTTGTAGTTCAAAAGTCTCTCTCTACGTATTCATGTGTTAAATTACAACAACTTTAGATTTTAGGTACGGATTCCATTTACTTTTACAACAACAAGAACTCATCTTAAACAGAAGGCGTGACCAACTTCGGTGAGCTTCTGCTTCGAGTCGTTCTTGCTGGTGTCTTCTCCTCGACGTTGTTGTTGTATTCGGTAAACAAAGGTACAGGGGCCTTTCGTCTCGTGTTCATAGCACTATTCGTCTTTGAAAAGGAAAAACGGCCCGGCGCTCCTCTCGTTTTTGAAGATGATTTGTTGTTGTTGCCAACGTTGCTACTCTTGTTGCTGGCATTCATATCGTTCTGCTTCTTACCTTGTCTAGTGGTGGTGGTAGTAGCACTTTTATCGTCATTCACGCGTTGAAACACCGGTGACAAACCAGTCTCCGAGTGCAACAAAGTTCTCAAAGGAGACGCGACGTTTCCGTGTCCATAGTTAACGAAAGACATGTCATCCATGAAGACATCATCTGCGAGCATGCGTTGTGCGGCTCGAGCGGCTTCACGAGCCGGTGAATTTAACATAAGACTGGTATCGTTGTCTTTAACAGAACCCACCAGAGATTTTTTCACGCCTTCGACTTTCTTTCTTGCTGCGTTAGTGTTTGTGAGAATTTTGCCCTCATCTTCTCCAACTGTGGTGATTGTTGTCTTCGTCGCCATCGCAGTGCTACCGTCTTGTGAAGGATTTGCGGCGTCGCTTGTATTCTTACAGCCTTCACACTTGCAGTAGTCTTGGCATCGTACGCCTGCTTGGAAGCATTCACAGTACTTTTTCAAGCATGCTGACTTCTTGCAATGACAGCCTTTGGCGTGTTTTGCTTCCACGCTATCGTCATCAACAATCTTGTTCGCAAATGCATTTGGATTTCTAGACTCAATCTGGTATCGCGTTTGTCGAACTAACTCGAGATCACCCTCGGTGTTACTGCAATCTTGGCATGAACAGTCGCGGCAAAACACGCCGGCGGCAAAGCAATCGCAGTACAACTTCAAGCACTTTGACTTTTTACAGTTGCACTTCTTGGACTCGCCGTTGAAGTTGATGCCTTTGTCAAGTTTATTCTGGTCCAATCTATCCACAAAGGTCAACTTCGTGTTCGACCCTGGAGTTTGCAAATCACGAGTATTCTTCACTTTACTACCGCTACCATTTTTTGATTTCCCAACTGGTGGAGTGATGTGCTCACTGTTGCTACTGGTGAGGCTATCGCGTCTACTCAACTTCTTCGAAGCCAAAGGCGTCGCCCCTACTTTTCTATTGTCCGTCCCAACCGGATGGTCTCTAGGTGAATCCGCCGCTTCGCCTCGAATCGTTTTCGAAAACCCACTGTTCCATTCGAGCGAAGCACCCGTCGTTGACTGACGTTTGGAGGACCCGGTTGGCGGCGAAACAAACGCGTTGTTGTTTTTGCCTCCATTCTTCTTCGTGCTCTTCTTTTGGTTGCCTCCACTTTTCTTGGCAGTTGTTTTATCACCATTACCACCGCTATGATTATTATTAAACTTATTATCTAACTGCAAGAGCTCATCCTCAAGCGTAATAGCACCCATGGTTCCTCCAATACCGCCGACAAAGTCGTCCTGGTCGTCCGCGTCTTCGTGTTGGTTCTTTTCGTTGCTATGGGCAAAAGGAGCCATCAAACTGTCTGGGATGGGACCCATATCGTTCGCCAAGGAGGAAACCGTATTGTTGTGATTGTGGTTGTTATTGTCCTCGGATCGTTTCCTCGGCGGACTGTACGGATGAAGAAGAGGAAGAAGAAGAAGAGGAAGAGTTGTGTGTGAGTATAATATTTTTGTTGAGATAAGACAGCTCTCTTCTCTCATATACAAAATTTTGTCGAAAAATGGTAAAAAATGTCCAAAAGATGTGAGATATTTGTCTCTTGGCACCGTCTTCTCTCCTGACCACGAGCGAACAAGCAAAGAAAGGAAAAAACGCGCGCAATCAAAACCGCCTTAACATGAATCGCGCGACATTCCTATTGCCAAGCGAAATCGAAAGATGGAGAGATCGAATCGTTACGAATGTGCTCTCGGAATCCTAAAGTTAAACACGCGATTTTAAACGTACCTTTTAAACGCCGAAGGCGAGGAAAAACAGATGGGCATGTCCGTGTTATTCCCTCCCAGACTCGATGCGCCAAAACGTATGGGCGATAAGTTGGAGACAAAATTCATAAACGGGGAGTTCATGATGCTCTATTTTTTCAATAAAAGATAATGGTGAGTATACGATCACGTATTTTTTTCGCGTTTTCCATGCTCGCACATGCGATACCCGCGCGAGGTCGGAGCGAAAATCATCCATCTTTTTCTCTTCGGCAAAGATGGAAGAGAGAAACGATGCGTTCGTAAAACAAGAATCTTCTTTAATCAAATCGCGTCCTCAACGAGATACGCACCGGGTCGATGTCGCCATTTCCATTCTTTTTCGGACGCTCGGGAGTCTTCATGACGTCGTACATGTTCGAAATCCCCATCCTATGATTCGCGTGTGACGTCTAAAATAGTGAAGAGTTTAAAAATGTGTTTTCTGTGGAAGGAAAAAACAGTTACCGTGTTACAAAATTTTTGGCGGGAACTTTTTCCTTTTTTGCTTTTTTTCACTTTCAACTTTAGAATTGAACGAGTACCCAAGCACCAAGGTGCTGGGCATCAAAGGAGATATTTTTCTATTCTTCTCTACAACAACTATGGTGTGTAGGTGCAGCTAAACCATATTAAAAACTATACACCAACTACCGTCTCTTACGAAACGTTCTCTTGGAGGAAGATGGAGGTGCGGCGTTTGAGCCAATATTGAATGCCCCAGCATTACTACTCAACGGCTGCGGAGGGAAGGGGAACGCACTTGAAGTTGTCGTCGTCGGCGGCGGCGGCGGTGGCGTCGTAGTAGGTGGACGCGCTGCAGGGTTTTCACCAAGAGGTGTTGTTGTCGTTGTCGTGGGAGCCGGTAACGCCTCCACAGCTTTTTTCTTCGCTGCTTCTGCTTCTTCCATCACTCTCTTAGCCTCTTCTGCCTGCCTAGCTGCATTCGCTGCTTTCGCCGCCTCTAACTTTTCCTTCTCCTCTTTGGCTTTCCTTCGCGCTTCGACTTCCTTCTCATCTTCTGGATGCGGTTCTAACTCGGAGTCGAGAAGTAAGAGCACGACTTCTTTTTGCGATTTGCTAGATGATGTTGCATTTAATGTCGTTCTCGTTGGTCTAATTGGTATTCTTCTCCTTGCCTGCGTCGCTGTCGTTCTTGAGAGCTTTATTCTCGACGTGCTATTTTGCCGTGTTGTTACTGGGAGAGTAGTAATTAACTCACGCTCTCGAAATCGTAAAGTTTTAGAACTATCGATGGGGACGTAGTCCCCAACGGTGTTCGTTCTTCGTCGGCGCGTTGTCGTCGCGTGCGTTGCGTCTCTGTCTTCTTCTTCTTCTTCTTCTTCTCGTTTTCGTTTGTTCTTTCCCGTTGTTTTTAAAGTCACCTCCATGTCGTCATCGTCGTAAATATTCGGGAAAACTGACATTCCTCTCCGAAGTCGAATCGGTGTTTTAAACGACTTCTTCCTCGCACTCATCGTCATCTGTCGATATATCGTTTTCGCTCGTTTTCTTTTCCTTCTTCCGCGTGGGCGGGGAGTTTTTACTCGTTGTAAGACTCACTCGCGCATTGAAAATGAAAAAAAAAACTCTCTCGTACATTTTACAAACGACAAAGAGATGATGAACTCTTCTTTTTCTTCTTTTTCATTGTTTGTTTACCCCAACCAAACTAACCAACCAGCGCGATGTCCCGCTCATCCTCGTCTTCATCGTTACAAACCGAAGCGGAAGCCTTCGCTTTTAGGAAACTCATAGAGCATTTAAAATGGAGAAACGAAACTATTCAAAACATAGAGATGATGAACTTGACTGGCTTCTGTAGAAACTGTGTAGCCAAATGGTTGTTGTTAGGGAAGAAAAATGTGAGACTAAAAAGCACGTATGAATCATGTCAAGAAGAGGTATATGGAATGTCCCAACAGGAGTGGAAAAATAAATGGCAGTTGAAAGCGTCGGATGAAATGTTGGATAAATTTAAGAGCGGACAAGATATGCACGCGAAGCATCCGAAAGATTTGATGGAACCAATATCAGTACCGTTAGAACAACCTGTGGCTATAAACAAAAATAACAACATGCTTTCGGACGTTTGCTGCGAAGACATCGAAGATGATGAGATATGTGTTACTAGAGGAATGGATGCAAATAATAACAGCAATATATCTTTCGGTATTATAACTGTATCGGACCGAGCGTTCAACGGCGTATACGAAGACGTTTCCGGAAACATCATCATGAGAGAAACCATCGAGACATATTTTAGTAATAATAGAAGCAAGGTTCAAAATATTAAAGGATACAAAGTTGTCCCAGATGAGAAAGATGAGATTGCGAAAGCGATCGTTTACATGTCAGACGAACTGAATTGCGATGTGATTTTAACCACCGGAGGAACTGGTTTAGCGAAAAGAGATGTTACGCCCGAGGCGACGAAAAGCGTACTCACGAGAGAAGTGAAGGGCATAGCAGAATCGCTCAGAGCGAACGCACGTCGATACGAAAAACACACCGCATTATCACGGGCAGTTGCTGGGTTGCGAAATAACCAGAGTTTAATCGTAAATTTGCCCGGTCGGCCAAACGCGGTGGCTTCGAGTTTAGGGGTGTTACTTCCGATGATGCCGCACGCCATTCGGCAACTTAAATCTTAAGAATTCTTATGATAGTTCAATATTGTTGGTACCGGTACCTTTCTTAAAACACGTTACTTTAGCGCAGCCAGGAGTGAATTTTGTCATTTTAAATGCCCACTCTCTCTTTCTTTCTCTTCCTGAGATTGGAAGGTCTACTTTATACTTTACATACGTTGTAGATAAAACGTAAAATTATTATTGTTCTCGCGATCGATGAAACTCAAACACGGCAAACTCAATCAAAACCATAGCTGCTACTAAGCTGGCTCTTTGTCTCACGTGCGAACCAGGCGCAAACCTAAGAACAAAGTGCGAACGATCCGTCAATCCAGCGCAGGAGCAACCTGGCCACTTGGAAACCATCACGCCGAGATGTTCTTTCGTTCTTGGATCTCGAATGTCAACGTTGAAGTTCGCGTTAAAGCAACTCGGCGCGCAGCAGTTGGACTTCCCGTTATCTGCCGTCATTGAGTTGCTCGACACTGAATATATCAATCGACCTTGATCGTCTGTCGCGTCGAAGTTACGTCCGCAACATGTCGGTGTTCGTTCAATCGCCTTGGCATACGTGTTCCCTCTAGCGTCCAACAACTCTGCTTCTTGTGGTTGGCAAATGCATATGTATGGAATACCAAGAGTGCATTTGAACGGTCGAATGACGGAGAAAAACGTTCTCCCTTCCCCATCAACGAAAGGCATGGTGAATGCTCTTGTGCCAGCACAAATATTCCTCGAAAGACAGTTCGATTGTTCCTTCGCCTTAAATAACGGTTCTAAGTTTCCTCTCGTAAATTCCTTCATCCACGCGTCCGGGATTGGATCCGGCATATCTTGACCGATTGGAATCACTTTATACTGGTTTTTCGTGCTAAAACCCGTCATGGCTTCTAATACTTCGATTTTTTGATTCATGTACAGACCCTTTTCATTAATCGTACGAAGAAGAGAAAGAAGATCGTTTAATGGTCGACTGGGACGACTTTGAAAGATCGAAGAAGAAAAAGAAGAAGAAAAAGAAGAAGAAAAAGAAGAAGAAGAAGAAGAAGAAAAAGAAGAAGAAAAAGAAGAAGAAGAAGAAGAAAAAGAAGAAGAAAAAGAAGAAGAAGAAGAAGAAGAAGAAGAAGAAGAAGAAGAAGAAGAAAGAAGAAGAAAAGTATCAATAAACGTACAGATATGCCTTCCAAGAACTCTAAACCAGTCGAGTCCTTCTTTTTCGGAGGTTCTGGCGCGGACGGTGGGACCATCTCAGTCATGGTGAGACGCAATTAAGGTGGTAAAAATGTGAAACAAATGAAGGTGGTGTTAATTGGTCTGGTGAGTTGTCTGACAGTCGACAGTGGAAAGTGGAGAGAAAGAAAAAGAGACGCTAACGAGAGAGGGAACGTTTTCCCACTTTTTGACAAGCACGCTAGTAAAGTTCTACTTTATAAGTGTGTGTTGCAAGTTAGTCTAAGTTACCGGCGGCATTTACATTTCCATCGCCTTGGTGACCACCCTCGGCTTCATTCTCGTCGTCGGCATCGTTGTTTAAGCCACCACCCGTCGTGGGCGTTTCTAAACCAGTCGCGCCGGTTTCTGTCGCCGTATTCGTTTCCGCTGGTGTCGCTTCACCCCCCCCATCACTTTCTTCCACTTTCGGTTTCATCTTAAACGAAAACTTCATCTTCATCTTTGGTTGCGTTTGCGTCAACCCGCTACTTTTTTGATCGTCTTCTCCTCGGTCTTCTCCTCCCTCCTCCTGCGGCGAGTACGTGTGATCGGCTTTCTTCAAGTCTCGTTTGGTGTATGGTCGATTTAAGAGTGTTTGGACGAAACCGACGAGTTTCGTCGCCAACGTAGGAACCCAATCTATACGCATCTTCACTTCTTGTTCGGCTTGGTGGTACGACTTTGCGTTTGTTTCGATCATGGTAATATCTGCGAACCATTCCATGACGGTACCGTACGCGTTTTCGCGCGCTTTCGTGAGGATCGTGTTCAAATCCACCGGTTTTTCGACAAAATCCCTGTAATCTTCCAAAAGCACCGGCGTCCCGAAAATTTGACCAAACTCCTTGTTCTTGATGATTGCTTCTGTAAGATCCGTAAGAAGCATCCATAAAGGCTTGCCTGGTCTCGGTTTGTACCCTTGCTTTTTCCTCGGCTGAGCGCCACCCGGGGTCGACTGGGTGCGTTGTGCCGCGGCTTTGATGCTCGACGCGTTCAAACTGAGTTTCAAGCCTTGGCCGGGAACTGGTTTCATATCCGGCATCTCATCCTCATCTAACTCGCCATCGATGAGTAAACCTTGCGCTTGCAACCTTTGGATTCTTTCCTTAGCGCGTCGCGCACGTTCTTTCGCGCGTTTTCGACGTCGAACCAACTCTGCTCTTTCCGCATCTGCTTTATCTGCAAACGTTAATGGCTTTGGAGCCGGCTTCTTTTCGGGCGGTGCTTCTTCAGGTGCATCGGGAGGCTTTGCTCTACCCACCGCCGCAAGCGCTTGCGTAGCCGCTTCCTCAGAAGCCTTCTTCCCTCGCGCTCTGACTTGCATCCAGGCTTCGCCGGCAATGTCGGTGATGTCTTCCTCTACCGTCGCTTGTCGACCATCCGGAAACGTATGCGTGGTAATTCGTTTCAAACGTAAATTCTTCCCTTCTGGGATAATTCCGCGCTCGAGAAGTTTTTTGGGGTCTTCTGTACCAATACCACCACCGAGTTCGTTGCGCAGTTGATCCAATTCAGCGGCATCTTCCTCTTCAGTTGGACCTCTTGCTTTCATTGCCAACTCTGCTTCTAGTTCTGCCGCTAAAGAATCTGAGTCTGAGTCTGATTGGTTTTCATCGCTCTCGTCGTCGCTATCTTCAGTATCAGAACATAAGGCGTTCAAACCATCGTCCGTATCACCTCCAGAGGATGATTCATCGTCGTTTCCGTCCGATTTCTTCTTTCGATCTCGCCTGGCAAGTCTTTTCCATTGCCGTTTGAAGAGAAAATTGGACGTTTCCTTGAGTTCCTCGACTTGTTGCACTTCGGAAAGTTTGATGCTTCTCGCAAACCTGGACATGTTTTGATGCGTCGCGTTCCCATCCGCCGTGGCGGCACCGGACAATTCGCGGATCAAACCGATGCGTTTCCATCTTTCGAGTTTCAAAATGACTTCGTCTTCGATGCCAAAGTTTTTCAATATGCGTGCTGCCTGCGGCATGGTAAGTTTTCTTAAATCCGCTGCGGTACCCGTTACTGTTCCTGGTTGTACTTTTGGACGAAGTTCTTCTGGTGGAGGCGGTTTCGTTAGTCTTCTGACGTAGTGCCAGAACTTTCCGGTTTCTTTTTGAATCTTCTTCGAGCTGTCAATGTGCAAAACGCCTTTACCAGCCGCATATGCGAGAAACTCTCGAGTGACCGACCACGGTTGCATCTGAAGCATAAGCTCAATTCTTTCCAAATCCCTCGCGCGTTTTCCTTTCGAGTGTCGCACCAAAATCGTCACGGCATTCGTTAACGATTGAAAATCAACGGCTAAAAGTTTGTTCATTCGTTTCACTTGTTCCGGCGTTCGGTCTTGCATGGGTTCGGTGATGGCGTGACGCATGGATTCATATGCGCAAATATCTTCCGGTGTGCACATTTTTTGAATTTCTTTTTCGTGCTCGAACCGGTACTCCGGATTTAACGCATAATCTTCTTTACTGATCCCTTCGCTTGATCGAACTGGTGCACATATTTTGAGGCGTAACTTAGACCGAATTTGGTCTTCAGTCAAGACATTGTTCAACGAGGACGCGATATCCGAAACTTTAACAAGTTTCGGACGATGCGCATCTTCTGGAGTGCTTCGCTTTTGGAGTTCCAAGAAATGTTTCAAAACTGTCGCATTGACCATGCGTTCTTCAATGTCGATACACTCCTGCGATCTTGGCATTGGAACTTCAACGTGCGGCTCCATTTGACCGGCAATGAAGAAATGGGGCACTTGGCGCATGCTCCATTTACCCGTTGGTCCTCTGGCGAGTAAATACAACGCAGGTTGAGAGTCATCGTCCATATCTGGCGTCCTATTAAAAAGTGGAGCGCGGTACATGGACGTCTCTAAGACGTTGACGGGGACACCAGGAGGTAAACCGGAGAGAAAAGGCGACGGCGCGTTTGGTTTTAAATCAAACACTTGCCCGCTCTTTCCCATTAAAGGTCTCGCGCCCTGATCCCCGGCAGATTTTCTCAAGTAATACGTCACTTTCTTCGCTGCCATGCCCGGTTTAGCGATTAGAGGAGGGTCTGCTTCCGCGTAACTGACAAGCATTATATGACCATCTTGAATGGAAAGATCGGAGGGTTTCTTAAACGCTCCAGGAGGTGCCAAAGCATGATCGTCTATCGGGCGCATCGTTGCAATTTCTTCCGAAATCATGTGCACTTTAGTAGACTCGATGTATAAAATCGGGGCGCCAACTTGAGGCTTGACGCCACAATCTTTCAAGGTCAGGGATTCATCCAGAGGTTCTTGCTTTTCTACTCCCACTTTAGGAAAGTATAAGGACAAATCACCTTCGAGTTCTGGCCAACGTTTGCGTACGCGTTGAATGATAGAACCAACTGCTTCCGAAGATTTTACTTTCAACGTCGCGACGGCGCTATCGAGCGTCAACGATTTCACGTTGATTTTAAACGTTTCGTCTGCGGAAGGTCCAGCTATGCGAATACCCATAAACCCGATTTTCTTCTTCGTCGCCTGTGGCGGTTGCACTTCTAAAACTGGAGGAGGTCGTGGATAATCCATTGGATCTCTGTTCAAAGAAGGAGGATTTTGGTACACGAAATCAGAGTGTATGATTCCTTCCAAACGCCCCGGCCGAGTACGTTCGCGCACATCGCCTTCCTCAGGGACTTCCGGAGCGTACGCTTCGTCTATACTTATGTTCAAAGTTTTCTCAAAATCAGCCACGGGCGGTAAATCGCGCGTTTTCCAAACTTTTGCAGTCGCTCTCGTAAACTCGGAGCCGTCAAGATCACCGTCCGCGAACAAATCGAGATCAGGATCGTTTGGATTTATTCGCAGCTCACTAAACATCTTCGAAGGATCGCTGATTTCGTCCATATACACAGGATTTCCGTCCCATGAAACTTCGTCCACCCAATCACCAGAAAGCAACTCCTGATTTTTTCGTTTCAACATTTCGAGCGCACCGCGCTCCTGAAGCTCTCTCGAAACGTGCTCTTGATACGTTTGTTTGTTCTTCCTAGCAGCGGCATCCGCTTTTTCATCTTCCTCTGCAGTAAACAATGCTGCTTCTGGCGGTAAATCGCTCTGACCGACTAAACGAACGACGAGTTTATCTAAACCGGCTAATCGATGCGAGCCCCCGCTTTGCACACGTGCTTCGGCTTGCCCAAGAACTCTGATATCTTCCTTTGAACCACCAGACGCGAGTGAATTTGGATCTTGCACTGCCACATTTGGATTTGAATATTTGTGCGACTCGTCTTTTTTATTATTTTTGTCGTTATTCCTGTCAATTTCTGTCCATAGACGCAAGGTCTGAAACGAATTTGTGTCCGGCGGTTCAAAGTATTCCAGAGACGCCGTTGATTTGGAATCTTCATCGTCTGGTTGTTCTGTATACTCCCCCCATCTCTTAACGCGAGAACTTTTGATTGCATGAATTGTCGCACTATCCAACTTTTGCATAGAAACGACTGATTTCCGGTTTTTACTATCATTCTCTGCGTCCTCATCTTCATCATTGCTTTCATTATCGTCGTCTTTGCTGGAAGCTTTTTCTTTCCTTGCTATTCCTGGTGATGTTACTCCGTCCTTTTCTTCATGTTGTATTGTAGTATGAGCTTCACTGCCCACAGCTATCCTTCTCTCCGCCTCAACTACTCCTGTATCGTCGTCCCACATGATGTCGTCTTCCCAGTCTTTCTGTTCCACACCGATAAGAAACTTCTCTTTCTCCAACTCCGCGACCTCCATCTTCTTAACCTCGTCTATATCTGCCGCATCTTCCATCGCCTCTCGCATCGCCTCCTTCTCGCTCGCATACATCCCAGCTACTCTTGCAGCTAATGACACGTCGTCTCGATCCACCCTCCCACCCGGTTTCCATTTCCGATCGATATCGTCGTTCAAGTCTTGATCGAGCATAACTTGATTGACTTTCGGGAGAAGCTTCTCGCCTCTGTAATGACAACCATTCAAATCCTCGTTGTCGGAACCACCTTTGTTGTAATCTCCTTC
>JACLAA010005455.1_pt1 | contig 17497 bp, 15 predicted proteins | sample 8027891 | NCBI WGS metagenome assembly JACLAA01 (sample SAMN15724900, study PRJNA655200) | protist metagenome | isolation source: fluorescence activated cell sorting (FACS) single amplified genomes of... | place: Spain: Blaines Bay Microbial Observatory, Mediterranean Sea | collected 2016-01-19 | reverse complement strand
TTCTCCTGTTACTGTTGTTGTTCTTTTAAAACTCTCTCTGCTGAATAGTAATACTCTACTAGAAGAATAATTTTACTTTGCGCGTGGTAGCTTTTGTGTTGAGAGATGTGAAAAAGTACGCGACAAAAAAAGGAGAAAAACACAACAACAAAAAAAGAAATTTTTTTGGAAACGACGAGAAAGCAAAATCAATCGATCGATTAAATTATTTTCAGAGAAGGAAGGAGCCGCAAAAAAAAAACATCAAGAGAAGGCAAATCATGTTGAGACGCGCTGCTGCTGCAACAAATCCTTCCTTTTCTGCTGCTGCTGCTTCTGCTGAGGCTGCTGCTGCGCTGTTGAACAACGCGACCACGAGGATGAGCAGAGTGTGGGGTTCAGTTTTCGCGTCGACATCAAAATCATCAGCTTTTTTCTCTTCTTCTTCCGTTGCTTTGAATGTTGATGCGTCGGAATCATTTTCATCAAAATCATCGTCAACCCCGATTGCCATTTTTGCGAGAACGACAACAACAACAACAACAAAATTAACAACGAATAATACTAATAAAAGAACGTACGCCTCGCAAGCGAAAGCGGTGGACGCGTTATTCAAACGCCCTTTACCGCACAAAACGCAAGAACAGCTCATTAAATCCGCGCAGAGGTTTGGACCGAAACGACCCGGGTTGATTGCCGTGAAAGCAGGCATGACGTGCGACTGGGACGAGTGGGGGAAACGACACCCTTTGACGGTTTTATGGATCGACGATAATCAAATCGTCCAGGTGAAAACGGAAGAGAACGAAGGGTACAGCGCGGTTCAAGTTGGAAGCGGGTATAAGAAACCAAAATCGGTGACCAAACCAGAGCTCGGGCACTTTATTAAGGCGCAAGTGCCGATTAAAAGGTTTCTGAGCGAGTTTCGCGTGACGCCGCCGACGATGAAAATGTATAAAGAAGACGAGGAAGGAGACGATGATGATGACAACAACAATTTAGATGTAGAAACTGTAGAAATTAAAGGTGCTAGGGAGTATAAAGTTGGAGAGGAGTTAAACGCGAACCATTTCTATGCTGGACAGTACGTGGACGTGCAAGGGGTCACCTCGGGCAAAGGTTTCGCCGGGCCGATGAAACGGTGGGGTTTCTCCGGGCAACCCGCCTCGCACGGGAACACGAAGAAACACCGCGCGCACGGGTCGATCGGTCAGTGTCAAGATCCGGGGAGAGTCTTTAAAGGGAAGAAAATGGCTGGACAAATGGGCGGGAGAAAACGAACCGTCCAGAACTGTTTCGTGTATAAAATCGATAGCGAACGAAATTTAGTGTACGTGCGAGGCCAAGTCCCGGGGAGGAAAGGATCGATCGTGAAAGTTAGAGACGCTTTGCGCAAGAGAGCGACCGTGGAGGAATTAGAGGCGCAAATAGGACAAATTGGCGTGACGATTGCGCCCAAGAGTAGCAAAGATCCGTACTCCGCGTATAACAAGGATTAATAATAATATAATAAAATTAATAACGAGATTTTTCAATAATAACTTTGGCTGGGTTTAATAAGATCAATAATAATACATAGTCTCCTAATAATCATAACGTTTCTAATACGGTCGCGAAAGATACATTACTCGACACCTTCTTCTTCTTCTTCTTCTTCCGGTTCCCAATTTCCGGCGTTCTTCGCGTCTTCCTGTAACAAAGGCTTTAACGTTCCATACGTCACCGTTAACGCGCTCGCCTTGTACGTTAAAAACCCAATCAACGTGACGCCGTAGTTAAAATCAAACGGATGCCCTGGGATGTGATTCCACAACGACTCCGACGCGACTACGACCACGGGAACAATCAACCTCTTCTGAAACAGCGCTCGCGAATAAATCGTCGCAATTTTACCTAAAACTGACTCCGGGCCAAACACCAACTTCTTCACGTCCGTCACCGGTTCGTACACCAAATTCCTCGTGTAATCCTCCTCCTTATACCCGTCCCGCTCCTCGTTCACCGTATCCACGTACTCGGATAAGAACTGGAGGTATACGTACGAACCAATCACACCTATCGCAGAGCTAAAACTCGACGCGATGCCGTACCCGAGTAAACAATACAAAGTCAATCCCGCGCCGTATTTCAGCGTTAAAGTTTTCAGCTCCGTTTTCAAGAGTTCGTATTCTTTGTCGGATTCGATTTTTTTCTTTGTCGCCGGTCTCGGTTGCGAATATTTCACGTTTTTCATCTTCTCCAACTCGTTTTGTTCCCACGGCATGACGTTGTTGTTATTCTCTTTTCCTGAAGATGGTGGTTCGTTCGCGTCGGTGGTGGCGTTTGTTCTTCTTCTCGTTCTTGTTCTTGTTCTTCTTGTTCTTCGTGTTGTTGTTGTTGTTGTTGTTGCGATTGATGATGATTTTGCGCCGGCGGAAAAGAATCGATTCTGATGATGATTTCCTCCTCTTTTACTTTTTAATAAGTTTATTATGCGAGTGCTACGAGTCGCGGAGCTCGCAGCAGCGGAAGCTGAAACGCGAGAGTTGATCGTTGTCGTCGCGTGTTGGTGGTGGTGCATGGTGTGGTCGTCGTTTTACGATGGAATTCCACTCGAGGTTTTTCTCTGTTTCTTTCTCCCCAAAAATTTTGCAGTCTTTTTCTTCATTTTCAACACGAGTATATTTAGGTGAATTTCTCTCTATTAGTATAGAGTAGTTTAATGTCAACGACGACGAAAGAACGAAGACCGTCCTCCTCGAGAAGACAAATCAACGCTCCGGCGAGGTTTTCATCAGATTCAGAGGACGATTTTGTTGTCGCGACGACGACGACTCAAAAGAAGAAAACGATGGTGAGGAAGTCATCAATTTCACTCACCAATTCTTCGAAGAAGAAATCTAAAAATGCATCATCATCATCATCATCATCATTCTTCACGAGACATTCGAACGTGTATGTATACGTCCCAAACATAATCGGGTACGCGCGACTGTTATTAGTCTTCGTTTCTTTCTACTACTCTTCTTCTGGTGGAAGAACAAACACAAAAAACCACGCGGGATTTATATCCGTGTTCACGTATTTGCTCTCATTCATTTGCGACGAGTTGGATGGTCGTTTTGCACGAAAATGTAACCAGTGCACGGAATTCGGCGCGGTGCTGGATATGGTCACGGATCGATTGGCGACGACTGGATTGTTGATCATCTTGTCGAATATTTATTCCGAGATGCAATTTGTGTGCATATCGTTGATATTCTTGGATATTTCCTCGCATTGGTTACAAATGCACTCGCAACTGGCCATCGGGAAGAGAGGACACAAAGACATGCGAGAGAGTCGCTTTCGATTGTTGCGCTTGTATTACGCCAATCGAATATTCATGGGAGTGTGTTGCGTGTCCACGGAGGTTTTGTATCTGTGTTTGTTCATGGCTAAGGATAAAGAGTTGAACGCGATACCTGGTCTCGTACCGATATCGAAAGAGATCATCAAGCGCGTTTCCTTCATCGAGACGTTCGATTCGTTCCTCCAAAAAACGCTCGGCGTCGGCTCTTTGCGAACGTTCGCGACGCAATTCATCGTTCTCGCTATTCCTGGATTTTTGTTGAAACAAATCGCTAATATCGCGCAATTGCGGTCCGCAGTCGTTGCCATGTGTGAACACGAGCCTGAATTTGCGGCGAAACGAGAAGAAGCCGGGACTAAGAAGAACTGATGAATGAGCGTTTCTCACTATTATTATAGCCTCGCGTAGTAGATATTTGTGTGTTGTTATTTGAGGAAGACTCTTTTTGCTTCACTTTTCACTTTTCACTTTTCTCTTGCGCTTTTAATCAAAATGTCACCACCATCATCTGCGACGAAGAAGAAGAGAAGAAGAAGAAGGTTTGCCATCGTAGACTGCGAGGATGAGGTCGAGTTTTCGTACGTCGCCATCGCGTATTCTCGCCTCCTGTCCTTCTCCTCAAAATCCTCCTCCAATTCGTCTTCCAATCAAGAAGAAGAAGAAGAAGAAATTTGGGAACACCATCGAGTGCCGGAGGGAGAATTACCAGATATGAGCGAGATTGAGACGTACGATGGGATCGTCATAACCGGGTCTCGACATTCCGCCGTGGACGGGGTAAAATCTATGCGATGGATGAAACATTTGAAACAGTTTTTAGAACGCGTGGCACGCTTGAGAAATGAGAAGAAACAACCGAAAATATTCGCGGTGAACTTTGGCGCGCACGTGTTGTGCGAAGCGTTAGGAGGGAAGGTAAGGAGACGTAATAGTATTAATAGTAACGAAGAAGAAGAGTTGGATGTGATTGGGAAATTCACGTGCGAATTTGATACGAGCGCGTGCGAGAAAGCGTTCCCGAAATCGGTTTGGTCGAATACGCGCGCGATAATCGAAGAGAAGGAGAAGCGCAGAATGAAGATGGTATCGAAGCAACGGGACGAGATTTGCGAGTTGCCAGTAGGTGCGGTGATGCTCACGAAGGCGGTCGTTGACGATGACGACGACGATGACGATAACAGTAGTGATGAAGAAAAAGAGAAAGAAAGCCCCGATCCTCCGGAACCGGAATCGGTGTTCCAACCCGTGCCGCACGAGTTTTCCAAGTTTATTCCGGAGAGGCAGAAACCAAAAGTAGCGGGAACGAGTAGCGAAGACGCTAATGCGCACGAAAAGAAGAAGAAGAAGAAAGAACAAATACGAGCAGCGAAAAAGAAGAAACCTCTGTCGTATTCGAACGAAGCGGTGTGTTGCTGGGCGTGGTCGCCGTCCTTCAGTGATGATAAAGACAACACAAAGTCGAAGGCGAGAGTGTTGGCGTGGCAACACACGCTTTTGCGAGACGAAGAAAAAGAGAAGAAGAAAAAAGAATACGACCCGGAATCAGACCCGTCGATTGCGTTTTTATCCTTAGCGAGAGCTTTTCTGAGAAGCAAGAACGACGACGATGAAAACGACGACGACGAAAGCAGCGGCGTTTCGTACTTAAAGGATTCGAAAACCTCGCTCTCGAAATGTTTACAAGCCGCGAGAGAGACGATCGAGGCGAAGAGTTTAGACCAGTGGAAGAAGAAATCCATCGTCAGAGACGAAAACGGAAACGTCACTGAACACGACGAAAATGAAGTGGTCGTCTTAGATAAAATGGAATCCGTCGCCGAACAGGCGTTCCTAGCCACTGCGAAAGCGGTAAAATCAGAGTTGGATTACGCGAGCGAAGAGTTTCGATTGTATTCCTCCTTGAACGAAGTCGCCAAGAACGCGTTCGAGAGATGCACGAAAGAAGTTTTAGACGCTCGAGTCTTCGTTGAAAAAATCGCAGACACGGAAAAGAAAATACACTGCTCGATACTTCCAACCATAGAAGCGTTGGAAAAACAAATCGAATTGTTCGAAACGACCGTCCAGAACGCGGAAAAGAAGTGCGATGAAATCGACGCCAGGATAGCTAAATTAGCCTAAACAACGCCAAAAAGGAAACGTTTGTTCAATTCGTTTTTCGGTATTTAATACAATGCGACTATTAATGGTGGGGGGCTATTCAATGCGTTTATTCTATTCTTCTACATCCACTAATTTAAACACGTCGCTTCTCAGCACAATCTTCTTCCCTGCGAATATTTCCTCCCCTTCGTGTTCGCACTTCTCCTCGCCGTGCCTGAAGAAACAAACACGTCCAGCCTTTGGCGTCACGCTCGCGATTCGATTTCTATAGTCGTCCAAGAAATACGTGTTCCCTCCTTTCAGCCCGTTCTCTTCTCCGGCTAAATATAAGAGCATCGTGTGCGTGCTCACTAACTTTTGATGTCGCGCGTTCTTCGTTCGCACGCGCTCGTCGATGTGCGGCCCGAAATGGTGCGATTCCGTGTATTCGTACACTCTGAAATTTTCATTGAGAGAGTGAAAAACCTCTTCTTCTTCTTCTTCTTCTTCTTCTTCTTCTTCTTCTTCTTCTTCGTCGTCGCTGCGAATAAACATAGTCTTCAACCCGATATCCTCCCATAACATTTTCGCTAATTTCTCGTCTGCGAACGACATCCGATTGTTTTTCCTCCTCGCTTCTCCGAATTTCGGTCCTCGGCTCGTGGCCAGTTGATACTCAAAAATCGAACAGATGGACGCGACGATCGAATCGCACTCTTTCTTGCTCAACACGTCGTCTCTGATTAAGATTTCGTGAAACGGATTTTCAATCTTTTCTGTTTTGTGCGATAGGTTCAAATCGTACGGTCGTTTGGTCAGCACAGAACCGATCTTCGAAGAGAGCAGCGTTTGGGAAAACTTCATCTCTCCTTCTTTTTCTTCTTTGTTTTCGTTGTTGTTCTTCGTAGTATTGCTCTTTGTCTTATTCTTCTTATTCTTCATTCATTCATGTTCTTGTTAATTATTGTTGTTAAAGTTATTCATTTGCGATTCTCATCAACCCCTATAATTTTGTTGTTTTTGTTGTTCTCGTATTTTTTTGACTGAAAAATTGTTTTTGCACCATTTTGCACCAAATTTTATGACCCCCAATAATCCTAAAATTTTTTTCTGCGCAAAAACAACAACAACAACAACAACAACAACACACTTTTAGCAATACCTACTACTCTACTAAAGAGCATCATCATCATCTTCAAAACGACACACGACGATCACTACTACTCGCTTTAAACCTTCGCAGTCAGTCAATCGTGGTGGCAGCAAAACACATGGCGGCAACAACATCAACAATAAAAGAAGATGATCATCAATTCCTCCTTAAGAAACAATCGAAACTGGACGAAGAGAAAACTATGTGTTCGAACAAGAATAGGTTCGAGTTAGAATTAGAATTCGTGCAATCGTTGGCGAACCCGCGATATTTACACCATCTGGCGACGACGACTTCGACGACTTCGACGACGACTTCATCCAACAACAACAACAACGAAGATGATGATGATGATGATGATAAAGAACCAATTGATATCCTCAACAGCAAAGAAATGATCGAATACTTATCCTACCTCCAGTACTGGTATCGAGACCCGAGATATTCGAAATACATCTTATACCCGCACTGTTTATACTTTCTGAAACTTTTGCAAACGGATGAGTTTCGGAAAGCGATGCGAAACCCACGAAGGGTAGAGGAAGTGCACGTGGCGCAGTTTACGTTTTGGGCGGAGGATTTGACCGAAAGAGTGAGGAAAGTGACGACGACGACCACCGCCACCAACGACGACGGTATCGAGGAAAGTAAAAAGAAGTAGAGTGTAGTAATAGTAGTATGTGTGTAATAGCAGAGAGAGAACCTCTATCTAATCCGTGGCGCTCTCATCATAGTTAACGTAACACTTTTCATCGGCCTCATCGAGTGCTTCTGCGAACCTAAACTGTAGGCGTGGATTATCAAACGTATGAAACGCGATATCTACCTTTTTACTCTACTATTTTCGTCACACATTGCGTTCTCACAACAAAAGTAATACTATAGAGAGAGAGTAAACACAACGCCGCGCGATCGATGTCGTCGTCCCTGACCTGCTCCTCATCGTTATCAAAATCATTTTCTTCGGCGGCAGTACTGACCCCGCGTCGTCGGGGTCTTCGTCGATGCAACAACAGCGTCGGTGGTGGTTTCTTCGCAGCAAAAACATCCTCCTCGACGGCATCATCAGCGTCAACAAATGATGACGAGACGACGACGACGGGGAAACAACAAGAACAAGGACGCAACAACAAAAGCAACGAAACCCAAAAAACCGGTCGTCCTAAATCTCCTTTTTATTCGCAAGGGAAACATCAGCGACGACGAGACGACAAAATCATTCAACTGAGGAGAGGAGAATTTAAGAATAGGGAGGATCCACCTCCGTGGGAGACGACGTGGTCGGTGGAGAGTCGGTTGATGAAAATCGAAGGGAGTTTGTTCGAAGAAGAGGAAAAGGAAGAAGAAATTGCTTCATGTTTGATAGACATAAAAGGCTACGCGGAACCGAGTGGCCCGCACTCGTTCTTCCTGCAGGCGGAGATCACCGGCCACATACGATGCCACTGCGACGCGTGCGACGGGAAGTTCAACTTACCGGTAAAATCAGGATTCAAACTTTTCCTGGACGAACACGCGACGGCGTTCGGCGATGTCTCCGGAGACCTCGAAATCGTCCCGTTCCCTCGCTCGACGGAACACGTGGATTTAACCTCGGTCGCTCGGAGTTGGATCGAGATGAACTTAAAGGAGGAATTTCTGTGCGACGAGTGCGGAGAGAACGACGGGGTCGTGGAGACGTGGAGTTTAGATTACGACGGCGAGGTCAAGATCACGAAATGATAATGATAATGATGATATGTAATCTAGTCTAGTCTAAAGTAGTAGTAGTAATAGTGTGTGTAAATAGTAGGTGAATAGCAGTTACTGTGTTATTATATTCGTATGAGTCGTGTTTTAGTAAAATTCGTCCTCACAACAAAAAAGGTATTCCGCCGTCACACAGAAACAACAACACACATGGATAAAATACTGGCCAACGCGATGACCTCCTCGGTTATTCCAGGACAAATTCAATCGGACATGAAACGTAAATTGGACGACATTCGAGATTTACCGATGAATTCAACCATTACTCTCACGGAGGACGAGTCTCAAGGCGCGAAGATGTTGGAAGCGTTTTCCGTGGACATTTCGCACCAAGAAGTCGAACGAATCCTCATCGAGTTGGAGGAGATTTATAAGACCCAACCGGGAGAGTGGCTCCCTATTCACGGGATTGGATCGATGTTAGCCACGGATTTAGGGTACGAGGACGAAGACGAATTCGAAGACGCGTTGAAAATGACGTTCGAAGAGTTCGTGAATAAACTACCGATGATTGAGTGCAAAGACGTGGAGTCGGAGTTACAACCCGGTCTCGTTCGCAAGTGCTGGCGGTTAATACCGGAGTTGAAAGCGGAAAACCGGAAACCGAGGTGTTTGAAGCTGGAGTTGAAAGCAAAATCAGATTTGTGGAGGATATTAATGCGAGCGCCTGGGTCGTCGATTGAGATTCCGGAGATTGAGTTTTACGCCGGAGGGGATTTAAAGAGACAAATCGATAGCGTATATAATCACTTGTCGCAGGCGTGTTTTAACTTGGAGTCGCACGTGCAACACATGGCGAGTTGCGCGGCGAACTTGGAGGAGCAACGAGGGATTTTAGAAACGATTGAAAGATTAAGGAGAATGTTAGATTTAGAGGAACCATGCACGATAGTTATTCGGTGCCCGACTGGGGAGACGGCGTTTAAACCGATGGATGGAATCGAAGTTTTGCCGTTCGACGCGCCAATCGAAGGCACGGTGTTGATGACTGACGACAGACAAGAGTTGGAGAAGAAAGTGCACAGAGAAGAAGGCGAATAGTAAAAGAATTAAGCAAATAAAAATAATGGAACGAATCGTCTTTCATGAATCGAACCATTTAAAATCGACTCTCCCACTCGTCGCTTCGTTCAACGCCGATTCCAACTCCTCTATCGCATCAAAATCGACGTTCAGCTCTAACGAAACTCCACCGGTATCTTCGTCCCATTCTTCGTCTTCCACCCGCACCCGCTCTTCGCTCGCGAAACGTTCCACCGTTCGATTGACTCTCTCCACGTCTTTCGATTCCTCGACGTTCGCAAACGCCACGACGACTTTCGCCGCTTTCAACTTTGTCTCGTTTTCTAAATCTAAAGTCTCAAACGCTTGATTTACCGCTCCACCGTAAGCTCGCATCAAACCGCCTGGACCTAACTTTGTCCCTCCGTAATATCTCGTCACCATCGCGACGACGTTCTCGAAATCCAGTTTTTCTTTTTTCCCTTGGAGGACATTCAGGATTGGAATTCCGGCTGTTCCCGACGGTTCTCCGTCGTCGCTCGATCGGTTGTTCGCGTCCCCTATTCTCCAAGCGAAACAATTATGCGAGACGGACACATCCGAGTGGTCTTTTATAAACTTCATGGCTTCGTTAGAGTTGGAAATCGTAGCTATTTTGCACACGAACTTTGACTTCTTCGCGACAAAAGTGGATTCGTGATACGGTTTTTTCGTTATCACGCGTATCTTGTTTGTATGATGAGTATTGGTATCAGATGACGAATTTGCGCAGCGCGACGACGAGCGTTTCAAAACTCCCTGTGTTGTTGTTGTTCTTCTTCTGTGACACGTATGTATTGCATTACGAGTATTCGGAGATGCATAACATCGGCGACAGAGCAACAAAACTCGACTTTGGTATCGCCCCAACATCAGTTTCAACATCACCTTCTTCGTTAAAATGACGAAAACAAACTCGAAAATGGCTAAAATGTAGTGAAAGCGAGAGTGGTAGTTTACCGGTACAACAACAACAACAACAACAACAACAACAACACGTTTCTCTCATTCTTCCTCGTCGCTATCGACCAAAACTCGTTTTCTACGATCACCAGCCTCCGTGTCCGCCTCCTTGTTTGTCTCCTCGTCGCTTTCGTCCTCGTCGTCGTTATCATCTGGGACGATGAAGTCGTCGTTCTCTTCGAGTTCGTCCTCCGCGCCTTCTTCCAAAAACGCCGCGTCCAACTCGGCTTCTCTTCTCGAGCGTTCGTCGTAGTACAACTCGTTCGCCACCCCACGAATACTTCGGTTACCACCCCCGTATCGTCCGTCTTTCCCACCATCCCTCCGCATTACGCCGTCGCCACCATCTGCTCGCGATCGTATATCTTCGCTCATCATTTTCTTCCGTTTTCGTTGCAACTGCGCCTCTTCCCTCGCTCTCTGTTCGAACAATCGATCCGACGCGTCCTTCTCCTTTTCCGGATCGACGTTCGACACGAACCGTATGGTCCCTTTCGCTCTCGCCCCGTGCTTCTTCTCGATCGCGTCTCGTAATCTCTTGTGCGTGTGCGAATCCGTCGTCGCCGGTCGAAACTGCATCCGTTTGCTAATCTTCGCCTTCCCTTCCATCAAACCTTGATGTCTCGCAAAGACGTATTGATTCAAACCTTGCTTACTCGATACCGCGCTTTCCATCACGTTGAAAACCTCCTCTCCTAAGTGTAACGTTCTCGATCCATCCGACCATTCCACAAACTTCGCGTTCGATTTTAACTCATTCGTCCTCTCGTCTCTCGTCCACCTCGCGACGTTCCCTTCTTTCGCTTTTAATCGGGATCGGCCAAATTCATCCACGATAGTTTTGTCCTCTTCTTCTTGGAACGTGTTTTCGTCGAATTTCTTCGCGTTCACGTCAAAAATGTTCGTCGCTTTAGAAACGATCGGGTTTAAGTAGATTTCTTTAGAGTCTTCTTCTTTGTCTTTGTCTTCTTCTTCTTCGTTCAAAGCGGCGATCAGATGCATCGGTTCGCCTTTTCTTTCCTCTTTCTCTCCTTCAGTCGCTTCTTCTTTGTCCTCTCCGGCGTATTCATCTAAAACAGAGTTGCTCGCTTTCTTTTTCACGACGCCTTCGTCTTTCTCTGAAGCCATCATCTCCGCGTCTTCTCTTTCATCTTTGTCTTCTTTGTCTTCTTTGTCTTCATCTTGTTCGTCGTTTTTGTCTAATTTTCGATCGCCGTCGTTTTCGTCTAATTCTTCCCCGGTCGTGGTGGTGGTTATGGTCTTCTCTAAAGGCTCGTCGTCCGAATCGTCCGAGGAATCGCCGAAGATGTTCGCCACTAAAGCGTCCGCCATCTTTAGTTTATACGTGTGTGTGTTTACTCTGCTTTACTATTGAATAAGAATAAGAATAAGGTAATGCTAATTTGTGGGGAACGGAGACACGAAGAAAGTCTAAAATACGAGAAGAGAAGAGAAGAACAAAGAACGATAGAACACCAAAGTCTAATGAGACACGATGATGCTTTAAAAGCGTCGTCAAAAGAAGCCAACGTCGTATTCTTTGTGTTATCACAATGTTATCACAGACTTTTAGTTACCTATGTGTTTATATTATCAATACTCTAGTATATACTATTCTTTGTCTTCTAATCTAAAAGTGTAAACTCGCAGTCGAACCACACGTCTTTGCCGTGCGTTACTTCGCTTTCGCCTAACAGCGTAAACCCGCCATTCTGATAAAACGGAATCATGTTTTTCTTACACAATAAGCGAACAGATTTTAACTCCGATTGGTTGTCTCGTTTCCTATCGTTATTTCGAGCTTTTAAATACATTAAATACGTTTCCAACAGCTTCCCTCCGACGCCTCGTCTTCGTTTGTTAGACTTCACGCAAACAGAATGCACACATAAAATCGCTCCGTCTGGTTCGTGTTTACTTCCCATGGTTTCCGCAGTTAACGTTTCGTTTTCGTTCACGCACGTCCCGCATATATATCCAATAATTTCATTCTCACTTCCTCCATGTTCCGTGGCGACTAAGAACATCTCTCCTGCGTTTATGCATCTATACCGTAACGTTTCTAAAGATGCTTTTTCATCCTCCGGGTACGAATTGGATTCAATCTCCGAAATTATATCAATGTCTTCCACTAAGACCGGGCGGTAGGAGACGAAACCGGCCGGGACGCGAGAGTACGGCATAGACTCGGACGATGTTGTTTGTGACCCGTGAGTGTTGTTGTTGGTGTTGTCCATGACTCTGACGTGCAAAAGGCGTTGGTGGTGTGTTCTTTAATAAATTATGCGTCTGATGTGAATGAATGAAAGAATGAACTTTTCGTTGTCGTCAGTTTTTTTTTGTACCAACGAGGAATTTAAAAATACACGAGAGTATTATTATCAGTATTATTTAATAAACGCGGAAGAAGAAGACAACAAGAAGAGAATAACATCGATAAAATGCTCGCCTCTAACGCGACGACGCTCAACAACGGAGATGCGAGCAATGGTGGGAGAAAGAACTATGGGTTTTTCGCCTCGGGGTCTTCGATTCTTCCGAGACGAAAATCTTTCGAAATGAATAAAAAATCATCGAAGGGCGGAGGAAGATCTAGAGCGATTTTCTCTCCTCCTCCTTCTTTTTCTTCCTCTTCTTCTTCTTCTGTCCTGGTGTTCCCAGAGCAAGAAGACGAGGCGTACCCGTACTTATCCAGACGAAGAATCTCAGAGAGCGAAGGAGGAAAGTTTGTGAGACGAAATATTTCTTCTTCGGCTTTGTACGAACACGAGTTGCAGTTGAAAGACGACGGGGTCGTGGAGTACGCGGTGAGAAGGAGGATTGAAACAACGATTGAAACAAGCGGCGGCGGAAAAGACGTGTTAAATGCGGTGTATTCGCGATTGCAAGAAGGGATTTTGGGTGGAAGTAACACGATGGACGATTCCATTCGTTCGCGCGAGGCTTCGGCGAAGGAGGTGCGCGAATTCATGTTCGGATCGGACGAAGCCCTCGAGACGAGACGACCAAAAGGCCCCCCTTTATATCAAGCCCTCGACAATCATCGCGCAAAAACGTTTCACGTTTGTGAGACAAAGTCGCAAAGCGCTTTCGGCAAATCGATCATGAAAACTTTCGTCTCTTCCGATCGATCGACCGGTTCAATCGCTTTTAAAATGATCGAAGCGAAAAACTCGAGAGTGTTCGAGGTGTACGAAGGATCCAACGCGATCGAAATAGACTCGGACGGATCAATATATATCGTCGCTCGTGGAAAGGCGAAGATGAAAGGATTGTTGAAGAAATTTGCGCACAAACAAGTTGCCAACGTGTTGGTTTCCAAGATCCGCGCAAACTTGGAGAGAACTCGAGACGCGATCGACGGCGGCGCGAATACCGCGAAGAATAACAATAACGGCGACGCCGCGTTGTTCGCTTAATTTCTCGAGAAAGAGCGACACGAAAGAGAGAGATGACGTCCGTCTGTATATATCACGCAAAACGATCGTTGCATTCACATATATGATATTACTACATATAATTTTTTTTTGTAAGACACGAAACAGAGAGAGAGAAAAGAAAAAAAACACCCCAGAAAAACTGAAGATACACCTACCCCGCGCGCGATATAAAAGAGATACAAACAAAATGCTGAAAGGAATTTTCACTCCACCGCAAGACGAAGAGCACATCGATCGAGACGCTTTGCGAGAGGAAAGTTTGGACACTCAGGAAGGCGATGATGGTTCAGTACCAGTCGTCGTTGAGAGCGAACAGCAACACGAACAACAAAAGAAAAGGGAAAAACGAGAAGAGGGAAAAACTTCGATAGAACTTTTCCTCGCACAGAACAAAAGCTTATCCGAGATGAAGGTGGAGAGAGACGGACAGGCTGGGATAATGCTGTGGGTGAACGTTGGCATATTTTGTTTTCTTTTATTTTCGCCGATAATCGCGTTGATTCCAACCATGTCGAACGCGGCGTTCATGGCGATAGAGTTGTCTCTGATAATATTAATTGGGTGGTCCAAAATTGAATACGCGCACCGAGCGACGGTGTGGAACGTGTGTCTAACGAGAGGAATTATCGTTGATTTTCCGAAAACACATAAAGTGACGATGTGGTTGCGTCAACTGCCTATGTTTTTCGCGTACTTTTTCTTGTTTTTACACGCGTTTACGGTGTACTTGACGCTCGATCCAGAGTTGGAAAAAGGCGAGCTCAGCGATATACTTCAAGCGATCTTGTCGATTCTCGCGGTGTTATTCGTTCTTCTCATGACTAAAGAGTTCGTGGTTATTGAAGGCGCGAACTCATTGTTGACGCTGAATATGGTCGTATATTTGTTTCAAGACGAAAATTTGCTTCGTGAGAAAGGTTTTCGCGTCGTCCACATGTCTCGTTTACAGGACTTTGTCAAGGATCGATCGAATAGATTCGGACGCGAGAAGACTGGGCACTTTTCTTGGAACGAGATCCATCGCGATATCGAAAGCAGTGAGACCGAGGAATGTAAACTTCGTGGACTCTCTTTAATATGTGGATCGCGTTGTGCGCGATTCCTCTGGCCGTTCCGAGACTTGGACGCGTAAAAAATTCAAGCGGGTAAAGCGCTTCCTCGAATATATTGGTTCAAGAGTTTTTTCTTCTCTTCTTAATTACAGATTTACAAAACAAACACGCTCTTTTTAATAATAATAAGACTTCTTTGATTACTTCTTCGCACCAGCAGCAGCTTCCGCGGCTGCCGCTTTTGCCGCCTCCGCCGCAGCCGCTTCCAATTCTTTCTTCAACTTTGCCAAATCTCGGCAATTGGGCCCAGTCGGCTCGGTGTTCAAGGTCGTCGTCCCGGTTATCGGCTCTGCTTTATTCCTAATCTGACTCCCAACCTTCTCCGGCATTTTCCCCTGCGCTAACGTTTGGACAATCGACACCGCACTTTCCGGCGTCAAATCCTCGTAATAATTATACGTGTATTTCTCCACGCCTCCCGTATAATCCGCCACCGCAATCATCGGCGCGTTTACGCAACATCCCATGCACTCCATCTCCCCCAACGTGAATTTTCCGTCCCTGGTCGTTTCAAATTTCTTCACCCCTAAATGTTCGCTCAACGCCTTCTCGATGTCTCTCGATCCTCGCAACATGCATGGGGTCGTCCCGCACACCATCACGTGGTAACTTCCAACTTTCGACCGGTTAAACATGGAATAAAACGTCGCCACTTCGTACACGCGAATTGGCGCCACTTCCAACAACTCTGCGATGTGATTCATCACCGGAACGGTTAAATACCCGGCATTTTGTTGTTGCGCGACGTCTAACAAAGGAATCATCGCCGATCGTTTGTAATTCGGCGGATATCTCTTCAAAATAGTCTGCACTTTGGTCTCGTTTTCCTTCGAGAACTCCCACTTCAAAGACGAATTGTTCTCCGCGGAATCTCTGTGGACCATGAGACCGACGGAGTATAATCGCTCGTTGATGACGTGCGAAAACGTTTGATTGTTGTTCGTTTTGCTCGTTTGTTGCTTGAAAATGTTCTTATTGTTAGTATTACTATTATTATTCCTCTTGTTGTTGTTCATCATCATCCCGTTGTTCTTCTTCTTCGAAGTAGTAGTAAAAAACAGATCGGAAGACGTCATATAAGAGGCGGAAAAAATCGCCCTTCCGCTGCTCGTGCTACTGCTAAAATATTGTTGAGAAGCGGTCAAGGCGGCGGCAATCCCGCCGTTGTTCGACCCAGCCGTCGTCGCCGTCTTCTTTATCGCTTGTCTGATGAGCATGATGATGATGATGAAGGTTTTAATGACGAAAAGAGAGAAGAGAGAAGAAGAGGTTTTTTTTCCGATCGCAAAATGGTCATTTTGATACAAACAAGAATAAAAATTACAACAACAACAAGTGAACGACAGATATCACCATATCAATCAAATCTAAACGTCTCTTTGCGCGATAGAGATGTAATCACCAAAATCCGGGTTCACGTCCGAATACATGGGCAACTTCAGACCTCTCTTCCAAGCCCTCCATCGTAAAAAGACGGTGGTGGACGCGGCGAGGAGGCATCTTAGGTTGTGCGAGACTCCCGGGAACCAACAGGCGAAGACCGTGTACACGGCGGCGCCGGCGATAGCGGTGGTGCCGTATAACTCCGCGTGCGAGTGTAACACTCGCACCGGTTGGCGTAGGAAAACGTCACGAACGACGCCACCTCCCGTGCACGTGATCGCGGATAATGCGACCGCGAGGAGAGGGCCTAAGTTTCGGACCAACGCGGCGTTGGCGCCGATGATGCAAAAACCGCCTAAACTTAACGCGTCCAACCAGTTCAACGCAGTTTCCATCGCTTTCGATTCACGAACTTCCTTCGATAAGACTTTCGGCCAGAAGAAAAACGTGAAGAAGGAAGCGACCAAGGCGACGATTAGGTATTCCGGCTCGGCTATCCAAAAGACCGGATGCGCGCCTTCGATGCCAATCAACGCTCCTCGAATGGTCCCTCCGCCCATGGCGGTCACGCACCCGACGACGACGCACCCGAGCAAGTCCAAACCTCTCTTCCCCGCTGCAATAACTCCGCCGTGCGCGAACACGCCCGTGCCGAACAAATCCACAAACCTCAACCACTCCGCCGCTTGCAGCGTCGATAAAGACTGAAACGTTTTCACCATCAAATTTTCCGTGTTTGGAGGATGCGCGGTGGTATACCCGACGTGCGGGAGCAACGCGTACGCGATGTAGAGTAAACCGGTAAAAAACACGCCCAGCGCGCAAAAATGTTTCAACGCGTGCACGTCGAAAAATTTCTGCTCCTGCTTTTCTTCGTCTCCTCCGTATGATTCTTTCGCGTCATCATCATCATCATCGTCTGTTGTTTTGGCTGCAAAAACGTTGAAATCAGAAGAAGACAAAGAAGAAGAAGAACCTCCTCCTCCTCCTCCTCCTTTCCCCGGACAAACTTTTAGACGATAAAGACTGCTTTTAGAAGAACAACCGCAAAACGCGTCTTCTGTCCGGAGTGTATTCGTCGAAGCAACGACCAGCGCGGCATCATTTGATCTTCTTCTTCTTCTTTTTTCTCTTCTCAGAACAACAACTTCAGATAATCCTCCTCCTCGCACAACAGAATTTTGACGATCACGAGCAGACGCGCTAATACTAATGTTATTATTATTACTGTTGCTCCTGCTGCTAATCGACGATGATGATACTA
>JACLAA010000239.1_pt1 | contig 17506 bp, 14 predicted proteins | sample 8027891 | NCBI WGS metagenome assembly JACLAA01 (sample SAMN15724900, study PRJNA655200) | protist metagenome | isolation source: fluorescence activated cell sorting (FACS) single amplified genomes of... | place: Spain: Blaines Bay Microbial Observatory, Mediterranean Sea | collected 2016-01-19 | reverse complement strand
TGCGTAGCGGACGTACTGGAAGTATACAGGTGCAACCATATTGTTGTTAACGACACAATACGAAGCAAAACTCGCCGTGCTTTGTCTGCATCGATTGAAGCATTGGATGAGGCCACCGACATAGTGTTGGCCAGAACAAAGCAAGTTACATCCAGCGGAAGTCTGGCTGCAAATAGTGTCACAGGTGCAGACGAAAAGGACTTGCTTCAGTCGTGGCGGAACCACAGGGATGAAGTAAGCTGCGTGCATGCGATACATTTGATGTACAGAATGAAAGGTTTGCAACCCGCAGGTGCAACAATTGAAGGCCCAAGTGTTGTCCAGCGCAGACATCGCTGCTGCCGAAGAATTGGCTGTGCCATGCAAATCTGTGCCATTACAAGCTGCGGCGCAGGCAGAGAACGGCGTCCATACACGCCCTGCACCATCAACTGCGGCTGGGATTGATGCCCAGGCACACTTGTCAACAACTGCTCAGGTAGACGGAGCGGTAGGGGCCGGGGTTCCAAATGGGAGTGAGCAATGCGACGCTCACCCTGCGCTGGCGTCTCCTGTTGCGAGTGGCAGCGTCAAATTGCAGCTTGAACACTCTGGTGAAATCTTCGAGGATCTGATCGCTGCAACGGTGAATATAATTATGACAACAGGCATGTGATCCGGTCACTCTCACTGTGTGTGTAATTGCAGATACGGCGGGGTCTCTTCGCGCGGCAAAATTGCGTTACACAGCTGCCTCACTTCAATTCGGTGGATCGCAACGTGACTGGTGTCGGTGGATACCAACGAGACTTGTGGAAAACCTCGTGTAAGGGAACTCTGTGGCCTTCGCATAAGAAAGATACAGAGTCGGCTTGGGATGCATTCGAGACGCATCACGATGGATGCGAAGAACACGTACAATCTGTGGATTCACCGTGCAACACAGTATTTCCCACCGAAAGACATTCGCCTTCGGCGCACATGGCAGCCTATTGTGACCGGGGCACACATGTCGAGACCGATTTAATGGATCTTCGAGCCATGTCAACTGGCACAGAAGCTGCGAGCAGAGCGTCAAATCTAAACTCTGCAATGGTGTCTATCGCTAATGAAAGCCAGAAGCAGAAGGAGGCCAAACAGCAGGAGCGTACTGCGTCAGAGAGTTTAAGTTATACGTCTTTCGAGTCGGAAACAGTTGCGGCACAGTTTTCATTGGCAAGACTACTGATAACAGCAGTCGGCGAAACAAATGATAAGCTCTCATTTGGTACACGCCTTCCAACAGCGACGGACTTGTCAGGAGGACTGGGCAGAGTTGCAGAGGATATGCGCTGGTCAGAAGCTATTGAGAATGATTACATTGTACAGCTCCTTCGTGCGCAGATGCGGGAATACGAGCATGTGCTGAGCAGCATGTAGATCTACTAGCCAGTTCCGGACTCGTAGAGATGCAAGATCTTTATCGTAATCTATATCAACTCCTCAAATCAACTTTTGTCCACAGTTTTTCGTGAAAGCTTCGCCATAATCGTACATCATTTCCGTGCCCCTCTTGATAAATTTGTTTGCCGTGAACACTACTCGGCGAGTTCCCATATGATTGACAACTCGCGCATCTACGTTGCAAGTTGCTGCGTCGGATGAATGGTTCATGAACCGGGTGGCGTTTCCCTTGCGAGATGCGTCGATTGTTAGCCCGCCGCCAATGTTAAACAAATATTCTGATTTGCGCCGCTGTATCGAAGCCAGAAGAAGAACCTCGCCCGCGTATTCGCCGATAAAGGCGCCATTATCGATGTCGCGGCGCGCGAACGCACCCTTGTTTTTGATTGTATGCGTATCCAGCACATCGATTGGGACGTCCTCGGCACTAGTCGTCCCAATTTTTTCCTCGTCCGTGTGCCTAGTCTGCCGGGTCACTTTGCGCATTCTTGCTTCCGCCTCTGAATGGGCAAACACAATGTTGGAAACTTCCTTGAACCCCTCTTGAGTTGCGTCGTGGGAACCGTCATAATGTGCGTCGGAACTCAATGAAACATTTTCGTCGCTATCCACTTCAACCGTGTCTGCTATATTCACCACCTCTGCTGCGGTGTTGTCTTTTTCCTTGCGTTTGGCATGCGCAGTTCGCTGGCGCACCCTGGGTAAATCGCCACTTTCGCTGGTGCATGGCAACCAATTATCCCAATCAGAAGACCAACCCACAAATCGGCATCTGGCATAACCTTGTTGGTCACCCAGCCAGGTTTCTGTGACGCTGCATGATCCCTGCGGAGTCGCTGATGGTGGGCCTGAAATAACCTCGGCCAAAAACCATTCCATCGAGTCGTCCAAAACCTCAACAAGTTCGCCGCAGTTCGGTCGGAAAGCCCCTTCAACTTTGGCAAAGGTGGCGTTCGTGTCAACGACATCAACAAACCCTGACAAGCGAGCGAATTTCACGACACCTTGGACAGCAAGCTCGAGCAGCAACTTCGCAACTTTTCTCACAATTTTCATAGCTTCCCCTGCAAGCATACCTACAGTTATTTGGTGTGTTGAGCGCACAAGCGAGTCGAATCCGATGCGATTTCCACAGCCCACTATTTCTAGAATTTTTAGAACGCGAATTCGATATCCCTGACCCCCGTAGGCAAATCTGGTGTGGAAAAAAGGGCCGAATTCTGCCGAAGGTGTTAGTTCACGAATTTTATCGCGGTCGCCAGTGTTTAGATTGTACCATTCGTCAAACTCTTCACCCCATCCAAGAAAATGAACTAGAACGCGTCGATTCCTTGGGTTGTTTCCCAGCCGGCGGAGGTCGTATTTGTACACTTTAGCGGCGTACCACCTGTTTGATTTGTCGAGGGCCTCGACCAATGCTCCTCGACGCCAGGGCAACGTCGCCACCGCGGCTGCCACCTCGACCTCCTCTTCGGCCGCCATCTCGGCGCTAGTTGCCTCAGAGCTTGCCACACCATATTTTGTTGCTCCGCTGTGGTACTCGCAGTCATCGGAATCTAGCCGGCTAACGCTGTCATATTCTTCGTCCGAGGTGCAGAGGACTGAGCTGCTGTCAGGTCTGTCTAGCTGCTGACCCAACACGGAGTGTGATTGATCAACATCCTCTAGCAAGGAAGGCTCGCAGGCAGTCGAGCGTTTCGTTGCACATAGGACCATGTCATGGCTGCAACGAGCTTTGCGCCATTCATTACATTCGTGCCCTAGCCCCGCGAACCGTATCAGGGCGAATCCGCATGGGTCCCGCGTTGGTGCGTGCTTGTCTGCCTTGCATCGTGGCTGGAGATCGTCGTCGTCAGGGTCGACTCCACGTTCAATCTCACCATCCTCATCGAATCTGATCGATAGTTTCCCGGTATCGGCATCGACACCAATCACCTGCATAATTTGTCAGTGTCTGTCGATCTGTTAGCAAGCTGCCCGGACGAAACATACCTGCCCATCCCAATCGCGCACGTTTCCGGATGCATCTTTGAACGCCAGCATTACCTTGGATCCCACGCGCCAGTTGGCGTCCCACTCCTCGCAGAGGTGTACACTGGAAAATCGGGCGGCAGGCAGATCGCACGGCTCGATGGGGTGAACCTTCACAACCATTGCCGGCGACCACAGTTTGTTGGGCCCACGCACCATCACCGTCTCACCACCAAACAACTGACGAGCTGCAAGCCGCAGTCCATGAATTCTAACAAACAGCTGGCCCTGGCCATGACAAGATATTTCATCACACGCCTCTAGATGCAGCAAGGCCTGCCTGATGTTCCCATCAGTCGAGTGGTAACCGCTCGCATTCAACGCGGCTGTCAACTCAGACATTTGGACCTCGCACTGACCGAGCCCCGCAGCTAGCGCGTCTAAAATATGCCGCAGCCGCGACAAAATCTCTAGTGAGGGCAGGGCTGCCCCGTATCTATGCCGTTTCACCCCTTTCGGTGTCCTGCTGGGTACGGCATCCATACTAGCCGCCCACACACTCGCGTCACCAGATCTAGTACTGGCACCTAGCGCCACAGCATCGGCATCAAGCTGGTGGTGGTGTGTGTATCGTGTACCTACCCCAGGTCAGAGGCTGCCCAAAACCAGCTCCTTGCCAGTAACAGCTCGCGAGCCGATTTCCATCGCCGTCAGTGGATTCAGCCCATGCCAGGCACAGCCGGACTATCGATGATGGTTGATCCGGAGGGTGCCACGTATCATCGTAGGGGCCGCGCGAGCAACATGTACTAGACCTAGATCTATGTATAGTAGGGCCCTACCTAAGTACGGTCACACCGGCCGCAGACCGCTCAGATAAGGACCTGTATTGTTCTTCTGGACCATGTACAAAATTCACATATTCATGCAGTGCGCGCCAGATCCTTATAAGTTTTTCAGTCGATTTTCGGTCTGAGGGCCGATGCAGGAATCTGACGAATTTCGTCAGATTCCTGCACCCCCTTATCTGAGGCAGAGATCGAATATGCGGCCGGTGTGCTATAGGTCTACATTGTAGTAAAGGAGTTAAGGATAAGACAGATTTAGAGAATGAGCGATAATAGTCCTCGGGTATGGACTGCCGCTGTGTCTGGAGTGGTCGCGTAAGCGGCTACGGCGTGCTCAGGCGCGCCGGCCAGGCAGGTAATGGCGTATTCCGGCCCTCCCCGCGAAGGGGGGTGCTGTGTAGAGTGGGGTCAATTTGATCGCTCGCTCGCAGCGATCTGCCGTGATTGATATGGGAGATAGAGGCGCTGTTAGCTGTTACAGTGCTAAAAAATCAATAAAAATGACGTAGGCTAGATCTACCGGTACTACTCTAGCATCGCATGCTAGTACAGTAGTACCGCGGTACCAATACTCCCACGAGTAGCTCGGTACCGCGGTATCCGGTCGTCTCCCGTCAACTCCCTTCACCAAGAAGTTTCGTTGCGAAAGCGACTTATCCGCCGTAAACCGCCAAACCCCCAACCCAAAAAGCCACACACTCAATCGGGCGGGAATAAAAAGGGTGGGCCCCCCAGGACTAGCCACTAGGGTAGGATATCGTCGTCGACTATGTCGACTAGAAATCCCCCCTGCGTGACTGCGTCCTGGGGGGAGATTGACCCCAAGCGGCCTGTGACGCTAGCCCGACTAGCGTCACAGGCCGCTAGATCCAACCCTCCCATCACCACCAGGACCCAAAAAATATAGCCATCTAAGCCGTTTTCCAATAAAAACCTCCCCTCGTGATTTTCTCTAGTGCCAAAAACCATGAACCGGCTTAGCGAGCCGTCCAACGTGGCCTAACTTCAAGCTTACCGCATTTTCGGGGACCCTTCTTAGATCGTACTCATGACCCGCTAAGATTGCCGAATTTGGCACTAGCAAAAGTACAAAAAGTACAACCAAAAAAAAAGTATTTTACGTTCGCCTTTTTGAAAGACATGCTAAACTACCTAATGGAAAACACTTTCAAAAAGTTGTACTTTTTGTACTTTTGCTAGTGCCGAATTCGGCATGTCAATTCTGACCATGTATGGCCAGGATAAACGTTGGGAACCTCTGAGGCGAAGTGACTGGCTCAGCATTCGCTTCCGGGGGCCAAACACGGATCTCATGAAAGAGAATTATTTAACAACGGCAGGCAACATTGTTGTATTGACACTGAACTATGGAGCAAAAGTACAGGTACTAAAAAAAGCGGTCGAAATCAACATTTCTCAATGCTGTCCGCGGCTCGCGAAGATACTGCTTGCATTGCGCCCACATGTGGCCACATTACAGCGATCAGAGTCACCGCTAGTATTTTGTATGGCGGACGGTACTGCAATGACACCTGGGTGTTTTTCGCAACGTTTACCACGCATTTGGCAGCGACTCGGGCTCACATTTGAGGTGCCGACGGGCATGACGGGTCTAAACGGAGCCCGGCACGCGTCCGTAGCGGAAAATCGGAAACGCCGCAAGCTTACATCAGACGAACGCGCGGAAGAGGCCACACAGGCCCTGAAACGATTGTCTTCGGTCAAGATGGCTGAAGAGAAATACGCTTAACTGTTGACATTTTGTATGGTTTGACGCGCCTCTTCGTGTTAGCGTCAATTTCAATGTCTACATCTTGTCGACTTATTGAACAATGACTGCCACGAGACGCAATCCGCGGTGCATATTTTTGACCCTTCGCCTGTTTTTCCGAAAGTCAATCTCACTGGCCACCTCAGCCACCTCCCTCACTTTCTTTTCTGCTGATCGCACCTCATTGCAGCTGATTGCAGCTAGCAAATTTAGCTGCAACATACATTTTGGTAGTGTTTTGCAGCTATTGCAGCTATTTCCTACTTATTCATCCAATGAGAAAAAAAGTTACTGTTGTTTAGCTGAATGTACAAGACTAAACTGATATGGCGATTAGACTTAGAGAGAAAAGTTGAATGTGCAAATTTGTAGTACTGATATCAGGCCAAAATAGCTGAATAGCTGCAATAGCTGCAATCTCCCTAGTAAAATGTATGTGACGACGTGTTATGCCTAGCTGCAATAGCTGCAAATTGGATTTTTTTATTGGTTGCACATAGCTACAATAGCTGCAAATGGTAGATTAGACTTAGAGAGAAAAGTTGAATGTGCAAATTTGCAGTACTGATATCATGGTTTTTGGCACTAGAGAAAATCACGAGGGGAGGTTTTTATTGGAAAACGGCTTAGATGGCTATATTTTTTGGGTCCTGGTGGTGATGGGAGGGTTGGATCTAGCGGCCTGTGACGCTAGCCCGACTAGCGTCACAGGCCGCAAGACGCAGTCACGCAGTGGCTACTGTCCAACAGAACCCGTGTGTGGCCTTAGCCAGCGCGCTCCGTAAATTTCAGCCCTACCGACGGCGCCTCCACATGGTGGCGTACCTGCCGTTGGTAATACTTCTTGTACGTTGCAGAAGACATGTTCGAGCGCGCACAAAGCTCGTCGTCGTGCATACCTGACGCTTTGCTAGCCGCCATGCCAGCATGCCTTGATAGATACTACTGTATACGTACTAGACTCTAGTAGATACTATAGTACCTGATGTGACGTACCGTAAACTCTCGGTTTTGAGCCCCACCCCCCCTCGAACTGTTTCGTGGAAAACATAGGTAATTGTGAGCTAACTGTTTTGGGGAAAAGATAAAACAATTAAATTAATTGTTTTGCATCTGATATTGTGATATGTAGCCATGCATGATTCAGTGCGCGCAGTGACTGCATATTAGTACCGTATTAGTTCAGCTGTACCATTCCGTACCGGTAGTACCCGGGTACTAGTAGGTACCAGAATACTACAGTAGTACTGCTAACTGTTTTGCCGCGCGCATGCATGGTTCAGGAACTGTTTCGAACTGGTAGGAATGTCTAACTGTTTTGGAACTGTTCTGAGGAAAAGATAAAACAATTAAAAGGGGGTGGGGCTCAAAACCGAGAGTTTACGGTAGTGACTGGATGGCAGGAGTGATTGGATGGCTCCATACATTTAGTAGAGAGCTCTCTGCTATTTGGCTGTACTGGGCTGCCTGCGGAGAGGGCAGAGGGGTGAGAACAGCGGCGGGCGGCCGCCCGCCGCTTGTCGCGTGCCACTGCCTCCCCGCGCCATCGGCTCGGCCGGCGCCATGCGCTACTCACAGAGGTATGGAGCGCCCCCTCAGCCCTCATAGTACCCCCTCTGTGCCCTCTGTTCTCACCCCTCGCGCTGCTCTCTTGGGCCGTTTTCCTGCGGTTTGGTCGCAGGCGCCGCGAGCCTTACGAGGGCGTACGCAGGCTCTCACGTGGCGGCGTCCCACGGCGGCGGTGTGACGCAGCCAGGATGGCCGGTGCGAGTGGTGGCGGTGGCTTCTTCTTCGCCGCAGACCCGACAGCAGGGCGTGGCGGGGCGCGGGGCGTGGCCGAGTCCACTGCCGGTGTATGGTCCTGCCGCGGCGAGACGACGGCTGTGCGCGATGGCACCGGTGGCTGTTTCGGCTGCGTAGCGCGGCCTTCTGGCATTATCTCGGCCGCGCCTATTGAAGTCTGTGTCGGCAATTCTTGCGCCCTGGAGTGGCCGCCGACGACAGCAAACGCGGCCCCATGGCGGTCTCTACCGTATGGGCATACGCTGCTCCTGTGGTGCTGCAGGTGGCTTTCGCCACCGCCATTTCCCCTTATTTATCGTCCTAGAGCGCGGAAAAAGGTTGCTGGGAAGGCAGTGGGTTGTCCTAGAATGCGGCCTCACGCAGTGGTGCCAACAGCGGATGCCACGCGTCGCTTTAGCGTCGCCGTCGTCGCCAAATAGCTTCTTTTGGTACATAATAGAGAGAATTATTACTTTTGTAATACCCTTGTAGTACTACATAATACTATTACAGCCGGTAAATGCACGTAAATATAGCCCCAACATAGTGTGTATACACAACAATTTCGCTCCGCATAAATTATATTACATATTGTCTCCCTCCGAACCGCGTTCTCACCCCCCATCCGATAACCCGTTATTTGGCTAAAAATTCCAGAACAGGGAAAGTTATTATGACACGCTATCTTGAGAGTGAGACATCGTCTACACACATTATAAAAGTCTGCATTCTATGTATTGATAGAGATATGTGCGTAGGAGAAACTATTATGGTGAGGGGGTGACTCGATTATGGCTAGTTAGGGCCTGTTCTTACCCCCCATCCAGAGACCACGTCACATCAGGTACTATAGATAGTAGCTTACTCAAGGGTGAGACTGAATGCCAGGCCTTCTCAGCCGCTCGACCAGAATTTTCCATCCATCCACTGCCAAGATTCTGATTAAGAAGAAGAAGAACCGAACTGCCCTTTAAAATGGCAGCACCCATGGCAGCACCCCTGGGAATGTCATGGGAACAAGATGACGTAGAGCTGATTGTAAAGTTTGACCTACCACAAGCGGTAACAACCCGAGCTATATCGTGCAGAATTAGTTCCACTGCACTGGACGTCGCCATTGATGGCGTTCAAAGCTTCTGCGACGAACTGTCTGGCCGAATCGACAGTGAAGAGTCGTTCTGGGCAGTGGAGGGCACTGATGCTGGCAGGCACCTAGTGATCACGCTGACAAAGAGTACCCCGGGTCTGCCGTGGCCCCATATATCACGCCGGGTGCCTGAGGAGGAGCACGGATCAGCGGGTTCTTCGCTGTCCTCAACAGGTCTCCTCGATGACGCGGCGGGCGATGAGCCTGAAGACGCTGAGGCCCAGCACAAACAAGAGAAAGTGTTGGAAGAAGAGTTCAACCGCCTGCGCCGGGATTGTGGACTAGATAATGAGTCTACTCTCGCTGCGTTCTTCGACCTCTTCAATATTTCCATCCAGCTCTATCATTTGAACAAGCTGGGTGGCTACCTGGCCGAAGTGGTCCCCGTCTGCCGGCGCCGGGATGACTCGTACAAACTGAAGGCGATTCAAGCGCACGCATTTGTACTTTGGAAACAGCAAGACCTTGGTGCTGCTATCGAGCTTTTTCTCGAGATGGAAACTTTGATGGGGAAAAACGCTGCGCTGTGCGAAAATATTGCGCATACATACAATTCCCTTGGCGACTACGTCAAGGCTGAAGATTACTTCCGCCAGTCCTTGCAGGTTTGTTGCGCTTGGTCCGGTCTCGTCCCACATGGCCGCTCTCCGCGCGCTGGCTTATGGGATGGCGTTGCACTGCTGTAGCTTATTGAGTCAGGGTGTGCACCGGCCGACCGCCAAGGTGGCAATCGGGGTGGCGTTTTACTTGGGTTAGGGCTGGTCCGCGACCGGCTCGAGCGACCGGCGGAAGCATTGCCTATTCTTGAAAAGGCGTACGAATTTTACAGGGATCGTGCTCAAGGTCAACCGTCCTCACTGCAAGGCAAGGCAGCAGTTTCTTGCGGAATGGTCGATAGAGCAAACTTTTGTTGCCCCAGTCGCGCCTTGATTCGCTTGCATGCAGGTTGAACTGAAATTGGGCGATAGCAAGCGCGCCGAACAGTATCTTCGCGAAGCGATCCAGACTTACGAAATCACATGCGGAGAAACTTCTCCTCTTACGGGCGGAGCTTACTTCAAGCTCGGGCAAATTTTGTGGGAGCAAAGGCGCAGGCCAGCGACACGAAAGGCGCTCAAGCGGTACACTCTATCCCCAGATCAGTGTATCTTCGGTGACTTGTTGTGGCAGCGCATATGAGCTCGAAGTCATCAAGGATGCATTCACCATTGTTGGCTTGCTCGAAATTCACAAGTGCGTCCCTTGACACTGCTGTGGCTGCGGATCCTCACAGCGCTACGGATGCTCAGCCTTGTGATGGATACCTTCTTGAAAGAATGTAGTTCAATCGAGCGCTCTGGATTCGCAACATTTTTCCCCGTGGTTGCCAATGGCCTTGCGAGGGTTCAACGGGATGAAGAGCAGGACGGGAATGCCGCGTGTTACTACAAAGCTGCGGGGGAACTCCTGGTCTGGGGCGGCAACTATACCGAGGCTATTGCGTGCGCGTGAGACGGTGGCCGCTTGAGTGCCCCGCGATTTACATTGGCGTTGCCTATTGCAGCTCCTTTAATCTCGCCATCGAGCTTTTCAAAGTAGAGAAATCTCGGGACTGCAGTCAGTTCGTCGATGAGTGTATGGCGCTGAGCAGCTTTGCAGCACGCAATCTTGCTGGCCAAGCAAGTCCAATGGTGTTGGAGACTGCATTGGATCAATCGACACCTGGGGCAGCGAGTGGCTCGCAGATGGAGACCGCTGCTGATGCGTCTCGTGCTAGTTAACTCAGACCGAGTTTTATTGAGTGCGTTTTGATGTTTGCTGCATCGTTTTGGACGGCCCCCGGCCGTGTCTTGCCACCATCGCTTGCCAGACTAGCCACCCATACTCTCTGTAAATAATTTCGCCAGATCGCTAAACTGAACCGCTCGCTCGTCATGGGTGGCCCAAGATGTCCGTGCCCAGACCTAAATACTGTGTCTCTTTGTTCACTTAAGTCTGATGCTCTTATGCTTGTGTTTCAATCTGATAGTTTTCAGGGGTTTTACACAGCACAATACCTAGCTAGCGTGCATTGTGCGTGGACGCAGTTAAGAATCATGCAGCACACTACATCCTCTTTCGTCAAAGTCTGCTTGTGTCACAATGCGTTGTGCGAAGCCATCCATTTGAGCTAGGCGTGCTCCACCGATCCACGGCATGAATTTGCGGTTTGATGGCGCGACCATCTTCACTGCTGGTGCTTCGGACGTAAAAATCAGGCCAGTACGACTATGCGCATTCGCAATCTCTTGTTGAAGGCGGGTAGGAAAGCCGTCAATGCAGGTGCTGCCACCACACAAAACAATGGCGCCGAACAAGTCATTGCGTAGTACACTTTCGCACTTAGAAATGCACCAGTTGATTGCTTCAGGCAAACCTTGGCAGCCATTTGGCATTGTCGCAGAAAACAAAGTTTCACCGCACTCGAACCGCTCGCAATCAAATTGCAAATTGGTACCCGTATGCATCCGAAATTTGGCTGCCAATTCAGTGACTGGTTTTTTGCGCTCATCTGCAATGCTGATCGCAATGTAGCCCAGCTGTTCTTTGAGCAGCTGACAATCTCTAATGAAATGGTCCCCCGCATACGAGGTACCATATCTGTCAACTAGAAATCGTGACAACGATCTGTCGATATCTAGTCCTCCAAAAGAGGACTGTAAGATGGCATGAGGTAATGGATATCCATCAGCTATTGGGGTAATTTTCGTGCGATTACCGCAGTCAACGACGATTCCAGTCCGCATGCCCTGCGCATATAGTGCAAGAACGCCAGCGCTTTCTATGCCAAGTGCAGGCGTATTGAACGTTTCGAACATAATTTCTGCCATTTGCTCTTTGCTCACGCGAGTCATATCCGGTGCTTCTGTGAGCAGAAATCGGTGTTCTTCCGAATTGATACCTGATGATACACGGGATTGATTTACCATGCTAAATAGTGCAGCACGCTGCACATGGTAAACAATGCCACCACACCGAGTGAATTCTCAAAAATTGTCTCCCACATGTTCTGAACTGCATCCCAATCTGTCGTGACCTGCACGGTACGCAACAATGTTGCTGTGACCAAAACCAGAGCATCATGGATCTGCTTACCGTTGGGTCCACCGTTGCGCCACCACTGTGCTCGCGGCGCACCAACGGCACACCTGTGAATGGGTCGTGACTACGAAGCACCACGGACGGGAACCCATCGCTGGCGATGCCAGCCTTCACAGTACATGAGCCAGTGTCCATGACAACAACGTCATTGGAGTCTACCGATACTTGCCACGAAAAAACGCGTGCGTCCAATTGCTGTCCAGCTGCAGCACTCAGCCTACGCAGTGACTGTTTGTGTGAAAGTGACGAAGAATCACCATAATCTAAATCGTCGTGATCTTCGTGATCTTCGTCGACACGCTCGTCGTCATGTTCATATGAATCTTCATCGTCACTGCCACTGTTTGCACTGGCAGCTGACTGACGGTCGTACAAATCTGGATCGGACAGTCGTACATGATCTCGAGAGGCAGTTCCACAAGATAAACTGAAACGACGCCGATTAATGTGAATTGCGGTGGCATCAGGCGTTTCTGCGCCCAGCCAGGGGACGGACTTCCCAAGTGCAATATTTACGGAAAAATAACCATTGCTCCTCACGATTGCTTCCTGTATGTTCGAAATCACGTCGCTCACTTCCATCTTCAAGCACTCATGCCATTGTCTCCACACGCATCGGTCATCAGCCTCTAAGTTCAACCGTGTTCCACAATCCCTAGCAATGATCTCCAAACTCAAGGCGGAAGGTAAGAATTCAGGCTGCACGTCAACCGTATCATGAGACATGAACCGCAAGGCAACAACAAGGCAACACGCAGGGAAGCGCACCTCAGAAACAAGAATAGCGTTCTGTAGGTTGATCTGCAGCCCACGAGATTGTTTATCAACTGACCACGAAAACGTATGGTCGCTGCTCGACAGGCGACACCAGCGCCGCTGTGGCTGGTGGGAAACACTAGCACGCCGCATGACGGATAAGTAGCCTCGCTGCTCATCATATCCCTTCATTGTTGGCGAAAGCAATCGCCCCAAAGACTCGTGTTCAGCCGGGACAGCTTGTTTCAGGGCCTCTTCCATGTACACCCGGATCACAGTTTTATTCTGTTCAAGTTCGATAGCATTCAAATCTTTTGTTTTGTTGCCCACTGGAACCTGAATAAATTTGTCCAAATATTCAAATTTCGTTGGATCAGTATTTTTAAAAGTGCCATGCAAATCCAGAACATCGTTTAGCTGCCGTGAAATAAGCCATGACATGGATCCAGATATGTGGTTGACTTGAAAAAAGAATTCGGTTGTCTTCTCGCCGTTAATGCGTGTTTGCCTGGATTCTAGCACCTCGACGCCTTCAACTCCCTTCACATCAAATCCCCATCCAGACCCTGAGACGTGTGCAGGCATACTGACATTCTTCACACCCCAGCTGGTTGTGTTCTCGTTTGCAGTGCTGCCATCAACAACTCTTGGCGCAAGCGCTATATTTTGTGCCACGAAGGCAAGCCAAGAATTAAGACTCTGCTTATCACTAGCAGAAATTTCTATCACTTGGCACTGGGGTCGCCGAATAGTGAAACAAAACGCACGGCCCTCTATCTCTTCCGCACAAACAGTGGCTCCAGCAAGATTGAATTCATCTGTTGGATCGCGTTGCTTCGCAGGGTCTTCGGGAGAGTCGTAAAAGTTTAACGTCGTTCGGCTCAGAATGGCCCATTTCAGCTTCCACTTGCGGAAAAATCCATCACGCTTATAAACTTGTCCACGCTTAATGCCTTTCTGAGCAGCTAAAGCTTCTATGCATCGTACTGTGTCCTTTACATGCGCCTTCCAGAGCTGAAAGTCTTCGTCGCACTCTGCACAAACAGGAAGGGGCCCTCTCCACGTACATATCTCGAAACAAAACTTCTTCTTGTGCCTGTCGCCAGCATTTTCAACTACACATGTTTCATCGATAACGACTGACCCTGCAGCCACTTTGTCATCGGGGCTCAAAAAGTACGAAAGCGTCCCGTTGCTTAATCGAAAATACCGACGCTGCCAACTTGCAAAGAGCCCTTGCTTAGCAGATAGATAACCGGCAAGAATTGGCAAATGAGTCTGAAGCCGGTCTTTGGTGTCACTTGTGTCGTTGACATCGCTAATATGGTCAACTTCCGCGCTAGCACCGACAGTGTTTTGGTCATAGGACTGCTGTGGAATTGTAGCACTGGAAATGGGGTTCAGAGCCTGGGCCACGCGAATGCTTCCCCGCTGCATGAAAAAGTGTTCCGCGGTGATCTTACGTTCATGCGACCTCTTCGCAACGTCACCATCGACGAGGAACACAAAATTGACCGGTACTTCGAGTTCATCGTCCACAATTTCCGCTCTGATCTTCGCCAGAGTGGCACTTGATGTGACCATAACGAATCCCACTGGCTCGTCGAGGTCAGAGTGTGCCGAAACGGAGTTTGCTAGGAAGATTCGCAACTTGCGCGTCATCTCGAGTGCCTCTGGATATGGCAGGGTTTGTGAAGCTTCTACGAGTCCGGTCAGCATAGTGCTGCCACTGAGTCCCACGGATGGTGCAACGTTTGACGCACTTTGCGGGCTTACCTGCAGTTCCACTTCGGCTCTGGCGTACCACTTTTTAATAGGCTTGCCTTGCAACTGCACCTGTACCCGTTTCGAATCTGACTGTACCACAATCCATAGTTCTGGCCTGCCTCGCACTGTCACTACATCCCCTTGCCTACAGTCGACATCGGTGCCAGCCCCAGTAGCGGCCACCACTTCCGCTGGCACCTCCCACTGCGTCTCCCCTGTCTCTGTGTTGTAGAAATAAGGGTTCCCGTCTGACACGAACCGCCTATAGACTGTGCCGTCGATATCTTCACCTTCATCGGCATCTACAGATGGGCTGCTCGCGTGTGGGGAGGACCAATTCGCCTCGCCTGCAGCTGCAGCCTTCACTGGAAGTGACGTATCAGCGGCAGAGAGGGCCAAGAAACGCTCTCGCATCGCTACTTTTCTGTCAGACCCTACGTCCTGCAAGGCGATCTGCAGCGTAGGTGAGTCTCCGAGCTGCTCAAGTGTTGTAAGCGGTGGTCTGGTGTCATCATCACCTTCGCACAATTGAAGGGCGTACATGGCAGGGTCACCTACTTCTAGTTCGTCAAGCAACTGCCTCTTGAGTTCGATCAGGCTCTCGACCCGCAGTGCGATGCGGCGAGGGCGTCTGATGGGGCCAGCGGCGGCCACTCGCACGAGCAGGTCCCGCATTATCCAACGCCTCCAAGCGCCTCTGGTGATGCCCTCACGAAGCGGAGCCAAGCCGCGGAAAAAAGCAAGGCCATGCAAGGCCCGCCCGACCAAGAACCAAGCTGCCAAGCTGCGACCTGGATACCGGTACCGGTACATCTGTACCAAGCAACTTTTCTATAAATCGAGTTTGTGGTATTGGGGGCATGTGGGCTTCCCTTCAATAGTGCGGAGTATCCGACACACTCCCCCACCAACACTTGCAAGGGCATTGGAAGAAAGGATCCCGCAAAAAAAATAAAATCGTGTATACATATTTTGCAACGATTTTTTTAACGTTTGGGTGTGCGGGTACACTTGCGGGTACATGTACACTTGCCTATTGTGACATTTGGTGATTTGAGGCTCATTAGACGCCCATAGCCCGGAATGGCAGCGCGCAACACGCCATCAATATCCCCCAGGCTCAGCGCGCCCCGCACTTCTTGCACTTATGGAAATTATTGGCGTCTAGCTCGCTTTTGTTAGTTAATAGACCTCCCCTAAAAAACACCTCTAAAAAATATTCTGCGGGTACACTTGCCTCTATACAGCTATTTTGGCTGTCTTTTAGAGAGAAGCCGAGCTTGAACGCCAAGAACAAGAAGTCAAGCGTGTTGGCGAGCATCTTGAGTTCTTCGAAGCGCATCTCAGGCAGATTTCAACCATCTCGCTGCGAATTGACATTAGCAGGCCAGTGAAGAGGGGTCTCAGGACAAATTACGAAGTGCGCACGTCTGTGATGTTCCCAAGAGAAGCCGAGCAGCAAATATCACCGCTCGTATTGGTATACATCGTTGGTTCTAGATCTCGACCGGAATAGTAGGGGTTTCGTCGACACAGCCCTAATAGCACATAAACCCCTTCATTAGACCCCAAAACCTCCCCCCAATACGTCACATTAGTGGTGGTGAGGAATTTCGCCCTCATGGGGGGCTATTACTTTCTCTCGATTGGCGAAAGTCAATGCCAAATAGCCCATTTTTACCGGGACTTTTGAGGGTCTAATGAAGGGGTGTACATGTATGTGCTATTATGGCTGTGTTGACGAAACCCCTACTATTCCGGTCGAGAATTAGAACCAATCGCCCCATACATTCTTAGGTGGACCTAGTGTTAACACTTTAGGGTTTACCTTGGTACCTCAAAGGTAAAATAGGGGGTGCCCTCAAAAGTCCCGGTAAAAATGGGCTATTTGGCATTGACTTTCGCCAATCGAGAGAAAGTAATAGCCCCCCATGAGGGCGAAATTCCTCACCACCACTAATGTGACGTATTGGGGGACGGTTTTGGGGTCTAATGAAGGGGTTTATGTGCTATTAGGGCTGTGTCGACGAAACCTCTACTATTCCGGTCGAGATCTAGAACCAACGATGTATGGGGATTTGGTCCCATCTTAGGTGGACCTAGAGTGTTAAAAGCATTTTTAGCGCCATAACAGTTAGATCGCTGTACGCGTAGCTAGAGATACGGCAAGGATTCGGGTGATCGATCAGCTTTCCATTTCCGTTCGGTACAGCTGTAATACAAACCACCACACACCACCGTCACCACGGGTTGGTGGTGGCCCTGCAGAACATGCTGCGCCTACCGTACGCGCGCGTCGTCGTCGCCGTAGGCGTCTGATGTGCATACTGGCCGTTAAACGTCTAGAGAGAAACAATGGCCGCAGTGCGATCGCTGTGCGCTCGGGTCTGAGTATCTAGATGAGAGCGGTCACCTGGCTGCTCGTGGGTTTAGGCCTGGCGGCCTCAGAAAATTTCACCGAGAGGAATCTTTGCTCAGACCAGACTTGGCTGGGTGAGGCTTGCTCGCGCGCGCCTGGTATGTGCGCCGCTAATGCGGAGTATATCTGTAGTGACCACCCTGCTTGCCCCGCGAACAAGCCTCCAGCTGGCCAGGAAGCGTGCCCACGCAGTGTGCAGGGAGGGCTTCTGGGCTGCATACAGGACCCTGATTTCGAGGTTGAATGGTGCGGCAGTACTCCGCACCTTCTATTTCCGCCCTGATGCACCCCACATGCCAGCCACTGCACCACTGTGCGCTGTCTCGGGTCCCATCGGTAAAATCCACAGTGAAGCGGATGGTGCGGTTTGGCTGCTTCGCTGGCGCAGGAATGCAAATGTGGACCCCGCATGGAAAGTAGAGCAGCGGCTTTACTACGGGTATAAGCTGTTGAGAACGGGGGGAAGCACACTAAGTGGCGACTTCACCCCGACGTACAACCCG
>JACLAA010004875.1_pt1 | contig 17511 bp, 23 predicted proteins | sample 8027891 | NCBI WGS metagenome assembly JACLAA01 (sample SAMN15724900, study PRJNA655200) | protist metagenome | isolation source: fluorescence activated cell sorting (FACS) single amplified genomes of... | place: Spain: Blaines Bay Microbial Observatory, Mediterranean Sea | collected 2016-01-19 | reverse complement strand
TATAAAAACATCTGAGGTAGCTACCTCGCTAATTGAGATCATGAGCAATGAATAACGAATTAAATTTAGCTTTAGTTGGAGCATCAGGAGTTGTAGGTCAAAAAATCATACAGCTTTTAGAGAAGAAAAACTTTCAAGTTAATAACTTTTACCCATTAGGCAAGTCATCTGTAGGTGATGAGGTTAGTTTAATGAATCAAACCTACGTCATCGATGATGTTGATTTATTTGATGCGACTAAAGCAAATTTAATTATCTTGGCTGCTGGTTCTTCAGTTGCTCAAAAACATGCAAGAAATTTTGTTAGTGCAGGTGCATATGTAATAGATCTCTCATCAGAATTTAGATATGAAGAAGACGTACCACTTATCATTCCAGAAATAAACGGAGAAATACTTAGAGAATTAACAAAACCTAGTTTAATAGCAAACCCAAATTGCTCTACTTCGCAATTGCTTATGGCATTAAAGCCAATTCATGAAAATTTTAATATTAAGTTTCTTAATATTGCGACTTATCAAGCTGTATCTGGAACTGGTAAAGAAGCTGTTGAGGAGCTTAAAGAGCAAACCATAAATCCAAGCGCTGAAGCTAAAGTTTACCCAAAGAAAATTGCATTTAATGCCTTACCACAATGCGATATTTTCCTTGATAATGATTTCACCAAAGAGGAAATGAAACTTGTTTGGGAAACCAAAAAAATTCTTGATAACGAGATTGATGTTCAAGCTACATGCGTAAGAGTTCCTGTTAAAAACGGTCATTCCGAAGCAGTTTTTCTAAAAATTGATAAAAATGCAGACAGAGAAGCAATCATTAACTCTCTTTCAGATCTCAAAGGTGTATGCGTGATGGATGATCCATCAAATCTCATTTATCCAACTCCGCTTGAGCAAGCAAATGACTCAGAGGATGTTTATGTTGGAAGAGTTAGAAGTCAAATTATTCAAGGAGAAACATGGGTTTCATTATGGATAGTTGCTGATAATGTATATGGGAAGGGTGCTGCTTTAAATGCGGTACAGATTGCTGAAAATTTACTTGAGCATAATAAACTTTGATGAAATATCTGCTAGCTACATTAATTTTTCTTACCTCTTTTGTATCAGCAAATAACTTAATATCATCTCCCAAAATTAGTATTAATGATAATGGCTTAAGAGTTATAGAGCTTAATATTAAAGAGTCTAATATAGATGATAATGATATCAAGCTTTTTGAATACAAGTCAGAGGATGTTCTTGATAAGAATAAAATTGCCTACACGCTTCTATTAGATAATGATAAATTCTCTAGGTTCTCAATAGTTTTATCAGAAACTTATACATCAGATTACTTTAGTTTCAAACTTAGGGTAAAAGATAACATAGCAAAAGATATATTTATTTTTCTCCCTTCAAAAGCTCGCTTTGAGAAACCCTTATCAATTAATAATACCGTTAAAGAATCAATTAACTCTTTATCAAGTTCAAATAATGAAGAAATTATCTCTAAATTAGAAGATGAGGAAATTAAGGAAGAAGTTTTACTAGATGAAAGTGTTCAACAAGAAGAAAAAGTCATATCAGCAGGTGAAATAAAAACTATGTGGAGTTTGGCAACTGATATTGCCAAAACTAATGGTGATTTATCTATCTATCAAATTATGTGGTCTATTTACCTTGGCAATCCTAATGCTTTTTTAGATGAAAATATCAATCTGGTTAGAAGTGATGTTGATATTGTCATACCTAGCTATCAAGCTATGCAAGCAAACTCTCCAGTAGAAGCTAAGAATGCCATAGTAAAAATGAACCAAGCATTTAGCTTAGATTTTAAAAAATCTAGCAAATCACTATTAACCTTAACTGCTCCAAAGATCTCCAAGTTAGAAGAAGCTAAAATAATTACTGAAGAGGAAAAAGAGCAAAGAGAGGCTGCATCAATAGATTCAGATTCAAGCTCCCCAGAAGACATCATTTCAAAAAATACCTCTACTCTTACTTTTAATGCTGAAAATGAAGTCATTGAGGATTTAACAAAAATAGCAGATAGTGTTGATAAAACTGATCTTCAAGAAGAATCTTCAGGAATAAAGCTCGTTGATCTACTATTTGTTGCAGCAATATCAGTAATATGTGGAGTTTTACTTGCTTTAATTTTTATTCAACTCAACAAGAATCGAAAGAAAGCAATTGTTTATGATTTTGATGAAGCTCCATCATCTGGTCCTGAAACCACTGCATTACCATCCGGGTTGAGTATAAAAAATAATGAAGATGAACAAGAGCTTGATTTAGCTTCAACTTACATCGAAATGGGAGAGCTTGATCAGGCAAATGCAATCTTACAGAATCTCCTTAAAAAATCTGAGAATGAAAATCTAAAGGATAAAGTAAGAGAGCTAATTACATCAATTCAGTCAAAGTGAAATTAGTATTCACACTTGAGTATAACGGTAAATATTTTTCTGGATTTCAAAAACAAGCGAATGCTAAGACTATCCAAGAAGAAATCGAAAATTCAATTTACAAGATAACTCAAGAAACAATATCAATAAACTATGCCGGAAGAACCGATGCAGGAGTGCATGCAATATCACAAGTCTTTGATTTTGAAACAAGCATAGATCGTAAAGACCATGAGTGGATAGATGGTATAAATTCTAATTTACCAAGAACAATAAAGGTCACAAGTGTTGTATCTGTAGATAGCAACTTTCACTCAAGGTTTTCTGCATTAGATAGAACCTATGCTTATGTAATTTATAATTCAAAATCAAAACCAATTTTCTTTGATGATTTTACCCATTGGGAAAAAATACCTTTAGATCTAGATATTCTTCAAAACGAAGGCAGTGATTTAATTGGAAAGCATGATTTTTCATCATTTAGATCGTCTAGCTGCTCTTCAAATAACCCAATTAAAGAAATAAAGGACTTTAGGGTTGAAAAATTTGGTAATTTTTTAGTATTTCATATTAGCGCAAATGCTTTTCTTCACAATATGGTTAGAATAATCATGGGTACGATTGTTGACATAGCAAAAAATGAAAATAAATTAAGCATTAAACAAATAATTGATGCTAAAGATAGAATTAGTGCAGGCAGGACTCTTTCAGCAAAAGCATTATACTTTTTAGGGCCTACTTATAAGGATGTTTATAATATTCCCAAACCAACAAATAACATTATAGAAAAATTTAGATCATGAATAAGACCAAAGTAAAAATTTGTGGCATTTCTAATTTTGATGCACTTAAAGAGTTAATAGAGCTAAACGTAGATTTTATTGGTTTTATATTTCATCAAAATAGCCCAAGAAATGTTGACGATTCTTTCATAAAACAAATACCACAAATTAACTTTAAAAATTCAAGACCTGTTTGCGTGTTTGTAAATTCTGAAAAAGATTTTATTAATAGAAGTATTAGCTATTTTAAGAATCCTATTTTGCAATTTCATGGAGAAGAATCAGAGAGTTTTTGCACTTCTTTTAATTTAGATTATTGGAAAGTTATAAGAGTAAAAGATGAGAGCTCATGTAAAGACATGAATGCATATAAGAGCGCACAGGCAATATTGTTTGAAAATTATGAAAAGGGTAACTATGGCGGTACTGGGAAATCATTTGATTGGAATATTCTGAATAAGATAGATATAACTTCAAATAAAATTGTATTGTCAGGTGGCATAAATCTTCAAAATGTCGATAATGCTATAAATATAGATCCTTGGTGTTTAGATTTAAATTCAGGAGTTGAATCTGAGAAAGGCGTTAAAGACTTTGCCTTAATAAACAAAATATTAAATAAAATAATATGACAATAGATAAAGAAAAATATCCAAACATAGATGGCTTCTTTGGTGAATATGGAGGTAAGTTTGTTCCTGAGACCTTAATGTACGCGCTCGAGGAGCTTGAGCAAACTTATACTAAGCTCAAAGATGACAAGGCTTTCAAAGATGAGTTTTATGCTGATCTTTCTAATTTTGTTGGAAGACCATCACCTCTATATTATGCAGATAGACTAACTAAACATTATGATTCTGCAAATATCTGGCTAAAGCGTGAAGATCTAAATCATACTGGAGCCCATAAAATTAATAACACCGTTGGCCAAATTTTACTTGCCAAATATATGGGTAAAAAAAGAATTATTGCAGAAACCGGAGCTGGTCAGCATGGCGTGGCAACAGCAACAGTTGCAGCTAGGCTGGGTCTTGAATGCCATATTTATATGGGTGCCGAAGATGTTAGAAGGCAGTCTTTAAATGTTTACAGAATTAAGTTGCTCGGAGCTCATGTTCATGCAGTTGATTCAGGAACAGCAACATTAAAAGATGCTCTAAATGAGGCCTTAAGGGATTGGGTTACCAATGTTGACGATACTTATTACATTATTGGAAGCGTAACAGGCCCTCATCCATACCCTATGATCGTTAGAGATTTTAATTCAGTAGTTGGTCACGAATTGATCAAGCAATCGCAAGATAATTTTGGCAAAATGCCAGATGCAATTGTTGCTTGTGTTGGCGGTGGATCTAATGCAATGGGAGCTTTTTATCCTTTCATTGATATTAGCGAAACTAGATTAATTGGTGTTGAAGCTGGTGGAAATGGAGTTGAAACTGGAGAGCATGCGGCGCCACTCAATGATGGTGAGCCAGGAGTATTACACGGTGCTAGAAGTTATCTGATGCAGGACAATCTAGGTCAGGTCAAAGATACAAAATCAGTTTCAGCAGGGTTAGACTATCCTGGAGTTGGCCCCGAGCATTCTTGGCTTAAAGATATAGGAAGAGCAGAATATGTTGCTATAAATGACCAAGAAGCATTAGATGCATTTCATTTAGTAACTGAGCTTGAGGGAATAATGCCAGCTCTTGAAACTGCTCATGCTTTTGCATATTTAGATGGTTTATCAAAACAATTAGATAAAAGTGCAAATGTAGTTGTTAATGTATCGGGCAGGGGAGATAAAGATATTAATACAGTTGCTGAAATTGATGGAATAGAGTTTTGAACAGACTAAGACAAAAGCTAAAAAACCTAAAAGAAGAAAATAAAAAAGCATTAGTTGCATATCTAGTTGCAGGAGATCCTGATCTTGATTCAACGCTAAACTTGATGCATCTTTTCGTGAAATCTGGAGTTGATGTTATAGAGATTGGAGTTCCTTTTACTGATCCAATTGCAGAAGGACCAGTAATTCAGAAGGCTCATGATAGAGCACTAAAAAATAATATTTCTTTACCAGATATCATTAAATTAGTTGAGCAGTTCAGGGAATCTGACAACACTACACCAGTGATATTAATGGGTTATCTCAATACATTTAGCTTCCATAAAAATATTATTGATAAATCAGACGAAAATGGAGTTGACGCCGTACTTGTAGTTGATATCCCTGGAGAGCTAAGTATTTCTAGCTATGGAATATCAAATCCAAATATTGATTCAATCTCTTTAATTTCACCTACAACATCTGAAGATAGGATTAAAAAAATTGCTGAAAATGGTTCTGGGTTTATCTATTACGTTACCTTAAGAGGTGTTACTGGATCATCAAACCTAGATGTTGATGAGATCAATATCAATATTCAAAAAATTAGATCTTACTCAGATATACCTACATTGGCTGGATTTGGTATTAAATCAAATGAAGATGCAAAGCTCTTATCTGAGTATTCTGATGGCATTATTGTTGGCTCCAGTATCGTTGAAATGATACATAAGGAGTCAGATTCAAAACAATTTGATAGAATAGGCGCATACTTAAGGGAACTTAAAGAAGCAATATCATGAATTGGTTAACTAGATTATTACCTACTATTGGAACTTCTAAATCAAAAAGCAAAGTTCCAGATGGATTATGGAACTCATGCCCTGCATGTGAATCTGTTCTCTATGCACCTGAATTAGAAAAATCTCTTTTTGTCTGTCCTAAATGCGATCATCACCTTCGGATTGGTGCAAGAAAAAGATTAGATATGTTCTTAGATGGCGGTAAATATAAAGAAATTGCTGCTGATCTCCTCACCAAAGACCCACTAAAGTTCAAAGATACAAAAAACTACACTAATAGAGTAAAAGATGCAGTTGCAGCAAGTGGAGAAAATGAAGCAATTGTTATTGCCTCAGGCTCTCTCGAGTCTATGCCAATAATTGTTGCAGCTTTTGAATTTAGATTTATGGGCGGTTCTATGGGAGGCGTAGTTGGAGAAAAATTTGTCAAAGGTGTCGAGGAAGCCATTAAAACAAAAAGACCTTTTGTATGTTTTTCAACATCAGGTGGTGCACGCATGCAAGAGTCAATGATTTCTTTAATGCAAATGGCAAAAACTTCTGCAGCTTTGCAAAAATTAAAAGCACAAAAACTACCATATATTTCAGTAATGATTGATCCAATTTATGGCGGGGTGTCAGCTAGCTTAGCCATGCTTGGTGATATCAATATAGCAGAGCCAGATGCTTTAGTCGGCTTTGCTGGACGAAGGGTAATAGAGCAAACAGTTAGAGTTGAATTACCTGATGATTTCCAAAAATCAGAATTTCTACTTGATAAAGGCGCAATAGATATGATCGTTCATAGAAAAAACCTAAGATCTAAAGTTCATGGCCTGTTAGCTAAGCTGCATCAAAAACAATGAATCTAGAGAGATCCATAGGATTTATCTTTTTAATTTCTACAATTTTAGCCTTAGGTTTTTTGATAGACCCCCAAGAACAATACAAGAATAACCAGATAACAAATATTGTTAATCAAGTTGTTGAACCAGAAGATATTCCCATTCAAATAACTCAGGTTGAAGAAGTTGAAGCTGGGATAGAACAAGTTCCTGAAATAGAAATTGAAGAAAAACCTGAACCCATCTCAGCAGATATAACTACAGATGCAGAGTTTCTGAAAGAATCAGACTTTGATTTATTTGTTATAAGAGTACATGTTTTGTCTTCTCTTAATAATGCAGAGGCTCTATCGGAAAAAATTAAAAAAGGGGGATATCCTTCTTTTGTTGAAGTATTTGGCAAGAATAAAAATTTATATGCAATATATGTCGGGCCTTTCTTATCTAAAGAAGAGATTAGTAGTAATATAGAAGATATTAAAGAAGTTTCTCAAAGCAGCCAGGGAGAGGTTACAAGATGGAAGCTCTAGGTTTAAATATTACTGACTGGGTTATCTTAGTTGTTCTTGTTGCTTCTGGCCTCATGTCTTTAGCTAGAGGTTTTACTAGAGAATTTCTTTCATTATTCTTATGGGTCTTTTCTTTTGTAGCAGCATTATCACTTGAGCATTTAGCAACTCCACAAGTTGCTGCAATAATTGGTAGCGAAGAAATATCTAAAATTATTTCTTATGTTTTAATTTTTATAATTTGTATTATTGGCGGCGGCTTTCTTATTAAATTTATTAGTAGCCTTGTGAAATGGTCTGGTGCTTCTGGTTTTGATAGATTTTTAGGCGTACTATTTGGTTTTACAAGAGGGCTGGTTTTAATCTTTGTTGTCTTTTTATTATTACCTGCAAGTTTTAAGCAAAGCGATCTTTTTGTAAATTCTAAAATCTCACCACTTATTGATGAATATGCACCAAGAGTTGAATCTTATTTTAGAGATCTAGTTTCAGATAAAGATATTGTCGAGGAGGCCACAAATCTTATAGAGCCTTTAATTGAAGAAGTTCAAGATACAACTGATTCTCAAGAAGAAGAGGAGAGTTCCTAATGTGTGGCATAGTTGGAATTTCTGCTGAAGCAAATGTTGCTGGAGAAATATACGATTCTTTATTAATGTTGCAGCATAGAGGTCAAGATGCTGCAGGAATGGTTGTTTGTGATGTTGATGGTAATCTAAATAGCAGAAAAGCCAAAGGTTATGTAAGAGATGCCTTTAGACAAAACCATATGGATAAGCTTATAGGAAGTTATGGCATAGGCCATGTTAGATACCCTACAGCAGGCGGAGCTGGAAAAGAGTTTGCTCAACCTATGTATGTAAATTCTCCCTATGGGATCAGCCTTGCACATAATGGAAATCTAACAAATTCACACGAGCTAGGCATTCAGTTATTTCATGCTGAAATGAGACATCTTAATACTGACTCAGACTCAGAAGTGTTGCTAAATATATTTGCTCACGAGCTTGGGAAGCAAAGAGAAATTTATCCTAAACCAGAGCATATTTTTAAAGCAGTATCAAAAACTCACAGAAGATGTGATGGAGCTTATGCTGTCATAGCAGTGATAACCGGTCACGGCATTCTTGCTTTCAGAGATAATAATGGAATTAGACCATTATCTATTGGCATTAGAGAAGGGAAAACAAGAGACGAATATATAGTGGCATCAGAAGACGCTATGTTCTCATCACAAGGATTCAAAAAACTAAGAGATGTCGAGCCTGGAGAAGCTATCTTTATAGATAAAAATGGTAAATTCACTTCACAGCAATGTGCAGATGACCCTCAATTAAGACCATGTATTTTTGAGCAAGTATACTTTGCAAGACCTGATTCTAAGATTGATCAAATTTCAGTTCATAAGTCCAGAATGAGAATGGGATCAAAACTTGCGGCCAATATATTACAACAACGTCCAGATCATGATATTGATGTTGTTATTCCTATCCCTGATAGCTCAACTACAGCAGCGCTACAACTAGCAGATGACTTAGGAGTTCAATACAGGGAAGGCTTTGTTAAAAATAGATATATTGGCAGAACCTTTATCATGCCTTATCAAGAAGAAAGAAAAAAATCTGTTAGAAGAAAGCTCAATATTTTAGAGCTTGAATTTAAAGATAAAAATGTCTTGCTTGTAGATGATTCAATTGTAAGAGGAACAACTAGTACAAAAATAATTCAAATGGCAAAAGAAGCAGGAGCTAAAAAAATATATTTTGCATCAGCTGCTCCGGCGATTAAATATCAAAATTTGTATGGCATTGATATGCCTGATACAAAAGAGCTGATTGCATCAAATAAAAATCATGATGAAATAGCCGAAGCAATCGGAACAGATTGGTTGATATACCAAAACTTAGAAGACTTAATTGAATCGGTAGGAGAGGGTAATCCTGATATAAAAGAATTTGAAACCTCAATTTTTACAGGTGAGTACATAACTCCACTTGGAGAAAATTACTTAGCTGATCTTGAAAATTCCAGACAGGATGAGCTCAAAATGCAAAGGGAGAAATCAGCTAGCTAGGGTTAACAATATTAATTGTTGGTATATCTGCTGAATTTGCACTCTCTACATAAGTATCAATTTCATTAAAGTTTAAATATCTATAAATTTCATCAGATAATGGATTTATATCTTCCATGTATTTTTGATATTCATCAGGCGTTGGCAATCTGCCAATAACAGATGAAATTGCTGCAAGCTCTGCTGAGGCAAGAAATACATCAGCACCATCTCCCAATCTGTTTGGGAAGTTCCTAGTTGATGTTGATACTACAGTAGAATTTGCAAGCACTCTTGCTTGGTTTCCCATGCATAAAGAACATCCAGGAACCTCAGTTCTTGCTCCTGAGGTTCCGAAAATATTATATATACCTTCTTCCATCAATTGCTTTTCATCCATCTTGGTTGGAGGCACAACCCAAAGCCTTGCTTTAGTTCCGTTGTATTTATTTAATAAGGTTCCCGCTGCTCTAAAGTGCCCAATGTTGGTCATACATGAGCCGATAAATACTTCTTGGATGTCAGTATTAGCGACTTCTGAAAGAGGCTTAATATCATCAGGATCATTTGGACAAGCAAGTAATGGTTCAGTGATTTCATTTAGATCTATTTCAATAATTTCAGCGTATTCTGCATTTTCATCTGGCTCTAACAATTCTGGATTTTCTATCCACTCTTCCATAGCCTGAGCTCTTCTTTCAAGTGTTTTCGCATCGCCATAACCGCTGGCAATCATCCATCTAAGCATAACAATATTAGATTTAAGATATTCAATTATTGGTTCTTTGTTTAGTCTTACTGTACAACCTGATGCAGATCTCTCTGCTGAAGCATCAGATAGCTCAAAGGCTTGTTCAACTTTCATATCAGGTAAACCTTCAATTTCCAAACAACGACCAGAGAAAACGTTTTTCTTACCTTCTTTAGCTACAGTCAGTAATCCTTTTTGAATAGCAGCATAAGGAATTGCATTAACAAGATCTCTTAATGTGATACCAGGCTGCATCTCACCTTTAAATCTAACTAAAACCGATTCAGGCATATCAAGCGGCATTACTCCAAGAGTTGCAGCAAAAGCAACAAGACCAGAACCAGCAGGAAAGCTTATTCCAATTGGGAATCTAGTATGACTATCACCGCCTGTTCCTACACCATCAGGAAGAAGCATTCTGTTTAACCATGAGTGGATAATTCCATCACCTGGTCTTAAGGAAACTCCGCCTCTATTCATAATAAAGTCAGGTAAGTTATGTTGAGTTTCAATATCAACTGGTTTTGGATATGCTGCTGTATGACAGAATGATTGCATTACTAGATCAGCTGAGAATCCAAGGCATGCAAGTTCTTTTAATTCATCTCTAGTCATTGGTCCTGTTGTATCTTGAGATCCAACGGTACTCATTCTTGGCTCACAGTATGTCCCAGGCCTAATACCTTCAACACCACAAGCCTTTCCAACCATTTTTTGTGCCAATGTATAGCCTTTATCAGATGCATCTTCACTTTCAGGTCTTCTAAAGATAGTTGTGGGCTCAAGACCTAAAGCTTCTCTTGTTTTATCAGTAAGCTGTCTACCAATTATTAATGGAATACGACCGTTAGCTCTTACTTCGTCCAAGAGAACATCTGTTTTTAATTCAAATGTTGAGATAACTTCATTGGAGTTTGCATCTAAAACTTTACCATTATGCGGCTCAAGTATTATTTCTTGACCCATTTCCATTTCTGAAACATCTAACTCAATTGGAAAAGCACCGGAATCTTCAAGGGTATTAAAGAATATAGGAGCTATTTTCCCACCGAAGCAGAAGCCTCCTTCTTTTTTATTTGGAATGCATGGGATTTCGTCACCCATATGCCATAAGACCGAATTGGTTGCAGATTTTCTTGAAGAACCAGTTCCAACAACATCACCAACAAAAACAAGCGGATTACCTTTTTCTTTTAGTTCCTCAATAGTCTCCAAAGGTCTTTCCAAGCCTTCTCTTGGCATTTTAAACATTGCTAAGGCATGAAGAGGTATATCAGGTCTTGACCAGGCATCAGTTGCTGGTGAAAGATCATCTGTATTAATTTCTCCAGGTACTTTATAGACTGTTAATTTTATTTGTTCCGGAATTTCTTGTTTGCTAGTAAACCATTCTCCATCAGCCCAAGCATCTATAACTTTTTTTGCATAAGAATTTGTTTGTGCAAGTTCAAATATTTCATTGAATGCATCAAAAATTAGTAAAGTTTTACTTAATGCATCTGCTGCTGCATCACCAAGCTCTTCAATTTTTAAACATTCAATTAATGGTTGGATGTTGTATCCGCCAAGCATAGTTCCTAAAATACCAATCGCTTCTTCTTTATCAATATATGGACTTGAAGCTTCGCCTGTTGTTATATCTGCAAGAAATGCAGCCTTAACATATGCTGATTGATCAACTCCAGCTGGAACCCTCTCTTTAAGAAGGTGAAGAAGCATCTCTGACTCATCATGCTCGCTTTTTAAAAGCTCAACTAATTGAGAGGTTTGATCTGCATCAAGAGGAAGAGGAGGGATATTTTGATCTGCTCTTTCTTGAACGTGTGTTTTATATTCGTTTAGCATAGGTTATCTCCGTGGCTCATTTTACTCTTCTATTAAGCGCCTATCTACAAAATGATCAAAATAACTTATGTTTAAAAATAGGTTAAAATTTATTCAATTATGTTTAAGACCCGATCATCAACTCCATGCCTTGGTATTTGTTCTACCACATACGGTGATGATGTATGTAAAGGTTGTAAAAGATTTGTTCATGAGGTCATTAATTGGAATAAATACAACACAAATGAAAAAGAGGTGGTTAATTCTCGTCTTGAAGAATTTAAGCTCTTGATCCTAAAAGAACGTTTCGAAATTCTTGATTCATCTATCTTTGAAAACAAGCTCAAAGAAAATGCTATTAACTTTAATAATGCGCTTAATCCGCTGACTTGGATATTTGACTTGTTGAGAGCGGCCGGTTCGCAAGAACTTGATCTTGCCCAATTCGGTATAAAAGCTCTTATTGCCTACAACCCAAATACTATTAAAGATGAAATTAATGATGAGTTACTAAAACTTTCAGAAGCTCATCATCAGAGATATTTTAAAAAAGCTTAATGCTAACCAAAGTCCTTAAGCATAGCTTTCAATTCTAACGAGTGTTGCTCTTCCTCGCCTATAAGTCCTCTTGCATATTCTTCAAGATAAATAGATCTATCTGCAACATTGCCTAAAAGTTTTTTATACAAACTCAATGCATGCAATTCATGACCAAGGCTTTCTTCCAGAATATCCTTGATGGAGTGCCTGTGGGTTTCATCAATTTTGGCTATTCGTTGACTTGGATGGCCATCTAAACCAACTATTAATTCACCAGCTTGTTGAGCGTGCATTAACGATTCTGCAGCTTGCTCTTTAAGGAAGGTTACTATTGGCAATCTATAAGGCCCACTTACCATCATTGCTGAGTGAGTATATCTAACCACACCAGCAAGCTCATACTCCATTATTTCATTTAAAATACCGCATACCAGCTTTGAATCAATCTCTTTCATTTCCACAATTGTCTCCATATTTAGTGAATTTAAAAACAATATATATGAATAATAAATATATGTAAAGTACTGATATTAGGTAATATTTTTAATGAAAATCGTTTCGATAACTATTCTCATTCAGCTTTATTTTAATTGAATTTTTGAACTATCTTGAAACGCCAAAATAAAAGAAATGCTATACAAGAATAGGCTATTTTCGCACATTGATATATCACAGGAGCACTTGTAAATTTAGCTAACCAACCATAGCCATCAGTTCTCTTCCATACATAAATAAATGCATCCACACCAATTAATTCATCTCCATCCTCAAATACGACATGAAGTTTTTTGAGATATTTGTCACTCATATCACTGCAGTCTTCAAAGTTAAGATTCGATCTTTTTTTGTAATGCTTAATTTCATAATTACAAATAGAGCATTTTTCATTGAAGAGAATTTTTCCTTTGGCCATAAATTTATTTTAGCAAACATTTATGGGTCGACTATTTTAAAATTTTAAATTTATGCCAAAATCATCAGATGGCTGATGAAAAAAATTTCTTTAAATATTTCAAAGAAGGATGGAATAAAATCCTTGGCAAAAAACAAGATAGAACAAAATTAAGATCAAAAAGTTTATACAGAGCAATTAATGGAATTCAAAATGTTGGCACGCCCCATGATTGGGAAGATTATGAGAAATATAAAGAGGAAATAAAAAAAGATGAACCAAACTAATATTTTTGATGAACCTATCGAGGAGTGTTGCTCAAATCCTATTACGGGTTATTTTAGAGATGGTTTTTGTCATACTGACAGTTATGATAGGGGGCTGCATATTATTTGCTCATTCATTACCGATGATTTCCTTTCCTTTTCAAAAGCTCGCGGTAATGACTTATCAACTCCAAGGCCAGAATTTAACTTTCCAGGTTTAAAAGAAGGTGATTCATGGTGTGTATGTGCTGAGAGATGGAAAGAGGCTTATGAACATGGTTTTGCACCTCGTGTATACCTTAAAAAGACCAATAAGAAGGCTCTCTCTATAGTAGATTTAGAGATATTAAAAAAATTTGCTGTCGATATTAACTAGATTACAGCGTTAAATATGCTGTTAGGTTAATAAATCCACAAAAAGCAAAAGCCACCACCCAAAGAGGCTCTTCTTTACAAAATACATAGAATCTATTTAAGTAATCAATCATAAACATTCTCCTTATACTTCTTTTAGTGATATTGTAATTTTGCTTTTTCTATATTTCATTCTTATTACATTTATGTAAACATTTAAAAACTTCTATGTATTGCAATATTTATGCCATTAATATTTTTTAACTATTTTGCAAGTGGTAGTTCATACCAACAGGTGGTGTATTTTGGTGAAGTCATATTTTGTTTCATGGGAGACCATTGGCTTGTGTTCTGGGAAGCGTAATAAATTTGAGTTTGATAACTATTTAATTGATCGATATATTCCATAAACTTTGTGTTTTCTTTTGGTTCATCGGGATCTCTAAAGAGCGAGTACTGTTTGGAGGAAGTATTAGAAAATCGGCTCAATAAAATACCTGCTTTTGCATAGTCATAGCCTGATTTATAAATTGGTATCAAAGCTTTCTTTGTTGCAGCCAGGATATCTCTTGTGTCATTTGTTGGGGTTACAAGTTCTATAGCCCTATATCCTCTATGTTGAGGCTTGTGATCACTAAAAGGGCTTGTTCTTACAAAAACAGAAACTTGAGAACATTTCTGCTTTTCATTTCTTAATTTTTCTGATGCTCTAACAGCAAAGTTACTTACAATTGGCTTTAATGTTTCTAGGTTAGTTACCCTTGAGCCAAAACTACGACTTACTACTATTTGTTTTTTTGCTGTTATATTTTCTTCGATACCAATACATCTTTGGCCTCTGCACTTCTTGCAATAACGCAACCGTCGTTATTTGATAAAACAACAATGGGTATATTTTTTAAATCAGGTCGAAAGATTCTTTCGCATGATGCATAGAAGCTATCGCAATCTACCAAAGCAAGGGCCATTAGAATTTATTAATTGCAGCAGTGACAGTGCCTACTATTTCTAATTCCTGGCCATGATTGATAAAGATAGGAGGATAGTCTGGGTTGTCGGGCATCAAGCACATTTTTGGTTTTAGTTTTAAGCGCTTGCAAACAAACTCACCGTCTATAGATGCAACAACAATACTGTCATGGGTTGGCTTAATGCTTCTATCAACAATCAGAACAGCTTGATCGGTTATTCCAGAGCCAAGCATAGATTGGCCTTGAGCTCTGACTAAAAAAGTAGCTGCTCCATTTTTTATCAGATGCTTATTAAGATCTATTGGACTTTCAATATAGTCGCTTGCAGGACTGGGGAATCCTGCATGCACAGACTCAAGAAAATAGGGCACAAATATCGCCGGCAGATTTTCTTCAGAAATTTTTCCGATATAGTTAACTTTCATAAGGGTTTTATAAATACTGTATAAATATACAGTATAAAATAATTGACGACAATCTTTTTTATCAATTGTTGTGCAAAATTATCTAAGTTTTATATCCTTCAGTTGTGTAGAATAAAAAGCATGTTTAATTTTTCTAAGATATTACCTACAACTGTCACTAATGAGCTTGATAGTCCAAAGATTGCTATATGGGGATTTATTTTATTTACTGCTTTAATGACTTGGCGCTCAATAATACATATGTTTTTTGAATCCTATGGCTTTCATGACATTGCAAATTTTGTTGTTTTAACTGGTGATCCAGATCCTATGCCAGTTATTTATAGGTTCTTCTCATTATGGGGCAATGCTCAGCTTATATTTTGTTTAGTTTGTTGGGTAGTAATCTTTAGGTATAAATCTTTAATACCTCTCATGAGTGTGTTTTGGGTTTTGGATTGGGGTCAAAGGTTATTTCTCTATCCATTAATTAGAGAAGATATAACTTCTATCGGCGAATACACACAAGATATCACCCCGGGGGTTGATTTAGCTCTGCTTCCATTTGTAATAGCGGTAGTAATATTTTTAATCTCAATAGCGAATAAGAGAGCAGAGTAATTATGAGAGTTTGGGGATCTTTATTAATTATTTATAGCTTATTCTTTGCTTGGTATACAGATTTTGGCGGCAAGTTAACCGATGCTGAAATCCAATATTACGCAGAAAAATTTGAAAGCAATGCTTTAAAAGATAATCGTGTCCTAGAGCCTCGAACCATGGAATCGCTACAAAAGTTCATGAGAGAAGATTCAGGCAGGCAATTTCTTATGGTTAATGTGATTGATATGTCTGAGAACCCTGTTTTCCCGGACGGAACAGCGGCAGAAGAATCATCAGATATGCTAATGAACAAGTACATGGAGCATATGTATGGAGAGCTTTTTAAAAGAGCATCACATCCTGTATTTCTAGGCAATGCAGTTAATAATTCTATGGATTTGGTGGGCATAGAAAACGCAGAAGTTTGGGAGACAGCCGCATTATTTAGATATAAAAGCAGACGAACCTTTTTAGAAATAGTTACCCATCCAGATATGTATAGTAAACATAAGTATAAGATTGCTGCGTTGGAAAAAACTATAGCTTTTCCTGTAGAGAACCAACTCTATTTAGGAGATCCAAGGCTATTGCTTGGCTTTATTTTTTTAATAATTGGTTTATTGTTTAGGCCAATAATTAGGCAATAGAAAATTTTTCTAAGTTAAATTCTTGCCCATCAATACTTAGCAGCCACCCATAGTCTCCCCAATCTCCAAGAACGATCCTTTTAGATTGCTCAACATCATGTACATTAGGTCGATGTGTATGGCCATGAATGAATAGGTGGGGTTGATGCTTGTTGACAAAGTCTTCAACTGCTTCTTTATTAACATCGGTGATAGCATCTGACTTTTTAGAGGTAGCCTCTTTACTATCTGCTCTCAAACTTGCAGCGATTTGTTTTCTCTCATTTAAACTTTTCTTTAAGAAGCTATTTTGCCAGTTTTGATCTCTTACTTGATTTCGAAAATTAATATAGTCCTTATCATCAGTGCATAGAAAATCTCCATGGCTAAGAATGGCTGTTTGTCCATTGATTTCAAGAGTGTAAGGATCGGGTAGAATCGTTATGCCAGTTTCCTCTGCAAAAACCTTGCCAACTAAGAAATCTCTATTGCCATGTATAAAAAAAGTTTCTGGCCCATTTGTTGTAAATGTCTTTAGGGCTGTTTTAATTTCGGAGTGAAGTGATGAGTCGTCATCGTCTCCAATCCATGTCTCAAAAAGATCCCCAAGAATAAAGAGATGAGTGCAAGCCTCTTTTGATTCATTTAAGAATTTAAAAAAGGCTTGTGTTAATTCAGGATGTTTTTCGCTTAGATGTAAATCTGAAATAAAGCGTGGCTTCATTCAGCAACAGTTACAGATTCTATAGTAATGACCTCAAGCGGAACATCTTGATGACCGCCAGCTGATCCAGTTGCAACATCTGCAATAGCATCAACAATGTCCATACCATCTGTAACTTTACCAAATACAGCGTATCCCCAGCCTTGTTGATTCTCGCCAGTATGATTTAAAAAGCCATTGTCTTTATGATTAATAAAAAACTGGCTGGTTGCAGAGTGAGGATCCATTGTTCTTGCCATCGCAATAGTACCTCTATCATTTGACAGACCGTTGTTTGCTTCATTTTGAATTGGAGCAGTTCCGCTAGACTTGTTGCTCATGTCAGCATTTAAGCCTCCGCCTTGAATCATAAAGCCATTAATAACTCTGTGAAAAATTGTTCC
>JACLAA010008006.1_pt1 | contig 17516 bp, 14 predicted proteins | sample 8027891 | NCBI WGS metagenome assembly JACLAA01 (sample SAMN15724900, study PRJNA655200) | protist metagenome | isolation source: fluorescence activated cell sorting (FACS) single amplified genomes of... | place: Spain: Blaines Bay Microbial Observatory, Mediterranean Sea | collected 2016-01-19 | reverse complement strand
GAATAAACTCGAGTTGCTCAAGTGGATACGAGAGGAGAAAAAGTGTGAGTGGGGTGAAGAGACGATTTGGGCGGCCGCATCTCAAGGTAATCTGGAAATGGTAAAGTATTGCGGTGCAAATCAGTGTCCTGTCAATGATTTTGCGTGTGCATGTGCTGCCGAAAACGGTCATCTCGAGATACTCAAATACTTACGTGAAGAAGTCAAAGCGCCTTGGGATTCGAAAACTGCCGAATTGGCGGCTGGAAATGGTCATCTTCACATACTCGAATATCTTGTTGAGCGTAAGTATGATGAATATGACGAATGGGCGTGTGCGCGTGCGGCCGAGTTCGGCCACTTGGACTGTTTGAAGTACTTACACGAAACCGCCAAAGCGCCGTTGACCTCTAATGCCGTACAAGGAGCGTACTTCAACAACCACCTCGAATGTGTACAATACCTCCTCGACAACAACTGCCCGTTACCAGACGGTTGGCGATACGAAGATGGAGAGTTGCACACGTCCTTATCATCATCATCATCAGAATAAAACTTGTAACATCAGAAAGAGAGAGAAACGCACAATAAAAACTCTTCACCTCTCTATTAAAATTCTTCAATATCTCTTTCTGCACAAATTTGTTGCTCAAGAAGAAAACTTCTTTTATTACATCTCGAACGCGAGAGAGAGACAAAGAGAGAGAGAGAAAATCAAAAAGCCTTGTGTTGGTGTCTTTATTGCCCTTTCGTGTTCTCTCATCCTGTTTTCTTCTTCTTCTTCTTCTTGGTGAAAGGAGTGAATACTAAGGGAAAATTAATTGGATATTTGTTCGTTAAGTAACCCCCGGAGGAAGAGGAAGAGGAGAGCGAAGAAGACAAAATGACGACGACTTTGATGACAACAACAGAAGAAAACAACAAACTGACGTTATTCGACGCCATGTGCCGATTACCATTGATTTTGCTCTTCGCTCACGTCGTCGGGAAACGAATGAATACGAGCGGTGTCAAATTCAGCAACAGTGCTTTCGGTGGTTTCAAAGCGTTTAAGATGCCGCTCGTGACATCTTACATATTCGTCGGGATTTTATCCAGCACTTCGGTAAGACTTATCTTTATTCGATTCTTATGTATGTGTGTTCTTATTATTACTCTCACTATATATAGTTTTTAAACGTACTGACGCCTTTGGTCGTTCGCGAGTCCTTGTGGTTGGTCGACAACGCGTGTTTATCCGTCATCGGCGTCTCGGCGGGCGCGGAGTTAAGCGCGAGGGATCTGAGAGGAGACGCGAGAAAGATTATAGTTTGGACGGTTTCAATCGCTTTGTTTACGTGGATGACAGTTTTTACGGCGTTTACGGTCGGGAAGGTTTCCGATCGCGTTGAGTTTTTAGAGGATATGAATCGGAACGATTTTGACGACAGCGGCGAAGACGACGATTCTTCTTTTTTACGGCGGCGGCGAAAGTACTTGCGAGCGTGCGCGGTAGGATCGTTAATAGCTACGTTATCGATCGCTCGGAGTCCAGCTTCGGCGATCGCCGTTTTGAGAGAAACCGAAGCGAGAGGACCGTTTTCAAAATTGGTCGTCTCGGTGACGGTTTTGAAGGACGTTTTGGTCGTCGTTTTGTTCGCTTTGAACATGGAGATGATTGAATCTTTAGGATTGATGGACGCGAGCGTTGGCGGGAGCACTAGTAGTAGAGGTAGTGATGGTAGTCAAAATAGTAGTAGTCGTAGTGAGATTAGCACTGTAGTATCCTCGTTGATGATGGTGAACGAGACGACAGATAATCATGATCAGACGAGCGCGCTTCTTAGGCATCTGATGACAACAATCGGCGGAGAAGAAACGACGTCGACAAACGATTACGAGTACCATATGAAATCGATTATTCGCGCGTTAGAACCGGTGGTTTCTGTGTTTGGTTCCTTCGTGGTCGGTTTTTTCGCTGGAGCACCTTTACACTCGGTGTTGCGACGCTTGCCGTCGCCGAGTTCTGTAGCGCAAACGGACGGTGGTGATCATCAAGCGGCGCATGTGAATGTAAAAACTCGATTTCGACCGTTGATGAGACAATCGATGAAACCGCTGTTTACCATCGTCTACTCGACAACAATATTCGTCGTTTCCAAGCGATTGTTTTTGTTGGAACCGCTGTTAGTGTGCGTGTGTTGTGGGATATTTTGCGCCAACAGAGGTAATTTTTCCTCCGCGGCGACGACGACGAGGACGGCGGCGGACGAGGACGCGGCTAATAATAAGTTGGCGCAACAGCAACTCTTCAACGCCATCGGCTCGAAGTCGTTGCACTCGTCCTTGGTCTCGTTACAGCCTTTCGTCAACTTGGTCTTTTTCACGCTCGCCGGAGTGGCGTTGGAAATGGAACACGTGATGAGAAGCGCGCAAGCGGCGATCCTATTGGTTGCGTTTCGCATACTCGGTATTTTCATCGCGTGCAGAATCGCCAGTCGTTTACTCCTCTCATCGGAAACGTCGTCGTTCTCCGGGGGTGGTGATAATACTATCGAGCAACAGCGCAAAGTCGCTTGGATGGCGCACGTGACCCAAGCCGGCGTCGCGTTAGGTTTGGCGAGAACGTGTTCGGTGAAATTTTCCGCAACGTGGGGCGAACAATTCGCCTCCGTCGCGACCGCGATGATCGCGCTGAATTTGTTAATCGGTCCGCCACTCTTTCGAATCGCGCTGACCAGAGTCGGCGAAGCTTCTTCGACGGAGGACAACAACAGAGGAGTTAACGTTGTTATCGTCGATGATAAAGAAGACGAAGAAAGAGACGAAGAATAAGAAGAATAATTGGTTTTCGCATCACAACAACAACAAATAATAATAACACTACTACTACTCTTGCATATATATCCTCTTCCATCGCTCGCCTACAGAGAGAGTGTTGTCGTTTGAGAGAGAGATCATACATATCTCTTCTTTTACTCCTCCTCTGCTTCAGGCAGCTTCAAATCCTTGAACAATTTCCCTTTATTCCTACTTTCCCACATGCTATCGAACCCTTTATTGACCATTTTCTCCCCGACTAAAGCGCCGGCGATGATCACGCCCACGTACACGGACGTGTTCGACTTTATTTTTGAAGAGAGAGAGAGAAAGAAAAGAGTTAATAAATGGATGATGATGTTGAAAATGACGACCCGGGATGGAAAAACACCATCATCATCAAAAGTGTTTATATAGTAAAGCAGCGGCAAACAAACAAAAAACGCAAAAAAATACGCTCTGCCCTCCTCGTAATAAAACTGCTCCTCGTAATAAAACGCACCATGAACGTCTTGTAAAACGTGTTGAACATCTCTAACTCTCTCTCTTATTAGTAGTGTACTTTAAAGATGAGGAAAAACGAGTGAAAGATTTCTCTTGAGTCTCAAAGAGGAAGAAAATTTTGTTGTTTAGGGTTTATAAATTTTTTGTCTCAAGTCTCTTTTCTTCGACAGAACAAAACACACGAACACACGATAAAATTTTAAAGCGCATTAGTACTTTAAAGAGCGCTTTCTACTTTGTACACCTCTTTCTGCGCAAAACAACACACAGAGAGAGAGCGATCAAAAGTCTTGTCTTTCCTCTTTTCTTTTAAGATCTGTGTCCGTGTGTTGTGAGAAGATTGTGATATTGGGTTTTCGTCTCTCAAATCATCTCGTTGAATTTGAGAAGCGTCTCCAATTCAATTAAAAGAGAAAGAAAAGAGAATAACACGTTTAAGAAGAAGAAGTTTAAGAAGATGTTGCAAAAAGCAAAATCGATCAAAAAAACGCTCAAAACCGAGGCGAAAGCAATCGCGTACGGCACAGAACGTGTCGATAAACGAGGGAAACCGGTCACCTCGATCGCGGATAGGACGAATGTACGTGTGATTTTGATTTGATTTTTGCTTGGGTTTTGAGATGCCTCTCTTTGATGGGTTGACAAGACTTTTCGCTCTCGCGCTCGCTCTCGGTCGTTTTTAATGCCATTTTTTCTTTTCTTTCATGCTGACACTCTTCAATTCTTTCTTTCTTTAACGCTCTCTCTCAAATAATAATAACAACAGGCGTTCGTGTCGAAATCGATGGCGCCGAAGGAGTACTTGGAGCTCGAAAACGCGTGCGTGAAAGCGTGCAACAACGACCTCTCCGCGCCGAAGGAGAAACACGTAAGGACGTTACTGTTAGCGTGCGGAGGCGGGCAAGGGAATTCGCCGGATCGAGTCTCCGTGGCGGATATTAACTACGTCTTGAATTCAATCACGAAAGTTATCGGGAAAGCGACCGGGTGGATATCTATGCTTAAATCGCACGTGGTGTTACACCGCTTGTTTCAAGAGTGCGGAGGGAAGTTTCAGAGAGAATTTTTCCACCACGCGGAAGCTTTGAGAAACGCGCGATCGGGTGGGAAAGAACAAGATTTGTTTTCGTTGAGATATTGGAAAGATGACTCGAGTCAAACCGCGTTCGAGTTATCCGGTTGGGTGAGGGCGTACGCGTTGTATTTTGAAGAGTTTACGTGTTGCGCAAAGTTTTGGCCGTTTTTGTGTTCGCAAGGAAGCGGATCGACGCCGATGCAAGCGTATAACTTCGATCAATTGTTGCAACACGTTCCAGTGGCACAAACGCTGATGCGACGATTGACGGATTGCGATCCGGCTGGAGAGGTTTTACGGAGAAACGACGTTCCCGTGAGAGCCGCGACGGCGTTGATGTTTAAAGATTCTTTGAAAGTGTTCAAATTAGCCAACGAAGGCGTGTGCGCTTTGGTCGGTTTGTTCTTCGAACAAGATAAGTCGAAAGCGAGGAAAGGGTTGGAGATTTATAAGCGGTCGGTGATTCAACACGAAGATTTGCAGCGATTATACGCGACGTGTCAAAAGATGCAAATCGTCAACCAAGCGCCGGCGTTGGAGGCGCCGCCGGAGTCGTTTTTAGGCACGATGCAAGAGTACGTGGATACGGCGAAAGCGGGGGAAATGCCAGCCGGAGTTGGCGCGAGACGTTCGAACAGAACGAGTGGTGGTAGTGCGCCTCCTTCTGAATCGTCGCCGGGAGCGGCAGCGGCGGCGGCCACGTCGCCGAGTGGCGGAACGGCGTCGCCGCAACAAAACGCAAACGCAACCTTGGACGCGTTGTTTGGAGAGATGAACATTCAAACGCCTCCGCAGAATGCGCGAGAAGCGCCGAGTAGCGTAGTAGCTGGGAGGAATTTTCTTCCCGCGGGTACAACCGCATCGGCCCCAAACGACGATCCGTTCGGTTTAGCGACGATTACTCACACGAATGGCACCGGAGGAAACTCTAATCGAGGTCATCAACCCGCCGTGTCCACGAGCGCGAATCTTCCGCCGCCAGTTCGAGCCCCAAATCAGCAACAGCAACAACACGTGCGAAACGGCAGCAATAATCCGTTCGGCGACGATCTCTTTGGTACGCCTAAGAAAGCAGTCGCGGCTCCGGTTGATTTGAACTCGTTATACGAACAAGCCAACACGCGACAACAACAACAACACCAACAACCGCAGCAGCAGCAGTACGGAGGAGGAATGATGCCGCCGCCGATGGGCGGAGGTATGCCGCAACAGATGATGATGGGTAACCACCCTGGATATTATCAACAACAGCAAACACAGCATCATCATCATTCTTTACAACAACAACAACAACAAACGTCTCCGCCACAATACGGAGGCATGGGAGGAGGGTATCCCCCGCAAGCGGCGGCGCAGAACACGGGGTACCCCACAATGATGGCGGCTGGCGGGCAATATCATTCGCCGCCGGGGCAAAACTTTCATCCTCAACAACAACAACACTTTAATCCTCCTCTTCAACAACAACAACAACAACAACAACAACAACACTCTAGCAACAATAATAACAACAACAACAACAACAACAACTTTTTGATATAAATTATATATACTCCCATCACATACTCGTTCTAAACATCATCGTCTTTCGCTCGTGGCGCGAACGTAAAAATTCTTCACACGAAAAGCGTCCCTTGGGGAGAGCAGACGCATCATCATCATCATCATCATCATTAGTCGCGCAGACAGACCCCACCAAGAGATCATCACGCGGCAAGGAGGAGGACAACTGCTCCCGTCATCAAAACGCCCACACTCTCCCTTAAACAAAGTTCGATCATCATCATTTAGCAGATCTGAGATGAAAAGTCTGCGTTCTCGTCCAAGCGGCGTAACTGTCGTCTCGGGATGTGTTCGTCACTGTCGTCGTAATCATCATCATCATCCTCGGCGGAGGAGGAAAAGAGAAGACTTTCAAGAAGATGAGCAAAGAAAACAGACGATAACGATGCGTTTTTTCACATTCGGAGGTGGGAGGTCCTCTGCATCATTAAACTCCGCAGTAAACTCTTTCGACGCAAAATCATCAGACGAGGAGGAGGACTTTGACAAAAATGTTGCAAAGAACGAGACAATCATGGGGATTGAATGTGAATCCGGGATATCGTACGACGAAAACCTGGTCGGTTTAACCAAACCGATAGCGTTTGCGTTGTTCAAACACAAGACGCAAGCGGTGATTACGCTCGGTATCGTGTTACTTTTTAGCACCGCGGATCGGACGATTTTCACGCTGACGGCGTTACCCATCGCCAACGAGTTGGGTTTGTCCATCGCGCAAATCGGGTGGATACAGAACGTTTTTTTGATCGGGTACATGAGCACGAACGTTATAGGTGGGCAACTGGCGACGAGTAAGAAGAGCGGGAGCATAAGTCCTTCGACTTTGTTATTTTTGGCGCTGTTTTTTTGGTCGTTGGCCGTCGCGGTGTTGCCGACGTTGTTGTGGTTGAAACGCGGCGGCGGTTTGCTTTTCGGATTGGAGACGATTTTGACGCCGTTTGCGATATTACTCATCAGTAGATTATTGTTTGGGTTAGCGTCTGGGGTCGCGTTACCCGCCGCGGCTGGGTTTTGTGGCACGTCCGTGTACTTTCTCGACGCGGAAAGAGGAGAAACTTTTACGACTTTATTGAGCATGTTCAACGTCGGCTCTGGGTTCGGGATGTTGTTTGGAGGATTTTTAGTTCCCGTGATTGGTTGGAAAGGCGCGTTTTTCGTGTTTGGTTTGAGTGGGATGGTGTACGCCGTCATCGCGTTTATGCGTTTGAGAAGGTTAGATCGTTTCATAGAAAAAGTAGAGGAGCGGCATAATCCGTTTTCTTCGTCCATGGTTGGCGATATCCCCATGCTCTCCGAAGACGAGTGCGTCGCGTTAGACTCTTCTTTGACCGAGGAGACCGTCTCGAACGAGGAACAAGCGCGTTTTGACATCGCCTGCGAAGACTATAGCAATCGAACGTGGCTGAAGAATTCCCCGCTCTCCGTCAAATTCCAACTTTTAGTGGTCACGCTCGCCCACATCATGACAAACATCGGCTTCTTCACCTTTCAAAACTGGCTCGGAATTTACATGCAAGGCAGTTTAGGCTTTTCCGTGTCAGATACCGGCGCGTATTTGTTCCTCCCTTGGTTCATGACCGCTTTAGTCGCGTATTTCGGCGGGAAATTCTGCCAAAAAGCCATTCGAGACTTCCAAACGCCGCCTTGGAAAACGCGACAAATCGCCATGACCATCGCGACCATGATTCCCGCATTCGGCTGCCTCCTCTTGGCGTACTTCTCCCTCGCGCTCTCCTCCACGCCTCTCTTCGTCAGCGAAAACATCCAAATCCTCTCCGTCTCCATCATCGCAATAATCGTCGGTGCTCAAGCCGCTAGCGTCGCCGGCGTCCACGCGTACTTACAAGACTACGCCTCCGACCGCGCCGGAAGCATCCTAGGCGTCACCAACACCGCCGGCGTCTTCAGCTGTCTCGTCGCTAACAAAGTCATCGCCAAATGGGTCGGCCAAAGCGCGACACTAGGGTTCGCCAAAGTCTTTTTCGGATTGGCAGGCATGTACGTCTTTTGCGGATGCGTTTGGATACGGAACATGAAAGGAGATAGATTGGACGGTAAGATAAAAATCTAGAGTATTTTTGAATGAATTTCTACACAAGTTTTGGATAAACTTCGCTACAAATTTCGCACACATTTGCTTTTCTATTTATTATTATAAAGAAGATGATGAGAACGAGGATGGTACCATCATCATCACAATCGTTGTTGTTTAGGAGGAGGAAGTTGTCTCCGAAAGTTCTGCATCGTAAACAGGCTGCAAAAGCTTCTTTAACTTCTTTGAAAACAACTGAATCTTCATTCTTTCTCGCTTTGGACGAATTCAACGCGGAATGCATCGCGGGCGAAACAAACGCGGTAAACGGGCGCCTGTACGCACACGCGGATATATTTCGACAGGCACAAACGAAAACGAACGAAATGAAAGAAGATTTAGCGCGAGAAATCGAAAACGAGATACGCGCGAGCACGAAGAGAGAACACATCGAAGCGGCGAGAGCGAGGAAAAAAATAGACCAAATGCAGGAGGCGTTTCAACTGTATCGGGAGGACGTGGCAGCGCTGACGAGGATTCAGACGATTCAGACGACAAAGAGAAAGTGCGATGATGATAACGATGATGTAAATGGAAACGACGACAAAACTGATGCAGATAATAGATATAATACGATAGACGTGATGCAGACGATGCAGACGAAAACATCCGGTAACATTCAGACCAACTTTTTCATTCGCAAAGACGACTGCGACGAGTATGGCCGAGCGGTTCGGCTCGTCGGAAGCTGCAAAGAACTCGGCCAATGGGATGTGCAGAAGAGCACGGAGTTGAAGAAAGTGGATACAAAAGATAACTTATACGCGTGTTCGTTGGATATGAGCGCGAAATCCATAGACGACGGGTTCAAGTTTAAGTTTTTTACGTGCTGCGCGAAGAAAGAGAACAACAACGTCGAAGACGTCGATTGGCAAACGTGCGAAGACGGTTCTTTCCGGAACGCCATCGACGGAAGCGGCGAAACGATTGCGTTGAACTTTACGGTAGATTGGATGGGAAACAAAGAGGAAGAACGGGTATGGGTGTGTCAATCGTTAGAACGATGACGACAGACGCTGCGGTGTATGTATTGTATAACGTTATTAGGTAGATGATATTTATTATTAGTCCCGCTCGCGGTGTTCGATTACAAAACAATTCTCTCTTTTGTTTGCTTTATATAACTGTGCGTCGTATTTTTCTCCGCCTGACTTACAGCGAACGCGAAAACCATCAATTCGATTGGATTCTTTCGCGCTCTAATCGCCAGATTGAAAATTCAAACACTCGCTCTACTACTCTCTCCTTTTGATTTATACTTTTGATGATGAATAAATAATTAATGTTCTGCGTCGTCGTGCAGATTTTCGTGCGAACTCATCACGCAATGGCGAATAACACACTCAGTGCCGTCGCGATTGAAACGCCGAACGTCGCAACGATCGCGTCTCTCGTCGTGATTGCGCTGGAATCCGCGAATACGCACTTCTTCTCGTTATCGGCATTCTCCAACGCCGCGCAGTTTTCGTGCGTCACGTAAATCGCACTCTCGTCCGCATTTCGAAAGTATTTCGGACACGCGTCGTCGTTGGACAACGTTCCACCGTACACGTTGGTCACGAGATCGTTCAACAACAGCGCTGGTCGAACTTCGCCGGATTCTTTGAGATCGTCCGTCATGCCGTTGCCTCGCGAAGCGTCCACCCGTGAGAGCAAACCGCCGTTGCCATCTTTCGCTTTGACCGTTTGGCCAGAGAGTTGGTCGAACGCCAAGTTGCTTTCGTAAGCAGAGCGATTTAACGAGGAAACGTTGTAAAAGTAGCTCTCGTCCACGACCACGTCGTAATCGCGAATGGCTGAATGAAACGCTTCCTGTTGCGTGTCGATGGCAAACGCCTTTTTCAAAAAACCCGCTTCGCCTTGGTACGCAAGCATCCCTGCATCCACACACAACGAAGTGCGAAAGGTGTCGTGCAAGATTTCGTAATACGAGCCCATCTTTTGCACCCAAACGCATTTTTTTTTCTCGGACAAACTCGCCACGATGCCCTTCTCCACGTACGTCTTAATAGCCTCCACGGCGTCGCTTTCCAAGGCGAAATACTCGTTCGCAAACTGTTCCTTATCGAAGAACAAGCTCACAAACTTCACCCATTCGGCGCGTAAAATCGCGGTGTCGTCCGCGTTCCCGTGAAACAAGACGTTCACTTCTTCTCGGTTCCCGCACTTACCGGTGCCGTACTCATCCGTGAACGTCAAATCGACGTTCTACTCGTCGCACTTCGCCGACCACGCCGTCGTATCCACACTCCAATCCGCTCCGTATACAGCATATGCATGATCGATAATCTCTCCATTTTGCACCGCCAACTGCATGCACGGCGAGTGCATGTACTGCGAGTCGATCAACTTCAAAGTCTCCGCGTCCACATCCAACGCTTCCAAATACGCCAACGCGAACGTCCCGCCGACTGCAATCGACGTCGCTGGAATTTCAAAATGTCTCGTTTCTGTGCCATCTTCGCTCACGAGTTCAATCATTTCGTTCGTGTTCGGATCGATCGTCGGTACGTCCGTCCCTCGTTTCCTCAACACGTACGTGTTTTTCGTGCATTTGCCTGGATTTTTCACCGCGTGGTCAAACCCGCACTTCATGCGTACGATTTTAAAATACGTGCCGTACGTGACTTCGTAATCGTTCTCGATTAAGATTTTGCGTTCGTTCGAGCCGATGTTGGTGGTATCGGAGGATAAGCGAACCGAGCGGGACGAGTAATGGTCCGTGCCATCATGATCAATCATCGTTTGTTTTTCATCGTCGTTCTGTTGTGCGCTCGTTGGTGTTATTATTGAAAGCGTTGAAGCCGCCAACATCATCATCAAGAAGACAAACGTTCTCATCGTCGTTCTTTTCGATGATGTATTCATCATCATAATCGTCGTTTACGGACAAAAGACAAGAGATGATGATGATGTCTCTCTAGGGTAAAAGTGAGGAAAAACAGGTTTTCTCAAAGTGGCACACGCCGCCGCCTCCCCTCCATGCAGAGCAGAAAAAACAGAGGAGGAGACTCTTTTTTGATGAGAAAAGAGAGAGATTCCATCGTCATCATCCTATTTTTCGCTTTAACAACAGCGGATGAGAAAGAAAGAGAGAAAGAGAGACAAGAAGACACTTTTTCAAAACGCCATCCAAAAATTTTCATCTCTCCTTTTTTGTTCTTTTTGTTCTTTAAAATACAGGTGTTGTTTTGGTAAACGCTCTAATCGTCTAAACGCTAAATACAACAACAACATCGCAATACTCTTAATAATCGGCTTAATTGGTTCTGGGCACCAACCTTTCTTTTTCTCTCTCGCGAGGAGGAGTAGTGTACGCATAAGTCGTGGTACTCTTTGTTGTAACGAGTCCCGCCAAAGCGACGCGTCGCTTTGGCGGTCTGAAGCTTGCTTTCTATATACGCTTCGTTTTCGTCATCATCGAGCGATGAGGATGGATCTCTCTAACGATGCCAAGGCGTCTTTAATCGCGCTTAGTTCTCTTCTAAAAGTCGTAGTTTCTTCTTCGGCGTTTGTTTTCCTCCTCTCTCTCGTATTATTCTCGTTGTCGTCGTTTACGTCGACGTGATGAATACTACTTTCTTCGTGTCGTCTCTTTTCGCTTTCGATTTCCGCGAAGGCTTTCTGCATGATAGACACGAACGTAGAAATGATGGTGTACACGAAGATGACGACGAAGATGATGATGTAGATGTGACCGATAATGCCTCGTTTCATGTCTCGAGCGCTTTCGAAGATGATATCGCCATTCATCACGGAGAATAACGTCAGAAATCCATTCTCCAAGTTTTTAAATTTTTCCGTCTCCTCGGCGAAGAGCGCGACGCCTAACGTCGTAAATCCCATCAAAATCGGCGCAGAACCTACGGCAAATTGTAAAACAACCGGTAAACCTCGACTTATGGCACGAAATGCGACGTCGTACGGAGGAAGATTTGTCATGTGTCTGCCTAAAGACGCCCATATTAAAAAACATCCAAACCCGTTTAATCCTCGCGCGAAGTTGCGTCCTAACCCAAAGCCTTCTTGCGGAAGTACTTGCCACGATATCGACGCCAAGCACCCGACGAACAAAACTAAATTCGCGCACGTTTCTAAAGCTATCGAACGGTTGAACAAAGATTGCGAAACGAGACTCCTCATCCGCCGAGGAAATCGAACCCTCGCGTACCCATCATCGCCGTCCGTCTTCTTCTTCGCGTTAAACGTCGATCTCAACACGGCGACTTGCGTAAACGCTATTAAACTCAACAAAAAGCAATCCTCGAAAACCGTCTCGACGCTTTTAAAGCTCTCCCCGCCGACGTGATTGCCACCTATTATAATTTCAATCATGCTTCGGCCGCCTCGGCTTTCCAAGCTATAATTCACGCTCACGTCAAAATCAAACAAGACCAGTTTATCCATCTCTCGATGTAAAATCCTCGCCTGAAACTTCAACTCGAGCGATAACAGCGAGCGTAAAAATTCTCTCTTCGCCGTCTGCGCTCCATCCACATCCGTATCATCAATACATAAAATATGTTTCTTCCACTCTTTCGCGGACGTTTTTGAGGTTATTCGGTACGACTCTTCGTATTCGTCCACGTTAATCTCGTTCCCGGGAGCAACCCCTAATCCTCCTTTTCCTTCAAAATCGAGATTCTTCAACTTTTTCACTCGCACTTCAATCCCATCCTTTTCGATCAATTCGAGTTCGTTCAAGGCGAGTTCCGGTAAATGAAAATACCGCTCCACGGTGGATTCGATCGACCGTATCAAGGCGTTTGAGTCGTACACGAACGCGACGTTTCGCTTCGTGTTCGACACTCGAACTCCTCCATTGGCTTCGGGAAAGAAAAACAATTCGACGAGAGCAGCTTTGCTCGAAACGACGAAAGGGCGGTCCTCGGCCACGTCTTGAAGGACAGATTTCGTCGACAACACCGCTAATAAAAGTTGTAACCAAACGAGCGGATTTGTCTTTGTTTTTGTCTTCTTCTTCGCGTATGAAAGGAGCATAGAGTTTGTATATATTAGGGGTGTTAATGTGTTCTAAATTTGTGTGGTACGAAGCAAACGTTTACATGCCTGAATCTCCAATATCTGACGCAACACACGTAACTGTTGCTAAAATAGCTTCATTTTGTATGGAATTTGATTTCGGTCACTCTACGCGGCCGATGTGTTGGCTATCTTCGGGAGTCTCAGTCTCTCGTACGACGCTCCTCTCTCTGCGTGAGAGCGAGCGAGAGAACGCTTTCGCCGCCGACGATACACGCGCAGTATTCAAAAGCCCCTCAAAACTCCGAGCTCATCTAAATCCTGTTCTCTCTTGTTCTTTTCCTTTCTCTTTTTGTTCTCTTCTCATCAAAATCACTTCTTCGGCGGTTTCGTTTTGCACGTGATATTGATCGTAGTATCCGCTTCGCTCTCGCTCAGAATCTCCGTTTGGCAGCTCAATCGATACCCACTCTTCAACTTTGCTTCCCCGAGTTTCTTTCTCTCCACCTCGGTCGGTGCGCTCAAAACATCTTTTCCATCGGTGGTGATAATCATCCCGCACGTCCCGCATTGGCCGTTTCCGCCGCAGTTGAGGAGTTTGTTGAATCCTTCGTAGATTTCAACTTTGTTTTCCAGCGCGAGATTTCTCAAGATTCCACTCGAGGATGAGGTTGAGATTTCCTTCCCGTCCGGGTCGACGAATGTTATCTGCGCGGCTGAAACTGCTTTCAAGGAGGAGACTCTTCGTTGTTCTCGTTTCCTCCTCTCTTTGAGCGCGAGAAAAGGCTCCCGTTGCCGTCCAATCGACGCGGTAAAGTTGATGCTTCTGAACATCTCGACGGGAAAGAAATGACGAATCGAAACGTCATTTTAAGCGCGTACACATCATCATCGATTGCGCGAGAATGAAACGTTTCCTACACGTCAAGAAAGAAGAGGAGGACACGACAGAGACCAACACCACCAAGAAGGCAAAAATCAAACGAAAATATCCATCAACTTTTCTCACGGTAAACGTGAACGGTTTACTCTCGAAAATCAATTCATCGGACAAATGGAAGGAAAAGCAAGCGTTGCTGACGTATTTACGAAGCGCAAACGCGGACGTGATTTCAATCACGGAGACGTGGATTCCAGGAAATGGATCGTCTGGAGGAGCGTCGAGCTAGAAATATACGCAGCCGTATTCAAACGACGGCACGAATAAGAGCTACCGGGAAAGCGCGAACGGAATCGAATCGGTGCTCAATTCGAACGGATTTTTACGAAAATACGCGAGATATTATAACTGTTTCCATCAAAAATCCGCGGGCGTGTTGACGCTGGTGAACGCGGAGGAGGTGGAGAAACCGAGCAGAGTGCGTTTATGTTTTACGAACGAAGAAGGAGGAGAAGAAGAGTGGCCTGGGAGAGTGATAGAGTGTCAATTCGGCGACGACGAGGACGGGAACAGATTGGTCGTTCTCTCGACGTATTCGCCGAATAACGGGAGCGGAGCGGAATCGCGAGAACGAAGGCGGAGGTGGGATGATTCTGTTTTGAAACGGTTGACGCAGTTGAGAAAAGAAGGGGTGGATTTTATATGGAATGGAGATTTGAACGTCGCCCCGGACGGAATCGACGTGAAGTTCGACGATATCGAAGCGGTGAAGAATAGGAAAGCGTCGGATCCAGATTACGGCGTGGCGGGATTTACGAGGAACGAACAGAGACGGTTTCGAAAGATTCTCGAGGCGTCGGAGGCAAGCGACGCGTATCGAGTGGTGAACGGCGAGCGACGATCGTATACGTGGAGGGCGTATACCGTGAATAAAGTAGGCGGGAAGGTTTTTAATACCGTGAACCCCGGGATGCGTCTCGATTTGATGGTTGTTTCCAAGAACTTGAAAAGTAAAATCCAAAGATGTTATCACGCCACGGACGATTTACCGGATACCGAGGCGATGAAGATGCCCATGGAAAAATTCTTCGGCTCCGATCACTGCGCGGTGCACTTAGAGCTGAAGAATATGGACAACGACAACAACAACAACAGTGAAGAAAACGAAGAGAACGAGAAAGAGACGAACGCCACGAAAGCCAAAGACGCGTCCGATCCCTCCGATCGAGGCCTCCGATCGATTGAGGCAATCGAATGAGCAGAGTAGAGAGCACAAAGTGAGAAGATATCGACTCGTAGATATTACCGTAGGACTATAGAATATAAGAATGACAAACACAAACACGCCGCTAATAATGTAGATAAAATAATAATATTTTCTTCAAGAAGTCAATCACTTCACTTCTTCGTGTCCTCCACCATCGTTATCGTCGGCTTCTTCGTCCTCGACGTCCCCATCCTCTTCGTCGTCGTCGTTGGAAGAAGACGAACTCAATCGGTTTTGCTCCAACTTTTTATGCGCGACGACGGAGGATTTCAAATTCTCTCCAGCCCGTCGCAACCGTTGCTTAGCTTTATCGACCTCATCCGTCACTCTTGCGGCATCCTCGGACACTCGCGTTCTTTCGCCGCTCGCGCGTAATCGCTCTTCTTGTCCCATTCTTCTGTCCAACGCGCGTTGTTCTCGTTCCATCTCTTCCACTTGCTCTCTCGTCATCGTTCGGTATTTCACGACTTGGTGCCTCAACGACGACAATCGATGCCAGGCTTGTTGTTCGCTCATCTCGTCTTCTTTCAACGTGTCCGCTTCGGCTTGTTCACGCTGTTGCGCCAATCTCGCCGCGGCGTCCACCTTCTCTTGCGCCTCCAACGCCTTCTTCGTATACACCATGGCTTCTTTTTGAATCGCGTCCTCCTTCAAAAACGCCTGGTGCGCCGTCAACAGAGTCATCTTCGCCTCCTGTCTCTTCCGCGCCATCTCTCGCCAGTATTGCTCGGCATCGTCCAACTTATTCGCCACGCCGCCGCCTTTCCCGGCTGGGCCTTTACACCACCTCGGCATGTCGTGCCTCGTCCCGGAACACACCTTATCTCGGTACGATTTATCCGAGTTCCTCCCCCATCGTCTCTCGTTGGTCGATTGTTGCATCATTTCCGCGTCGCTGGTATCTTTACCGAGCCCTAACGCCGCTCTCAAGTTATCGTCCGCCACCGTCGTCGTATACAACCCGGACTCTGGATTCTTGAACGCCTCCGAGTGCTTGCTCACAAACGCGTGGTTCTGTCCAATCTGCACCCACGTCCCGTGTTCGTAGTTGTTCCCACTCGTCGCTTTCCTCCTCTCCGACGCTCGCCTGGTGACAATTTTCACTCGATGGCCTTGATTTTCGTCCAAAAATCCCGACCCTTTCCTCGCTTTCTCCCACGCGCGGTCGCGGTCTCTTTTCGCGGTGTACAAATCCGTGTGATCGGTGGCGTCGAAATCGGTCGGATGTTGCATCTCTTCTGACGTTGAATCCGCTTCCTCGATCGCGTCCATGACTGCAGATTCGTCCACTTCGTTGTTGTTATCTTCGTATTCCTCTTGCTCTTCGTCTTCGAGTAATTGTCTTCTTCGTGCTACACTCGCACCAACATCCTCCTTTTCCATAATCTTCTTCTCCGCTTGGTGTTTGAAAACGGATTGAAGATGATTACTCGTCGTCGGGGTTTCTTTTGCACGCGCAAATGCGCAGAAGATCGAGCTCAGAAGAAGACAAACGAGTAAAAGCGTCGTTTTGGTAACGGTTACGGTGGTCGTCGTCGCTTTAAACATCGTCGTCGTCGTCATCGTATGAATGTAAAAGCTTTGAATTTGAATGCAAAAGTTTTGAGGAATTTCGTTCGTGTGAAGACTTTTAACCCCAAAAATATACGCAGGATGGAATACGTGTATATCTATCTATCTATCTTCTCAGTGGTGACCAATATACTCTTTGACTCTTTGACTCATGACAAATTTGGCGTATTCTTCGTCCGTTCGTTCCGGGCACCCTTTTTCTCGCACGCAGTTTAGGCAGTCGTGGTGCTCTTTGTAACGAGCGAAAGAGACGTATCGCGTGTTGTCGAGAGGCACTTTCGCCTCTTCGACCAAGTATTTGAGGCAATCAAGTTGGCCATGCCACGCAGCTTGTCCCGCGCAGGCGAACTTTGCTACATCGGATATCTTTCTTTCTTCGACGATATATTTCAAGATCTCCACGTGACCACCAGCTGTTGCTTGTCCTGCCGCTTCCACTTCCGTCTTTCGCGAAGGTTCCACTTTGTCGAAAAGAAATCGAAGACAGTCGAGGTGTCCTTCAATAGCAGCATGTTTACACGAAGCTTCTTCATCACACGGGCAATGGTTAAAGAAGCAGTACTTCAGCATCTCGAGATTTCCTGCACGTGCTGCCGCATTAATCGTATATTTATCCCACTCGCATGTGATTCCGAAATTGAATAGGACGGATCAGTTTTTCTTTTCAAAGGTGAATAGAGAGAGTCGGGGTGTGCTTGCGTACGCCGGGGTAGACGTATCGAAATTATGTTGGTCTGTTGTTGAATTAACATCTATTTCAACGTTGGAATTGGTGTGGAATAACATGGATTGGGGAGAGAAA
>JACLAA010002157.1_pt1 | contig 17539 bp, 13 predicted proteins | sample 8027891 | NCBI WGS metagenome assembly JACLAA01 (sample SAMN15724900, study PRJNA655200) | protist metagenome | isolation source: fluorescence activated cell sorting (FACS) single amplified genomes of... | place: Spain: Blaines Bay Microbial Observatory, Mediterranean Sea | collected 2016-01-19 | reverse complement strand
GGCTGTTCGTATCGAGACCGAGGCGCGCATCGCGAAGGAGGCGGCCATCCGAGATGCGGAACGCAAGAAGAAGGTCGAGGAGAAGCTCAAGAAGTCCCAGGCCATCCTGAAAGAGATCGAGCGGAAGGGCGAGGAGTCGCGGCTCAAAGCCATCGAAAAAGAAAAACGCATCCAAGCTATTTTGGAAGTGAAAAAAGCGAAGAAGAAGGAGGAGATCCGCATCGCCCGCGAGAAGGCCGAGAAGCGCATCGCGGCGGCTTTAGAAGCGAACAATGCGAAACAAAGACGTAAGAGAGAAGTGTTTGACGAGAAGCAGGTGCTGGTCGAGATCCGCAAGAAGGAGGCCGTTGAGGAGGAGAAGGTGAAGATCGTCAAAGATATTGAACGCGGGATTAAGGCCCAGGAGGAGGTCCAGGAGCGTATTAAGTATGCCGCGTCTATTCGCATGGAACGGCGCCAGAAGATTATTGACCACCGCAAGGAGAAGGAGAAGTATTATGGGGTGGTCCGGAAGGAAAGGTTGGAGAGAGTTGCGAAGCAGAAGCTCGAGAATGAATTAGATGAAATAGCTCGTCTAGAAAATTGTGCTCGGATCCAGCGCATGCACGAGTTCCACCGACTGCAGCTCATGCAGAAGACGCAGAAGGACGACCAGCGCTTCCAGCAGATCAAGGCGACGCGGAAGCAGCTCGTCGAGACGCGGAAGAGGAACGCCTGGGAGTCGTTCATGCGGAAGCATCACATCCGCGAGGCGATGGAGCAGATGAAGATCACAGGGAAGTTTGTCAGTCTGGACGACATTATTGATCCGGGCGGGTCGAGGCGCGGGTCGTTTTCTGATGAGGAGGACTAGTCTACCCCTGAGTAAGGGTATGAGTATAGCTTTTCGTCGCTTCGATGGCGTGGGTACTTCGCGAGCCTGAGCTAGGACTAAATCTCAAGTTCACATTACCCATCATCTTCGTCATCGTCGTCGTCCTCCTCCTCCTCCTCTTCTTCCTCGTCGTCGGAGTAGAACGGATCGCCATTTGAGACGCGCTCCAGCCCCTCCGCGTGGCGGTCGACGAGCTCGAGGCACGCGTCCGTGTTCGAGTTGGCTTCACCTAGAGTACGACGGTACCGCTCCAGCGCCTCCTTTAACACCTTGAGACTATCGTCATACCGCGCCAGCGCGGGCTCGTTGTAGACTCTGGCTAGTTGCGTCATGTTCATCAGGCAATGCTCGTTGTCGGGCTCGCCCATTTCCTTATATGCTTTGATATTTTCCTCGAACAATGACGCGGCGGCGTGCGGCGCCGATGCGTATCCCGCCTCTTCCACGCGTTTGCGCGAGTCCTTCGTGGTGGCGCTCCAGCAGATCTGCGCGAGTTGACTTCGCGCGTCGAGCGTGTCGGGGTGCGTGGCGCCCATGACCTTGGAGAGCTTCGGCAGCGCGTCGGAACACAGGTCGAAGGCCTCGTTCCAGTCCCCATCCTTGTCCTCGAGGATCCAGCCCGCCAGCGACTCGGCCGCCTTCAGAGTGACGGGATGCTCATTCCCTAATTTGGAAGCAGCCCTATCCCGCGTCTCCCGAAATAAGGCCCCGGCCTTGCGCCACGCTTCGCACTGGGCCTCCCAGGCCTCCACAATCTCAGGAGCGCAGCACGTCGGCCGCTTCCGCTCGTGCCCTTCCGAGCCGTGCCACTGCAAATTGTCGGCCGCTTCCAGTTGCGCTCGACATATTTCTTCGACGGGCTTGGAATCATTCTTTAACGCGTTGCTGTCCTCGATACCTCGAAAACTCTGAGCAATCGAGGCCGTGTTGTCCCGCCAGAGTGTTCTCGCGGTGGTGAGCGCCGTCAGGTGCACGTCGAGGCACCGATCATATAATCTCGCCGCTAATTCGTACTCGTCCATGCCGCCGTACCCCAGGAACCGCGCGAGGCCTTTTAGTCTAGGTACGTCCGTGCACGACGCCGCGAGGTCGTTCACGAGCCCTTCCAAGGACTTGTCGTGGCTGATCCCGATGTCCATCAGGTCCTTCATCCTGCTGTCGACCTCGGCCATGGAGCCGGCGAAGTAGCTCCGGAAGTACCTGCGTAGACAAACTGTGCGCCGCCGCGTCGATGGCGTCTTCGTGAGACGACATCGCCTCGACGCCGTCGACGTGGCCGCAAGAGGGTCTACGCGCCTCGCGAGAGAACCGAGGGCGCGAGCGATCGTGCTCGTCGCCCTCCACGCCATCGAGCAGACAAACTCGAACTCAGATTGATTTCCGCGCGGCGTCGTACTCGTAGTAGTGGTGCGTCTTCTCCTTGTGCGCGATCACGGCCGCCAAGTGCAACTGCAACTCACACACATGCGACGTATCTCCACTTGAAACGCGTACGCTATACAGCGCGTCCCGGTAGCCGTTGAATAGGGGCTCGGCGAAGCGGTTCTTCAGTCGAACAACCTCACATAAAGACCCCTCCATGAGTTTGGAAGCTACGGCCACAAGCTGTTGTTCCTCGTCGACCACAATGGAGCACCGATTCACATCGACTAGTCTCGAAGCGTCTCCATCGTAGTCATCCCTAATCTTCTCGGCAGCCCTTGCATGCCCCTTGGGCGGTGCGAGACACAATCTCGTGAAGGGCAGGTCATCAGTGAGCATCAGCTCCTCCCCGTCGTGCTCTACAACTTGATCCGGGTCCAGGCCGGCCGCTTCGACCACTGCTCGAGCAGCCGCCTCGAAGGCGTCCCTCGTTTCAAGTGCAGAAGCGTAGACGTCGTCAATGCTCATGCCCTCCGCGTGTCGCAGCACGTCAGGCTTAAATGATTGATACGAATCCATGTAGGACCGGGGCAGCACTTGCTCGGCGGTAGCATCAATTTCATGTTTTGCAGCTATAAAGTCTTTTACGTTCTCGAAGAACTCCTCTGCCTTCTTTCCTACCTGTACTTTCTTCTGCCGCAGTCTAGCCCGGCAGACTTTAGCTGCCTTTGGGCCCGCGATCGCCTCGAGTGCATCTTTATCATTCATGAAGCGTCTCTTCGCTCTTTTACCGGTGATCTTGTGCTCCCGGACGTAGGCCGCGAGCTTTTGTTGCTCCTCCGCGCCGAGATCGGGGTCCTCTTCTACGAATTTGGCCACATACTCGAAGCTGCCACCGGCGCCCATGTTGCTATGTACAGTGTCTCTGCGCCCAGGGCTGCGCCGCAGATGTCGCGCTCGCTGCGACGGCGTGGATGTGGGGTCTCGGGCAGCTTGTGCTTGTGTGCTCTGCGTGCTCCCGCGCTGTTTTTGTGAGATGAGAATTGGTACCCGCACGATAGCAAAAACGCGGTTTCGCGTCTCGGCCCCCTTGGATGGCGTCTGAGAGTGCTTGAGCTTCTGCGGGGGCCTCGCTTTAGCAATATGAGGGCGGCTCGCTAGACTGCAAAGCCCACGGCAAATTGCCTATATCGTGGGCCCCTGAGCCGCCATGGCGCGCTTGTGACTGTCGGCGCAGTGGTCGAGATATACGCTAGGTGGCTCACGCAAAAAACGGGCGAGATCGAGAGCCGTAAGGCCGTGAAATTGGCAAGCTTTAACAGACAAAAGAAACCGCGATGGCGCGGGAACAACGCGCGGAAAGCCTTGACTCGATCGTCACCGACGACTCGGAGGACCCCCTGACGTGCCCCTTGACCCAGAGACTGTTCCACGACCCCGTGATCCTCGTCGCGAGCGGCGTGACGTACGAGGCGTCCGCCCTAGAAGAATGCTTGATGCGCCCTCGTGCTATGGCAAGTCGAGTCACAATAGCGAACTTTACAGCGCACACATCGCGGCGCGTCGTGGGCCAGTGGGGCGGCGCAGGCGGCGCAATTTGTGAGGATCATTTTGCGTCGGTCTGTCGCTTGTGAGGCTTGCGCGGCGGCGTGGCCAAAAACCGCAGTCAAAACGGGTTTTCCAAGCTCGCGCACGGATCTAGGGGTCCCTCGAGTCGACGAGACGCGTAGGCGCGATCACTAGACGCCATCGACGCGCCCCGAGAAGCGAGAGGCACAAGAATCTACGTTAGTACAACCCAACCTTCCGCTTCGCGAGCGCCTGGCGCCACTTGGGCCACGCGCCGAACGCGGTCGCTCCCACGCCGAAGGCGGCGCGGAACGCGTCGGGCGACAGATGCCGCTCGCGCCGCGACGCGTCGACGCCCTTCGGAAGCTTGCTCGCGTCGACGGCGAGCGCGGCCAGCGCGTAGCACACTATTGCGTCCTCGGCAGGCTCGACGGGCGCGTCCGCTTCGAACGCGATCGGCGCATAGCGGCCCGGCTTCGACGCGGCCTCGTAGAAGTCGCGGGCCCGCGCCGACGCGGCAGTCTCGTCTTCCTGTAGCTGGGCCAGCTCGTCTTGAGCTTTCCGCCGCGCCACGTCCGCGCGCCGCCTCGCAACATCCAAACGCAGCGCCGCGGCTTTCTGAGAAAGCTCGCCCGCCGCAGCGATCGCGTCCGCGACCGCGCGCCGCGCGTCGGCCACGTCGCCGCCCTCTCGCGCGGCTTTAAGCATGACGACCGCGTGATTCAGCGCCCGCGCCGCACTTTTGACGGCAGTATCCACGTCCTCCCCAAAACCGTCGCGCCGCGCCGCGTCTCTAGTAGAGGCCGTCGCCGTGTCCGCCTGGCTCAGGCGCCCTTGCAGCCGATCACAAGCTTCATTACGAGAGGCAGCTTCGAGCAAGGCGGTACACGCCGCCGCATGAGCAGAAGCAGCGTCCTCGAAGGCGTCGGCCGCGGCCAGGGCCCCGTCGATCGGGCCGTCGTCCGCGGCCGAGGCGATGGCCTGGGCCGCGACGGCGCCGCACGCCCGCGCGTGCTGGAGTTCTTCAGAAGCGTCCGCGCGCGCCGCACGTTTATTCAACGAGTCCTCGATCCTAAACAGGCGCTGGGCGAGCGCCGCGCGCTCCTCCAATTGAGCGGCGGCCTTTACACGAGCCTTCTCGTGCTTCACGTGAGCTTTATGGTCCGCCTCGACGGCGGCCAGGACAGCCTCGACGGCGTTGTTGACATGCGCGGCCAGCGCCGCGTGGGCCTCGCGCCGCGCTTTCGTCCTCATTGATGCCGCGTCTTCGGCCGCGGTCGCCGCCGTTGCTGCCGCGTCGGCCGCGCGCGCGACAATGCGACTCGCCTCATCTATTGATGTTTCCGCATCGTCGCCGTCGGCCTTCCGAGCCTTCGCGATGGCGTCTTCTGCAACCCTTTTCGCTTCGAGGGCAGCCGCATCTTTCGAAGCGTCGCGCGGCGCTTCTGAACGTAGCCGGTCCAGGGCCCGCGATGCCTTCATCGCCGCGCGACACGCGGCGTCGGCTTTACTGACGGCTGGTAACTCCGTTGGGTCATACGGGTCATCGACAGTGCCCTCCTCCTGCCCTTGTAACTTAATAACATTGAGCGGCCCGACCGCGTCGTTGTGCAGCCGTTCCAGCGCCTCTGTTGCGTCCATTTCAGGAGACGACGGACTCCCGAGGTCCAAATTATCAAGTTCACACTCCAGCTTCCCGAGCGTCGCCCGCCGCCTTTTCGACCGGGCGTCGAGCGCACTTACAACAAGCTTCGTCGCCCGCTGCGCCTTTTCGCAATCCGGCCGGAGGCCAATCACCTTCTTGAACGCCGCGCGGCTCTTTACCAGAAGTCCAGCCCGGAAGGCGGCGTATCCGAGATTGTGCAACCCATCAGCATCATCATCAATAGACGCGAGCTCGTAGTTCTCGACGGCGTCGGCCCAATTCTCGGAAGCGAGCTGCACGTCCGCCAGCGCCGCCCACGCGCGCCCAAAGTCGGGCCCGCGAGTTCCCCCCAGTTCGTCGTCCGCGCCCGCGAGGATGGAGTAATCGACCAGTGCCTGTGTCGAGTTAGGTCATCTGAGCATAATTGCGAGAGACCTCCACGCCATCGAGGAGACGCAGCTACGGAGACGAGATCGCGTCGATGGCGTGGGGCGCCGTGAAAGTTCATTTCCACACAGACGAGGGCTTGGAAGCCGGCAGCGGCCTTGTCGAGGGCGCCCGACCGCGCGTCGCAGACCGCGACGTTGAACCTCGCGTTGAAGTGCTCGGGATGGTCTTTGTACTTTTGCGAAGCCACCACCGAAAAGTGGCGCCGCGCGTGGAGGACGTCGCCCGACGCGAGGGACGCGACGCCGGCGCGGCAGCGCGCCGCCGCGACGGCGTCCGCCACGTCCGTCGAAGGCAGAGCGCTCTTTTTTGTGGAGCACGCGTCCAGGTCGTCGACGGCCGACGCGTGCTGGCCCAATCGCGACTTCGCCAGGCCCCGGTAGTACAAAACTTCCGCGTCCACCTCCAGCTCCTCCAGCGCGGCCAGCGCGTCCGCATCACAACCTGCAGCGACGAGCGCCTCGACGCGGCCGCGCGCCGCCGCGTCCCGCACGTGCTTCGTTTCTGCCTTCTCATGAGCCTTCGCAAAGGCCTCGAGGGCGGCCGTCGCGTCGCCCAGATGTCTCCTACATTCACCCAGGATGTGCCAGGCGGGTGCGAAGTCCTCTTTTTGTTCAAGAGCCGCCGCGACGCACTGCGCACTTCTAGAATAGTCCTCGCCCTTGTACCAATGTAAACCGGCCCCGTACAGCGCGTGGAATCTTAACTCAGAAGTGCAGGGCTCCTCCAGGTCAATCTCCTCAAATTTATAAGCGGCCGACGCGTGTTCTTGTTTCGTCGTCGCACTCGCCTCCTGCGCCTCACGTATCGCCTGAACCTTCCGCTCGAGACGTATAGAATCAGCGTTGCGCGCCGCCGCCGCGAGGAGCGGCGGCGGCGCCTCGTTACATGCTCGTAGTAACTCATATGAAGCGAGGGCCCTGTCCAAGTCCTTCAGGCCCTTCCACTCGCAAACCATGCGCACCATTAATGACGTCGGCGAGTCCTCGGCTTCCCCCTCGATCAATCGGAGGGCCTGGTCGTACCTGCCCTGCTGCGCGAAGCGGTTCGCTTGTACCAGAGCTGCGGAGGCCAGCGTCGGTTCCTGTGTTTGGTAGAGGGGCTTGGGGCTGAAGCAGGCCATCACTGATGCGGGTGAGTGCTATGATTTCCCAGCTCTGGGCTTGTCGTTGGTAGGTAGTGCTGCCCAGAGGGACTTGGCACTGGATTGTTGGTTGGAATGCCTTTTTTGGCTGCCCTTCGGTAGCAGGCCCGTTATGGCTTGGCGTGATGGTCTGTGGCCGCCCGCTGCTGCCCGCTGCTTGCCCGACGCGCGCCACAAAGCAGCACGAAGCCGGAACTGTGAAAGCTAGCGTCCTGTAAGACACTAGGAAAAAGCCGCAAGTGCTGCCGCGGCTTGATAAGCCGTAGAGCTGCAAAACACACCGCTGCGCGTTTAGTTACTGTTATTCTCGTGGGCTTGTGCGCGTAGTGCTGTCGCTTGACGCCGTCGCCGCGCCCCTTTGACACACAGCTCCCTGCGGCCTTGCACCGTCGCCGCGCGGCGCGCAGCGATGGCCGAGGTCGGTTCCATCCGGGGCGGCGACGGCTCGATCCCCGGCGAAGACGTGGAGGTCAAGAAGGAGCCCCAGTTCCTACAGGCGACAACTATGGCAGCTATCCTGAGCGCCATGGCCCCGACGCGCGGCTTCGAAGAAATAGGCGACCTACGCAGACTAGTACTAGCCTCCGAACCCACAAAAACGTACACGATCCCGTCGCAAGTCGAACCGAAGTACACGTGCGACGTGTGTGGGAACCGCGACCAAACAAAATTTTTACACGAGTCGAAGGACGGCGACGTCGTCTGTCTGGGCATCGGCGACCAGGGCTGCGGCAACGTCGTGGAAGAACATAAACTATTTGAAGGGAATCAATTTAGAAAATTCGAAGGCGAGGAAGATAAGAGCCACCACGGCCCGGCCCCGAACAAGTTGTACTCTGCCGCACATAACATGAAGACGTCGTTGGTGCCGACGGGCGGCGCCGGCGGGCAACGCGCCGCGCGCCTACGGCAAGCGTCGGACACGATGGAAATGGGCCTTTCGAACCTTGGTACGGACGAGCGGAAGACGCGTACCGGTTATAAAGATCAGATGAAAAAGAAGGCCTTCGATCTCATTGCCCATGCCGCTTCGAACTTGAATCTCCACGATTCCGTGGTCGGACGGGCCCAGGAATTATTCGCCAATTTCCGCGACGAGCGCGAATTCGTGCAGAAGTTCGACGCGGTTGTTGCGGCTTGCGTCATCCAGGCGGCCGAGGAGTCGGCGCGGGACGCCGTCGGCGCCTCGGACGTGGACGAAGCGCCGGTGATCCCCAAGCCCACGGTCATCAGTCGCACGCAGCAGCTGTTGATGCGGCCCGTGGCGTCGCAGAAGCGGAAGGCGTCGGGGTCGGCGCCCGCGCCGAAGCGCGCGGCGCGCGCGGGGAAAAGTTGGTTGGATGATTTGGGGGACATCGAGGAGGAGGACAGCGATAGTTGACGTAAGAGTTTTAAACGGGAGTGGTCGGGGAAGCTAGGCCTTCTCCACGGCGAGCTGGAAGCCCTCCTCCTCGGCGGCCCGCGGCACGACGAGGTCCGCGCCGGCATTCTCGAGCTCCTTCTTCATCTCGGCGAGCGCCTCGGGTGACACGGGGTTCGGCGCCGCGGCGACGGACCGCTCGACGAAGACTTTGGCGGCGCGCTCGCGCGCGGCGGCCCGCGAGGCCTGGTTGTGCTTAGTTGCGGCGGCGGCGTCGTTTTCTCTGTTACGCGCTCGCTCGTGTAGGTGAAGGAGAAGAGGACGACCATGAGGACGACGACGACGACGCCGAGGCGGCCGCAGGACAGGCGGTGGTCGACTTGTTTCAATCGGCGGTCGATCTTGGTCGCCACGCTCTCCTTTTGTGGAGGGACGCGGCGCATCATCGCGCCGCGCGGTGAAGGGTTGCTGCTGCTGCGGCGGTAGGCGGCGGGGAGCATTTCCTCACGCCGCGTGGGTCAGGCGTCGGCGAGGCCTCCTGACCTTTTTTCACTTTTTTGAGTCTAGCGAGCGCTGAACCTCACAAGAGCCCCCTATCGCGCGTTTTTCGGCGTAGATTTTAGTCGTCGCGCGCGCCCACGTCCCGCGGATATCCCCCTGTTGCAAACTTGGCGTGTTAAAATTTTTGCCGTGCTAGTGTAGTGACACACTAGGATGGCTGCCATTTTGGCGCACAGCGTACAGCTTGAGGGGCTGCCACAGACAACCCGTACACCATCGACGCGACTCATCAGTCGCGCCCAGTGGGGCAGCCCACAGACGATGACCACCGATGGCTTCCTCGCCGTCCGCAACGGCAACCTGCCCCTGCTCAAGCATTTGATAGCGGAGAAGAAGACCAGCCTCACTCATACAAGATGGAGCGGCATGACATTACTCCATCGTGCGGCCGACGTAGCACAAGTCGAGATCATCAAGTATCTGATGGAGATCGGCGCCAACCCCGCGGCCAAGACGTTTCGCGGCGGCGACACGCCGTTGCATCTGGCCGTGAGTGCCGGGCACGAAAAAGCTGCAATGGCCTTGCTCGAGGGCGGCGCGCCCTGGGTGCCGTCAAAACAAAAACCCAAAATGGCCGTCAACAATAGAGGAGAGACGCCCATGCGGACGGCCGTGCGCAAGGGCTACCAGCTCATGGCGCAAAGGCTAGAATTGCAATATTACATCCTGGACGGCCAGCGCCAGAAGGCAAAGGCCGCGGAGGCGCGCGCGCGCAAGTCGCGCGAGCCCACGCCGAATCCCACGCCGCGGCCGCCGCCGCCTGTCGCCGAGGAGCGGTCCGAGGCGACGGGCCCGCCGTGGGTCGAGGCGCAGCCGTCCCTGCCCGAGGCCGCGCCGCCCGCGCCGGCAGTCATAAGCTAGTGTTGTTACTTTTACATGGGGGGAAAGGACATTCACACGCGCCACTCGAAGCGCTCGTCGTCGGCGAGCGTGGCGGGGGCGAGCTCCCAGTGGGTGACGTGAAACGGTGTGTCGTGCAGATTCCAGCCCTGTAGAACACGACGGATACTACCGTCGTCCTTGCGGCAGCGGCGAAACGGCAAATGAGAAGCGTGGGAACCTAGATGCAACAACCACGGCGTCGGCGTCGGCTCGCGGCGGGGTAGACGCTCACCATGGTCCAGAGTCATACAGATGCCTTCGTGGCCCCGAAAGCCATACGATAAATTAGCATTGTATATGCTGGCGTGAATGATACCCTCGCCGTCCCTCGTAGGCTCGATGGTGAATTTGGCGGCCTCGCGGCGCGACACACCGGCCATAGCCACACCTGGCACTATAGCCTGGCCATTCGTCGCCTGGCGGTAACCTGGTGGGAACCTCATATGCGTTGGTCCGTCGCCGCCAGGCCGCAACAGATAGTACGGGCCGCGCCGCAACGCGACCGCGACGTGGCGCCAGCTCGGTCTGAACTCGGCCCGGTCCCCGCCCATCCAGCGACACTTGCCAAGCCGGACGGCTGCGCACTCCATCGATGTGGCCTGCAGGGAGGAGCTGACCACCTCGAGTCTCCACCCATGCTCAAAGCCGGCGCACTCCACAACGACGTCCAGGACAGCGGCAGGGAGCTCGCCGAGGCTCATTTCTGATCGATGGGCAGCGCGCGCCGGCGCAACACACTGACCCTTCTGATGAGGCTCAGCGAGGGCTAGTGTCTTCATGCCGCTAGCTACGTCTGCGGGCTAAACCTTTGTCCTCGCGGCTTTTGCATCGTTCCTGCCCGCACACGACTGGCAGAGAAGCGCATCGAATAGTTGCCAACGTGCTGCAATAGCTGCGACCACAATCAAGGCTTTTGTGACAGCTCAAAGCTCTCAAGCTCTCAGAGACAGGGAAGCAAAAATGGCCGCGCTTTACGACATCAACGACAACACCACACGCTTCGCAACGGACGCACTGGTGCAGCGCTTCGAGGCCATCTACGGCGTCGGCCCGAAACCGAGAATAGCGACGGCGCCGGGCCGCGCGAACGTCGTCGGCGAGCACGTCGACTACCAGGGCGGCGTGGCGTTGCCCTTCGCGCTGCAACAAAGGGTGCGGGTCGTGTTTCGTCGTAGAGACGACGATCGATTGAATGTCGTGAGTGACGATGCTCTTGTTAACGAGGACACGGGCTATTTGTTTCTGAAAGTGCTGCACAAGGCGCGGCGCCAGGACCCCAAAGTTTCGGCGGAGATCGACCCGCGCTTTTTACGCTATGTTGCCGGGCCCTTCGTCTACTTTTCCTCACCAGATAACGTGAGAGGCGCTGATATATTGGTAGCGAGCGACGTACCTTTGGGAGCGGGGTGCTCGTCGTCCTCGGCGTTGGTCGTCGCATCAGCACTCGCTGCTAGGGCGTGCAACTCATCGTATGCATTACCTTCAAGAAAAGACGGGAGGAACGCCTTCTTCCGGGGCATCGTTGAGTGCGAATGGGAATTTTCTGGAGTGAAAGGCGGCTGCATGGACCATTTAGCGATTGTCTACGGGAGACCTGGGTGCGTCGTGTCGCTGGATTGTCGGGACGAGAAGGTTTGTTCGGTAGATGGCTCTTCTGACGCTCACATATCCACCGATGCGACGTTCGTACTCCTAGATACGCAGGTGAAGCACGACCTCGAGAATTCGCCATATACGGATCGGAGGTTGGCTTGCGAACGGTGCGCCAAGGAATTACAAGTTGCTACTTTAAGGGAGGTGGCCGACCTGGGCGTGACGCGAGGTCTGGCTCAAATAGATAAGATAGAAAAAGAAGTGGGCCAGGCGACGGCGAACCGAGGCCGGCACGTCGTCGCCGAGATCTGTCGCGTGCGGCGGTGTTCTACATTACTAAGAAGAAAACAATGGCGCGACGTCGGCCTGATCCTGTATGAGGCCCACGCCTCCTTGAAAGACCTCTTCGAGGCGTCCTGTGATGAATTGGACGCGGCGGTCGACGCCTCCAGAAAGGTCGAGGGCATTTTGGGATGTAGGATGGTGGGCGGCGGGTTCGGCGGGGCCGCGCTGGCGGTCTGCGCGCCGGGCGCAGATTCAAAACGTATTGTGGAAGACTGGCGCGAGCTTTATTGTGTGGATGGCAGAAAGGAGCCGCGTATGTTGGTCGTGGAGCCGGGCTCTGGTGCGACTTTAGATGGAGCGCCGTGCGTGTCGATCAAAGAGCTCTGGGCGACGTCTGACGCTTTTGCGGTTGATGTGTCGCCTCCTACGAAAGACCGGGAGCCGTCGGATTTCCTAAGGAGCCTCGCGGCGCGGCCCATCTCCAAATCCGCGTCCGACGCCGAGGCGATGGCGGCGTACGAGGCGTACGTCGACGCGCAGCTGGCGAAGGAGGAGTCCTAGTTTTAATGTGACCTATTTTTCTTGACGCTTGGGGCTAGGAGCGACGCCGCGATGGCGTTTTGCGGCCACACAAGGTGCTGCTAGTGTCTTACATGCCGCTAGCCCGCTCCGGCGCCGGGCTTGGCCTTGTAGCAGAGCTTTTGCAGCGTACAGGGCGCCAACAATCTAGCATTGTTATCTCACAACCAGTCGGAGACGATTTGGTGCAATTGCAGGATGCGTTCGGCCTCGGTCCAACTCCTAGCAGTGGCAGCGTGCAGCCGTGCCCTGCTCGCGCCACAGCGGTCGCTGCGGCGCACCGCTGGCGCCAAAGGAGCATCGTCGCTGCGCCGCACCACGCGCACGAAAGCCGCACCCTACTACAACGAGCTGCGCGCATTGACGGGTGTCGCCGCCGCCGCAAAGCTCGGCACGCGCGAGCCCTGCGCCGCGCTCGCGGCCGCCGCGGCGCTGGCCTCGGTCAAAGTGCTGCCGCGCGAGGCCGCGGTCTACGCCTGGGGCTGGACCGTTATACTACCTCTCTCGCTCGCGCTCACGCTCATCGGCCGCGAATCAAAAGGAATAAAAGACGGCGCGGCGACGCGGCGCGTCGGCGCGGCCTTCGCGGCCGGCGCTGTGAGTTCCGTCGCCGGCGCCTTCGCCGCCGCTAAATTATTACGCGGAACGCTCGGCGCCGCGGCGGACAAGGGCGCCGCGGCCCTCGCCGCGTCCTACGTCGGTGGCTCGGCGAACTTCTTCGTCGTCGCCGAGGCCGTCGGGCTCAAAAACAACGGCCTGCTCGCGGCGCTCGCGACGGCGGACGTCGTGGTCATGGCGGCGTACATCGTCCTGCTGCAGTTTCTCGCATCAAAGTACGGCGCGCCCCGACCAGACGTGGCCGTTTCGAAGACGACGGACGACGGCGGCTCGCCTGTCGTCCCATTATTCCTCGGCGCTCTCTGCGTCGCCGCCGCGGCGCCGCTAAAGCCGTCCCTCCGGACGGCGGCCATCTCTGCGTATGCCGTCGCGTGCCGCCGTGTTACAAGAGCGCGTTCTGCGGCACGTCAAATGGCGGGCTGGTGCCTCGCGGCCTTCTACGCTTGTTTGGGAGCCTGCTCTCCGGTGTCGGCGATCGTGAAGGCCGGCGCGCCGGCGGTGGGCCTCGCCGTCGCCGCTTTGATGGGCCACGCGCTGTTGCTGGCGGCCTGCACGCTGCAGGGCAAGTGGGGGGTCGACGAGGCGCTCGTCGCGTCGAACGCGTGTGTGGGTGGGCCGGCGACGGCCGCGGCCTTCGCTATATCATCTCGCCGCGAGGACCTCGTCGTGCCCGCCGTCGTCTGGGGCACGGTCGGGTACGCCTGCGGGACGGGTCTCGGGATGGCTCTCTACAATGTAATGTGTTAGTAGTTTAGGTCCTCGAACGGGCTCTTGTCGAGCGCCGCCGTCACCTGGATCTCGACCAGTAGTATTTCCCGCGCCATCGCCGCTTCCACGGTAGCCCGGACCGGCTTGTTCTCCGGGTCGACCCAGGCGTTCCAGACCTCGTTCATCGCCTTGAAGTCGCGGTTTATGTCTTTGAGCCAGATCGTGGCAGACAGCGCATGCGACTTGCTCGTGCCGGCCTCTTTCAGCAGTGCGTCGACTTTGTCAAGCGTTGCTTGCGTTTGTAGACGAATGCAGTCGCCTGCGTCTCCCGCGGTCTGGCCGCTAGTATAAACGACGCCGTTGTGAATGACAATCTTCGACATGCGGGGATCCTCGGTCTGCAGCCGCACGACGCGATTGTCGCCTACCGTCGACGTCCGGCGGGCGGTGCAGCGTCGAGGAGCCGCAGCGCTGGCGACCGCGACGCGACGCGCGGCTCGTACGAGCATATTTCGTGACCTCCTTTGCACCACTATTGCGAAGCTACGATTGCGGAGCTACGAGTGCACGGCGTTGCGCACTGTTTTTTGCCGCTATCTGCCGCGCGCCGCGTGCAAGGCTGCTTGCACCAGAGTGCTGCAGGCTAGAGATGCAAAGCGATGCAAGCGGCGCCAGTCGACCGCCCAGAATCAATCGCGCAGCCGTCGAGCGCCCAGAATCAATCGCAATCGACCCTCCGATGTTTATATAGCTCCAAACGCGCTTTGCAACTTGGGCGCGCTAGCGTCATCGACACACTAGGTTTTGACTTTTGCCGACAAACACGCCTAACAAGCAAGCGCCGGCGCGCCGCCCCTGGCCACCCCGCGCACCCCGGGTGCTTGCAACGTGCAGCGCCGCCCCTGTTGGGCCGGAAATGAGGGCTGCCCGCGCGGAAAACGGCCCGGGACACGCTGAGCACCGGCCTTCAGCTTGGGGCTGCCCTGAGCGCTGCCGCGGCGCGCCGCCGGTCGATTTTCCATGCAGGAGTTCCGTGCGCGCGAGGACCACGACGGCATGTTGGGCAAGTAGGCGATGCATCCTGGGTGTCCTCGCAATTCAACGGGTCGACGGGCCTTCATTGGCGATGTTGACTCACCCCAGTAATCAAAGCTTCTCTCTTGGACAGATCCGCCCGGGCCCGTCGTCGTGTCGTGCGAGGCACCTGGCGGGTGTGTTTTTCGCGACTCCCCGTCGGGTCCTCGTGCGCGCGGCGACGAGGATCACTAGGCTACGGGGGCCTCCTTGGGACCGGCACTCGGGCACGACTCCACGGAGCGGCGGCGGCGCCGCGGGATCCCGAATACCTTGACTAGCTCTGGGTCGGGTCTCAAGCAAAGCGCCTTCGCGTCCGCGTTCAGCAGACTCAAGGTTGTGTGGCGGCGGTTCCCTTTTTTTTTCCCGCACATCGCTGCACGACCTCTGCGACGAGTCCCCTGGGGCGGGGAGGGGTCCCGCAAGACCGCGCAAAAACCCGCCGGTTAAGCTGAGGCTAGGCCTATAGGCTAGGCCGACGCTTTTGGCTGCCCCACAGCAAGCTCAGCTGCTGCACGCCATCGAGGAAAGGCAGCAACACCAAACGACTCTCCTCGCACACCTCAGACAGTGTGAGCAGCGAACGGCTGCGTGCAGGGCAAATTAGGGCTGCCCACATCACCCAGCAAGCATGGAATTCGCGGCGAAAGACGCCGGCACGGCCGCATCAGACGCCGCCGGCCCGCCGCCGCGCGGCGCGGCCGTAGCGTTGCACGGCCTCACGAAAGCGGCCCAGCACAACGGGGCCACGGGAATAGTTACGGACGAATTGAATGAGAAAGACGGCCGCCTCGGAGTGAAAATAGCCTACGGCGACAAGGCGCGGACGCTGCGCGTCAAGCCCGGGAATCTGCGACGCGTGGATGTTTGTGCGTCCTTCGACGAGAGAGGCGTCGCGCCGTGTCGCGTCCTGTCTCCGAAGCTCATGAAAGACATCGCAAGTACTTTCCGCGAGTCAAAGCCCTGGGCCTTGCCAAGAGCGGCGGAGACCATAGTGAGAGCGCAATTATTGAGAGAGGACGCGATCATCCAAGAAGGCTACGTCTCGGTCTCAAACAGTGACCCGCCGTCCTGGGCCGCCAGCCAAGAGGAGATCGCCAGGCGCGCGAAGAAGGCCCAGGATGCCGGTCTCGAGGCCATGGCGACTTTACGAGATGAGTTGGATGGCGCCGCGTGCGCGAAAGGACTCAGGTGCACGTCCTCGTTCGAGCACCACTCGCGGCTACTCTACGAGGGAAGACCGCGCGAGGCCCTGGCGTTGTTGGTGGGCGTCGGCGACCTCGGGAGGAGGGACAGCCCCGCATCCGTGTGCCGCTGCTACCGCGCGGAGGAGCCGTCGGATTCGGAGATGGCCTTACTAGCTGGCTGCCTCGAGCACGTGCCGACCTTTCTGGTGTCGTTAACAGGTGTGCCGCAGAGCTTCGCGGTACCTTTGTCATTCGAACCGAACGAAACGACCTATGAGTTGAGAAAAGAACTGAGAATAACGCTCGCCGAGGAGCCCGGGGATGACAGGCCCATCCACCTGCGCCTGGGCTACCCGGCCGTGCCGGAACCGTCGCCGCTGGAAGATGTCAAAAGGGCGCGCCTCGTCGTGGAAAGAAGGCTGCCTTCTTCCGCGGCGACGGTCGCGCCGCGCGCCGAGTCGAAAACGGCCTACGCAACAGTAAAGGACGCGGAGCGCTACCACCGCATCCAGTGCGCCCAGCTCACGGGACGCACAAAGGCCGGCCACGAGCTCGCGCTCGCGCTCGCGCTCGCGTCCTGTCGGCGCGAGGCCGAGCACCGCGAGGCGATGGCGCTGTGTCGCCGAGCTTTCCACGGCGCGCGCGGCGCGGACGTGGGTGAGAGGGCGAAAGAACTGCTGGAGGAATTATGTGAAGCGACGGGCGACGACCCCCAAAAGTTCCTGGGCGAGGGCCTCGGCGTGCGGCCCGTCGGGCCGCGGCCGCCGCGCAATTTACAAAGAGGCGCCGCCGAGCGCGAGCTGGAGCGACGCGCGCGGGCCCAGCGCAACTTGCATTTGGGGGCCTAGTTTTAACGGGGGTGTTGTGTTTACTTCTAGTACGTCTCCTCCGCCACTGGTCTACTCGTATGTATCTTCTTTTGCGCGTAATATACCGCAGGACTCGCGGGCCTCTACCGACAAGGACCTGGGATTCCGGCGTCCGGCTTGCTCCCCCTCGCCGTCGTCGCCTCCGAGCTAACATCGGGGCGACGGCGTATGAGGGCCGGCGGCGGGGCGGTCACGCAGACCCCAGAGTCGACCGGGTGGCTAGGCAGCCTAGGTCTAAGCAAAGCGTTTGCGATGGCGTGGAGACCGCCCGTCCGCGACACCGTCGGCGGTACGGCGCGCGCCGGTGAGAGAGCGTCGGGGTCCCTGATGCTCTCGTCGAAGCCCGTGACCGTCGCGCGGGGCATGTACTGGTCCGACGAGACCGACACCAGCACGCTGTAGGCCGCGCTCCGCGCGCCGCGCGAGACGGTCAGCGTGAATTCGTACGAAGTGTCGCTCGCCCAGCCAGCGGCCGTCGTCGGCGTTGCGCTCCTTCTTGCATCTCTGGAGCTCCTCCCCACCACCACGGACTGGGCCAGCCAGCTGCACCGCACTTATTAGCAACCTTGTTGCAAATCATGGAAACCCCGTCACCTAGCCATCCCGAAGAACAATAGACTAGTACCGACAATTAACGCGAACCTACCGCCGCCGCCGCCGCCGCCGCGACCGGTCCCGGTCCGAAGAATCAGAGGAGCCGGACCGCCGCCGCGACCGCTCCTTCTTCTTCTTCACCACAACCTCTTTGACTTCCTCCTTGAAGAGGTCCGGCTTCTCCCGCA
>JACLAA010007443.1_pt1 | contig 17540 bp, 9 predicted proteins | sample 8027891 | NCBI WGS metagenome assembly JACLAA01 (sample SAMN15724900, study PRJNA655200) | protist metagenome | isolation source: fluorescence activated cell sorting (FACS) single amplified genomes of... | place: Spain: Blaines Bay Microbial Observatory, Mediterranean Sea | collected 2016-01-19 | reverse complement strand
AACATTTCCTTCAAAATCTCTTCCTAAAAATTATCCTCATTTTGTCTCGCAAAAAAAAGAAGATAAATAGACTTTAATGTTTGGCGCGACAGCTGCGACGACGACCTCTTCTGCCTGCGCTCAAAGCGCGCGACAGAGTTCGAGAGTCCTTTCGTCTTCGCTGACGAGCAGCAGCTCGACGTCGTCGTCGGAATCCTCGTCGTTGTTCTCGTCGTTAAGAAATACTCATCGTCACCGGCAGAGGAACGCGTCGTCACCATCCTCATCATCATCATCGAAGAAAGGAAATGTAATCTTAACCTCGGCAAAACTGGCATTAATCCCGTCCTATTCCAACCTCCCGCACCCGGCGAAAACGGCGAAAGGCGGCGAAGACGCGTGGTTTATCAAACCGGACGTGAAAGGTGGAGGGGTAATCGGCGTCGCGGACGGGGTTGGTGGATTTGGCGATCAAGGCGTGGACCCGGGGTTGTACGCCAGAGTGTTGGCGTTTGAGTGTTTGAAAGCGCACCAAGTGTCCACGAATCCGTTGTTTGGCGGAAGCGATCCCAAAGCGATGATTTTGCAAGCGCAAAAGGAGACGAAATTACCCGGTGCGTCCACGTTGTGCGTGGTGGAGATTGATAAGAGCGGGCAGTTGCGCGCCGCGAACGTCGGCGATAGCGGGTTTAAGGTTATCCGAGGAGGGGAGGTGGTTTTTGAAAGCACCCCGAGTCAGCATTATTTTAACTGTCCGTTCCAGTTGGGATACATGCCGTTGAGTGCGGACGCGGACGATGCGAACGAGTGCGCGGAGCAGTACTCGTTTAAAGCGATGGAAGGGGACGTCATCGTCGTGGCGAGCGACGGCGTGTTTGATAACGTATTCAACGAAGAGTTGGTCAGAGTGGTCGGGAACAGTTGCAGTCAAGGTTTGTCCTACGAAACGATGGCAAAATGTGCGGAAGACATTGTCCTCGTGTCTAGGGCGCACGCGGAAGATAAGACGTACGCGTCGCCGTATTCTTTGGAGGCGGAGAAGTACGCCAAGGAAACCGGGACGAAAGTGAAAGTGCCGAGCGGCGGCGGCGGCGGTTTGTTTGGAGGATTGAACAAGATGATGGGCAAAGGTGGAGGTGGAGGAGGGAAGATGGACGATATCACGGTAGTGTGTGCGTTCGTCGGACCGACGGCGGAGGCGCAAGGAGAGATTATGAAATCAGTCCAGTTAGCGGCTGGGTTGTACGACGATTTGATGCAAGCGAGGAATAAAGCGAAAGGAGAAGAAGCGAAGACCTTGAGAACGGTACAGTTGAGGAAACAGATGGACGAAGCGTTCGAAGAGTCGAAAGCGAAAGCGGATATGGCGAAAAAGCAGGAAGCGGCGGCGCCGTCGGAGTTTTCGAAGACGCAAATCGACGCCATGGATTCAGCCACCGTGAGACGGTTGTTGCAAGAGAGAGGCTTGCCGACGAGCGGAAAGTTGGAGCGGTTGAAAGAGCGCTTGGCCGGCGTCAAACGCATGTGAGTGAGAGAGACTGTGTGTGAATAAAGGTGCCTTTTGCTCGTATTTATTATCGTGTCCATTTTGTTTTATATACATATTGGTATGCACCAGAGTGAGTCTTCGCAATCTCTTCCTTTTGTCATCAAATGATCGTAATGGATCCGCCGTTTATACTCACTTGTTCAAGAAACACAAGGGCAACGGTTGCCGCGTACGTGCCAGAAATCGCCCCAAACGCCTCTGATTCCCCACCCGTCGGTGTGAATTGTCCCAAAACGTTCTGGAGACCACCGCCACCAATAATTTCAGGTCCAATTGGTCCTTGTTGCAGAAGTACACGTCGTCTTCGGCGTTGGCCGTCGCCGCTATCAACACACAAACCATCGCCGTTTTCACATGAAGCCGTATCGGGGCTGTACGAATCTTTCCGAGCGCGAACAGTGTCGTTCACAGAAATCGGTTTCACATACTGCGATAGTTCTGTAACGTTGATTGTTGACGATCCATCGTCGCCGCTTTGCGCCTCGACTGATCCATCGCTTTCCGCGCCTCGGATATTTTCGCTTTGAATGGCATTCACGGTATCAACGATTTCTGTAACCGCTCCGACAATTTCAGTCGCGTCATTAATCGCCTCAGCAATCGCCAAGCCTTTGCTCGCAGATCCCGCGATTGCGTTAGCCGTCTCCCACGTAGAAGCAACATCAAGCGCAGCATCGTAACCGTGTAAAACGACTTGTCCGGTCCATTCAACTTCACTGGCGACTTCAGCCGCCGTAGTACCGCGACCGGGTTCTGCGACGCCAACAAGTGCAACGATAATTTCAATTTCAATACGAATTTGAGGATCAACGATGGTTTCTTCGAGAAGCGCGAGAAAATTATCTCTGATGGAAATCGGTAACGCATTGGGAAACGAATCAAACCATTCAGTCGTGAGGGCTTCCACGTCGTCGAACGTTACGTTTCCTTTCCTGGCATCGTCGCCATTCTCGTCTTCGTCGTTCACAATTTCTTGCAAACGCCTTCGTTTTTCTTCGTCGTTAAAAAAGGATGGATGCTCGGAGTGGTCGTTTTGTTGTCGCGCCTGATGTCTGTTCAGCGTGTGTTGCGCAGCCGCTTTTTCGAGAAATTTAGGCACCTTGACCCTCTCATGAACGAGAATTTTCTGCACGTTCTCTGGCATCTTTCTCTTCTTCAAATCATCTTTAGTGAGCTGCTGCAACTTCCGTCTTTGGCCAACATTTTCTTCTTCTTCTTCTTCTTCTCCTTTTTGATCGCCTTTATGAAACATCGTCGTGTTCGTACAGTTTGAAAAATCATTCAAACTCTGCGCCGTCTCGCTCGCCATCTCTGTCCCATCGTCATGATAAAACGTCTCGTTGAAATGATAAAACGTTCCGTTTGTATCGCTGTGACACTCCATGAGTTCTTCTTTGAGCTAGTTAAACGGGTTCGGTTTCAAAAACTGCGCAATCGTCGCCGCCGCGTCGCCCGTCACCTCAAAACCAACCCCGAAAAACTGTTCGAGTCCGAACGCTCCGCCTATCACGAACTCGCTCGCCTTTGAGCTCGTAAATATGCTCTCGCCATCAATTACCCATTCGTTTCCGATGGAGCTCGAACTCGACACGCCTTGCGAGTAATCTTGCACGACCCCTGCCGCTAAAGATGCGAACACGTTCGAGAACCGCGTGAGCGCCAACTCCGTGTTCAATACCATTTGAAGAAACCCAGCGGTTGGATTGTTCAGAGCTGCGTTCTGGATTATGAGAAGCGCAATCCTTAAAATCGTCGTCGGCTGTATGATCGGGTTCCACACGGACGCTCTCGCCATTGGTCCACTTTGTGCAGTCACCTCATCGTTGGTTTCGGTTTCTTCTTGCAACAACGCGCGCCTCGACGACGACGACGAAGACACCGACGACGACGCCTCGAACAGAGAAGAAAGAAAACTCCCGGGGCTGCTGCTTGCGATATCATCTCGCTGACTTTGGTGGTCGAACGCGACGAGGCAACCGAGAAGCGTCCAAGAGAGCACGAGCGCGAGAAAGATTTGCGATTTGAACAGTTTTGTCGATGGTGAATGAAACATCGTGAAGTCGTATTCGAGCAAGCGTGCGTGCGCGAATGAATGTGTTGTGTTGTGTTGCTCTCTCTCCGCGTATTTTTTTTTTCAATTGTGTGTTAAATTTTGCCTCGATTACAACAAGATGTAAAATGTCTCTCTCTCTTTCTCTTTCTTTCTTTCTTCATCTCTCTCTCTCTCTCTCTCTCTCTCTCTCTCTTCTCCCATCCCTCTCTAGCGCACCGTCTGCAAGGCGAAAGGTGTTTTACTCTTGCATTTGCTCATCCGCTTGCCCCGCGGGTGCGGTCGCGACCACGCGTTCTTTCAACTCGCTCTCCGTCGTCTTTTCAAACTGCGGCGTCAACTCTTCCTCTTTCTTCTTCTTTGAACCGAGTTCGCGTTGTTCCGGAGACTCCCAGTGTTGAAACAACGCGAGAATGTCCACGAGACTGACGCAACCGATGGGTTTTCTATCGTCGTCGACGACCCAGATTCTGTGCACCCCGTCCGTGCTCATAAGCTCCAAAACGTCTTCGAGTTTGTCTTCGAGTTTGCAATAGACTCTCCATGCATCGTAGAGAGGATTTTGAAGAGCGGCGTCGAACGCGTCTGCGCCGGCGAACACGCCGTGGGTTATCTTTGGTAACGCGTTGTGACGAAGGAAGAGAAATTGGGAAACCGATAAACCGAGCGCCATGGCAAAATCTGGATCGGCAAAGTAGGAGATATCAGTCTCCGAAAAGGCACCGAGAAGCTTTCCGTCTTTTTCACTCACGATGGCCACGGCTGAGACCGAATTGTTACGCATAACCCGGAATGCATCAATGCACGACGTCGAAGGCGTGACTGATACGATACCGTACGTGGAGACTGGCTTTTGGTCCGAAATGTTCGCTTCGGTGACGCCTCCTCCCTCCACGCGTCTCGACAACGCCGATCTCCCCAAACCGAGATCGGCGAGAGACGCGCCCATGAACTCGGGGTAAATCAAGCTCCTGTTCGTGTGCAAATACATCACCAGATCCGACTGACAGACAATTTCCGTAATTTTATTCGTATCTGTCGTTTGCACGGCGAATCTGTGGACGGCTTGCAACAACTCCCCGTCTCCCGGTTTCGCTTTCGGCGAAATCAAAAAGCAGTCGTTGATTGTCTGCGCCAAGTTCTTGTCGCACTGGTTCTCAAAGATCACCGTCCCGTCGAACCGGCTGGGAATAGTTTCCAACCTCGATTGCGCGAATTCTCTCCCCAATCTCGCCAACGCCGCGCACCGTCTCGATTGATCTGCGCCTTGCACGTCAAAATAAGGACTCGCATCTACTTTCGCGACCAACGCGTCCACCAGATCGCCAGCGGCGAGGAAATTTTGCGGCTCGTAAAGTTGGTTACTCGGGTGCATCTTCACCACCGGCAACGCTTGCACCGAGAGCTCGCCCATGCGCTTCATCGCGTCCGAGGTCGTGTGCGTGGTTGAAAGAATGGACACTTGCTATCCTGAAAGTGAAATAAGAAAGAGCGTGAGATTGACAACATCGCGCGTTTACTACTCGCGTTGTTGTGTGTTGTTCCCGCCGAGAGAGAGAGAGAAAAATATCGAGAGCGGTTACCACACATAAATAAATAAATATAAGACGTTAACGCGCACCTCTCGTCGGCTCCCCGCGCTCTTCTGCTTTCACCGCGAGTTCCTTTCGATCTCTCAGGTACACAGACAAAGGCGATTGCGACAAAAACTGGATCGGAGACGAGTAGCTTTGCGACATGTTTGTTCTTGTTTTTGTATCTCTTTTTTTTTCTTGTTTTGCGCGTATTTTTTGTTGTGTCTAAATTCGAAAGAAAAACAGTTTCAGAGCAGTTCTCTCATCAGTGCTTTTGTTGCATTGTGTTTCGTTGCTCGCATTAACTACAACACAAACGAAGCGTCCTAATACTACTTCATTCTAAAAAAAGTAACAACAACAACATCATCTAGTATTATTAAATTCTAGCAGTAAATCTATTCTCTCGTTTTCTACTCAAAACTCCCGAGGATGAGGGGGCGATGAGGGCGCCGCGTTTGCGTTGAAATACCGCATCGCTTTCTGCTTCATTTCCACGAGCTTTCGAACTTTAATGCGAGCGAATCGCAATCTTTCCGGCGTGGCGTCTTCCATTGCTCTTTGCACGGCGCGGTGCATCTCGCGTTTCGCCTCGAGGAGTTCGTCCGCGACGGGAGATTCGGATACGGATGAGGAGTATGGGGAGGACTGCGGATTGCTATATCTTTCGTCCGTGGCGGGATCGTACGAGGAACGAAAATGTGCCGACGGCGAGTAGAAATCTTCCAGGACGTCGTCGTCTTCGAGCATGACTTTGAACGAGACCGATTTTCTCGCCGCTCTCCTTTGATTTTTGTGCACCTTTCGGCGCGAGTCGTTTACGTTTCCTAGGTCTGCTTCTTCCTTATCCTCATCCAAAGGACTTCGGTGATAGTAGGCGCTGAAATCGTCGTCGTCGCTCGATAAGTCTTCCGATCGCGCCGTCTTGTAACTGCTCGCTTGCGTCGAATTTGTCTTTGCTTCTGAAACCGGAGACGCCCCTGTTGAAGCCGGCGACTTTGCTCTTTGCTTCTTCAACGAAGAGCGAAGCGCAGTTGGTGACGACGCGTGCGTAGGAGACGGCGAGTTGAACTTTAACGTTCTGTTCGCGGCAGGTGTTGAGAACGTTTCAGCCGCTACTTCGAGCGGCACATCACTGTTCTTGCGCCAACTGGAAGAAGGCATCGTCGAAACGTCCTCGAGTATTTGCGTTTGACGTTCTCGCGCTGGAAAAGAAGGGGCTTCTCCGTTCGCGTCTACTTTTTCAGAAGGCACAAACGTCGAAACGCTAAAGAGTCCATTCGCATCCCCGTTTCCTCTTCCTCCTCCCGCGTGTCCTTTACGATCCTTCTTCCTCCAACGTTCCGCGTAAAATCGCGCGCACACGTCGCGCAAATAGTTACCCAAAAATCGCGCGTTTTCGTCGCTCGCGTTTAAGTATAGATTTTCGTACAACGCGTTCATGGCTAATCCTGAATCGTCGCGAAATAACATCGTGGACGCAATCTCTCTGCTTTCTGAAGACACCGGCGCACCATCGACGGATTGTAATCGTCTATTTTTTCCGAAAGCAAATGCGATCGCGGCGACGTGATCGTACTCGTAATGCTGCGACCGCAGCACGAGCGGATTATCCGCCACACAAACGTGCTCGAGACGTGGAAAGAAACATTCGTCGCCGAGGAACCGAAACTCGGCGACGACGGAAATATCGTTCGAGGAGAGGTCAATCGTCTCCAATCTTTCCATGTACCGCATCCTTTCTTGGGCTTTGGACAACGACGAAATCGCATTATTCTTCAAATTCACGCACTGTGCGTTAGCAAACAAACCAGTCGTCGTTAAATCTGGCACGTCCGGGCCTAACCCGTTATTCTCCAGAGAAACGTGCGTTAAATTGGGCAAAAGAATCGCCTTTTCTCCTCCCGTCGCCCTCTTCGCAAACAAATTCTCACGTTCAATCTCTTGAATCTCCTTTTCTTCTAGTTCGCCCCCGCCTAGCCACCCGCACGCGTCCAGCTTCACGCGCTCTAACCTTTTCGGCAACACCGTCTCTCCTTTCCTCACGCTCTTCCCTATCCTCGTTTCGCTCGCGTCCAAATACTTTAGATTTTTGAACAAATGTAAATCCAGAATCCCGGTCAAGTGCTTGTTTTTTGACACATTCAAGCACCGCACGTTCGATAGCAGCGAGTGGTTACGTCGCGAGTAGCTTTGCGGATATTTGGATGCATCGTTTGGAGACGAAAAAAAACGCACCGCGTCTCGGAACACGTTCCCGCTCACGTCTAAAATCTGAATTTTGCCAACACCTAAAACGAACGAGGAGGACAAACTCTCGGGAATCTTTCGTAAACCGAGAGAAGCGAGTTGCAGACGCCCAGTTTCGAGATTAGTATTGGCATCGTCGTTACTCTTCTTGTTGTTGTTATTTTTAAGCGCGCGATACCAATAGTCTTCCTCGTCGTCGTCGTTCTCCCTCGTCTTTCGTCGCGTTCTCATTGTCATCATCATCGCTTTCAATTTCACAACGTCTCAACGCGCTCTGATTTCACCACCATCCCGCAACACCTCTGATTTTGCAAACGAACGTCATCATTTAACTCGCTTCTTACACCATACAGGAGGAGGTAAAGAAGAAGAAGAAGAAGAAGAAGAAGAAGAAGAAGAAGACAGTGCTCCTAAAATGACCTCCTATGTGCGTGTGTGTGCGTGCAATAATGAACCCCCAAAGAAGAGAAAAAAAAGAGAGCAGAGAGATGAAGCAACCCCTACGAAAAAAAACAAAAAAGGTTGGTGTTTCTTCAAAAAAAGTGTTTAGGGTTTTATCAAAAGAAAAATGGGCGAAAATCACACAAAAGACAAAACCAACCGCACTCTCTCCACTTCAAGAATACTATAACCATCATCACACATATATCATCGATCGATCTCACTCACTCACTCACGCATCATCATCATGAGCAAAAGCTGCGCGGGAATGCTGGAGGAGATGCTGAAATGTGCGGAGCAGTCGAAATGTTATCTTTCTCGTTCTCGTTCTCGTCGACGAGAAAACTCCAACTCGGAGGAAGGAGGAGGGAATGATGATGATGATGATGATGATGCGTTGGAGTTTTGCGTGAACGCGTTGATGAGGACAACAACCAACGACGACGACGACGACGACGATGAGAAGAAGAAGAAGAAGAAGAACAATAATAAGAATCAAATAACAGAACTCGGGTTAGACGAGTGCGTGGTGAAGAAGCAGGTGTATTTGAAGTGCAAGAGAGGACAGATGGACATGCGGACGCGGATGCGCGGGAATAAAGGGTACTGATTAAGAATGCGCGTTTGTAGTGTGTGTTTGAGTAGGAGTCCTAACGAGAGTTTTACTACGGAACGCGCGAAAAAGGCGTCACTCAAAAGAAGAGTCAAATTCGTCGCGAGGAAAAGCGTCAAAAACACCAGATCGTCGTTTCCGTCGAAAGATGATGTTGTTTCGCCTACGAAAGACACGCAGAGAGCGCGGACGATATCTTTCGATATACGCGCGGAGGAGGAGCGCGATGTACGAGCGGCTGCGGCGGCGTTGCGCGCGAGGTGTTTTCGAACGTCTTTCGAGGAGCGGTGGCGACGGCGACGGGGGAATGAGAGTAGCGACGAAAGAGACGAAGCGTCGTTGCGAAGGGCGTATTTTGAGAAATTGGTGCAAGATGAGTTGCATCAAGATGCGCTGCTTCCGGCGCGGACGGAGAGGATGGCGCTCGTCGTCCCTAGAAGCGCTTTCCTTTCTCAGTCTTTTTCTTCTTCTTCTTTTGAAATAGAAGACGAATATTTAGTTGTCGAGCGAAGAGCAGATGAAATGGGAGAAGAACACAAAGAAAACCAAGATGAAGATACCGCGCTCGTCGTGGTGGCGACGTTAGACTACGTCATCGCAGACAAACTTCAAGGCGAACTTTTATGCGGCGACAAAGGAAACGGACAATCGTTCGATAGCGAGAAGTACGCTTTCAACGAAGCGACGCAAACGTACGAATTTATGCCGAAGACGATTGAAAGGGCATATTGTTTCAACGTGTGCGTTCTTGGCTCGTACCGAGGCCAAGGATTTGCGCACAGATTGATTCGCGAAGCCGTTCGAAGAGTCGCGCTGAACTCGGTGAAATTTTTATACGTGCACGTAGAACTAAACAATGCGCCGGCGTTGCGCTGCTACGAATCGTTTGGATTTTTAGAGGAGAAGAAAGAGAGTGAGAGGGTGGCGGTAAAGTTAGGACGCCCGCCGCGGAAGTTGCTCTTCGTAACAGTCGCGCCTGTAGCCGAGGCATGTGCATAGTCGTTTAGTTGTAGGTGTTGTAGTAGTAGTAGTAGTACAGATGATTAGTTTAGAAAGTAATTAGAATTCCCTCTCTCTCGTCGTTCTTTACTTGGTCTGATAGGCTGAAAATCGGCTCGCTTCAAATTGTGCCTCTGGCTTCTGAGCGTCTTCTTCCGTCATGTATCTTGACGGCGAACCAACATTCCCGCGCCCGCCGGTACAATTCAGAGACTTTCTCGTGTTTACGCCCGTCGTCGGGTTCGTTCCAGTCGCAATTTTGCATAACTTCATTTGCATCGTATTATCCAGCAAAGCGTCCGAGAAATCGGCGTTCGTAATATTCGCTCCGTTCAAATCGGACGAAGTCAACACGACCCTCGCTAATATCGCATTCGTAAAATTCGCGTTCACAAACACGCCTCGATCCATCAACGCGTCGCTCAAATCTGCATCCGTAAAATCTGCGTTCGCCGCCACCGCTTTCATCAAATACGCGCCGTTCAGCTTCGCGCCGACCAATTTTGAGTCCCGCATCTCCGCTCCTGTAAAATTCGATAACCGTAAATCCGTGCCGTACTTTTCACTCACGTTCTCGGCTCTCAAGTCGTACCCGCCAAACTGTTGCGCGCTCCCTCTGTTGAACTCACCACCTTGATTGGCTTCTCGACTGTTCAATTCCGCGACCGCGAACGGAGGAGAAGGGATTATTCCGGACACAATCAGCGCCGTCGCCACGGATAAAGCGCATTTTGCGCTCGTCGCGAAAATGGTGTTGCTTTCCCTCGCCGTCGTCGTCGTCATCCTCGTCTGACGATGACGATGATGAGAACGTGCTTTAGTATTCACCTTTACTCCCGCTGTTCTTCTCGCGACGACGACGCGCTGCTCAACACGAACGCTTTTAGGGTGGTGGTGGTGCGTTCTCGCACGTAATAACGTCGTCGTCGTCGTCGTCTGTGAGTGTGATGTCATCGTCGTCGTCGTCGTTTAAAGAGGTTTTCCCGTGAGCGTGCGTGCTTTTAATCGTGACTTGTGGTGTCTGACGAGGAAAACGAGAGAAGAAAAGGAAACGAGTGATGAGAGTTTTTTTTTCGCACACAAAGAACACGAAGCGGCGAATGAGGTATTTTTGAGTATGTTCGTTTATAATACGAAGTATATACCAGTAAGTTTACTCTTTCATAATAACAATAATAATAATAATAATAATAATAATAATAATAAATAAGTAGTACCACTACCGGTACCAGCACCTATAAACCAGTAGTACTTAAATGACGGAACCGTAAACATTCGAGTTAATTGACGACTGTTCGAGAAGCGCGTCGTCCTCGTCTCTCGACGAATGGCTTTGACGGCGTCCGAAAAGACGCATCATCGCGCTCTTTCTTTCGCCTCCTTCGCTTCGCGCGGAAGGAGACACGGCGGCGAAAACAACCGAGGCGGTGAGGACTACAGTCGCGCAGAAACCAAACAGAAGCGTGGTAGTTTTCATCGTGGTGCTCGTTTTCATGTTCTCGCCGAGCTCTGCGTTTCTGAATTCGTCGATATCTTTTATTTTCGTTTTTCGTTTCTTCTTTTCGTTCGTGCTGTTTTCGCGGGATAATCCAAGAGTGGACGTCAAAGTGGCTGCTTTCGATGACGAGGCATCAGGGCCTTTGCATCCAAAAGTTGCGGTGTATTTTGCAGTTGCTACTGGATTACCGTTTACATCCGCGAGTAGCTTTTTGCGTTCCTCGCTCGTTTTCGCTTTGTACAAGAAAGGATTTACCGTGAGCTCGTAACTTCCCTCGCCGACGTTCCCGGGAAACTTGGCAACGAGAGACCCTTTACCGTCTCCGTTCATGCACACAAAGTTGAAGGTGTTTATTACAGCTTCCGCTGAAAATGAACCGACGTTTGAATCTATGTTCGATCCGTCGCAGGTTTTCACGTGTCTGATTTGATACGGCATCTGCGAAGGCGCAAGCTGCGGACATGCTAACGGTTCGCTGAAATCAACCTTGAAGACATCGTTCAAGATTGACGCATCTACAGCTAGCGGTTGGTTTACGTCGACTATTAAGTTCAAATTATCTTCAGTCGATGAGTATTTCACACCTGCTGCCGCGAACGAGTCGTAACCGGAGCAAAATACTTTAGCTCGAATTTCCCAAGTTCTGTCTCTCAAACCGTTCATGAAGTATTGATTTTCGATATTCCATGGCAATTTGCATCCTTGTCCGCGCGCAGTGTCGCATTGAACGTCCGCGTCGGACTTATCGTCGTTCCACGCGTTGATCCACTCGCCTTCGTTTAATTTCCTCCACTGGATGCGAACGAATTCAACGTTTTCGTGAACTAAGTGGTCGTATTTACCTTCTTGCGTCCCTTTGTCTTTGGTCCATAAATTCACTGGGTTGGGATTCAAAACGGTGTAATTCAAAACTGGCCACGACTGCGCGTGTACTTTTTTGTTCAAATATTTGTTCATGGTGGTTTCATCCCACTGCACCGGTGGACACTCTCGCTCCCATTTCATATCACCTAAATATGCGGTAGACGAAATTGGATCGCGATACATCCAATTGCCACTCATAGAAAATTCACACGCGGAAACGAGCTTTACGCCAATATCCGTGTACTTGTCCGCAAAGACTCCTTTCGAAACTCGCATTGTCATTACGGTGTGAACTAAATCGCCATCATTATTTACGGAGTTGACCCAGTCCAGCGGCGTCATGCTCCCCAAAATTGAAAGGCCGCCCACATTGCTCACCGAAAACGATAAATCTCTCATGTTAGCACCATCGGCCCCTTTCCACGTCTCTCCAGTTGTGAGTACGAGACCGTAAGACATACCCTCTCTGTACGGTGATTCATTCGTGATTATGAGATCGTACAACGCTTCGTCTCCTGGTGGTATAAATTCGTTATTTACTCCAGGCGACCACTCAGTTTGAAGAATCATTCCAGACTCACGCCACATCGTGTCTGGTTCTCCCGGACATTTCGAGGCACCTCCAATCGTTTTAAACGTTGGTGTACCGAAGCGCTTATCCGTCGAGACACGGATTACAAATTTATCATACGGGTCTGGATCACCTAGGGAATAGGAAGTTTCCAAACTCCCATACTTAGCCCACGCCACATTGCGTGTTGCATCAGTTGTTGTCTGCACTTCAACATTACCATTATAGCCGGAATTCAAGAACGAAAGACTGGCCCCGAACGTGCCTTCAAATGCGAGGCCAGCTTCCAATGAAATACCCCAGCTATAATCTCCACTAGCAATATTGTCGTTCACACTCTGAGAAAATGATATACTGTGGCCGCCGCCGCTAAATGTTAAATAGATGTCAGCTTGTGGCCCACCTAATTTGGGTTCCGGGCGGTCATCCAGCGGTGAATACTCAGAAGACTTCGTGTTGGGGTTTTTCGCGAACGTAAAAGGCGCAGTGCTTCCATAAACTGAAGCGTCAATTAAATTTTCAGAGTCTGGAACCGCATCCATACCTCGAGAATAAAAGTCGGGTTCATCTGGAGTGAGAGTTTTCATCCATGAATCTGCAGTCGTTGCTACGTCTCCTCCTTTTTCGTTCCCAAAAATGGAAGTAGCCGCATCTTTCATCGTTTGAGCATAGTTCACCATATTTTGTGGATGACTATAAAGCGCAATCTCATCACCAGGAGTTACAATAAAACTTGCAGTTTTAAGCATAGTTGCAACCGACGAATCTGCCAACGTCGGCACTTTACCGCCTAAAGTCATTGCTTCATTAAGTCCTGGCACGAAAGATAAATATTTGTTGGGCCCTATTTCATCCCAAGTTTGTTGCACATCTTTCCATACATCCGTATCATGAATGTCAGTACTCAAAGTCATACCTTCCGCAGGCCGTTTATATACCTCCTTCACCTTATCCTTCGATAGGGTCCCAAACACGCTTTCATCCGAACTGAGCGCGGCATTAATATCCTTCGACCACTTTCCGTCAATTTCTTTTTTGTATGCCTTTTGATCTTTATCTGATTTCGCTAAAAGTCCTTCAGGATGATAGTCTGGGGAAACCAACTCCAAAGTATATTTCCAGTCGCTGATCGATTGCTTCAAACGACCTTTCCAAATTTCTTTAATTTTCAAAACTTGCGGTATGTTTGTACTTTCTGAAATACTATCATCCGACATTAAAGAGTTCGGATCGTTTGCAACTTTGATCAAACCTTCGAGTTCCGGAATTACTCTAGTTTCTATCGTGAATATTGTCGATAAATATGTCGTCGGTTTACGCGGAAGCCATTGAACTTGAGGAACGACGGTTAAACATGATGGAGCCTTAGAGTCTTTGCTTTTACTTTTACTCAGGTAGTAAAATTCTTTCAAACCAATGCCTTCGTCGCCGTCTGCCGTAGCGATCTTGTACTCTTCGCTTGGTTCCGTCGGTTGTCCAAAGGTTTTATCACTTTTATCATAAGAGGAGCACTCTCCAGATTTCTTCTTCGGAGCGAAATATTCAACTCTGCACTGCTTCTTCTCTGCCACATCTTTCTGCGTTACTTTGAATTGAATAGAGTAACAGAAATCTTTCTTTTCTGCGTTTTTGAAATTGACAGCAGCAAAATAATGATTTGCTGTAGACGTGCGTACCATCTTATCTTTCATGAATTTATACGCTTCGTGCGAGTAAGCAGCAGAACCATCGATACCATCACCGCGTGTTATAACAACATCAGGCTCTATGTCATCGGCATCCTTGCAGTCGAACCAATCGCTTTTTTGCTCACCTTCTGAAATTTCAGCTGGAAGTAATCGGATATCTACAACATCGGTCTTCACGTACACTATTTCAAAACCACCACCCAAGATTGTGTCGCCCGAGCGTCCAGGTATACCAGGATCAGCACTAGATTCGATATTGCGACTCAACGTCATGGAGAAGTCCCATCCATCGTTGACACCAGAGTTTACACTAACTGATGGGCCATTGATAGAGAGATCTGCTCCTGCTGTCGCTTTAACTGAAATCGCCCCTACGCCCCCTTCAGGTTTATCTGGTACTATTTGTCCCATTGGAGCGATCGGTGGTTGGATCGGGTCAGGAGAGATCGGATCAGGTTTCTTTTCTTTCAGTGGGATCCTAGCAAAGTCAAGAACTTTTTTGTCCCCAACCTTGACTTTTCTTGTCCCAATGATGACTTTTTCTTGTCCTACTTTCACTTTCTCCGTAATTTCGCGCGTTTCGAACTCTTGTTGACCGTGACCTCTTCTGTACTCGTGCCCTCTCTCCTGCACCTTGTAACCCCCAAATCTTCCGAAATCTCCATTTTCATTACTTTTACGAATGCTCGACGTTTTCTTGTTATCGAGATAAACTTTTTCCACTCTAGTTCGATCTTCGTACACATCTCGCATTTCATAAATGGGTTCATCTTCGTGCACAGGTACTGACTTCATAATTGGGATCATTTTAAACCGCCCTCCTCCCGAGCTTTCTAACAAATGCCTCCTTCCTTGGTTTTCACCTAAGTCTGCACCCGCTTTATTGGGGTCAAGATCTATCAAAGCGTTGACATAACTAGATCCAGCATCAACTTTTGGCGTGAATTTAGTTTGTGCATCTATTCCGGCATTGAAGCCGAAACCCATTGAACCAGTCGCTGCTCTTGTACTTTCAAGACTCAGCGCCAATGTAACTTCTGTTCCTTTAGAAATGGAGGCAACCGAATCGCCGCCGGGTGGATCGTGCACTACCGTGTACACTAATCCACGAACAGGAGCGGTGGCATAGAACTCAACGGCGCTTTGATATCGTGCACTCTTGTCATTTCCTCCACCGCGGACTTTTGACTGCATCGTGACAAGTTCTCGTTGAACTTCAAGATTTGTAACCGCCCAGCCGTCGTCGCGCTGCAATCGCGCGAGTACCTTACGACGATATGGGGCGACCAAGTTAGGAATAGCACCGTCGGCGTCAATTGTATAAAATTTCGAAGAATCATCAACTTCGTGTTTTGTTGGATCACTTGCAGGCTGTTTGAAGTTCAAAAAGTGAGTCTCCGCGTCAACTTTTGAAAACACGCAGTCGTCCGACGGCAATGAACTCGAATGACACGGATTCTTGTCTCCTTCCGGTCCGATATCTTGTTGCAAACGAACGGTGACTTTAAGATTTTCTGACGTTGGAGACTCAAATGTCGAGCACGTGGAAATTTCGTCTTTCGACGTTAAGTGCGCCTCCATAACTCGCATGGACACGTATTTCTTATCTACCACGGGATTCTTTAGCTTAGAGTACATAGCATTCGTAACCCCTATGAGATTCTTTTCTCTCAAATCGTTGTTATTATCTCCGAGGCAAACATCATCCTTACTCGTTATGACATAAAATGGATCTTTAGCAGGATCCGGGTCTTGGGTGTCAATATCGTTCAAGTAAGGAGTGGCGCAAAACCATCCGTGATAGGCGTACTTTGCGTCGTCGTGAATGATGTCATTACTTTCTTCCTTCGGGTTGAGAAGCAAAAGCGTTCGAACCAGGGCGTCTCTATCTCGGAAAAATTGCATGATATCCGAACCTGGCGGTTTGCAAGACGCGCCGACAAATTTTTTACCGCCTTTCAGACCGTTACTACTTTCCCAATTCACGAGCTTCGTTTCCGTCAACGCGCTAACATCTGGCGCCTCGTCCAGTTGAATGTAATAATCCATCGCCGCATACGGCCACTTTCTTACGGTTGGACTGTTATATTTCGTAATCAGAGCGCTTTCTTTGAATGTAGGCAGTTCTAAGTCTGCATCAGTAATCGTGAAACTCGATCCGCATCCATTAGCGGGAGAGATGAGAAATGAGTACCCGGTGTATGTATCTTCGCAAGCACCTGCAAAGAGACCAAGGTCTATGATTCTTTCGGTCACGTCCATGAATACGATCGTTTCTCCACCAACAACTTCGTTCAAAACGAAAGACGTGGTGAAGTCTGCTTCGTTTTTGCAGCTCGAATCTTGCATTGCATCATCGTATTTATTGCCGGCGTAGCATAACTTTCTATCCGTCCTTGGCTCAAATTCAGGTCCCGCGCCTTTTCTAGCTTTCGAGTCTGGCCCTCTGTAAGTTGCGACAAATTTCCAACTCGTGCCTGGTGTGGCTGCAAAGTTAAAAAATCCAAGATCGTCGGCATAGATGTAATCCCCCTCGTTAGCTACAACGCCATCGATCATCTCGTAAACGCCAATAACAGCGCGGGGTACCCCGCAAAGATACTCTTGCGTCCGCGAAGCTGGGAAACGCACGACTCCGTACACCAAAACAGACGTATCATCTGATATCACGCAACCTCCAGGTTTTAAATTTTCAATCAATGGCGTCGGCGAGCACGTATATTTCACTCTGCCCTTAGCGACTTTACCAAGGTGAGCTTGCGCCATAGAGGACATAGGGAAATCGTCATTCGAATCTTGCGTTAATTCATCCGTTCCTCTTTCCAAAGCTTCTTGCTCATTTTCTTTATCATTGGGATCTTTATTAAAGATGTGAATAACGTCCGGTAATTGACGCATGGCGTGGATTTCAAACGTCGATTTGAATAAATTTTTCGCAATACCGTGGGTGGCGTCGGCAAAAAAGACGCGTTCGGAGAGATGGACGTGCTTCGTCAAAGAAACGTGCTCATTTCGATGCGTAGCGAACGGAATGACGTACTTTTTTGATTCTGGTACAGTTACCGGGCCCATTGCAGCTAAATTCGAACGCAACGACGTATCCGAAGACTTTGGTAAAGAGAGTGAAAATCCACTCGTTTCATTCGTTTGCGTTTGGAGCCATTTTTGCCAGTTCTCTTGAGTAAACGGAAGTGCGAACTTTTGTGTAGGATGAAGCGCAAAGAGAGCATTGCTATCGCTTTTCATACCTTCCACTTCAAATAGACTATGATATTCCGTTTCAATCGGCGGATACACCAACCATGGTGTTGCAAAAATAACATCTTGGTCGAGCGCGATGCGGACACTTCCAAATTCGTTTGCGTCCAACTCCCCGTCCTTATTTTGATCAATAGTAGACCAGAACTCATCAGACAGTATCATTCGAGCGTCGACATACTTTGTTCTGTTCATCGCGTAAGCGA